>WNFY01002117.1_pt1 | contig 18904 bp, 21 predicted proteins | sample 5400091 | NCBI WGS metagenome assembly WNFY01 (sample SAMN13153364, study PRJNA577476) | soil metagenome | isolation source: 60 cm soil or saprolite under grassland replicate 1 | place: USA:California | collected 2016-06-15
GACGACGTCATCGCGGCGGCCGAGCGTGGCATCCAGCGCATCCGCGGCACCCCGCACCTGGCCTTCTCGTTCCTGCGCTACTGCGGCCTGTCCCTATGGTGAGCAACCATCATGTCACTGGAAGGAGCGAACCTCTTTTAGGAGGGTCGCGAATGCAGCCGCCGTCCCCGCGCTACACCGGCTACAAGTCCTTCGGGTACCTGGAGCCCGGGCGGGACTACAAGGAGTTCAAGCTCTCGCCCGAGACCGGCCGCGTGCCCCCGTACCGGCTCGGGCTGTCCGCCGCCCAGCAGGAGCGCGCCAGCCGCCTGCTCGTCGGCAGCATCGCCATCTCCCTGCACGACCACCCCACGGTGTGCCCTGAGGACATGACCCAGGCGCTCGACGTGGCGCGCACGGGTCGCCAGCGCACCGGCTACGAGGGCCTGGCCCTCCGGCGACCAGACCTGCCTGGACGTGATCGAGGCCAGCCGGGTGCCTGTGCTCATCACCCATGCCGGCGCCCGCGCGGTGTGGGGCTCGGCGCGGATGAAGCCGGACAGCGTCATCAGGGCGTGCGCCGAGCGCGGCGGGGTCATCGGCATCGAGGCGGCGCCGCACACCACGCTGTCGCCCGGGCACCCGCGCCACAGCCTCGAGTCGGTCATGGACCACTTCACCTACTGCGTGGGCCTGGTCGGCATCGAGCACGTCACGTTCGGCCCGGACACGATGTTCGGCGACCACGTGGCCCTGCACCACGTGTTCGCCGAGCACCTTTCGATCGCGCAGGCCCGCGGCGGGCTCGACTTCCCCGAGGTCGAATACGTCGACGGCCTCGAGAACCCGGCAGAGTGCTTCGGCAACATCGTGGGCTGGCTGGTCCAGCACGACTACTCCGACGGCGAGATCAAGGCGGTCATCGGCGGCAACACGCTCCGTGTCCTGGAGGACGTGTGGAGGTGAGGCGCCGTGTCACTCGGGGCGGTCGAAGGTCTCCAGCCGCACCCGGTACGACGGGCTGGGCGTGGGCTCCGGGCTGACCAGGACGACGAAATCCGGCAGGGCCTGCACGGTGGGCTTTCCGGCCTCGTCCTTGGCGTCCGGCTCCGCCTCCCAGTCCAGCAGGTGCGCGGTGACCTGGTAGCGGCCGGGCGCGAGCGCGATCCGGGTGGTGGCGTGGGACTCCGGCTCGGCGCCGACGTGCTCCAGCCCGCTCAGGCACAGCTCGCCGTCCGCCACGTACAGGTAGGGCTCGGAGGAGACGGCCAGGTAGCGGGTCTCCCGCCCGGTCAGCGTGACCTGGCCGGGCGGCCCCGTCCGCACGGTGAAGCCGAACGTGCTGTCGAAGCCGAGGTTGATGGGGACGAGGTCGCCGCGCCGGACGTGGCGCAGGAGGTCGTCCTCGGCCCGCAGCTCGCGCTCCCAGGTGTTGCAGTCGACGATGCCGGCGAACCGGGTGGGGTTCCACAGCGCACACATGCCCGCACCGGTCCAGGCGCTGCACGAGCGGGACTTCGGTGCGGCCGCTGCCAACTCTTTCATGGCCCTCCTCCTCCGCGGTGGCAGGGCAGAGCCTAACGCAAGTCGCGCCGGGTCATCGCTTCGGCCCTACCAGCGCCTCGATGGGGGTGAAGTCGAGGTCCCAGCCGAAGTGGCGCGGGCCGAGCGCGGCCAGCCCCGCCTCGGAGTCGAACGCCGCCCGGCGCCGCCTGCCGACCACCGCGACCCTGGCGCCGACCTCCATGTAGGTGTTGACCAGCGGCTCGGCGGTCTCGGCGTCGCAGACTTCGATGAGGTCCGGGCTGCACACGTACGGCTTGCCGTCGAGCCAGCTGAGGTGGTTCTCGTTCTTGAACCACACCTTGAGGGTCTGGCCGGCGAACTCGCCCTCCCCGGAGACCTCGTGGAAGCCCTCCATGTAGCCGGTGTCGCGCCACTCGCGCCCGGTGATGACGCCCTTGAAGAGCACCCAGCCGTCGAGCGCGTCGGCGGCGGCGCGGACCGGGTCGACGCCCTGCTCGCGCGCGACGCGGATGGCTCGGCCGAGCTCCAGGCACTCGCTCAGCGTGTCGGGCACGAGGATCCTGGCGACCTGGTGCGCGGGCAGCGGTGCCAGGGCGCAGCCGATCATCCCGAACGACGCCTTCGCAAGGAACTTGCCGATGCGCTCGGCAAAGGCGTTGGAGGCGGCGTCGCGGATCACCAGGCGGTTGCCGTAGTCGTCGCACAGCGCCCAGGGCAGCACGTCCATCCCGAACACGTGCGGGGTGGTGGCGTGCAGCTCGGGGATGGCGCGGCCGGCGTAGTCGCCGTCGACCAGCTTCTTGCCGAGGTTGGCGGCGGCGTCGAGGATGCCGCCCGTGTTGATGCCGCCGATCTCGATCGAGACCAGCCCCGGGATCGGCCTGCCCAGGTAGTCCTCGAGCTCGAGGACGGCCTCCGCCATGGCCCGCTTGATGCGCGCACCCGGAGCGAGCGCCTGGTCCTCGGGCGAGTCCTCGAAGCTCCCCGGGGCGACCGAGCCCGAGAAGCAGGCCGTGCAGACGGTCTCGTCGGAGCCGGCGTCAATCGGCGACCAGCCCACCTCGATCCCGCGCGCGAGGTCCTCGTAGAGCAGCTTGCGCTGCTGAGCCGGGTCGCCACCGCCGCACGCCGACATGAAGTTGGCGCCGCGGAGGAAGTCGTCGACCGCAACCTGATCGTGCAGCCTGGTCATGCCAGTGCTCCCTCCTCAGGTGATGCTCTGGCGCAGGTGCTCGAGCACGCGGGGGTCGATGCGCCCGCGGCCGGCCCAGCGCTCCTCCAGGTTCTCCCAGCCCATGTGGTCGAACAACGCATCCCAGACGTCCTGGCCCGGGGAGCGCCTGCCGAGCCGGTCGAGGATGCCGCCCAGCTCCGCCTCGACCGCGGGGCCGGCCTCGACCAGCTCGTCGGGGCGCGGCCGCTGGAAGTAGAAGCGGTGCAGCTCCAAAAGGTGCGCGAGCTCCTCGATCGGCTGGTCGTGGTGGTCGACCCGGAGGTCGACGTACCGGTCGTGGTTGCCGCCGTAGCCGCCGCCGGGCTTTGCGACCAGCAGGGCGGCCGATTCCTGGCCGCGGCGGTCGCCGCCGGCCGCCTGGCCGCCGCGCAGTGCCTCGACCATCCGCTCCGGCAGGGGCACGCCGTGCGCGCGCTCGAAGGCCAGCGCCATGGCGGGGACCACGTCGGCCGAGGCGAGGACGTTGCCCTGGCACGCGAAGCCCTGGCCGGCGACGGAGGCGGCGTGCTCGAAGCAGCCCCGGCCGGTGTGGGAGGCCACCCGGCCGGCCGCGTCGACGATGCCCACCTGCCGGTCCTCGCGCCGCTCGTCGCCGGCGAGCAGGCGCTTGAGCGCGTCCTGCGGCTCGATGCCCTGGGCGAGCAGGTCCAGCCCCTGCGGGCCGAAGGCGACGTTGGCGAGCGCCTGCGTGGCGACCGCGCCCACGCCCCCCCGCGCCCACGCGACCAGCGCGCCGACCGCCAGGAACTTCGACTGCACGGCCACGCCGACCTCGCCGGTGGCGGGGTCCGCGGCCACGACCGAGAAGGTGGAGGTGGAGGTGGAGGGCCTGCCGGTCCGGGTCCGGCGGTTCACGCCTGCACCTCGTCCGGCAGCACGTACCAGGGCACCCGCTCGCCGACCCTCGCCCGCAGCTTGAACTTCATGGTCTTGGGGACGCGCTCCAACGACTCGGCGATGCCGCTGAGCTTGGCCGCCAGCGCCGGGTCGTCGGTTATCTGGCCGAGGCGCGTCAACGTCCCGGTGAGCGTGCGCCACAGTCCCCAGTTAGCGGCCACCAGCCGGTCGAGGTAGTCGAGATTGACCGCATCCCCCTCGGCGCGGTCCAGCTCGTGCTCGGTGAGCAGCGACAGGGTGTCGTAGGCGTCCTTCTCGTTGAGCTGCACGATCTGCAGCTTGGTGAGCAGCAGGTCGCTGACGGTGACGGTGGGGCTGTCGAGCGGCAGGCGTGCGTGCAGCTCGATGGTGTGGCACATCTCGAAGGTCCCGACCAGCACGTCGAGCTGCCCGAGGGGACCGTGGAAGAGCATCCGGCGATGGCCGTGGAGCGCGTTGAAGCGGGTCGCAGGCTCGTAGCCGGCGCCCTTGAGCAGTCGGGCCAGGGCGCGGCCCTGCCCGGAGCCGACCACCACGTCCAGGTCGGCGATCTCACGGATACCGCCCAGCTCGCGGATGGACGGGCAGTGCGCGAGGATGGCCACGCCCCCGAGGAGCCGCACGGTCAGGCCCGCGGTCTCGCCGAGCCCGACGAGCCGGAGCCCCTCGTCGAGGAGCGCAAGGTTCCTGCGCGCCACCGCGTCGTCGATCGTCCTTGTCACAGCATCATCTCTCTGCGGCGGGAGACTCGTAACCCGTAGTCCCAACCTTAGAGTGCAGGCGGGCAACGGACCACCTAGGATTAACGCGACATCAGGGGGTCGGTGGAGATGGCGAGCATCGAGGAGGTGGCGCGCGAAGCGGGCGTGTCGATCACGACCGTGTCGCACGTCTTTTCCGGGAAGCGGCCGGTGGCGCCGGAGACGCGCCGCCGGGTGCTCGCCGTCGCCGAGAGGCTCAACTACCGTCCGCACCGAGCCGCCAGGGGCCTGGCCACCGGCCGGGCCATGACCATCGGCCTGCAGTTCCCGTTCGAGGGCGACCCGCTCGTGCTCAACCCGTTTTTCCCCGAGCTGCTCGAGGGGCTGTCCGCGGCGGCGGCCGAGGCCGGCTACGGGTTCCTGTTGATCCCCGCGTCGCTGGACGCGAGGTTCCCGCTCAAGCAGACGCTGAAGGAGCGACGGTTCGACGGCGTGATCGTCGCCGACCCGACAGAGGACAGCACGCTCATCCCCGTGCTGGTGCGCCGCCGGGTCCCGTTGGTGACCGTCGGCGGCCGCTACCTCGGGTCCACCGAGGTGCCCTGGGTGGACAACGACCACCGCGGTGGGCTCGTGCAGGTCATGGCGCACCTGGAGGAGCAGGGCTACAAGCGGCCGGCGCTGCTGTCAAGCAAGGGCGGCTTCTCCTACGAGAAGGATGTCGAGGAGGCCTTCGAGAAAGAAGTGCGGGCGCGTGGCGGTGAGGTGACCATCGTCCGCGCCGACGACCTGTCCGAGGACCAGGCCTTCAGACACGCCCTGCGGCTGCTGAGCCGGTCGCAGCCGCCCGATGCGATCGTCGCCGCCATCGACCGCCAGGCTGTCGGCGTCCTGCGTGCCGCCCGCGAGCTGGGCCTGCGCGTGCCGCGAGACCTCGGCGTCGCGGGCGCGGACGACTCCGTCCTCGCACGCCACTCGCGCCCGCCGCTGACCAGCATCCGGGTGCACACGCGCGTGCTCGGCGAGGTCGCGGTCGCGTCGCTGCTGGCCATCGTGGAGCGCTCGGAGACCCCGCCAAACCGCATCCTCCCCGCCGACCTGGTCCCCCGCGCCTCAACCCGCCGCGTCCGCTCCTCCCGCGCCAAGGCCCGGAAGCCACGCGGCGCCGAGCCGGAGTCGTAGCGGCGAAGATCGAACAGGCGCCGTGACCTTCGTGACCTTCGTGATCAAGCGGGAGGCGTAGGGCGACATGCGTCAGCCCTGGATGAGCTGCCAGGAGCGCAGGCCCTTCTTGCGGTCGATGGTGACCAGGGCGCCGCGCAGCACGCCGTCGCCGTACTCGCTGCCGGGGTTGAGCACGAAGGAGCGGCCGATCTTCTGGCCCCCCGGCGACTCGTGGATGTGGCCGTGCAGGCCCAGCACCGGCTGGTAGCGCTCGACGAGCCGGCGGATGGCGGTGCTGCCGACCGGGCCGGTGACGACCTGCCCGCCCTCGGTCCGGGGACGGAGCTGGTCGTCGAGCAGGGCGGCCTGGTCGATGTGGGTCCCGTGCGGCGGGCAGTGCAGGTTGAACACGGCGTGCCCGGGGTCCTTGAGCTGGCTCGCCAGCGCGTCGATCCTGGTGCTGAGGTCCTCCTCGTCGAGCTCCCGCGGGCTGTCCCAGGGCGTCCGGTTGGAGTAGCCGAGCGAGATCATCTCGAACCCGCCGGGCAGCTCCACCACCTGCTCCTCGACGTTGCGCACGAACTTGCCGTCGAGCAGCTCGGCCAGCTCCGGGTAGTCGTCGTTGCCGAGCATGACGAACGCGGGGATGCCGGCCTCCTCGAGCCGCGGCTCGGCCAGCTCCACCCAGGAGCGGACACTCTGCCGCATGGCCGCGGGGAACAGCTCGCTTGCGACCAGGTCGGGGCTCGAGTCGAAGCGGCGCTTCTCGTCCGGGCTCAGCACCACGTCGTAGCGTCCCGACGCGCGGATCTGGGCGCGGACCGTCTCGAGCTCCTCGCCAGGGCCGAGGTCGAGGGTGTGGCCATGCACCTGGACGAGGTAGCGGTCCTTGGAGAGCCGGACGACCGGGACCACGATCTTGCCGGCGATGTCGCCGCCGAACACCAGCGCGTCCACCTTGTAGACGCGGGCCGCGTTCACGAATTTGCGGAAGCAGCGGTCCGAGCCGTGGATGTCGGCCGCGTAGAACAACCGGCACTGCTGGTCGCTGCCCCTGGGTTTCAGAAAGGCCATGAACCTCCTCGAATCGAAGGACCCGGACCGCGGCTCGGGCCGGGCTCCGGACCGCCCCACCTACATCCTGCCGCACCGGCCGGGCGAAAGCCGTAGGCTTCCAGGAACCTGTCCCCGGCAGGGCATCGGAGGGAGGCTTCATGGCCGTGGCACCGGCTGCGGTGGTCTTCGACCTGGACGGCGTGCTGATCGACTCCGAGCCGGTGTGGGAGGAGGTGCGCCGCGGCTACGTCGCCCGCAACGGCGGCCGCTGGCAGCCCGACAGCCAGCAGCGGATCATGGGCATGAGCACCTCGGAGTGGGCGGCCTACCTGTCCGGCGAGCTCGGCGTGGACCGGCCGGCCGAGGTCGTCGCCGTCGAGGTCATCGACGAGATGGGGGAGCGGTACGGGCAGCGCCCGCCGCTGCTGCGGGGCGCGGTGGCGGCGGTGGAGCGGCTCGCCCGGCGCTGGCCGCTCGGGCTGGCCAGCTCCTCTCCCCGCCGGCTCGTCGACCGGGTGCTCGCCGTCACCGGTCTGGCCGACCGGTTCCGCGCCAGCGTCTCCACCGAGGAGGTCGCCCGCGGCAAGCCCGCGCCCGACGCCTACCTCGAGGTCGCCGCCCGGCTCGCCGTGCCGGCCAGCGCCTGCGTGGCCGTGGAGGACTCCAGCAACGGCGTGCGCTCGGCCGCGGCCGCGGGCATGCGCGTCATCGCCCTGCCAGCCGCGCGCTACCCGCTCGCCGGCGACGCCGCGGCCGCGGCCCGCACGGTCCTCGGGAGCCTCGACGAGCTGACCGTCGCCACCGTCGAGCGGCTCGGCTGAGCAGCCCGTGTTTGCCCTGCCTCGACCAGGGCAAAATCTCCGCGCAGCCCGCAAAGGAAGCCCGCACGGGGACCCAGGGAGGTTGCGCTGGCATGGGATGGATCAGCTACATCATCAGTCTCATCATCACCGGCCTGATCATCGGCGCGCTGGCGCGCCTGGTGGTCCCGGGCCCCAACCCCATGAGCATCCTGGCCACCATCGGCGTGGGCATCGTCGGCGCACTGGTGGGCGGCCTGATCGCCGGCGCCATCGGGGTCGGCTGGGTGCTCACCATCATCCTCGAGGTCGTGCTCTCGGCCCTGCTCGTCTACTTCCTGAGCGGTCGCTCCCGCGCGAGGGCATAGCGCGCCGGGGCACCGGCCGGCTGTCGGCTATCCCTCCGGGGGCGCGCCCGTCTCCAGGCACTCGACCAGCCAGCGGCACCAGGCCAGATGGTCGGTCTCGTGGCCGATGCCGAGCCGGAGGGTGGCGTAGCTGCCGAAGTCCGGCGAGCCGACCGGAGGTGGCCCGCCACCGTTGCGCGCCTCGATCCGCCTCCTGATGGCCTGGTACTCGGCGAGCCGCCCGGTGTGCTCGTCGGCCTGCTTTCGGTACAGCGCCACCGCCTCGGCCGGGTCGGCCAGCCACAGCGCGTAGGTCTTGAGCATCAGCTCGTCACGGACGGTGTGCGGCCCGGGCGGCCGGGTCGCCCAGGCCCGCAGCGCCGCCAGGCCGGCGTCGGTGGCGGCGTAGACCTTCTTGTCGCGTGGCCCGGGCCCCGGCTCGACCCGGTAGGTGACCAGCCCGTCGCGGAGCAGCCGCTCCAGCTCCGGATAGACCTGGCTGTGGCGCGCGGTCCAGTAGTAGCCGACGGGCGCCCTGAGCCGGGCCGCCAGGTCGTAGCCGGAGCAGGGCTGCCTGGCGAGCAGCCCGAGGACGGCGTAGCCGAGCGTCGAGGTCATGACCAACAGAGCATGCCACCGGGTTCCGCTTCCGTCGCGGGTCGCGCTACCGTGGTCACATGATCTACCAGCCGACCACTATCGGCTCGCTCGCCTGAAGCGCAGGCCAAGAGGAACGCCTGCGGGTCTCGCAGCGACGAGAGCAGCTCCTCCGCGAGCTGAACCGGCCAGGGGCCTGGGCTCGCTGGCGTGCCTGGCTGCGCGCCCGCTCCGCGCGGACCACGCGGCCCGATGACCCGGCGACCCCACGCGCTCGAGTGCGCGAAGCCGCCCCGTAGCTCCCTGACGGCTGACGGCGGACGCTCAGGCATGTCCTGGAGTTGGCCAGTCCGCTGGGCACCGGTCTTCCGAGGACAAAGCTGCTAGATGGCGGCAAGTGGCGGCAGATGCGCCTCTTGAGCGGATCGCGTTATCAGCAGCTAGATCCCGGAACTTCTCCTTTGGCCGATACAGTCTTATAGTAGAAGCGTGTGACGTGTTGCATGGCCTGTCGTATGTGACCAGAGGGGCTGTATGAGCGCGCTCGTTCCGGGCCTGCGCTGGCTGCGGGATAATGTCGACCCTGCGGTTGCCTTGGCCCTGGCAGTCGTGTTCAGCGTTCTTGGGGCCTTCGGTGTGGTCAGTGAGCTGGTGCTGTCCAACGTGGTGCTCGCCACGCTTGCCCTCATCGCGTTCACACTCGTGCGCGAGCGCACCGCCCGCGGAACCGCCCTGACGGATGTCTCCGCGTCGCTCGAGCAGCGCCTTTCGGATGTCGATCACTCTATTGCGCAAGTCAGAGAGGCGATCGGCATGATGGACACCCTGATCAAGCCCATGCAGGGGCGCTTCCTGGGCCGCGACTTCAAGCAGGCGCTCCTCGACACGAGTTTCTGGATCTATAAGGGCGGCACTGGTACGTACCTACGTGCTGTCACACTTCCCGGAAACGGGGAGAACGCGTTGCAGCACAGAAGGCGCCGCGAGATCTCCATCGAGATCCTCGATCCAAACAACGTCGAACTCTGCGACCGCTACGGTCGTGTGCGCCGATCGCTGGACCCCACGCCCGACAGGGCCGGTGAGATCTGGACGACGAAGCGCGTGCGAAACGAGTCCTATGCGACCATCTTCGCAGCCGCGTATTACCGGGAGCTCTATGGTCTCCTTGACATCAAGCTCGGGCTGGCGAGCACGATGTCGTTGTTCCGCTATGATCTCTCCTCCCATTACGTCATCATCACGCAGGAGGAGGGGACAGCCCCGGCGTTGGAAGCCAACAGCGGCACGTATTTCTACGACTCCTATCTGCAGGAGCTGCGGCTCAGCTTCGAGCAGTCCCGCAAGATCGACTTGCAGAAGGCACAGGGAATCTCGCTGACCAAGGGCGAGATCGGCGGTCACGAGATTTCCCGCCTCTTCCAATCGCTCGGCGTGCCGCTCGACGACTCCTTTGACCAGCAGGACATCGACAGCATCGTCCAAAAGGCACTGCGGCCGGTGAATTTGTATGAATGAATCGCTCCAGGAGCTTTCGGGGTTGCTGCGGTCGGGCAGGAGTTTGGATCTTCTCCATTTCCGGGCCGTATCGCTTCTCCAGGACGTCGCCGCCGGGCGCGCCCGCTTCCCTGCTGTGCGGCACCCGCTGGGCTTTCTCTACGCACCACTGCTCCGCGAGCGGCCCCAAGCTCTACGTCTTCATATCTGGCTGCACGACGCTCCGCGGCCCCAGCTCACCACTTCACCTATCCACGACCACACCTGGCAGCTCACGAGCTTCGTCGTCTGCGGCGAGCTCGAGAACCGAGTCATCCAGGTGGACGACGTCGACGACCCGACCCACAGAGTCTTCGAGATCCGAGGCACCGGCAGCGATGACTTTCTTCGGCCGACCGAACGGCTGGTGCGCTTCCGCTGCTCGGGTATTGAACGAGTCAAGCAGGGCGGCCGTTACGTCATGGCAGCGGGGCAGTTCCACTACACCCAGGTAGCCGAGGGCATCACCACCGCCACCGTCGTCCTCGCCGAACGGAAGACGACGTCCCCGGAGCGGTCCCTCGGCCCCTTCGACATGCCCAGGCACCGGATGACAAGAGCCGACTGCCCGCCAACGGAACTCGCCGAGGCTGCGCACGCGGTGCTCGTGGCGCTCGTCGGCGTGAATATGACCAAAGAGAAACTACGATAGAGCTATATGAACGTTTCGAGTGAATAGAAAACTAGTGGCAGATCGATCCGATCACGACTGCTTTGGCGGAAGGACGATGGTGACGATGGTGCGGAGGCCAAGCCTCGACCTGGAGCATGCTCGCGCTGTGGCCTCGGAGGCCGCCGAGGCCGCTGGTGCCCTGCTGCGCTTGCAGGCCCGGCGGGCGTTCACCGTCCGGTCCAAAGGAGAGCACGGCGATCTGGTCACCGACCTCGACATCGCCTCCGAAACGCTGATCGTCTCCCGTCTGCGCGCGGCCTTCCCCGAGCACCGGATCATCACCGAAGAGGCGGGAGAACTGGCCGGGAATGCCGTGTGGACCTGGTTGGTAGACCCCCTGGACGGCACCAACAACCTGGCGATCGGCCTGCCCGCCTATGGCGTCGGCCTCGCGCTGTGCGAAACAGGGCTGCCGCGCGTAGCCGTCGTCCACGACGTGCCGAGCGCAACGACCTGGTCGGCCACGCGAGGGCATGGCGCGGACGGCCCCACAGGCCCCCTGCGCCTTAAGGCACCCGCTGGAGAGCACGCCATGACGGTCGCCTGGATTCAAGGCCATGACGTGCCCCGTGACGACCCCATGGTGCGGGAGTTGACCTGCCGGCTCGAACGCGAGTCCAAGCGGGTGCTCCGGCTCTGGGCACCGCTGCTGTGCTGGATCATGCTGGCCCGGGGCGTCATCGATGGGATTGCCCTGTACAAGTCCGGCTCAGTGGACCTCCAAGCTGGCGCGCTCATCGCCAAAGAGGCCGGCGTTGTGGCGCACGGACTGGACGGAGCACCGTTCGACGACCGCTTCGCTGCTGTCGACGAGCAGCGCAGCCTGGTCGCCGGCTCCCCAGCCGTCGTCGAACGCCTCCTCGACCTGGTCCAGGACGCCGGCCTCGACGAGACACCGCCCAGGGCCCGCGGCGGTCGCGCGCGTTCGCGGGCGACCCGTGACCGGGAGGTGGCGAGAGCTACGAGGCCTGGCTGACCGAGCTCATGTTGAAGTCGGCGACGCGGACCGGCGGCATGGCCACGCGGGTGAAGTAGTCCCCGAACTCCCGCGGCAGGGTCGGCTCGGCCGGGCCGACCTCCGCCAGCCGGCCGAGCAGGTCGACCGGGCTCTCGTTGAAGCGGAAATTGTTGACCGCGCCGGTCACCTCGCCGTCCTCGACCAGGAAGACCCCGTCGCGGGTGAGGCCGGTGAGCAGCAGCGTCTGCGGGTCCACCTCGCGGATGTACCACAGGCAGGTGAGCAGCAGGCCACGGCGGGTGGCGGCGATCATGCCGCCGGTGCCGCCGGTGCCGTCCGATCCACCCTGCGGCCCGGCGAGCTGCAGGTTGTCCACGAACGGCGTGGGCTCCAGGCCCGTCACCCTTGCCGAGTGGCGGGTCTGCACCAGCGCGGCGAGCCGGCCGTCGTGGATCCAGTCGGTCGGGCCGACCGCCATGCCGTTGTCGAACACCGAGGCGTACCGGCTGGAGGCGTCCGTGGCCAGGAACGGTGAGCACTCCAGCCCCTGGAGTCCCGGGTCGCTGCGCAGCGTCACCTCGAGGTCCGTGAGCCGGTCGCCGATGCGGGTGCCGCCGCCGCGGCGGCTGAACACGGTGCGGCCCTCGTGCGCGTCCAGCGCCACCGCGCTCCAGTACAGATAGGTCATGAGGTCGCCGACGGCCGAGGGCGGCAGGATGGTCTCGTAGCGGCCGGCGGGCAGGTCCGTCCTGCGCCTGGCCCAGTCCAGCCGCTGCGTCACGGCGGCGTCGAGCTCCAGCACGTCCACGTCGTCGAAGCCCCGCGTCGACCGGCCCGCCCAGGCGGAGCGGCTGCCGTCGGTGGAGCGCCCGGTCAGCTCGATCCGTCCGGTGGGCTGGTCGTGGCGCAGGCGCACCCCGGTCGAGGTGGCCAGGTAGGTGGTGGTCACGTCGTGCTCGGCGTAGCCGTACAGCGTGCGGCCCGAAGCCACGGCCGCCTGGAACAGCTCGCCGAGCGCCGGCGCGAGCGACGAGAACACCTCGACCGAGGTTTCGTCCGGCGGGGCGTCCCACCCCTGCCCCGGCCGCCCCGCGGCCAGGAGCGGGGCGGCGTCCTCGGCCGGCGGCAGCGAGCGGGCCTTGGCCTCGGCCGCGCGCACCATCGCTTCGACGTCGTCGAGGGTGACGCCGCTGCGGGTGACGACGCCGGCGGAGCGGCCCTCGGCGCCGTCGGCCACGGCGATCACGGTGAGGTCGCGGGTGCGGGTCACGCCGTTGGTGGTCAGGGTATTGTTGGCCCAGCGGAGGTTGGCCGTGCTCGACTCCTCCGCGAGCACGATGCAGCCGTCGCTGCGGGAGAGCGCGAGCGCGCGCTCCACGACGTCCTGCGGGGTCACCGGCCGGCCTCCTGCACGGGGTTGAGGATGCGCACGCCGCGGAACAGCGCGGCCGGGCAGCCGTGGCTCACCGGCGCGCCCTGGCCGGGCTGGCCCTTTCCGCAGGTGAAGGTGCCCCCCAGCAGGTGCGTCCGCGGCCCGCCGACCGCCTCCATGCTGCCCCAGAACTCGGTGGTGGTCGCCTGGTAGGCGACGTCGCGCAGCATGCCGGCGAGCCTGCCGCCCTCGATCCGGTAGAAGCGCTGGCCGGTGAACTGGAAGTTGTAGCGCTGCATGTCGATCGACCAGGACTTGTCGCCGAGCACGTAGATGCCGCGCCCCACCGCCCCGATCAGCTCCTGGGTGGAGGGGCCGTCCGGGGCCGGCTGCAGCGACACGTTGGCCATGCGCTGGATGGGGAAATGGTAGGGCGCGTCCGCGAAGGCGCAGCCGTTGGAGCGGCCGAGGCCCTTGAGCCGCGCGATGCGCCGGTCGAGCTGGTAGCCCACCAGGATGCCGTCGCGGACCAGGTCCCACTGCTGGGTGGCGACCCCCTCGTCGTCGTAGCCGGTGCTCGCCAGGCCGTGCTCGGCGACCCGGTCCCCGGTGACGTGCATCGCCGGGGAGCCGTAGCGCAGCGAGCCGAGCTTGTCGAAGGTGGCGAACGAGGTCCCGGCGTAGTTGGCCTCGTAGCCGAGCGCGCGGTCCAGCTCGGTGGCGTGGCCGATCGACTCGTGGATGGTGAGCCACAGGTTGGAGGGGTGGACGACCAGGTCGTAGGTGCCCGGCTCCACCGTGGGCGCCCTGGACTTCTCGAGCAGGAGCGCGGGGAGCTCCTCGAGCTCGCGGTCCCAGTCCCAGCCGGTGCCCTGGACGTACTCGTAGCCGCGGCCGGCGGGCGGCGCCAGCGTGCGCATGGTGTCGAAGCTGCCGCTCTCCGGGTCGACCCACACTGCGGTCAGCTCGGGGGCGATGCGGACCCGCTGCTGGGTGGTGACGGTGCCGGCGAGGTCGGCGTAGAACTTGTTCTCCTGCTCGGCCAGCAGCTCGGCGTCGACGTGGCTGATGCCGGCGGCGGCGAGCAGGCGGGCGCTCCACTCGCGCAGTCGCTCCTGGACGTCGGCCTGTGGCACGTCGAAGGGGTTGACCTCGTAGGCGGAGACCCAGGTCGCGTCGTGGTAGGTGGGCTCGTCGGCCAGCTCCACCGGCTCCGAGTTGATGGCCTGGCTGGTGCGCGCCATCTCGACGGCCTGGGCGGCGACGCGCGCGGCCTCGTCGGCGGTCAGCTCGACGCCGGCGGCAAAGCCCCAGCTCCCGTCGACCACCACGCGCACGGCGAAGCCGCTGGTCTCGCCGTCGCTGGAGGACTCCAGCCGGGCGTCGTGCAGGCGCGTGGTCTGGTCGCGCAGGCGCTCCAGGCGGAAGTCGGCGTGCTCGGCGCCGAGCCGGCTGGCGCGGGCGAGCGCGGCGTCGGCCAGCTCGTGGCGTGGCAGCGCAAGGAAGCGGTCGTCGATCGCTCCGGACACCATCGCCTCTCTCCCGTCGCCGGATCGTGCCACTGCCAGATGACCTTATGTCACGCCGACCGCCCGGCGCGAGCGGATCAACCGGCCGACCTCGGCACGCAGCTTCACGAACGCGTCCAGCTCCTTGGTGGCGATCTGGTCGCGGGGGCGGGGCAGGGCGACCGGGATCTCGGCGACCAGCCGGGCGGGTGGCCGGGACAGCACCAGCACCCGGTCGCCGAGGTAGACGCTCTCGTCGATGTCGTGGGTCACGAACAGGACCGTCATGTGGAAGCGGTCGCGCACCTCGAGCACCAGGTCCTCGAGGTCCGCCCTGGTCTGTGCGTCCACCGACGCGAACGGCTCGTCCATGAGCAGCAGGCGGGGCCGGTAGGCGAGCGCCCTGGCGATGGCGACGCGCTGCTGCATCCCGCCGGAGAGCTGCCACGGGTGCAGGCCGGAGACGTCCTCGAGCCCGACCGGCCGCCAGGCTCTCGCGCACGCGCTCGTGCCGCTCCCGCTTGCCGAGCCCCCGCCGCGACAGGGGGAAGCCGACGTTGCCGGCCACCCGCAGCCAGGGGAACAGCGAGCGGCTGTAGTCCTGGAACACCACCGCGATGTCGTCGGGCACGCCGCTGACCGCCTCGCCGGCCAGCACCACCGTGCCGGCGCGCGGCCCGAGCAGGCCGGCGACGCAGCGCAGCAGGGTGGTCTTGCCGCAGCCGGACGGCCCCACGATGCAGACCAGCTCGGCCGGCCGCACCGAGAAGCTCAGGTCCTCGATCACCGTCGGGGCCGAGCCCTCCGGCCCGTAGCGGTGCCCGAGGCCCTGCACCTCCAGCAGCGGGACCGCGGGCGGCGCCTCGCCCGTGCCGGGTGTCATGCCGCCTCCTCGCCGCCGCGGGCGCGGCGGTGCCAGGCGAGCAGGTGCCGCTCGGCCACCAGCAGCAGCGCGTTGAGCACGTAGCCGAGCACGCCGAGCAGCACGATGCCCGCCCACATCTCGGTGATCGCGAAGCCCCGCTCGGCCTGCAGGATCGTGAAGCCGATGCCGCCGGTGGCGGCGACCATCTCCGAGATCACCATGAGGATCAGGGCCAGCGACAGGCTGACGCGCAGCCCGGCGAAGATCCTCGGCGCGGCCGACGGCAGCACGATGAACGCCAGCCGCCGCACCCGTCGGGTGCGGAAGGCGCGGCCGGTGTCGACCAGGACCGGGTCGACCGAGCGCACCCCGTCGATGGTGTTCAGCAGGATCGGCCACACCACCCCGACGGCGATCAGCGCCACCTTCATTTCGGAGCCGAGGCCGAAGAGCACCAGGAACGGCGGGATCAGCGCCGGCGGCGGGATCGCCCGCACGAACTCGATCGCCGGGCTGAGGTAGTCGGCGAGGTTGCGCACCAGCCCGATGGCGGTGCCGACCGCCACCCCGCCGACCACGGCGATGAGCCAGCCGCCGAGCAGCCGGGCGAGGCTCGGCACCACGTCCTGGGCGACGGCGGGGGACAGGAACGCCGACGAGGCCGGACCGGACAGCCACAGCCGCCGGGCCTGCGCCAGGATCTCGGTCACGGCCGGGAAGAACACCGAGCGCCCGCCCGTGGTGGCGAGCTGCCAGACGACCGCCACCGCCAGCAGCACCAGCCAGCGGGCCGCGAACCCGGCCGGGTCCGCCAGTGGCAGCCGCCGGCGCCGTTGCCGGCGGCTGCCCGCCGTGGTCTCGCTCACGGCGCCGCTTCCGCGGACGGCTGCCAGGCGAGCGCTCTGCGCTCCAGCGTCAGCAGCGCCCAGTTGAGGACCAGGCCGAGCACCCCGGTCATGGCGGTGGCCGCGTAGACCAGGTCGGCGTGCTCACCGCCGGAGCTCTCCTTGAGGATGAACGTGCCGATGCCGCCGGCCGCGCCGGCCAGCAGCTCGGTGGAGATGGCCAGGATGAGGGCGACCGCCGCCGCAACGCGGACGCCCGTGGCGATAAACGGCGCCGCCGCCGGCAGGGTCACGCGCGCGAGGATCGCCGGCCGCCCGAACCCGAACGAGCGGGCGGTGTCCTTGGCGAGCGGGTCGACGTCCTGCACGCCGTAGATGGTATTGAACAGCACCGGCCAGGTGCAGGCGTAGACGATCAGCGCCGTCTTGAGCTGCAGGCCCTGGCCGAACAGCAGGATGGCGAGCGGGATGAGGGCGACCGACGGGATCGGCCGCAGGAACTCCACCAGGGCCCGGGTCGCCTGGTAGCAGCGGCGCGAGGACCCGAGCACGATGCCGGCGGGCACCGCCACGGCGACCGCGATGGCCAGGCCGACAGCCCACGCCTGGAGCGTGGCGGCCATGGCGGTCAGGAAATCGGCCCGGCCAAGGAGCCCGACCATCCGCGCCAGAACGGTCGACGCCCGCGGGAGGTAGCGGGGGTCGACCAGTTCCAGGCGGGTGACGGCCTCGGCCACGGCGAAGCACGCGGCGGCGCCCACCAGCCCCCTGGCGAGCCGGGCGGCTCCCGCGGCCCGCGCCGCGCGCGTGGCCACCGAGACCACCACGGCTCACCCGCTGCGGGTGAAGGAGGCGACGTCCAGGCGCTGGCTCAGCTTGCCGAACTGCTGCATCAGGTCCGCCACCCGCTGGAGCTGGGTGGCGTCGGGCGTGGCCACGTAGGTCGGCAGGGTCACCTTGGAGGCCACGTCCGCTGAGATGGCGGTGTAGGTCGGCAGGATGGCCGTCACCTTGGCGCGGTCGGTGTTGGCCTCGGCGGTGGCCTTGGCAAGTGTTGGTTTGCTATGATCCTGGTCTGGGCGCTACACGGGCGCCTGACCAGGAACAACGCGGGGAGGCAGGGGCAGATGGCCTGGAACCTAGATCCGGTCGACGTGGGCGAAGCGACAGGCGCGGTTGTCGCCGCGATCTACTGCCGGCTGTCCAAGTACGGCGGCCGAGGCATCGGCCGGCAAGAGGAGGACTGCCGCCGTATCGTGGCCGCACGAGGCTGGACGGTCGGTGAGGTCTTCAGGGAGACGGCCTCCGCGAACCCGAACTCCAAGAAGGCCCGCAAGGAATGGCTCCGGCTGCTCGCGGCAATCGAGCGCCGCGAATTCGCCGCCGTCGTCGTGTGGCTGGAAGACCGCTCGAACCGCAACGTCGTCGAGGCAGCCGAGTTCGTCAGGCTCTGCCAGAAGGCCGGCGTCCGGCTCGTCATCGCCGGCAACGACACCGAGTACGACTTCAGCGACCCCGAGGACGTGGCGAGGTTCTACGGCGAGTCCGCGCGGGCGCAGGCGGAGCTGGCCCGGCTGCAGAAGAGAGTTCGCCGCGCGGCGCGTCAGCTTGCCGAAGAGGGGAAGTGGAACGGGGGAGGGAGCCGCCCGTTCGGCTACAAGTCTGATCGCGTGACGGTCGAGGAGACAGAAGCGGCATTGGTGCGTGAAGCGGCCCGCCGTCTACTCGCAGGTGACTCCCTCCGTGGGATCTGCGTCGAGTGGAACAAGAAGGGCATTCCCACCGCGACAGGGCACAAGTGGGAGAACTCCAGCCTGCGCAGGATACTTATCTCCCCACGGGTCGGGGGCTACCGCGAGCATTCCGGCCGGCTCATTCCCGCAGTGTGGCCCGCCATCCTTGATCAGAAGACGTGGGAAGCGGTGAGGACGATCCTGACCGATCCCGCGCGCACGGCAATGAGGGGCGCACCGAAAAAGCGCCTGCTCACAATGCTCCTGCGCTGCGGTGTTTGTGGCCGCCGGATGAGCGTTGAGCGGCGCGTGGAACGCGGACACGAGTATCGCTACTACATGTGCGCGGACCGATACGGGCAGGGTCGGTGTCGCCGAACCGGACGCAACCTTTCTGACGTGGACCGCGAGGTTACCGAGCGCCTGTTTTACATCCTGGAGTCCACGGCCTTCCAGCAGGCAGCCAGCCGCCCCGCCGACGACCCAGCCCGCGAGCTGTACGAGCAGCTCGCGCACGAGCAGGGCCTCTACGACCGGCTCGAAGACAAACTCGCGCGGGAGCTGATCAGCGAGGAGACCTTCAAGCGCAACCGCACCGAGAGCGAGGAGCGCATGGACGCGCTGCGCCACAAGATCGCCGAGCTGACCGACAACCGCATCATCGCCCAGATCCCCCGCAATATCCGCGAGGTCTGGCCGAGCCTGTCGATTGACCGCCAGCGCGCCATCCTCGCCGCCGTGATCGACCACATCGAGATTCACCCGCAGGGCAAGGGCACGCGGTTCGACCCCGATACGATCAAGGTCATCTGGAAGGCGTAGCCAACCCCTCGAAAGCCAGCGTCGCAACCTTGGCGAGGATCACCGGGTCCTCGACCTTCTCGGGAAGGCCCTGCTCGGCGCGCTCTCGCCGGACCCGTAGGGCGATGTCGCCTTCGTCCGGGAGCGCTGGGTCCTGGATATGACGGACCCGCCGCATCGGTCGCCGGTACTCAGCCACCCGAGCACCGGTAGAGACCGCTCCGCTTGCCTGCTCAGGCAACGGCGCGCAGCTCCTCTCGGGCGATACGCCGTTGCTCCCGAGCGCTGTCGAGCATGCATCGGGCGAGCCAGGCATCCGCCAGGGTGCTGTA
>WNFY01002545.1_pt1 | contig 18900 bp, 9 predicted proteins | sample 5400091 | NCBI WGS metagenome assembly WNFY01 (sample SAMN13153364, study PRJNA577476) | soil metagenome | isolation source: 60 cm soil or saprolite under grassland replicate 1 | place: USA:California | collected 2016-06-15
CCCGATCTTGTTATCCTCGTGACCGGTGACGCGGATTTCGCATATCTCGCCATCAAATTGCGGCGACATGGGATCCGGGTGGAAGTGGCTTCGGTGGCGGCAAATCTTGGAAACACATTGCGATCGGCCGCGAACGACGTGATCGACCTGGCGCCGTTGCTCCGAACCCTCGAGATCAATGTTCAGGATTCTGCGTCGCGACCGCGCGCGCAACAACAGCGGCGCCGCCAGCCGCGGTTTCGTCCGCTCGCGCCTCGGAACGGCTAACAGAACGTAGATCGAGGCGACAGCATTCTCGGAAATAGAAGTGGCGTTCTTCCCTTTTCAGGCGATAGTAGCTAATCTGCTGCGATTTTCTGAAGCGCGACCTGATTCTATTGCGCCTTGGAAATTAATCCTCGTCAGCCGTTTGACTTACCTTAATCGATTATGAACGCCGAACTCGTCAAAGCCGCCACTGAAGTGGTTCACAATCAGCAAATTCTCGTGAACATCGTTTCACGTCGTGTCCGCCAACTTACCCTCGGGCATCGTCCGCTCGTCGAATTCTCTCCGGGGATGGGTTATGCCGATATAGCCCTGACCGAGATCGCCAACGGCAAGCTGGCGTTCGAGTCTACGTTTGGCCAGAACGGCAATACGCCGCCGGCAGTTGTGCCGTTTCCGGCAATTGCCACAGGCAAGAAAACGAAAAAAGCCGCGTAAAAGGTTCACGAGCATGCTCGTTGGTTATCAGTTATCCCAGGACGAAGCGAAAAAAGCTTGGAACTGCCTGAGGGAGGGTAAGAGTTAGGATCCTATGGGACACAGCCAAGGCAGAGACAACGTTAGGAAACGCGCCGCGCGCCGGAGAAAAACCGAGCGCCTCGCTCTCGCAAAGAAAAAGCAGAGACCGGCGAAATAGTCGGAGGTCGCAGGAGGACAGAGCCAGGCTTCGAAGAGAGATCGCGTTTTTCCGGGTGGTGTTTTCGCGCGCGAAATTTTCGTCGCCCTATCTAATATAGACGGTGCTCTCAACGCCCCGTTCCGGCCTCACTCTGCATACCAGCAATCGCCTTGAGCGGCTGGCCGATCAACTGGCCGAGCTAATCGCCGATCCGCTGCGCTCACCTATCCTGCCGGAAATTATCGTTGTGCAAAGCAACGGTATGCGGCGCTGGCTCGAGCAACAGATCGCAGAACGCCAGGGCATTTGCTCCAACGTGCAGTTTCCGTTTCCGCAAAAATTCTTTCACGATCTTTTCCAGGACGCTTTCCCTCAAGCCGAAGCGACGAGTCTTTTCGATCAGGAGGTGATGACGTGGCGGATCATGAAGGATCTGCCCCGTCTTGCTACCCGTTCCGAGTTTGCTGCGGTCGCAAATTACCTCCGCGGCGAACGCCCTGAATTGCGCGCCTATGAGCTAGCCCGAAGAATCGCTCACGTTTTCGACCAATACGTCGTCTTTCGCCCGAAGATGATTTTGGATTGGGACGCGGGCGAGGGGAAGGATTGGCAGCCGATGCTCTGGCGCGAATTGCAGCGAGCTGCTCCCGGCCAGCACCAGGCCGCGCTCGGATTGCAATTGATCGATGCACTCAAGCGTGACCGCGTGCCGGTTCCGGAGCGCGTCTCGATCTTCGGGGTCTCGACCCTGCCCCCGTTTTACATCTCGCTCATTGGAGAAATTTCCGCGCACTGTCCGGTCCATCTTTTTGTGATGGAACCGACGCCGCTTTGGTGGGGCGATATTCGCTCGAAACGCGAAAAAGCACGAGCGACGCAACCAGAGTTGTTCGGATTTGACGAGGAAGAAGCAGGCGATAACGAGTTGTTAGGCGCAAACGGAAAAGTCGGTCGCGACTTCTTGAATCTCATCGCTGGGCTCACGCCGGTGGCGGAGCACGAAGATTTCGTTTCGCCGGCGAAGGCGGAATCCGGAGCGGCGCCGGTGTTGGTGGAAATTCAAAGTGATATTTTCGAACTGAAATCGGGCACGGCCAAAGTAAAGCGATTCATCGCGCCCAGCGATCGCTCCCTGCAAATTCATTCCTGCCACAGCATCGTGCGCGAGCTCGAGGTTTTGCACGATCATCTGCTCGAGCTCTTTCAGGAGGATTCTGCGCTGAAGCCGAAAGACATCATCGTGATGATGCCAGACGTTTCCATTTACGCGCCCTTCATCGATGCGGTGTTTGGCGTGCCGGAGAATCCGAAGCACAAAATTCCGTACTCGGTTGCTGACCGGGAAGCACGCGCCGGCAGCGGAATCATCGACACATTTTTTCGCATCCTGGAAATTATGCCGGGGCGTTTTACGGCAAGCGAAGTTTTTGCGATTCTGGAAGCACCGGCGGTGCAGCGCTGTTTTGGAATTGCCCCAGCAGAGATGGAAACGATGCGGCGCTGGGTGGACGAGTGTGCGACCCGCTGGGGGATCGATGCGCAACATCGGGAGCGACTGGGCTTGCCCGCCTTTGCGGAAAACAGTTGGCGGCACGGTCTTGACCGGATGCTCATGGGGTCTGCGCTGCGGCCGGAGAACCGCCAGTTGTTCGAGGAAATTTTGCCTTTCGACGAAATCGAAGGCTCGAATGCGGAACTCCTCGGAAACTTCGTCGAATTTGTCGAGCGCCTTTTTCAGTGCGCCAGTGAATTCAGCAAATCGCGCCCGCTCTCAGATTGGCAACGCGACCTGCGCGAGACACTCGATGCTTTTCTCGAAGCGGAGGAAGTGGCGCAACGCGAATTAAACCGACTCCGCAGCGCTATTGCTGCGCTCGGTGAAATCGGTGCCGCCTCGCAAAATGAGAGCGCAGTGCCGCTCGATGTCGTGGTGGCGCAACTGGAATATTCTCTCGAAGAATCGAGCAACGGTGCCGGGTTTCTTTCCGGACAGCTGACTTTTTGCGCGTTCAAGCCGATGCGCAGCGTTCCGTTCAAAGTCGTATGTCTGCTAGGGCTAAACGACACCGCCTATCCGCGGCACGATCGCGCCACGGGTTTTGATCTAGTGGCGCAACATCCTACACGCGGAGACCGAAACATTCGCGATGGCGATCGCGCGCTTTTTCTGGAAGCGCTTCTTTCGGCGCGCGAAGTTTTTTATCTCAGTTACATCGGGCAATCATTGCGCGACAACCAGCCGCTTCCGCCGAGCGTGTTGGCGAGCGAGCTGCTCGATTACATTTCCGACAATTTTGATGTAGCGATCGACCAGTTCGTAATCAAACATCCGCTGCAAGCCTTCAGCCCACGCAATTTTGAAAACAACGGCTGCTTGTTCAGTTACTCGGCGGACAACTGCGCGGCGGGAATTGTCTCGGAAAAGGATCGTCGCGAGGCACCGCCGTTTTTCGATCAACCACTAAGCGAGCCGGATGAGAAAGGGCGTGAAGTGGAAATCGCGCGCCTGGTGGAATTTTTTTCCCATCCCGCGAAATTTTTTGTGCGGTACCGACTGGGAATCGAACTGCCGCGCGAGCGCGAAGAAGTGGAAGACCGCGAACCATTCGTGCTGCATTCGCTCGATCGCTACAGCATTGAACAGCGATTGCTGGATGATGCGCTCGATGGAGTTGGTCCGGAAGGCGCGCTCGCGTCGGTGCGCGCGTCAGGCGTTTTGCCGCCGGGTGGAACGGGCGGACTAATTTTTGATGAGTTATGCGCGAACGTGACGACGTTCGCCGACGCCATTCGTCAGCAGGTGGCAGTGCAAGCGCAACCGGCAACTATTATTCGTGCCGACATAGGCGATTTTACTTTGAGCGGTCGAATCGATCGTGTCCGTGGCGATACTCTGCTGCATTACCGGCTAACGAGATTAAAAACTAAGGATTTCGTGCGGATCTGGATCGCGCATCTGGCGCGGAACTTGACCGAGCAGAAACCGGCGCTGCTTTTCGGAAAAGAAGGAGGGGAAATCGTCGGCTACGAATTTCCGCCGATGGAAAACGCACGCGAAGTTTTGACTGATTTGCTTACAATCTACTGGGGCGGTTTGTGCGAACCCCTGCGGCTATTCCCGCGAAGTTCCTGGACCTTTGTCGAAAAAATCTTTGGCGGGAAAGATCGAGGACGCGCGCGTTACTTGGCGGGAAACGACTGGAAGAGCAACGAGAACGACGACAAGAGCAAGGGCGAGCGTGACGATGCCTATATTAAGCTGGCATTCCGCAATCGCGACGACGCCCTCGATGAAGAGTGGGAAAAGAGCAGCCTTTCCGTTCTTGGACCGATTTTTTCTGCGCGCAAACGGCGATGAAACGCGAATTTAACGCCGCCCAAACTCCACTCGAAAAGGGGTTCACCGTTATCGAAGCGAGCGCGGGCACGGGAAAGACAACAACGATCTCCGCCATCGTTTTGCGATTGCTGGCAGAGCAGGGGGTCCCGATCGAGCAAATTCTGGTAACTACTTATACGGAGTTGGCGACGGCGGAATTGCGTGGTCGCATTCGGGAAACAATCGCGGACGCGCTGGCGCAGACGCGTCTGCCCTTCGTCGCGGAGATCGTCAAAAGAGTCAGCGACCGAAAACAATTCGAGCGCAGACTGAAACTCGCGCTGCAAAGTTTTGATGAAGCTGCGATCTATACCATCCACGGTTTTTGCGCGCGGGTTTTGGCCGATCGCGCATTCGAAAGTGGCGTGCCTTTCGAGGCCGAGTTGGTGGCGGATCAATCTCGCTTTTTGCATGAAGTCGTGGACGATTTTTGGCGCGCAAATTTTTACAGCGACGACGCCATCGTGGCCGGGGTGTTGCGGGAGCGGCTGACGCCCGCACGTCTGGTTGAATTGCTCACTCAGCTGACAAACAATCCAACTCTGCGCGTTTGGCCGCCCGCGGAAGATCGCGTGGCTCTAGAAAAGAAAATTACCGAGCTGTGCCAGGCGGGAGGCGATGGCGAGGAGCTGACAACATTGGCGGAACGTTTCATTATTTCGCTCGAGTCGGAATTTTGTGAATGGGCGCGCGCGGAATTGCGCCGGCGAAAGACAGATCGCCGAGTGCAGTCGTTTGACGACATGCTCACCCGCCTGGACGAAGCACTGCGGGGCGAGAGAGGGAGCGAGCTGCGGAAGAGTTTGCGCGAGCGTTTCACCGTCGCGCTGGTGGACGAGTTTCAAGACACCGACCCGGTGCAGTATTCGATCTTCTCGCAAATCTATCGCGGAAGCGACGCCTCCGTTTTTTTTATCGGCGATCCCAAACAGGCGATCTATGGATTTCGCGGCGCCGACGTTTTCACTTATTTGGAGGCGGCAAAAGTCGCGAATCGCCGTTACACTCTGGGACAGAATTGGCGATCGGAAGCGAAGTTGGTCGATGGAGTGAGCGCGATCTTCAGTCGGCGCGCCGATTCTTTTGTCATTGAAAGCATCGATCTTTCGCCGGTGACAGCATCGGGAAAAGCCGATGTCGAGGCCCTTACGGTTGGCGACCGGCGGGATCAACCGCTGCGTTTCTGGATCGCATCCACTGACGACCGGACGCGAGTGGGAAAAATGGTGGCCGGGGAGATTGCATCATTGTTGGCCGGTGAAATAAAAATCGGGACAAGGAAAATTGAGCCGCGCGACATCGCGGTTCTGGTGAATAATAACACACAGCCAGTCGGGGTTCAGCGAGCGCTGGCGGATTTTCGAATTCCATCGGTCGTTTATAGTGCGGCCAGCGTTCTCAAATCGGGCGAGGCCTCGGAGTTGTTGCGTGTGCTGCTGGCAGTGGCGCAGCCGACGCACGAGAAAAGTGTTCGGGCTGCGCTGGCGACGGAGATATTCGGCTTAAATGCGAGCGCGCTGGAAAGTTTATTGGCCGACGAATCCGCGTGGGAAGCGACGCTCAATCGCTTTGCCGATTACCACATGTGGTGGCGGGACCAGGGCTTCGTGCAAATGATGCGGGCGCTGCTCGTTCGCGAGAAGGTGCGGTCGCGTTTGCTCCGCTGGCGGGACGGCGAACGTCGACTGACGAACGTTTTGCATTTGATCGAACTGTTGCATGCAGCTTGTGTGGAAAATCGCCTTGGTATTGATGGGGTGATCAAGTGGCTGGCGCGGCAAATTTCCCCGGGTGGCGAAGTGCGGGACGAGCATGAATTGCGTTTGGAAAGTGACGAAGACGCGGTCCGGATCGTTACGATCCACAAAAGCAAAGGGCTCGAGTACGACATTACGTTTTGTCCGTTTGTGCGCAAGGAACCGTGGAGCGGGGCAAAGGAATTCTTGAAGTTTCATGAAGACGACAAACTTGTGCTCGACCTGGAAGAATCGGCGGAGCACAAAAAAATCCGGAATCGCGAAGAGCTGGCAGAGTCTGTTCGGCAATTATATGTCGGGCTTACGCGCGCGAAACATCGCAGCTATCTGATTTGGCAGGAGAGGAAAACAAAGTCGAAGTCGGCGCTGGCGTGGCTGTTTTCCAAGGAAGCGTCAGCTGACGTATTTCTGGAGAAAAAGGGAGAATCCAACACCAGCTCGAGCCTGCGAGCTGCACTTGCCAAAAGCGATGCCATCACGATTGAAGATTTGCCCGAAGGTGGAGAAAGAGTTTTTGCACCAACACCGGCGTTACCCACATCACTAGCGCTGCGAGTTTTCGATAAGGAGATCGATCGGAGCTGGCAAATTTCGAGTTTCAGCTCATTGATCAACGGGCGCGCGGAAGAACCGGAGACACCGGATTACGATAGGCTGGAACCTGGCGGCGAGATTGCAGAAGAGCCGGTCCTGCCGACGCAGGGTATTCACGCTTTTCCCGGCGGGATGCGGGCCGGGACCTGCCTCCATTTAATTCTGGAGGAACTCGATTTCGCCGATCTTTCGCAACTGCGCCCGCTGGTGGCGAGAAAGCTGAGCGATTTTCACTTCGAAAACTTCGATGAAGTGGTGTGCGACACATTGGAGAAGACGGTGCATGTCCCGCTGGGCGAGAATGGCTTTACGCTTTCCCAAATCTCGCCCGCGTCACGTCTGTCGGAGCTGGAGTTCACTTTTCCGATCACCGCATTGACCACGTCGCGCTTGCGCAAGGTCTTTCGGGCGGAGGAGCTTCCGCTGGCAATCGATCGCTTGCAGTTTGCGCCGGCCAACGGATTCATGAAAGGCTTCATCGATCTGGTTTTTGAGCGCGAGGGACGCTTCTATTTTGTCGATTGGAAATCGAATTGGCTGGGGACCGACACTGGCAGTTACTCGCCTGAGAATCTTGCGACGGAAATGGCGCGGAATTTTTACAATTTGCAGCTCAGCATTTATGCCGTGGCGCTGCATCGTTATCTGCAGCGGCGTCTGCCTGGTTATGAATACGAGAAGAATTTCGGCGGCGCCTTCTATATTTTTCTGCGCGGAATCGATCCGGGGAAAGCGGACAACGGGATATTTTTCGCGCGTCCGTCGCGCCAGTTTGTGGAACAACTGGATGAAGTTTTTCATGGCAGGTCCTGAGCTCGAAGTTCACTTCATCGATCAGCATTTTGCCGCGTTGATGAACCGGTTGGCAAAGGTTCCGTCGCCGGAACTGGAGTTGGCCGCCAAATTGGTCAGCAATTTTCGCGAGCGCGGAGATGTTTGTGTAGCGCTGCCAGCGATTACTTCCACCCATGCGTCAAAAATCGGAGGTCCGGATGTTCCGCCGCTGAGAAGTTGGGTAAGAAAATTGCGCGCCTCGGGAGTAGTGGGCGGGCCGGGAGAATTCGCACCCCTCATACTAGATAAGGCCGAGCGGCTTTACCTTCAGCGTTACTGGAAATATGAGGATGAATTGGGGCGCAATCTTCAGGCGCGCCTGAGGGATAATCCGATTCGCGGCTTCAACCAAAGTGAGTTGGCCAAAAACCTTGAGAAGCTGTTTCCCGTGCAATCTGATTTGCAAAAAGTCGCAGCTTTCGTTGCGGCAACCTCGCGCCTCTGCGTCATTTCGGGCGCGCCGGGGACGGGAAAAACGCGCACCATTGTTTTGATCTGCGCGCTCCTGATCGCGCTGGCCGGAAAACGGGAGCTCAATTTCGCGCTCGCCGCTCCAACCGGCAAAGCGGCGGCGCGACTTAAGGAAACAATCGCGCAAACGCGGCTCGCGCTGCGGCTGCCCGAGGACGTGAAACTTCCGGCGGATGCATCAACCATCCAGCGGTTACTTGGGGCCAAAGGGGACTCGCCGCATTGCCGGCACGACGCAAAAAATCCGCTGGTGGCCGATGTCGTGATTGTAGACGAGGCGTCGATGATCGACCTGGCGCTACTGGCGAAGCTGTTCGATGCGGTGCGACCGGATGCGCGCGTTATTCTGGTTGGCGACAAGGATCAGCTCGCGTCGGTAGAAGCGGGAAGCGCCTTTCGCGACATTTGCACGCCCGGTCTCGGCCCCGGAATCTGTGTCTCGTTAGCAGAGGCTTTCGCGAAGTGCACGGGCGAGGAATTGGAGGGCACCAGTGCGAGCGAAGCGCCGATTCATCCCGTCGTAGTTGAATTACGGCGCAACTATCGTTTTACGCCGGAAACGGGAATTGCCGAACTAAGCGGCGCTGTCAATCAGGGCGATGCCGAAGGCGCAATCGTGGTTTTGAAAAGCGGTGGCCGAATTCGCTGGCGGCCAACGCCGTTGGTAAAAAATTTTGAGCGAGAACTGCGCGAGCGCGTCTTGCCGCGATTCGAAAAGTTTTTGACGCTGACAGATCCAGCGGAGGCCTTGAGTCAACTGGCGGAATTCGCCGTCTTGTGTGCGTTGCGCCGGGGACCATTCGGGGCCGAGACAGTGAATGGGTTACTGGAGAGGATGCTGCGGGACACTGGAAGAAGAGTTGAAGGTGATGGGCGCTATTATGTGGGAGAGCCGTTGATCATTGTGCGAAACGATTACAATGTTGGCCTTTTTAATGGCGACGTCGGCATCGTGCTGCCAGACGCAACCAGTGGTGAGTTGCGGGTTTTCTTTCGCGGCGAAGACAGCGATGTGCTCAATTTTGCGCCAGGGCGTCTACCGGTACATCAACCGGCTTTTGCGTTGACCGTGCACAAAAGCCAGGGATCAGAGTTTCGTGATGCGTTGGTTATTTTGCCGGAAAGAGACGCGCCGGTGTTGACGCGCGAGCTGCTTTATACAGGAGTAACCAGGGTGCGTGAGACAGTGGAAGTGTGGGCCACGGAGAACATCTTGAGGCAAACAATCGAACGAAAAATAGAACGGAGTTCAGGATTGCGGGACCGACTTTGGAAGAAAAACGGCGGCAGTTAATTATTGACTTAGCTGGCCTAAATTTGAGACAGTGACGCGTGAATCTGAGACAACCATCTGGAAAATAATGGTTGGGAAATCGACAACTCACCATGGGATTGGGGACGGAAGCGGCCCAGTTTTTTGATCCGCTACGTTCAGAAACGATGTCAGTCGACCAGCCAATTACGCGAGAGAATCGAGTGATGTTTTCGAGCGGCGAGCGCGGATTCACCGCCAAAGAAGTAGTCGACTGCGCCCTCGTGCGTGGCGAAATCGATCCCCTCTGGAAAGATTTTTTGCGGGTGGCTGAGTGCGATCGCCTGGCAAATGAACGGGAATTGGAAGTGGACGAGGCGGCGCTGGACTCCGCAGCGATTGCATTTCGTTACAAGCATGACCTGATCACGGCGGAGGAAACTGAGCGATGGCTCGAGGATCGCGGAGTTTCTCTGGCCGAATTCAGTGAATATTTTGCCCGCCAATATTGGGGCCGCTCTTACAGTGGCACGGTCGATTCGCCCACATCCAGCTATCAAACGGCGTCGCCGGAAGTGAAAGATCTTTTTTTGGTTGATCTGATTCTCTCAGGCTCACTGGATCGAATGGCGGAGCGATTGAGTTATCGGGTTGCGGCGCAAGCGGACGAAGCGGGCGATAACAACGCAAGCGTAGGTGAAGAGCTCGGCCGATTTTTGGCCTCGGCGAAAATTGATCAGGCTAATCTGGCCGATTGGCTGGCGCAGCTTGGCCGGGACCAGGAATGGCTCGACGAAATACTCGCTGCCGAGGCTGTCTACAAGCGGCGTGTTTCGCAGATTCTTACGGAACAGGCGCTTCAGAAAGAGCTGGCGCCGACACAGCTAAATCTCACGCGTTTTCAACTCGAGAGAGTGGAAGTCGATTCACGGGACGCTGCGGCGGAAGTGATTGCCTGTGTGCGAAACGACGGGATGGAAATGAGCGAAGTAGCCGAAGAAAGCCGGTATCCGTTTCACCACAGCGAAGTTTTGCTGGAGGACATTCCCTCGGAACAGCAGCAACGATTCTTGAGCGTAAAGGCTGGAACACTGTTCGATCCCATTCCGCGAGGCGACGCCTTTGAAGTTTGGCGAGTGAAAACGCGAACCGAACCGTCTCTGCAGGACCCGATTATTCGCGCGCGCTTGGAGAGCCGAATTATCGATCGCTGTTTCAACGAGTTGCTAAGCAAATACATTGATTGGAAATTCTTCCTGCCTCCGAGCGAATGAACATAAAAGATTTCGATTTGCTGCGGCGTTCCGATCTGTTTCGGTTTCTACCCGACGAGCATTTCGAGAAAATCCGGTCGCTGCTTCAGGAGGAACGGCATGACTTTGGCGATTTGATCGTCAAACAGGGCGAGCCCGCCAGCGCTTTTTATATTTTAATTTCGGGACGCGTCCGGGTGGTAAAGTCGGGAGCGAACAACGGCGAGGAGATTGTTCTGGCCACGCTCCGGCCCGGAGACAGCTTCGGCGAGGCAGCGCTAACGGAAGGCGGAACGCGATCGGCGACGGTTCGTTGCAGCACCTCGGTCGAAGTGTTGCGACTCGATCGGGCCGACTTCCTATCCTTGACCGAAACGGCTCCGGAGTTGAAAGAGTACATGCAGGTGACGCGGCGGGCGCACACGCTGCAGAGTTTCCTCTACGAATTCAGCAATTTCGGAAGGCTGCCAACGCTAGCACTCCGTGGAATGATCGAAAAGCTCGAGCGGGTTCAGTTTCAAAAGGGCAATCTCATTATTAAAGAGGGCGATTCCGCTGGACCGATGTACATCCTGGAGAAAGGAAGGGCCCGCGCTTTTACGCAGAACAATGGCGCGCAGGTGAATCTCGCATTCTATCGGGACGGGGATTTTTTTGGTGAGCTCTCGATTTTGAACGGCTCGCCACGTGCGGCTTCGGTCGAAGCATATTCGGATTGTGATCTTCTCGCGCTCGATCCGGATGCCGTGCGCAGTTTGAAGCAGAGCTATCCCGAATTCGGCAAGTTGCTGGAAGAACGGTTGGCGCAATACAAAGCGAAAACCGAAGCACGCATTCCCCTGGATTTCACGGAGGAATTGGTTCCGGCCGAAACGCTGGCGCACAACAAAGTCGCGCTCGATGGGAAATTCGCAGTCAAGGAAAAGGAGGACGCGGAAGCGCCGTTTGCCGACGACGAGGGACATTTCCGGAAGAAGAAGCAACGCATCCGCAAATTCGAGCACATCACGCAGATCGATGAAATGGACTGCGGCGCGGCTAGTCTGGGCATGATTTGCCGCCACTTCGGGCGCAAGGTTAGCCTAGCGCGTATCCGACAGCTTTGCCACACCGCCACTGATGGCACGAGTTTGAAAGCGATTTGTCGCGCGGCGGTCGAGCTTGGTCTGGCGGCGCGAGCGCTGAAGGTTTCGCTTCGCAATCTGCCGGTGATGCCCCAGCCCGCGATTGTGCATTGGGAAGGCAATCACTGGATGGTCCTCTACGACGTCGACGAAACGCAGGTGCGTGTGGCCGACCCGGCCCTGGGTTTACGCAAAATTCCACGGAAGGAATTTGAGCAAAAGTGGTCGGGATACGCGGCGTTGTTTGATTACACGATTGCCTTCGAACAGGCGCCGGAGAGCAAACCAAGCCTGGCCTGGGTCTGGCCGTTCCTGGCAAAGTTCCGCAAGATTTTGCTGCAGGTGCTGGGACTTGCTGTTGCGGTCAGTTTTCTGCAACTGCTTTTCCCGGTTTTCACCCAGATGGTGGTGGACAAGGTAATCGTTGAGAATGATCTCGGCCTTCTCAAGACCATTATTCTCGGCATGCTTGCCGCGATTATTTTTGTGCAACTGGCAGCGATCGCACAGGAATATTTGCTCGCCTTTGCCGCGGTGCGGCTCGATACCGCTATTTTCGATTTTCTCAGCCGGCAGCTTCTCTCTTTGCCGATGAGCTATTTTACCAGCCGGAGGACGGGCGATATTCAACGCCGGCTCGATGGCGCACGCCAGGTTCGCCAATTCGCGGTGCAACATGGCGTCGCCGCGTTATTGGCGATGGTGATTTTGATCGGGGCGGTGGTGTTGATGGCGCTCTACAGCGCCTGGCTCACGCTGGCCTTCCTTGCTACCATGCCGCTCTATGCCGGCCTGATGTATTTTTCGCTCAAAGTTTTACGACCGCTTTTCGCCGAAGTTGAGGAAAGCCAGGGAAAATATAGTTCGCATCAAATCGATGCCATCAAAGGGATTGAAGCAGTCAAAGCTGCCTCGGCCGAGGCGGTCTTCCGCGATGCGATGTTGAACGAGTTTCTTTCCGTTTCGAAAAAGATCTTCCGCTCCACTTTCGTAGTCATGTCTTACGACAGCGTGCTGCAAACCATAGGCTTGCTCTCGACCGCGATTTTTCTGTGGGTCGGCGCGAATCAGGTCATCAACGGTCATCTCAGCGTTGGCGGCTTTGTCGCCTTTAGCTCGCTAACCGCGATCGCTTACGCCGCGATCCTGCGCGCTCTCGGCGTTTGGGACAATCTTCAGCTCGCTGCCGTTTTAATGAACCGGCTCAACGATATCTTCGAGCAGGAACCGGAACAGGGACGCGATCGCTCGCGATTGACGCCAGTGCACAGCCTGGAAGGCAGGATCGAATTGCGCAATGTCTGTTTCAGATATGGCGGCCCGGAAGCGCCCAATATTTTAAGCAACATCACGCTCGATCTGGCGGCTGGCCGCATGATCGCATTCGTCGGGCGAAGTGGCTGTGGCAAGACCACGTTGGTGAAACTGATCGCCGGTCTCCTCGAACCGACGGAAGGCACGATCCTGTTCGATCACGTCGATCTGAAGAATCTGAATTATCGGGATGTGCGCCGTCATATTGGAATGGTGCTTCAGGAAAACCACATATTTAACGAAACAATCGCGCGCAATATTTCCTTCGGCGACCCGGAGCCCGACCTCGATCGCGTCCTCGCCAGCGCCCAGGCTGCAGCGGCGCATGATTTCATTATGCGGCTGCCGATGGGTTATGAGACGAAAATCGGCGAATCTGGTCTCGCGATCTCGGGTGGACAAAAGCAACGCATCGCGATTGCGCGTGCCATTTATAACAATCCTCCGATTCTGATTTTCGACGAAGCAACCAGTGCGCTCGATACGGAATCGGAGCGGGCGATCCAAAATAATCTCGGCCGCATTATGGCCGGACGCACTACCATCGCAATTGCGCATCGCTTGAGCACGATTCGAGAGGCCGACTCAATTATCGTGCTGGAAAAAGGCAGCGTGGCCGAAATTGGCTCGCACGATGAGCTGATGGCGCAACGCGGTTTGTATTTTTATTTGTCCAGTCAGCAAATGGGTGTCGGCGGATGAGCTCGGAAACCTACTCGCCCAGCTCGTTTGAAACCGAATCGGAGATGCTCCCGCAGGATCCGCCGCCGAAAATCATTCGTTTGATGGGTTGGTGGTTGATCTGGCTTTTTATCATCGCGCTGTTGGCCGCGATTTTTGTGCACCTTCCCGAAACGGAGCACGCCGCGTTTGTCCTCATCCCGCGCGAAGGGGCCGATCCAATTCAGTCACCACGACTCGCCACGGTGAATCGCGTTTCCGTTACCGAAGGGCAAACGGTCGGAGCCGGCGCGGAACTTTTCGTCCTGCGATCGGACGAGATTCGGGCATTCGATACGCAGCTGCAAACCCTGACGGAAGATTTGCATACGCAGGAATTGACCCTGGCGAAAATGGACGAAGCCTATGCTGCCGAAGCAAACATTAAGAACGCGCAAGTGTCCCAGGCGGAAAGCGAGCTGCGCTTTCGCGAGAAGCAAACCGCGAGCAATCGCGAGCTGCTCATCCGGCTGGAGAAGCTTTCGAAAAGCGGCGGGTTTTCCCAGATCGACTTGATCAAGCTTCAGCTTGAGGCTGCTGGAGCGGAAAAAGATCAAGCTGTTGCCCAGCGCACACTCGAGCAGGTGAAACTCGAGCGGCAACAACTGGAAAATCAGAATTCGCGGAGACGCGCGGAGCAAGCCGGCGAAGTGCAGAAATTGAAGATGAAACTCGGCGCTTTGAAAGGTGACCTCGAAAATTCGCAAAAGAACTTGCTGACGATTCGCGCACCCTACGACGCCGTCATCATTTCCCTGGCTCAGCGCAATGTCGGCAGCGTTGTGCAAAGTGGGCAGGAGCTTTGCCAGCTTGGACGCACCGACGCCAAACCGCTCGCGCGCTTGATGCTGAACGAGTCCGGCCTGGCGAAGTTAAAATCGGATCAATTGGTGCGGTTTTTCTTCGAAGCGTACCCGTATCAACGCTACGGCGCACTCAGCGGAAAGCTCGATTGGGTGAGCCCGTCCGCGGTTGCGGGGGCGAGCGGTCAGTATTTCGTTGGGCTGGCATCACTGGATGAAGCGGCAAATCGACACCATCTTTCGTTACGGCCTGGAATGAAAGGCGAAGCGCGAATTCGGGTGGGAAGCCGGACATTGATTGAATATGCCTTCGAGCCGATCCGGCAATTACGCGAAGGAATACGGAATTGATGCAACCGCTCCTTACCAGTCTGAAAGTTGAAGATCTGCGAACGACGAACGCGGGGATGGGTCGTTGCATCAGTTTGGCAAAGCTCGCAGCAAAATCAGAGGTCCCCATCGTTCTGCTTGGCGAAACCGGCACTGGAAAAACTTTGCTTGCGCAGGCTATTCACAATTCGTCAGCGCGTGTCGAAGGGCCTTTTATTTCGTTCAATGCCTCGGCCATGAGCGATACGTTGCTCGAGAGTCAGCTCTTTGGTCACGAAAAAGGCGCGTTCACCGGGGCGCAACAAGCGGTCAAAGGAAAATTTGAACTCGCGAACGCCGGCACAATTTTTCTCGACGAAATTTCCGACATGAGTCCGCTGGCTCAGGTAAAAATTTTGCGCGTGCTCGAATACGGCGAATTCGAGCGACTCGGCTCCGAACGGATGTTGAAGACAGATGCGCGGATCATTTGCGCAACCAACGTTTCGCTGCGTGATCGGGTACGGCAGGGGAAATTTCGCGAAGATCTTTATCATCGCCTGAATGGTCTGACGATTTTGATTCCAGCGTTACGTGATCGTCGCGAAGAGTTGCCCGGATTGATCGCCAACGAGCTAAAAGTGTCGGCAATGCGGCTGGGAAAAAAGATCACCGCGATTCATCCCGCGGCGATGGATCGTTTGCTGGTGCACGATTGGCGCGGAAATTTACGCGAGCTCAGTCACACCGTGCGAACGATGACTTTGTTTTGCGATGGTGACGTCATCATGCCCGAGCATGTTCATTTTCCGCCCGACCTCGAGCCGTTGCCAACATCTGCGAATTCATCGGAGAAAAGTCCGAGCCACGCGCATCCTGATCACGACGGTGGCGATCTCTCGCTGGCAAGCGCAGTCAAGCGTCACGTGCACTTTGTCTATAAACAGGCGAACCAAAATCAGCGGCGCGCGGCGAAACTTCTTGGCATCTCACGTGCCACGCTGAGCCGGCATTTACGCGAACTGGATCATAAGTGATCCGACCGGGATCGAAATGATACCAGATGGCCTAGATTCTGGGCCATCTTCAAATCCCATCGAAATGGTGGGAGCAGAATCTTAGTTAATGGCATTAGGAATATAAGAGACTGTTGAACAAGTTATTAGATATCAACAAGAAGCTGCGAATTGCGGAAAAAGTCAGGACCAAAAATCTCATGGCACAGATAGTGGTAATAGGGCAGACGTGAGTTCGTCGAAGGAAAAAAAGGACGCAGATTCTGGGGAGCGTGGAGCTCAACGGCAGAAGCGTTCGAAAGATAAGCTGATCCGTTTGGACGACCTGATCCCAGACGAGAAGGTTGTAGGCGGCGGCAAATATTTCGGCGCGACTGGCACAACCCAAAACCAAAAAAACAACTAACAAACTAAGAAAGGTAATATGAGCGAAGAGAAAAAAGACAAACCGCAAGTTGAAGTGCGTGATCTGAAGCCTAACAAAGACGCCAAAGGCGGCCGTACCGGCCTACCTCCGGTTAAGCCTCAGTAATCACTCCGCCAGCGCACGGCGGTTCAATTCCGCCGTGCAGCCTGGCTGAAACCAAAAACCCAATTAAAATCAGCGAAACACAAAATCCTGATCCAAATAAGAAAGACATCCGCGATTTGACGGCGGACAAAGACGCCAAAGGCGGCGTCGGCGGCGGACCGCCGATGCATCGCAAGCCGCAGTAATCAATCGCAGCCCCGCACGGCGGTTTCAATCTGCTGTGCGGCAAGGCGGAGGGCTATTAAGGAAAATCGACAAGAAATTTTCTCACCTTGGTCAGGTAAAAACTTTCCGCAGCAGGAAGTAGTAGCCATGCCCTGAGCCGCGCGAGCGGGTGTCGATCCCGCAGCGCCGCTCAATTTTTTGTCCATAATAATATGGGCAATCTCCTTCTGCGTCGCGATGATGTGCCAGCGGCAAAAAACCAAAACGACCGATCGAGCGAAATAAATCGTCGCAAATTTGCGGTAGTGATCTGACACGGCCGGAATTCGAAACGGTGACGTTTTCTACATGTAGGCGGGACGCATGGGTGGAATTATTTGCTTCCGATTCGCCGTGCGCAATATTTCACCGGCTACTTCCAAAGTTTAGATACCGACTCTTGTGAACTCATCGTTATCGACCGCCACAGGGGCGCCCATTTTCGCTCAGCCCACCATTCTTTTTGTCAGCGTAATTGCGCTTCTGCTCATATTTTTGGTCGCCGCTTTTGTATCGGTCGTCGGCCACGGCTGGCCTACAACGGGAAAAGCGCAAAAGTTTTGTCCATGGCCAATTGTGGCATGGGCGCCGCTGTGGGTATTGGAGTGATTCCGTGAGCAACGCCGGGAGCGTCGAATGATTTTGTCAGCGAATTTGCCTTGGGGGGAGGTAGCCGCGTAATGCGAGCGCAACGAATTTGCTGAAGCGCAGTTTAATAGAAGCGAGCGTAGGGTAACCCTGCTATACTGTTCTTTTTAGACAACCTAGAAAGCCTAAGAAATAAGAGCGAAATCTATTGACGAGATCTCGTTAAAGTTGTAGCTCTAGTAAGCGTGGAAGAGACCACTGAGGTTACTCGTTTTCTTCATCAGCTCGTCACCGAAGTAGCGCGGATTCATCGCGGCGATTCCGAACCTTCGTTTCCTTCGAATCCGTGCTCGCGCGAGGAGCTCGCAGCCGCCTTGCCTAAATGGAAGCGATTTATCGACCTGGCGATGGTCACACTTTTATTCCCGGTCTGGTTACCTGTAATGACGTTGGTCGCACTGTGGGTCGCAGTCACTTCGCCCGGGCCCATTTTTTACCGGCAACCGCGGATCGGATTCAAGGGTCGCCGTTTCATGCTCGTAAAATTTCGCACCATGAAGGTGAATGCCGAAACTCATATTCATGAGGCCTACCTTGAGCATTTGATCGTCAGCGATCGTCCGATGATCAAACTTGACGCAACCGGAGATCCACGTCTCATCCTTGGCGGGAAGTTTTTCAGAGCAACCGGTCTCGATGAGTTGCCACAAATCTTCAATGTGCTGAAGGGAGAAATGAGCCTGGTCGGACCGCGACCTTGCACCGTTGGTGAATTTGAACGTTACGCACCGGAACAACGCGCGCGCGTAAACGCCCTGCCCGGCCTCACCGGACTGTGGCAGGTCAACGGTAAAAACCGGACAACGTTCCGCCAAATGATCGAGATGGATATCTTTTACTCGCGTAACATTTCTCTTTCATTGGATATAAAGATCATCCTGCGAACTCTACCTGCGATCATCGGCCAGTTTTTCGACTTTGTGCAACCATTGCCACGTTCTGGTGCTCAACCCACCCCGCCGGTAAAGACTTAAACGGCCAAACATGTCATCACCCATTAATGTTGGGGTAATCGGGTGCGGTTACTGGGGCCCGAACCTCGTCCGTAATTTCAAGGCGCTCACCAGTTGCCGTCTCAAGGCAATTTGTGACGTCAATGAGAGTCGATTACGTCATTTGCGCACGTTGTATTCCGACATCGACGCGCATACCGATGCCGCCACCTTAATCAACGATCCTGAGGTCCATGCCCTCGCCATCGCCACGCCGGTCGCCTATCATTACAATCTTGCCAAAGCGAGCTTGCTCGCCGGCAAACATACGCTGGTGGAAAAGCCCCTCGCTGCATCTTCGGCAGAGTGTGAGGAGTTGATTGAAATCGCCGACGAAAAAGGTGTTGTGCTGATGAGCGGCCACACTTTTCTCTACTCTTCTTCCGTCAGGAAAATCTGCGACATCATTAACGCCGGCGATATTGGCGACATTCGCTACATCAATTCACGCCGCCTCAACCTGGGATTATTTCAAAAGGACATCAACGTCGTTTGGGATCTGGCCCCACACGATATTTCCATCATCCTGCACATCCTTGGTGAATTGCCACTGACAGTGAATTGCCAGGGCAACGCGCACGTGACCTCGGGAGTTGAAGACGTCACAAATCTTTCGCTTTCCTTCCGTAACAAGAAATTCGCGACGATCCAAAGTAGTTGGCTGGAGCCGCGCAAGGTTCGGGAAATGACCATCGTCGGAACGCGGCGGATGATCGTTTACGATGATCTACAGCCGTTGGAAAAAATTCGAATTTACGACGTGCGAGTCGATCGCCCGCCGCATTACGATACCTTTGCCGAGTTTCATTACT
>WNFY01003277.1_pt1 | contig 18896 bp, 15 predicted proteins | sample 5400091 | NCBI WGS metagenome assembly WNFY01 (sample SAMN13153364, study PRJNA577476) | soil metagenome | isolation source: 60 cm soil or saprolite under grassland replicate 1 | place: USA:California | collected 2016-06-15
GCCCAGCGCGGCCCGCTATCTCTTCGTGATCAGGAATTATTCAAGCAGCGATTCAACGTGGCCGCGAGCCGCGCCCGCGACCAGATGTGGATCGTCCACTCGCTGAGCCCGCACAACGACCTCAAGCCTGACGATCTTCGCCGCCAGCTCATCGAACACGCGCAAGATCCCAGCCGTCTTATGCGCGCGCTCGAAGAAAAAGAAAACCGCGCCCAGTCAACCTTCGAGCGTGAAGTCATGAAGCGGCTCATGGCGGCCGGTTATCGCGTCGCTCCTCAGTGGAGAATTGGCGCTTTCCGGATCGACCTGGTCGTGGAAGGTGGCGGCAAGCGTCTTGCCATCGAGTGCGATGGCGACCGCTATCACGCGCTTGAAAAACTCCCCGAAGACATGGAACGCCAATCCGTCCTCGAGCGCATGGGTTGGATCTTCACGCGTATGCGCGGCACGGAGTTTTTCCGCAACCCCGATCGCGCTTTGAAGCCCGTCTTCGAAAAACTGCAACTACTCGAAATCTCTCCCGCGAGCGCTAAAGTGAACGCAACCGGCAAGACCCAGGCGGCCAGCGACCTGATTGACCGGGTCGTCCGCCGCGCCGAAGAGCTGCGCAACACCTGGACAAGCCGCGAATCAAGCGAATCCCGTCGTCAAACGTCATTGCATTCCGCAGGACAGGCTGCAGTGTCATGAGAACTATCGCGTTGGACTTTCTTCCTGTAAAATCTTCCTCAAAACGAGTACGGGAGCATCCCCATCGCCGGAAGGCTTCCATGCACTTCTCAGCCGATGTGGTTTAAGCGATCGAAAGAAAGATTAACGCTTGATAGAAAGTGTTACTATCCATAAGGCTGAATCGCTGCGCGATCATGTCCGCGCGAAGATCATCTTTTTTATCATGTTGCTCAAAGACGCGGTGCGGTAGATGGCTGGTTTCATTCAAGCATTTTCCCTTCTCTGTTTGATCTTTTTCTCACCGGGGCAATCTGTGTCTGCGAGCCCTGCAACGTCCAGCGGCAGCTCTACAATCTCGCCGGTCATCGTCATCGGCTTCATGGGCGGGTTTATCAAGCACGATAACCCGGTACATAGCGGCGTCCAGCTTGCCGCGCATCTCCGGCAGGACTACGCCCCCGGTGCGTACGTGGAGGTGTTCGAGAATCATCGCAGGGAGAAGGCCCACCAAGAGATCCTGAGACTTCTGAGCAAGAACCATGACGGAACATTGACCGCCGAAGAGAAACAGAACGCCCGCATCATCATTTATGGGATGAGCTGGGGTGCCTCGGAAACGGTAACGCTTGCGCGAGAATTGGAGCGAGATAGCATCCCCGTGCTCCTTACCGTCCAGGTGGATAGTATTTCCAAGATTCGTCAGAACGACGCGGTCATCCCCGCCAACGTCGCTGAGGCCGCCAATTTCTATCAGCCGAGCGGAATGCTCCACGGCCAGCCTCAAATCCGGGCCGCCGATGGTTCACGCACACGGATTCTCGGCAATTATCGCTTTGACTACAAGTCAAAACCCATCCTGTGCGACAAGTATCCCTGGTACGATCGCGTCTTTACGAAGAGCCACACTGAAATCGAATGTGATCCGACTGTTTGGAATCAGGTCGAATCCCTCATTCGCGCGAAGTTGCCTGCGCAAAAACCTACCGGATTGCCACAACGATCCATTCAGTAGAGAGGGGCGCATTGGTTGTTCTGACCTGTGGCTTTGGAAATCACCGAGCCAGAGGTGAGGGTTTCCCGCAAGAGGTCCCGCAACCGCCTGTGGGCTCTATGAAGTTGCACTTTTGAAGTACCGACGGACCAACCCATCATCCCGGCAATCTCGCGGTGCTTGAAGCCCTGGATGTCGTGGAGAACGAAAACCATCCGGCAGGTCGGAGGCAGCTGCGCGACCGCACGCTCCAGATTGACGCGATCTACCAGCCAAGTCAGCGACAAGTCGGGTCCGCCAACCTCTTTTCCTGGCTCACCGCGGTCCGCATCCGGCGCCGTCATTTCGTCAAGCGAGGTTTCCACCAAGCTTTTTCTGCGCAAGTGCATGAGCGCGACGTTGAGAGCTACGCGGTGCAACCATGTCGAGAAGGCCGATTCACCGCGGAACGTGCTGATTTTGCGGAAGACTCGTAAGAATGCTTCTTGAGTCAAATCCTCGGCTTCCGTTGGATTCACCACCATGCGCAAGAATAGGGTGTAGATGCGTCGGCTATGCAATTGATAGAGCTGTTTAAACGCTACGGCATCGCCGTGCTGAGCACGCCGGACGGCCTCCGCCTCCGGCAATTCGCTCCTACCAGGGTTTTCACGTTCGGAAAAGGCCGTGCGTTGTCGAAGTGTCGGTGCGCGACTGCAATCGTAACCTATCATTTCCTGCCCCCCAAATTAACAACCGCGATTGAGTATCGCCCACTGTTGCGAAAGGAGTGGGCGGGCTGAGATAGGCTTGCTCAGGACCCGCGAACCAATCAACGTGCTATGGGAGTGAGGAGCAAGCCGATGCCCACGATGCCAACCAAGAATCCACACAGATTCAAAGGGATAGCGTGTCTTTAAAATTTAAGATGATGTAAAAATTTCCCGGACTCTGGAAATGCGAGGTACTGGTCGCATATCTGAAGGGAGAGCTTTTGCACAGCATCACAGCGTGTTGTGAAGTCCAATCGGGCCTCAATCATCGCCGGCGTCGGACTTGTTCGTGCTGGGAATGCTTGTTTCGGGGATGAAAGTAACTGCGACGGATACGGCGCTCTGACGAGAGGCATGCTGCAAGAGGGACCAATCCTGCTTGAATTCCGACATCGTCTCGCGGCTGTGCTTCGGACTCTTTAAGAAAGAATTGGTGCGCGCGAGAAGCAGTTCGTACGCCAGCTGCGAGTCGGAACCCTGGGCAAGAATGTTGTCTGCACTCAATCCTACTTTAAAGGTTTCGCCATTTTGCGAAATTTCCATCCACAGGTCGCCATCCTCGTCGACAAGAGGCGTACCTGCCTCGTCGAAATGCCTGAAGAGGTGGTTAAGATATCCGCGGTCGCGAATGATCCGCGCATGGACAGATTCTTTGACGATCGAATCCAGTGCCCGCCGGTATTCCTTCCACTCCTCGGAAGTGCCAACGAACTGCGCCCGCTCCGCCGGCGCAATTTTCTCAGGCTGCTTGGCATGAGCAGGGCCCTTTTCTGTGGCCGGATGCCCTTCGAATTCGTGCTCCGGATTGAATCTCCCCGTGAGGATATAGGAGGCGGCGGCAACGGGTAATCCGTAATCCGCGAAAACAATCATCGGGACAAGAAATTTCTTGGAGTGGTAGAGCTGCTCGGTTCCGGCCCGGCACTCAGTGCTTCGCTTGATGGTGCCTGGCACTTGAGCGAAGTGCAGCACGCGAAAATTTGTTTCCGGATGCCGAAGCGCATAGTGCGTAAACGAGCGCGCCACAGCTTTCGGAGTGGTCATCCCAAAGTCGTTGATGTAATCCGGATTGGCCGCGTGCGGAAAATAGCTGTTAATTATGCGTCGCGTAAAATCGGCGCAATTCCGCGTGACTCCGTTAAAATGGTTCTGATTGGGCAACGCGTTGAATTCAGCGATGAATTCGCGGTCTTGCTCAACGGTGGTATCGATCACGAAAATGTAGAAGCTGCGAATAAGAGTGGCCGCAACCAATTCTCTCCATTCCGCCTTGTCACCCGTCGTGCAAGATGGCCGCTCACAATACCCAGACAGGTATTTCGCCAGGTAGCGTTGCTCCAACAGGTGCTTGATTTTGTACGAGCCGAAGAGCGGGCGATGCCGAGCGTCCTCGACACCGTAGAGGTACACATTGAGCGGCACGACGTTCCATTCAAACGGCCGATGTAATTGCTCATCACAGAGCCTTGCTCGCCAGGTCGACACAACCTGAGTTTTACGGGCGATTCCGGGCAGATGCGTGAAAAATACACGGCACTATGCCCTGTCCCTGTGAGCCTGTCAACGCTGGTGTCCAACGACTCATTGAGCACAATTCCCACGTCACCGTAAGCCGGAGGACATGCGAGGCACGCGAAAGCGATAGCCAGACACAATGAAAAGAGAAACACGTTGACCGCCCGGCCTGCCAGGGCCGTTCCCGATACAAAGTCATGAGGCTTGTAGCCGAGTCTAGGCACGCAATCTATCTCCTGTCTATTCAACCCGCCAGGTGAACGAGTGTTGCTCCAGTTCCGCGACGAGGGCCGATCGACCAGCAATCACCGAGTGTCGTTTGTGGCGATACATGATTGCCTCCCAGATGTTTTAGAGGCAGACAGTTCTCCCCAGGCTGCCCACATAAGCTGTTCATTCTAAAGATTATGTTTCTCTTCTTGCTGACCATCCAAGGTAAGGATTTCAATTGCTGGTGATTTTTGACGTACTGCAAGTACCCCGGCCTAACATGGCGGCAACAGATGCCTTTGGGAGCTTCGAGAATTATGAGCACGATGCGGCTACACTATATTTTTGTGCCTCCAGGTTGCCCTTTAGTCTTGAGCTTTTGACTGAGCAGAGACTCACTGCCTTGTTTGTGTGAGGCTCATTGAATCCGTTGAAGGAGTCCCGATGAAGAAAATATTCTCAGGCACCGTACTCCTCTTGACGGCGCTATCTCTGCAGGGAAAAGACAAGCCGGCCTACGAGAAGGGCGTGCTGGTTCAGATGGAGTCAACTTCCTGCGGGTACGCCGAGAAGGACGGAAAGACTCTGGCTGGGCAGATTCTCGGCACGGACGGCCAACACAAGAAGACCCAGGAAGTTCTCTGCCAGGAGTATCTCCTGCGCTCAGACCGGATTACTTACCGAATTCGGCCGAAAGACGATAAGCATCCCACCCTCCTTCAGATCGGGGAGAGGGCAGAATTTCGCATTCACAAGGATAAGCTTCTCCTCCGTGTCCCGGAGGCAGACGATAAGGAGAGAGAGTACATCGTTGTTTCCATGACGCCCCGAACGGATGTTGCGGAAAACCGCGTCACGCCGGCACACCACAACCGCTAAAGGCTCCACGTCCGCCGTCCGATCTCATTCGTTTCTGACGCCGGCCTGCTCAACGGTAAAAATCACACTGCAGGCTAGGGTCTCCTTGCTCCAAGTAGAGGCCAATTCTCAGTTCGGCATTATCATTCCTGCGCCGTTGTGCATGCCTGTCTTGTACCTCTCCCTGCCTTGACAGAACATGGAGAGGCAGGAAAAGGCCTGCGCTGGTCCATGGCATGACGCCCCTTCTCCAGGTTCAGGACCTTCATGTCGCGTATCGTTCGCGCACGGGCGAGGTGTGTCATGCGCTTGTGGGACTGAGCTTTGATCTAGGGCCAGGCGAGATTCTGGGGGTGCTGGGCGAGTCGGGTTCCGGCAAGAGCACACTCGCTGCATCGCTTCTGCGTCTCCTCCCTCCGAACGGAATCATCACAGGAGGTCGAATTCTCTTTGAGGGGCAAGATGTGCTCCGCGCGCGCCCTCGGGAGATGGAGAAACTCCGCGGCCGGCGTGTTTCACTCATATTTCAAGAACCTTCCGTTGCTCTTCATCCCACGATGCGTGTGCGTGACCAGGTAGCGGAAGTCTTGCGAGCGCATGAACCCTTGGATTTCGCGGCGCGCGGAAACAGGACGCGCCAAGTGCTCGCGTCGCTGTTCCCCTCGGAGCCCGACCGCATCGCAAACTCCTATCCCCACCAATTGAGCGGCGGTCAACGGCAGCGCGTGCTTGTGGCGCAAGCGATCGCTTGCGGTCCCTCCCTCGTCCTCGCCGACGAGCCCACGGCATCTCTTGACCCCACAACCCAACAGGAAATCCTTACTCTCTTCCGGACTCTTCGGCAGGCATTGGGGCTCTCTATGGTTCTGATCACGCACAATCCGGGGCTCCTGGCGGGTCTTGCGGACCGCGTGCTGGTTCTTTACGCGGGACGCGCCGTGGAAGTAGGCCCGGCGGAGAGTGTGCTCGCATCGCCACAGCATCCCTACACACGCGCTTTGTTGCGGTGTGTGCCTCCACTGGACCAGAAGAGCCAGGCGAGTCGCAAGGCCATGCTTCCGGTAATCTCAGGGGAGTCACCCAATTTGTCAGTTCTTGTGAGAGGATGCCCGTTTGAACCGCGGTGTCCGGAAAAAATGGAGGTCTGCAAGAGTTGCGATCCCGCGGCCGTGCCACTGAGCGAAGCGCACACCGTTTCTTGTTTCAAGTTTCCCGGCTAGCTATTCTTGGGGGTGATGGCGTGCAGGCACTGCTGAACGTTGAAAATCTCATGAAGCGTTATGTGACCGGAGAGTTCTTCGCCGCGAGGGAATCTATCGCCGCACTCGATGGCGTATCTCTCTCGATTCAGACCGCGACAACTTTGGCTCTGGTTGGCGAATCAGGCTCCGGGAAGAGCACACTGGCGTTGTGCGTCGCCTGCTTGGAGCGCCCCACGTCCGGAAGCATCTGGTTTGACGGGCGCGATGTTGCCGCGCTCGGCGAGAAACAGCAGCGTGCGGTTCGTCCTCAAATCCAGCTCGTCTTTCAGGATCCGGCGAATTCGCTGAATTCGCGATTGACCGCGCTGGAAATTGTCGCTGAACCGTTGATCATCCAGCGTCGATTCGACAAGCAGGCACGATCCAAGAGAGCGTGCGCGCTGCTGGAACGCGTCGGCATCTCCGCAAAGAAAGCGGGCAGCCGGCCGGATGAATTCAGCGGCGGGCAAAGGCAAAGGCTGGCCATTGCGCGGGCTTTGGCGCTTGAGCCAAAACTTCTCATTTTGGATGAAGCTCTCTCGGCCCTCGACTGTTCGGTGCAAGCGCAAATTGCCAACTTGCTTCTGGAACTCCAGTCTTCTCTCGGTTTGACCTATCTATTTATCACCCACGATTTTGCAATGGCAGCGCACTTAGCGGACGAAATTGCCGTCATGGATCACGGCCGAATCGTGGAACTTGGTGCTGCGGAGAAGCTCTTGCGCTCGCCAGAACACGAAGCTACCCGCTGCCTGCTCGCAGCAACACCACGATTTCGTGGCACCGCGAATCTGCCGGCGGGACTCTAATGCGCTACCTCGTGCGAAGAATGCTGCACGCCGTTTTTCTTCTTTTTGGAGTTTCGATCCTCACATTTCTCTTTTCCACTCTGGCGCCCGGGAATTACTTCGATGAGATGCGATTGAATCCGCAGATCGCGCCGGAAACTGTCGCATCACTGCGCACGCAATATCAGTTGGATCGGCCGCTGCCTGTGCGCTACGCCCGATGGTTGAATTCGGTCGCGCACGGCCAGATGGGATTTTCCTTTGCTTACAACAGCCCCGTTGGCCCGCTTCTTTGGGTGCGGGCACGGAACACGCTGCTCCTCACGCTGACGGCGACGCTTCTTGCTTGGGCACTGGCCCTGCCCCTCGGAATCTGGTCCGCCGCATCTCTTGGACGCTTGCCGGACCGCGCCCTCTCATGGACCACGGTAACTCTGCTCGTCATTCCGGATCTCGTTCTTGCGCTCGGATTGCTGATCATGGCTGTGCGCAGCGGATGGTTTCCGACCGGCGGCATGGTCTCTGTGGGGTTTGAAAGTCTTTCCCCGCTGAACAAGCTGCGCGATATCGCCACGCACATGATGTTGCCGGTCGTTGCGCTTGTCATTTCCGCTTTGCCGATGCTCGTCAGGCACGTGCGTGCGGCGGTGGCGGAAGTGCTCGACGCACCTTTTCTGCGAGCCGCCACAGGCCACGGTATCCCCCGCCGCAGGCTCCTTTATCGATATGCGCTTCGGGCCGCCGCGAATCCGCTCATTTCACTCTTGGGCTTCAGTCTGGGCACGTTGGTGAGCGGCTCACTGCTTGTCGAAGTCGTGATGAGCTGGCCGGGGCTCGGCCCGCTTCTGCTCGAGGCCATCCTGGCCCGTGATTTGTACGTGGTCATTGGGGGCGTCCTCCTTTCGACAATTTTTCTGGTTGGCGGGAATTTTCTCGCGGACCTTCTGCTTTTATGGGCCGATCCAAGAATTCGTACCGAGGCGGGCGCAGAATGACGCGTCGGCGGCCTTTGACGAGATGGCTCATCGCCCTTCTTATCCTTCACGGGGTCATAGCCTGTGCCGGGTTTTTCGCACCATACGATCCGCTGGAGCAGGATCGTCAGCGACCCTACATGTCCCCCATGCGAATCCACATTGTTGATAAGCAGGGCCACTTCCATTTCCGGCCTTTTTTCTACGCGCTCCATTTGCGGGAAGGATCCTTCGATCAATTCGAGGCGGACACGAACACGACCGTTCCTATGCGATTTTTCGTGCGCGGCCCGCGTTATCATTTGCTGGGCCTCTTGCCGTGTAGTTTGCATCTGTTCGGCGCGGAAAACGGGCGGATAAACCTGCTGGGCAGCGATGCCTATGGCCGTGACCAGCTCTCGCGAATCCTTTATGGTGGGCAAGTTTCGCTCCTCGCCGGCTTGCTCGGCGCTGGGCTCACCCTGTTCCTTGGTTCTCTTGTTGGTACGACCGCCGGCTATTGCGGAGGCTGGAGAGATGAATTCTTGATGCGCGTGGCCGAGCTGTTTCTCGCGTTGCCCTGGCTGTACCTGCTTTTTGCGCTGAGGGCGTTTCTGCCTCTCGCGGTGAGCCCCCTTGAAGCATTTCTTTTAGTCGTGGTTGTCACCGGAACAGTTGGCTGGGCGCGCCCGGCGCGACTGGTCCGCGGAGTGGTCCTGAGCGTGAAGGAACGCGATTTTGTCCGCGCCGCGCGGGGATTCGGAGCGTCCAATGCCTACCTCCTTCGGCGTCACATCCTGCCAGAAACTGCCAGCGTGCTCTCGACGCAAGCGGCAATTCTTGTTCCTCAGTTCGTGCTGGCAGAAATGACGCTTTCGTTCCTCGGACTTGGCGTGCCCGAGCCCGTCCCAAGCTGGGGGAACCTCCTGGCGAATCTTCAACAATACAGCGTACTGGTGTCGTACTGGTGGATGTATTTGCCCGCTTTGACAATAGTTCCTTTCTTTCTCGCATACCTGGGCCTTGCCAATGCGTTGCAGGAATACGCCGAACCGTACAAGATAGAGGGGAGGAGTGATGACAGTCCGACGTGAGAGCTGCTAAAGCGATTCCTCCCTTCCGCTGGTTTGGTTTGACCCTCCTTCTGGCTTGTTTTGCGTTCTTCGCTCAGTTCGCCGCCGGATTTCCGCCGCAAGCAAATTCCAGAGAAGAAGTACTCACCCTTCCAGGAGAAATCGGGCGGCCCGGCGGCCGGCTTGTCGTTTCGCTCCGCGCCGAGCCCAAGACCCTGAATCCGTTGACGGCCGCGGATACGCCGTCACGCGAGGTGATTGGCGCAATGCAGGCAGACCTGGTGCACATCAATCGCGCCACCCAGCTCACGGAACCCGCTCTGGCGAAGTCCTGGAAAATTTCTTCAGACGGCCTCCAATACACGCTCACTTTGAGAAAAGACTTGCGTTTCTCGGACGGACAGCCACTCGACGCGGACGATGTCCTGTTCACGTTTCGCGTTTACCTCGACGAGAGCGTCCACGCGCCGCAGCGCGATTTGTTGATTGTTGGCGGAAAACCGATTACGGTTCGCAAACTGGATGCGTGGACAGTCGTATTTCAACTGGCGAAGACTTACGGGGTGGGAGAAAGGCTCTTCGATGGGATGGCCATTTTGCCGCGGCACTTGCTCGAAAAAACTTACCAGGATGGAAAGCTCGGGCAGTTCTGGACGCTCTCCACGCCGCCGAATCAGTGGGCCGGACTGGGCCCCTTTCGCCTGAAAGAGTATGTGCCCGGACAGAGATTGGTTTTGGAACGCAATCCTTATTACTGGAAATCCGACGCGAAAGGAAATCGACTGCCTTACCTGGATGAGTTGGTCTTTCTTTTTGTGTCAAGTGCGGACGCGCAGGTGCTCAGGTTTCAATCGGGTGAGACGGACATCATCAGCCGGCTCGGCGCGGAAAATTTCTCCGTGCTGTTACGCGAGCAGCGCGGCTACACCATGACCGACGTCGGCCCCGGCCTCGAATACAACTTCCTTTTCTTCAATTTGAACGATCTTCGGAATAAATCCTCTCCCGAGATGGAGCAGAAGCAGAAATGGTTTCACGAAGTAAAGTTCCGGCAGGCGGTGTCCGCCGCCATCGATCGCGAAGCAATCGTTCGGCTCGTCTACCAAGGGCGTGGGGCAGCCCTTTGGGGGCCAGTCACACCCGGGAATCGCCGCTGGGTGAATGCGTCGATTTCCCGTCCCTCACGCTCGCTCGAGCGAGCGCGTTCGCTTCTGAAGGAGGCAGGATTCTCCTGGATGAACGGTCCGAACGGAGAATCGGAGCTCTTGGACTCCGACGGAAAACTGGTCGAATTCTCCATCCTCACGAGCTCTTCAAACGCCGACCGCACGAAAATGGCTACCCTGATTCAGGACGATTTGAAACAACTGGGAATGCACGTCCAGGTGGTGCCGCTCGAACTTCGATCTTTGATCGATCGCGTCACGCAAACAAAGGAATACGATGCCTGTGTCCTGGGGATCGCGAGCTTCGATGCTGACCCAAATTCCGATATCAACGTGTGGCTTTCGAGCGGGGGGATGCACCTTTGGAATCCCTCGCAGGCGCATCCCGCCACGACGTGGGAGACGGAGATCGACAACTTGATGGAGGAGCAGCTTGCGGCCCCCAATTACGAGCAACGCAAAAAACGCTACGACCGCGTGCAGCAGATCCTCGTCGAGAATCAGCCGATGATTTTTCTGGCCAGCCCTGACATTTTAGTGGGCGCAAAAAACGTGATCGGCAATTTCCATCCAGCTGTTCTGGAACCGTACGTCCTGTGGAATGTGGAGCAGCTCTATTTCCGGAACGGGCCGGAGAAATCCGCCCGATGACTCCCGTGATCACCCGCACGCCGAAGAAGTCGCCGGGCGCCTGGGATGACGGGCGTTTGGTGAAGGAGTGTGTGTCGGGAAACGAAGAAGCTTGGTCTTTGCTGATCGAAAAGTACAAGGCGCTCATCTACTCGATTCCCGTCAAGTATGGTCTGCCCCCGCACGAAGCAGCCGATGTCTTTCAGTCCACCTGCATGGAGCTTCTCACTCGGTTGCCGCAATTGCGGGAGCCGCGCGCGCTTCCGAAATGGCTGATGCAGGTGGCCCACCACCAGTGCTATCGCTGGAAGCGGCAACAGCGGCGGGTCGTGAGCCGCGATGCTGAACCAGACCTTCCCGTTCCCGAAACGCCAGCGATCGCGGAGAGCCTGGTCCAACAAACGCAGGAAGAGCAGATGCTGCGTGAGGCCATGGCGTTCCTCACACCGCAGTGTCGGCGTCTGGTGGAACTTCTCTTTTTTGAGGTCCCGCCGCGGCCCTATAGTGACGTTGCTGCGGAATTGGGTCTTGCCGTGGGCTCCATCGGGTTTACCCGGCAGAAATGCATCGAGCGGCTCCGGCGGCATCTCGATGAATTGGGATTCCACTGATGCCAGCCGCAGGCAAGAAACATTCCCGGGGAGAACTCCTCTCGAAACTGGCGCGGCTCCAAAGTGATTCTGACCGGCGAAAATTCCTTTCACGTCACACCACGCTCGTCCGGGCAGAAGTTGTAAAAAAATTGTCCGAGTTAGTGGTCGAGAAAATCCGCGTTGACACGCGGGAAGCCCTGCAGCTTGCGGACGCCGCTCTCTCGATCGCGCGCAAGCTGCGCCGCAAGGAAAATCTGGCGCTGGGCCTCTGGGCCAAAGCAAATGCTCTCTACGCCTGCGGAGACAATCGTGCCGCTGTCGAGCACCACGAACAGGCCCTCGAGCTGTATGAATCCCTGGGCCTCTGGAAGGAAGCCGCACGCACGCTAAGTAGCTCCATCCAGCCGCTCATCTTGCTTGGGGAATACGACCGTGCCTTCCAAGCCTCGGAACGTGCCCGGGAAATCTTCACGCGCCTCCGTGAGACCCGGCACATCGCACGTCTTGAGAACAACGTGGGAAACATCTTCCATCGTCAGGATCGATTCGAGGAGGCCCTGGCGCACTACGAACGCGCGTACAAGGCACTCTCCGAATACCAGGAGTGGGAGCGCGTCGCCATCGCCTTGCACAACATGGCCATGTGCCTCATCAGTTTGAATGACTTTTCGAGGTCACTGGACTGTTATCAAAAATCTCGCGAATTGTGCGAGCGCTACGGGATGCCGCTGCTGCGCGACCAGGCCGACTACAACATTGCCTATTTGTATTACTTCCGCGGCGAATACAGTCGCGCGATCGAGATGCTCTTTGCCACGCGGCGCTCCTGTGAAGTCACCGGCGACGCCTATCATCTCGCTCTTTGCCATCTCGACCTCTCGGACATTTATTTGGAGCTGAACTTGAGCGAAGAAGCGCGCGAAATGGCCCACGAAGGCTTTCTGCGCTTCGAAAAACTCGGCCTGGGTTACGAGGCCGCGAAGACACTCGCAAACGAAGCCATCGCCTACGGCCAGCAGGGAAAAACTGTGCAAGCCCTCGAACGGTTCACGAAGGCTCGCGAAATGTTCGCCCGCGAAAAGAATCTCGTCTGGCCGTGGCTCCTTGATTTGTACCAGGCACTCCTTCTCTTTCACGAAGGACGCTACTTCGAATCGCGTAGGCTCTGCGCGGGCGCCGCAATCTTTTTCGATCAGACCATGCTGGGCGGCAAGGCCGCTCTCTCGCATCTTCTCCTCGCACGCATTGCGTTGCAGACCGGTGACCTGCCGACCGCGCAGGCTGAGACAGGCGCCGCCGTGGCCAAACTCCAACGGCTTCAGGCGCCGGTCCTCTCCTACCAGGTCCATTTTCTCCGCGGCCAGCTCGCGCAGAGCCGCGGGGAACGCGGTGTCGCCCTGTCTGCTTATCAGGAGGCCCGCAAATCCCTCGAAGCCCTGCGCAGCCGCCTGCATTCCGAAGAATTGAAAATCTCCTTCGTGAAAAACCGCTTGCAAGTTTACGAAGCTCTCGTGGACCTGCACTTGAATGGAGAACAAACCCCGGCCTCTGCCGCCGAGGCCTTTTCATGCATCGAAGCTGCAAAATCCCGCAGCATGACCGAAATGATTTTTCAGAGCGGCCAGAGCCTGCCTTTGGGAGAAGCAGGTCAAAGCGAGCTTGTGCGGCGGATTCGTGATTTGCGCGAGGAGCTGAATTGGTATTACCACCGCATCGAACTCGAGCAACTCCGTCCCGAAGAAAGCTCCTCCGGACGCCTGCAGCAACTGCAGGAAAAGGCTCTGTCCCACGAAAACGAGTTGCTGCGAACGCTGCGAGAACTCCCCGCACACGAGCGCGAGAACGCTACTCTGGAGGCCCCCGCCGATTTTTCACTGTCAAGATTACAGGCAACTCTCCCCGCGGACACGGCGCTGATCGAATACTATTCGACCGGGGACCGTCTGCTTGCGGCGGTCGTCACGCGTGACACGATCGAAATCACTCCCGTCACGGTCGTCTCCCGCGTTGTCCATTTTTTGCATCTGCTCAGGTTCCAGCTCTCAAAATTTCGAATGGGAGCGACGTACGCCCAGCGCTTTGAGCGACCCTTGCTGCGGGCCACCGAGGGCCATTTGGAAGCCCTCTACGCGGAACTCATTGCGCCGCTACGCCGGCGCCTCAGCGCCAAACACCTGGTCTTTGTGCCCCACGGGGCTCTGCACTTTCTTCCCTTTCATGCCCTCCGCGATGGTAACGGGTATCTCTGCGACATCCATACCATCTCGTACGCCCCCAGTGCGACCGTGTTCGCACTTTGTCAGGAAAAGCCAGCGTCTCAGACGCCCAACTCGCTCGTCATGGGCATCCCTGATGAACGCGCCCCACACATCCTGGCCGAGGTGCAGTCCGTCGCGGCACTCCTTCCACATCCTGAACTTTTTCTCGGTGCGCAGGCCACCGCGGATGTCCTTCGGCAGCGGGGATCGGCAAGCTCCCTCCTGCACGTCGCCACGCACGGGACCTACCGCCAAGACAACCCGATGTTTTCCGGCATCCGGCTGGGGGACGGCTACCTGAATCTTTACGATCTCTATCAGATGCGTCTGAGCGCGAAGCTCGTGACTCTGAGTGGCTGCGCCACCGGGATGAACTTCGTGTCCGCCGGCGACGAACTCCTTGGCCTGCAGCGCGGACTGTTCTGCGCTGGTGCAACCTCTTTGCTCCTATCCTTGTGGGACGTTCACGACCGCAGTACTGCGGAGCTCATGCAGATCTTCTACAAGAGCTACATCGAAACCAATGATATGGCTGCCTCCCTCCAATCCGCGATGCAGCAGCTACGCCAGGAGAGCACTCACCCTTATTTCTGGGCTCCCTTCGTACTTGTGGGCAAACTCACTGAAAAACAAAGAGTTAACTAATCCCTGCCGGATCTATATTTTTCTGCACCTGAATTCCCCTTATTCCACGGGTAACGTTGAATTGGCCCATCCGCTGGGGAGCGGAAAGAACGACAGTAAGGCTATGGGGGAACGGAAATGAAGCACTTCAAGGCTGAGGAATGGATTGATTTTGTGAACCACGTCGGTTCTGACGATCAGCAAGAGGCAATGCAGAAGCACCTGAGAACCGATTGCAAACGTTGCATGGAGACAGTAGCGCTATGGCAAAGAGTAGCCAATGCGGCGGCGGTCGAGGCCAGTTACCAACCTGCGGCGGAAAGCGTTCGCGTGGTCAAGGCAGCCTTCGCAACGGCTGGCTGGGCGGCCAAGCGGCAGGAAACAGGCGGCTTGATCCAGCTGCTATTCGACAGCCTCTCGCAGCCGGCTCTAGCAGGCGCGCGCTCCGCTGCCATGGGAATGAGACAGATGCTCTATCGAGCTGAGCCTTATCAGATCGATATCCAGATCGAAGCGCAGCCGGAGCGCAATCGCCTCGTCGTCACTGGACAGTTGTTGGACGTTAGCCATCCGGAGATCGTTGGCCGCGACGTGCAAGTTTCTTTATCAAATCGCCGGGGAAACGTTACCCACACGGTGACGAATCAGTTTGGCGAGTTTCGCGGCGATGTCGAAAACTCCGGGGACTTGGAGCTTTCCTTCCCTGGCCGCGGTGGAAAGCCGATCGTCATTTCGCTCCGAGATGCGTTGGACCAATTGCCGGGAGCGAAGGAATGACCGGCAATCGCCTTATCGAGTTTTCAGGTATTTCCTGGATAGTACGAGAGTAACAAAAGGAGATAGTTCCCCTGATTGACACAGAAAGCTCATGCGTACCATTGGCCCAACGGGAGAATTTCGAAAGACTATGTCCCTATCCCTTTGTGCCGATGGCTGAATAATTCACAACCAGGAAAACCCTGGAAGGGACAAACTCAATGAAACGCAGTTTATGCATCTTGCTGATCCTGATCGGCTTCATCCTCGTTGACGCGAAACCCGCCGCAGCGCAGAACCGCTACATCGTCCGCACAACCGGAGGCTTGTCCTCCGTTCTAAACCTCTGTTCACTCGTGGGATGCCAGGTTCAGGGCTCGTTGGACGGCAATATCAACCAGACTTTTCTTGTGACGTCTTCCACCAACATAGTCGTCAACCTGCTGAACTTCACGGTAAATCTCGTGGAATCGCTCTTGGGAATCCAGAGCATTGAGCCCGACAACCTGCTGCCGGTGCCGCAGACGCCGATCAACAGTATTTCTTCGGGGCTTTACGACACCAAGCTGGTGAATTATTACGGCACCCTCGTTACGCACGGTTATGCGGCCCAGCCTGCTGCTCAGATCATCCGCCTCTCGGATGCGCATAACGGCTTTAATGTTAGTGGCACCGGAATCGTTGCCGTCATTGACACAGGGGTAGATCCAAATCACCCCGTTCTCTCCCCCATGCTTCTGCAGGGTTACGACTTCACGAGGAACCAGCCGGGCGCCTCCGAATGGCTTGATCTGTCCTCGACCGGCATAAGCACCTCCACTTCGCAGAATGCCCAGCCTGTGATGGTGCAACAATCCAGCGCGGCTATACTCGATCAATCGTCGGCCGCGATTCTGGACGGTTCGCCTTATGTCGCATTCGGCCACGGCACGATGACTTCCGGACTCGTCCATCTGGTTGCGCCAAAGGCCAAGATCCTCCCGCTTAAGGCTTTCTCTTCGAATGGAACGGGAAACCTTTCCAACATCGTGGCTGCTCTGTACTATGCCGTCCAGAATAAAGCGAACGTCGTCAACATGAGCTTCGACCTCTCCTATCCTTCGCCAGCGCTCTCCCAGGCGATTTCCAACGCGAATAAGGCTGGCGTCGTGCTTGTGGCGGCCGCTGGCAACGAGAACACCAGCGCACGCGTGTATCCGGCGTCCATCTCGGGCTCCGTTGTGGGCATTGCTTCCACGACAAATTGGGATGCGCGCTCCTCCTTCTCCAACTATGGCTCGGCAGACGTTTGGATCGCCGCTCCTGGCGAATATGTGATCAGCACTTATCCTGGCGGAACCTACGGGAGTGAATCCGGCACCTCGTTTAGCTCCCCGCTCGTGGCCGGGACGATTGCTCTTATGCTCAGCGCAAAGCAGCCCATCAACCAATCCAAGGCTGCCAGCGCTCTGTCTCATGCGATTCAACTCACGCCCGATCTCCATTATGGCCGCCTCGACGCGTATCAGGCGATTTCCGCGTGGGTGAATAGCTCCAGCTCAACATCCGGCTCGTGCCTCTTGTTGTGCTGGTAATCACTGTGCCGTCCAGCCCAGCTTCGGTGCTCATCATGGACTCGATTCTTCACGGGACACCGGATTCGCTGCGCATCAAGCAAGTCGAGGAGCAGTTTTCTGCCCTGCGCAGCTCGGTGATCTGCGCTTTTAACCAACTGTTGGATCTGAAAGACCTCAATACCGGAGTGCACAGCACTCGCCTGGCGGAATGGGGCATGCGCGTGGGGCAGGAGCTTGGCCTCGAAGAACCAGAACTCCAAAACCTGGAAGTCGCTGCGCTTCTCCACGACATCGGTAAGGTTGGAATTCCGGACTCGATTCTGAAAAAGCCCGGACGCCTCGACGTAGACGAATATGCCCTGATGAAAAAACACCCGGAATACGGCTGGGCTGTCTTGCGCATGCTTCCGGGTTTCGAACGCGCCGCGCTACATATTCTTCACCATCATGAGAATTTTGACGGCAAGGGCTATCCTGCGGGTTTAAAAGAACAGGAGATTCCCCTCGTTTCTCGAATCGTGTCGGTGACCGACGCTTTCGATGCCATGGTTTCTTCGCGCCCCTATCGAAAAGGTCTTCCTCTGGAGGAAGCCATCCGCCGGCTCATCCTAGCCAGCGGCACGCAGTTTGACCCGGTCGTAGTGCAGTGCTTCCTCTCCTTCGCGCAAGCGGAGATGGCCACCGTTTTCGCCGCCGCCGGCACATCAGTCTCATCCGCTCTCTAGGAACCGCCCCTCGAAATCTCTTTCAGGTATTCGAGCTGTGGAGGGCGTCACAAACCGCGGCGGTGACCTCCCGCGTCGTCGCTTTCCCGCCTAGGTCGGGGGTAAGAAGACCTGAACCCGTCACGCGCTCCACTGCTTGCATTAACCGCAGGGCGGCATCCTTCTCTCCCAGATGTTCCAGCATCAACGCGGCGGTCCAAAACGCGCCGACAGGATTGGCAATTCCCTTCCCGGCGATGTCGAACGCCGAGCCGTGAATGGGTTCGAACATCGACGGAAAGCGCCGCTCCGGATCCACGTTGGCGGTGGGGGCGATCCCCAGACTGCCGGCCAAAGCCGCGGCCAAGTCGGACAGGATATCCGCGTGCAGATTGGTGGCTACAATCGTGTCGAGGCTGGAGGGTTTGCCCACCATACGCGTGGTCATGGCATCGACCAGCATTTTGTCGCACGTGACCTCGGGAAACTCCTTCGCCACTTCCGCGGCGATTTCGTCCCACAGCACCATGCCGTGCCGCTGCGCGTTGGACTTGGTTACGACCGTAAGCAGTTTGCGTGGCCGCGCCCGCGCAAGCCTGAATGCAAAGCGCATGATTCGCGTCACGCCTTGGCGTGTGAAGATCGCCGTCTCCGTGCCGACCTCCTCGGGAAAGCCTCGATGCGCGCGTCCTCCCAGGCCGGCATACTCGCCCTCGGTGTTCTCGCGCACGATCATCCAGTCCAGGTCCCCTTGCTTGCAACCGCGCAAAGGCGAAGGCACGCCGGGCAGGATCCTCGTCGGCCGAAGATTTGCATATTGGTCGAAGCCCTGGCAAATCGCCAGACGCAGCCCCCAGAGCGTCACGTGGTCAGGGATGCCGGGCGCGCCCACGGCGCCGAAGTAGATCGCATCAAATCGCCGCAACCGGTCCAGTGCGTCGGCCGGCATCATCGTGCCGTTTTTTCTATAGTAGTCGGAGCCCCACGGAAACTCTTCTACCTTCAGGCGAAAGCCGCCTGTTCGCTTCTCAAGTGCCTGCAGAGCCTGAAGCCCCGCCGGTATGACCTCAGGCCCGATGCCGTCACCAGGGATTGCTGCAATCAAGTGCTCTCGCATGTCAAAGCCCCCAGAACGAACGCGCTCTCAAGATATTTCTCCGAAGGAAGTCGTTAGGCAAAAACGAAGCTTCGGAAGTGAAACCCACTTATACGAAATCTGCAGCGTCGCGTCGAGAGCTGCTCCCCAGCGTCCGGGGTTCTTCAACGCTCTCTGCTCCATCTCCGGCAGTTTCTTTGTTGGTGGCGGTCTCGGCCGGTTTTTTCGCTATACTCTGCATCGCACATTTCGGATTGCGAAGACAAGAAATGGCGCGGGGTACGTCCGCCGGTCTCTGAGCTTCAACAAATCGAGGCAAAATGCTTCCTGAAGACCCTGTCCCGGACGTCGCCCAACGCGCCAGGCGCCGTATTGCGCGCCGTCTCCTGCCCTTTCTATTGCTCCTCTACATTATTGCGTTTCTGGATCGAATGAACGTCGGCGCCGCCGCCCTCCAGAT
>WNFY01002121.1_pt1 | contig 18891 bp, 16 predicted proteins | sample 5400091 | NCBI WGS metagenome assembly WNFY01 (sample SAMN13153364, study PRJNA577476) | soil metagenome | isolation source: 60 cm soil or saprolite under grassland replicate 1 | place: USA:California | collected 2016-06-15
CGCGACCCTGTCGCGGCGGGCGGCGGACCGCTCGGCGAGCGCCCTGCCAAGCAGCCGGCGCAGCCGGTCGTGCCGGTGCACATACAGATAGGCCCGTCCGGCGCCGATCGCCTCGGCCGCGAGCTGCAACCCGTCGAGCACCAGATGCGGAGCGGAAGATAGCAGGTGCTTGTCCTTGTCGCTGGCGGGCTCACCCTCGGCGCCGTTGCCTACCACGACGGGGCTCGCGCGGCCGCCCGCCACCGCCGTCATCTTGACCGCCGTGGGGAACGCCGCACCGCCGCGCCCGGTGAGGCCCGCCGCTCTTATCTCCTCGATGAGCTGGTGCGGTGTGCCGCGGTAGGGCACTGGGCCATGCGCCGCGAGGTGGTGGGCCAGATCGGTCCTTCCCGCCTGGCCGGCGGCGAGCAGCCGCGGCAGCCTGGCCTGGGCAGCGGCGCCGGTCGGCCATGGCCGGGTCACGACGACGGTGTCACTCATCGCGGCACGCCTTCCTCGATATGGGTGACTGCCTGCGCGGGCGAGGGCCGCGCGGCAGCCGTTAGGTATCCATCGACGCTTCGCCGTCCAGCCAGGTGAGCTGGCCAGCGGCGGCTGGCGCGGGCGGCGGCCAGGCGGAAACAGATGGCCGCGCAGACGCTGAGCGCGCAGCCGGCGGTGACCGCGAGCAGGCCGCCGGACCGCAGGTCATTGGCGCTCGTCACGGAATGTAGGAGCGCGACCGGGTACGCGGCGTAGGCAAGCCAGTGCACGCCGCGCCACAACCGTCTGCCGATCCGCGCCCGAAGCAGGCTCGTTATGACCAGCGCGGCGATCAGGTCGAGCGAAACCGCGCCGAGCCCGATCTGCACGGGCAGGTAACTCGACGTGAACGGAATGATCGCGGCGACAAGCTGGATGCTCACGTACGGGTCGGCCACCGCCGCCGCCACGTGCACGGCGAGCAGGGCGACGGCCGTCAAGCTGACGCTGCGGTGCAAACCGGTGACAGCGAACCGTGGCAGGCCAGGAAGGCGGCCCTGCCGGTTGACCAGGACGCCGAGCAGCACGACGGCGGTGAGCAGCACAAGCGACACCACGCCCGTGGCCCTGCTCGCGTACCACAACGCGGTGGTCTTCGTGATCCCGCTCACCGTGGCGCCTCCTGCCCCGGCCAGCCGGCCACGGTGCGCACGCTGCCGTCCATCGCGACCAGCCGTGCGGGCAGGCGCAGGCGCTCCAGCCAGCCGGGCGCCGCCGCGCCGCGGATGATGGCGGCGGTGCTCGCGATATTGGCTTGGACGGCGCTGCCCGCCGCCACCGAGGCCGTTCGCCACACCGGCCTGGCGGGCAGCCCGGTGCGCGGGTCCAGGATGTGGTGCAGCGTGACGCCGCCGCGCCGCCAGCAGCGCGCCGCCGTGCCCGAGGTGGCCATGCCGCCGCCGGTTATCACGATCACCTCGGACGCCCCGGCAGGCGGGGCGTCCGGGTGCCCGGTGATGTCCTGTACCCGCACGCGCCAGCCGCCCTCCGGTGGCGGGCCGCCGACCGCGATGTCCCCGCCGAGGCTGACAAGCACGCCGCAGCGCAGGCGATCCGCCAGCCGTGCCGCGGCCGTGTCCGCGGCGCGCGCCTTGGCGGTGGCGCCGAGATCGAGCCGGGCCCCTGCGGGAACGGTGAGCCGCCGGCCGCGTCGATCCAGCCGGATCTCTCGCCAGCTCGGCAGGTCGCGGATGGCAAGCCGGAGCGGCGGGCCGTCCTTTCTGACAAGCTCGAAGTCGCGGTCGTAGCCGATCGCCGCCATCGCCGTCGCGACCGTGGGGTCGAGGTCGCCGTCGGTGATCTCCGCTGCGTGCAGCGCCACTTCCACGGCGTCGGCAAGCACCTCGCTGACCCGCACAGGCGTCCCGGCCGCGCGCTCCGCCATGGCCAGTTCTGAGTCCAACCGGAAGCGGCTGCATGCCAGGTCGAGCGCGGCGAGGTGGCCCGCGAGCTGCCGCCGCCCGATAGCCAGCCGCGCCGGATCGGTGACGACCAGGCGCACGGTGGTGCCGATCGCCTTCCAGTCCGCCGCGGCGCGGGTCGCGGTGGTCATCATGACCCCCCGGACGTCGCGTCCGCCTGGCCGGACGATGAGGTCGACGATGATCCCGAACGGCTGCCGCTGGAGTTCGTGCTTGACGCCCCGGTGCTCGCCGACCCCGTGGCGGCGGACCCGGAGTTCGCGGTGCTCGTCTTGGTGCTGCCGTGGGTGGCGCCTGGCAGCGCCACGGCGATGGCGCCGGTCGCGAGCACGCTCGCGACACCCACGCCGGCTGTCACCGCGGACAACCGTTTCATGCCGCGCCGCCGGCTCATGGCCGCGGTGACGTGACGGTCGGCTGGGTTGGTGGGCATCAACGGGTCCTTTCCTTGGGTGACGCAACCGACGATGCTGCTGTCAGCGCAGCGCGACCTGTGGCTTGCTTCTCAACTGCTTCTGAATCGCGGCCCATGGGTTGAGACGGCCTTGAGAGTGCGCGGTGAGCTGGCCGTCAACCTCGCCAGACAGGCTCGGGTCATCGCGGGCCACCGGGCCTGCCTTTGCGGAAGGAGGCGCACATGCCGCCAAACAGAGCTGGCGGCCTGCTCCGCCGGGCTGTCGTCGCTGCCGCCATCACCGTTGGCTTGGTGGCCGGCGGTGTAGGCGTGGCCATGGCGGCCACCTCGAACAGCAGCGCGTCACCGTCGGCCTCGGCGTCACCGTCGGCGTCGGCGTCGGCCAGCCCTCATCGAGGGTCCAGCGGGGCGGCCAGCCCGCGTTCTGGGTCTGGTTCGACAGCCAGGCCGAGCCACAAGTGCCCCAACATGGGCAGCGGTTCCAGCGGTTCGAGTTCCAGCGGATCTCGCTCCAGCGGCGCCGCGGCGAGCACGTCCTGAACACCGCCGACGCGGCGCCGGCAGGCGCCGGCGCCGCGTCGGCGCTGGTGCGTGGCGGGCTTGCGTGCGAATGTGGGAAACGACAGTGTCTGCCCAGTTCGTTGTGCGGAGGCCACATGGGCAGGGATATTCCCGCGATCAAGATCAGTGGGGAAGACCGGCGCAGGTACCGCGAGAAGCTGCGCCGCTCCCTTGACGTGTTCGCCCGGATGCTTCGCGAGGCACGGTTCGAGAGCGATCCGCGGCAGGTCGGCTTGGAGATCGAGCTCAACCTGGTTGATGAGCACGCGTTGCCGTCGATGCGCAACGCCGCGGTGCTCAACGCGATCGCCGATCCCGCGTGGGCCACCGAGCTTGGCCAGTTCAACATCGAAATCAACGTGCCGCCCCGCGGGCTAGCGTTGGACGCGATCGCCGGCCTCGAACAGGAGGTGCGGGCCAGCCTCAACCAGGCCGATGCGAAGGCTCGCGAGACCGGCAGCCGCCTCGTGATGATCGGCATCCTGCCGACACTGCAGGAAAGCGACGTGGGCGAGGGCGCGCTGTCCGCCAACCCCCGCTACCGGGTGCTGAACGAGCAGGTCTTCGCGGCGCGCGGGGAGGACATGCGCATCGCGATCGAGGGCGCCGAGCTGCTGATCACCCACGCCGACAGCATCACACCGGAAGCCGCCTGCACGAGCGTGCAGCTTCACGTGCAGGTCAGCCCGGAGGCTTTCGCCAGTTACTGGAACGCGGCTCAGGCGATTGCCGGTGTGCAGGTCGCGCTCGCGGCCAACTCGCCGTTCCTGTTCGGCAAGCAGTTGTGGCACGAGACCCGGATCACGCTGTTCGAGCAGGCCACAGACACCCGGCCGGTCGAGCTCAAGCAGCAGGGCGTGCGGCCGCGTGTCTGGTTCGGCGAACGATGGATCACGTCGGTCTTCGACCTGTTCGAGGAGAACATCCGGTACTTTCCCGCGCTGTTGCCGCTCTGCGACGACGAGGACCCGGTGGCCGCGCTCGACGACGGCGGCTCACCGCAGCTCGCCGAGATGAGCCTGCACAATGGCACCATCTACCGGTGGAATCGCCCGGTGTATGCGGTCGTCGACGGGATGCCGCATTTGCGGGTGGAGAACCGGGTGCTGCCCGCGGGGCCGTCAGTCGCGGACGTTACCGCCAACGCCGCCTTCTACTACGGGCTCCTGCGGGCGCTCGCCGAGGCCCAGCGTCCGGTCTGGACGCAGATGTCGTTCGCCACCGCGGAGGAGAACCTGCGCGAAGGCGCCTGCCACGGCTTGGAGGCCAAGCTGTACTGGCCCGGCTTCGGCGAGGTTCCCGCGGCCGAACTCGTGCTCAGGCGGCTGCTGCCACTCGCACGCCAAGGGCTGAGCCGGTGGGCAGTCGATCCCGCGCACGCTGACCGTCTTCTCGGCATCATCGAACAACGGTGCCTGACCGGCCGCAACGGCGCCGGGTGGCAGATGGCCACGGTGGACGCGCTCACGCGCGGCGGCGTGACGCGGCAGGAGGCGTTGCGCCTGATGACGGAGCGCTACATCGAACACATGCACACCAACGAGCCCGTTCACACCTGGCCGGACACCTAACCCGGGCACCTGACCCCGACGGCCGACTCGGGCACCTGGCCCCGACGGCGGACTCGGGCACCTGACCCCGACGGCCGACCCCCGGGCGGCTGACCCCGGCCTGCTGCAGCAGCTTTGTACTCCAGGATGTTGTCATTGGCCTGTATTTCGGGGGCTGGAGCAACACTGTGGAGTACAAACAGGCGCCGGACCGAACAAACAGGTTAGCGGGGGGTGTGAACCGGCCTAGGTCGGATAACGCGCCGCGGCGCGGCGGAACGCGGCGATGGCCGCGCGGTGGCCTTCCAGGTGCCATTTGTAGCGCGCGTCGATATTGAACCACACGAACCCGAGGACCCCGGGGGTGCTGTACACGTCGGAGAACAGGCGGGTGAGCTGAGCGGGACGGTACGGGCTCGGCGCGACCGCTGTCTCCGCGACGATGATGGGGTCGCGGGTGAGGCGGCGCACGCTGGCGATGGTGGGGCCGAACACGCGCCCGAACGTGTCACGTGGCCAGATGAGATGGCCGTCGACACCGACCCAGTTCACGTACTTCGCGCCCGGCCACCAATGACGCGCCGCCGCCGCCCCCGGGCCCTCCCGGTTGATGGTCCATACCCAGATGACGTTGCGGGCGCCGGCCGCGGTGAAGGCATGGTGGATGGTTCGCCACGCGCGCACGAACACTGACGCCGGCGTGTGCGTGTTACCCCATGAGTACCAGTTACCGTTCATTTCATGGCCAAAGCTCAGTGCCACCTTCAGCCGAAACTTTTTGACCGCGGCAGCGAAGTCGTGCAGATAGGGTCTGTAATGGCCGCTGACGATTTGCTCAAGGCTCACGTGCCGCGCGTTGATCTGGATGAGCGGCAATGCGCCAAGGCGGATCACGCGGCAGGCCATCGCAGAATCGAACTTCATGCCAAAAGGTATGAAGTAAGGTGCGATGTTCGGGTGCTGATGGGTCAACTTGGTGAACTGCCGCCACCGAGTCAGTGAATACGGGAATTTCTGGGTGATCACGCCGAAGTAGCGTTTCGCCGCGAGCGGATCCCGCCCGCACCGGGTCCCGGTCGCGGTCTGGTTAAGGTTGCCGTGCTGACCAGCCACCGGCCTGCCGCCTGGCGAACCGGGCGGCGCGTCCGGCGACAGCACGACGGCGAGCGCGACAGCCGCGGCCACTATCGCCAGGACGCCGATACCGATGGCACGTCCGATGTTCATGTCAGCTCAGCCTCTGGCTCGGGTGGCGGGCACGGCTGGCCGTTTATCGCGAGCTGAGCCGATGCCCACTTCGACCTTCTTGACCCGCGTCACCCAGCCCTGCCGCAGGCACGTGCAGATGCCATAGAAGCGAAGTGGCCGCAGGACCACAAGCACCCATGCCCCGACGACCGGGGCGAGCAGATAGGAGACCAGTCGGCTGAACCAGGACTCGTCGCTTCGCAGTACTGAGAAGATCCGCACCGCCTGGGCGTGCGAGGACAATCCCGATGCCGCGAGCATCGTGCCGAGATATGCGCGGGACGTTGGCCACATAATCACGCCGGCAAGGACCGCCGCTGTTGACGCGAAGAATGTCCAGAGGCTGATCACGGTGAACCACCAGCTCCACGACAAAACCGGCAGATACCGTATGCGCCAGCACGTCCGGATCGTCGAGCCGCGCATCCACCGGGTCCACTGTCTGAACAGGTGCCCAAGATTTTCCGGGTACATGGAAAGCTGGATCGCGGTCGGCTGCTGCACAGCACGGCCGCGCCCACGGGCGAACAGCGTCAGGGCCGCGTCGTCGCCAAGATGCACGGGGTGACCCAGAAAGCGCTCGTAGAGGTAGGCGTCGAGATTGTCCTGAATGACCGCCGCACGGTAGAGCGCGTAGGTGCCCCGGTTGACCAGCACGTCGCCCACGACGGACTGCGCACTGCACGAAAGCAGCTGCCAGACCAGTGACCTGGTGGCGCTGATTCGGGTGAGCAGGTTGCGGTCGTGGTTGTGGGCCAGCTCAAGGCCGGCCACGCACTGAACGCGGCGATCGGCGAACGGCTTGAGCCCTTCCTCGATGGCTCGGCGTTCGAGCGCGGTGTCAGAGTCGAGGGTCACGAGGATGTCCGCGTCGGTGTCGCGGAAGGTGCGAGCCTGCGCGTGCTTCTTGCCCTGATTCTCCTGGCGAACCCAGGAGAACTTGCAGGAGGGAGGGTGGTTGCTGAGCCAGTAGCGGCGGAGGTTCGAGTAGTCCACCGAGGACCCGTCGTCGACGATCTGCACCTCGTCCGGCAGGCGGGTTTGGGTGAACAGCGCATAGAGTGCCCGGTCAACCAACGCGGGATCTTCGTTGTAGACGGGAATGTTGACGGCGACCTTCATACGGTCCAGTCGTGCCTGCCACTGCCGCGAGACCGTGAACGGACGCTCGCGCCAGGACATAAACCACTGCGCGGCGGTCAGCACGAATATCGCCGCCCATATGCCCATGAGGAGCCGGTCCTGCTGGTAAATGAGAAAGAAGTCGGCGCGCCTGACCGCTGCGACGATGGCGACGTCGACCAATACCACCCATAGCAGTGGCCGTACGGACTTGAACCGCACCTCGGGGATGTTGTAGTGGCGACCTAGATATCCTCTAGATCTTTTCCGCGCCGCCAGAGCAGACGGATCGCCACCGTTATTGCCCCCGTGGCTATTCCGGTCACCACGAAGATAATGGTCAGGCCATCCAGAAACGGGTTCACTGACTACCTTCGCCATCGTGTCACGCCGCGCATACGGCGTCTCGGTTCGACCCGGCGCCTGCGACGACCTCTGCCCCGGTCCCTGCCATGGTCCCAGTCCTGGTCGGCCTGCGTTCACCGGCAGGCCCCGCATGCCGGTGAACGCTTCGCCCGGCTGCGGTCATATTCCCAGACCGTGTAATGACCTGGCACGCGCCCGCTGAACGGCACCGAGCCAATGACGCGATAGCTTTTGCTTGAGCGCAGGTACTCGGTTATGGCCCGGTCTATGCGAGGCGTCTCTCTGTAGCTGAGCACAACCAGCGAGAAGTAGTGGTGGCGCAGGGCCTTGATATAAGGGCCTGGGCTGCCGTTGGCATTCTCCACGAAGCCGGACTCGCGGGTGATGCTGAACGTGTTCGACCATTGCCGCCACGAAGTGCCGGTCAGGTAATACTGCGGTACGGCGGAGGTTTCTGCGAGAAAATGGCCGCCGTGTGCCGTCCTTGAGTTCAGGAACGCGATGAGGTTCGCTGATCCCGGCCAATTGGCCATCTTCGCCGACTGGTTCATCCCGATGGCGAGCATCGGGATGATGGCCACCGCGAGGGCGACCGTGGCGCGCTGCTGAACGAGCTTGTCCCGCGGCGAGCTCCCAATGCGCGCCATGGCGTAGCCGGCCACGATGGCCGCGAACCACGCACCGAAGTCAACGTGCTTGTTCAGCGATACGAGAGTGTGAAGACGCGCCTGTTCAAGGGGCACAAGCAGCGCGGTCGCCGCGAGGATGACCACCGTGGCCCTGCGGTGCCACTGCCGGTCATGGCGAACGCTCAGCGTGATCGCGGCGAGGGCGACGATGAGGATCACGCCGATCCATTCCAGGGATGCGGCAAGCACGCTCGCCGCTGAGTTGTATCCCTGCGCACGGACGAGCGTGGTGGCCCGTAGCCCGCGAAGGTAAGAGCCGCCGCACACGGCCAGAATCGCTCCGGCGAGTATCACCACGTGCGACAACAACATCCCGCCCCGTGCGACGGCGCGCTTTGTGCCTGGTTCTGGCAGTGCGGCGAGCACCGCCAGGCTGACCACCACCGGATCGAAGATGATCGTCGCGTATTTCGTGACATTGGCCAGTATCAGCGCGATCCCGCTGGCGACCATCCATCCCGCCGCGTCGTGTAGCGAACCGGCGCGAAGAGCACACCACACAGCCAAAGCAAGCAGGAACAGGGCAAGCGCGTCATAGGTCGCGAACGAGCCGAGATGCAGCGTTGGGCCAAGGACCGACCATAGGGCGATCGCGAAGAACGCCGCGAGCCGACCGTACAGCCGAGACGTGGCCGCCCACAGCAGCGCGGTGGCGCCGAGCATGAAACAAAGCGAGAGCATGCGGGCGCCGGTGAGACCGCCGACGGAATCGGCCAGCGCTGCGATCGGCGGGTAAATGACCGGCGCGCCGGAGAAGTAGCTGGGAAACGACGGAATCTGCGTGCCATGGAACAAGTGAGCGAGTTCCAGCCGGCCAGCCGACAGGTACAGCGCCTCATCACCGAAGGCGGTGTCTGACCACATCAGGCGAAGGCTCATGACCGCTTGGAGCGCGATAACCAGCACAAGCGGCCACGGATGGCGGGCGAGCGTGCGCAGCCGCGAGACTGACGCGACGGCTGTGGCCAGAGCCGATTCAGGCCAGATTGGAGCTGCCGGGGGCGCGAGCCAGATTGGCGGCGCGGCGGGCGCCATCGGGGGTGGCGGCGCGGACGGCGCGGGCCGGATCTGCGATGGCGCGAGCCAGTTTGGCGGCGCGGCGGGCACCATCGGGGGTGGCGGCGCGGACGGCGCGGGCCGGATCTGCGACGGCGCGGGCCAGTTTGGCGGCGCGGCGGGCGCCATCGCGGGCGGCGCGGGCCAGTTTGGCGCTGCGGTGGGCGCGGGCCGGACCGGCGATGCCGCAGGCCGAATCGCGGCCGGATTGCGGGTCAGGTTTATCAGCGCCGCGATCCCGGCGTGCTGGGCGGCCTCCGGATCCCGTTTGGGTTGCCGCAGCCGGGGATCTCCGTCGTGGGTTCGCTGGTTCACCTCTCGCGGCACCTCAGCGACGCGATCAGGACGCGGTCACCTGGCGAGCCGCCATATCTGCGTGCCGAGGCACCATCACATAGCGGAGGCAAGGTTTGCCGTCCACCCGGCATGCGGTGCTCCCCTCGGGCCGCGATAGGCATCCGGCACTGCGGCTCGCTGACCACCCCGCTCCTCCCCTCCCGCGTAGTCGACCAGCGCGTGCCCTTGGCAATCAAACCATCGCTAGTCGGCCATGTCCGGCGAAACTCGCAGTACGGACTAAATGACGGCTATGGGACACGCCGGAGCGCCATAGTTGCGGCGTGGACTAGACCACTGACTGGGCGCCATCACTGGGCTGTCGACGGCTACCCCATGGTGGTTCGGCCGATCCACTAGCGATCACATCCCGCAGTGCCGGATGATGTAGTGATTTCGGGCACTATGACGCCAGCCATGCCGGGGGGTAACCGATGAGTGCGGGACATGCGCTATCCCCAACCGGCGCAGGGTTCGATCACGGTTCCTACCCCGAGCCACCGCCGGGTTGGTCGGCCACGACGCCGTTCGGCGCACCCTGGCCCTATGATCCCGCTGTGCTTGACCAAGCTGACCTGGGTCCGTCGGCGCCGCTGTTGGTCTCCCGGCTGGAACCGCTGGCTGAGCTACCGGCCGGGCTGGCTGGGCCGCATGCCGACCGGAATGGCCGGGCGCGCCTCGTCGTTCGCGCGCGCTCCGGCGATCGCGCGACCCAAGCATGGCCAAGCGGCGCCGCGATCCGGCGGCTGATGTGGGGCGGCATCGCGGTGGCCGTGATCCTCGCCGTCGGTTCTGTCCTGTTTGGCCTCGCTGGCAATGCCGGCCCGGCCAGGTCGGCAAGCTCCGCGCATTCGGTCGCAAGCACTTCCGGGCTGTCGCTACCACGCCACATCGGCAGCTACGTGCGTGCACAGCAGGGCTCAGACGAAACGCTGGAGCCCGCTGGCGGCTTCGCCTCGGCGGCCCATACCGCCGTCTACCAGCGCAACGGCAAGCCAGGCCTGGCAGCAGGCGCGATCGGGATCCACGTGGGATATGTCCGGGCAAGCTCCGCGAGCAGCATGGTTCGCCGTTTTTACCGCGATTTCGAGATCCGGATCGGCCGGCTCGCCGAGGGCCAGGCCTATGTGGGCAAGCCGCGGGCCTACCCGGCAGGATCGCTCGGCGGCCAGGTAAGGTGCTGGCGCGTGACCGCGCCATCAGCCGCCAGTCCCAGCGGGTCAGAAGGCGCCGCATGCCTGTGGGCTGACAACGACACCTTCGGTTTCCTGCTCGCACCTGGCCTTCCTGCCAGTAGCCTGGCCACCACCCTGCTCATCTTCCGCTCCGCCATAGAAATGCACCCGCATTGACATGGCAGAGCCGCCAGATCGGGGCGGCCAGCACGATGACCCACGGATGGAATCCCGGTTCGGAAGATCCGCGGCGCGACGCCGTGGCACCGGGTGATCGAACGGGTGACTTCGGCCAGCCCAGGCACGGCTGGGCACAGGGTTATCCGGACCCCGACGGTCAGGGTCAGGCAAGCCCAGACGCGGCGGGTTACGGCTATCGAGCGGCGCGCGGCCGAGCCGGCGGCGCCAGGCATCGAGCGGGCCGTCGGCCACCTAGCCAGCAGCAGGGTCACGGCCAGCAAGGTCACATCCAGCAAGGTCACATCCAGCAGGGTTACGGCCAGCAAGGTCACATCCAGCAGGGTTACGGCCAGCAGGGCCACCAACCGCCCGGCCACCAACCGCCGGGCGTCGCGTTTGGCTACCGGCCCGGCGAGATGGCAGGCGGCGTTTTCGCGCAGCCAGATGTGATCACATACGGATACCCGCCCGTTGACTCGCCGAACGATTACGATAGCCCTCCGCCGGGCACGAGCAGAGGCGCGGCGGTCTTCGACACTCCCTCGGGTCCGCGCACCACGCCAAGCGAGCCGCGTCCTGACGATGCCGAGTTCCTGCTAGGTCACGTGCCCGCGTCCAGCCCGCGGCCCGCGCGGATTCAGCGGACGCCCCGCTCGTCGGCCCGCGGGCGGCGCGGCCGGCTCTCCGTTGTGATCGGCGTACCGCTGCTTGTCGTGCTCATTGGGGCCGCGGCGGTGGCGGCCGCCGCGGCGGGGTGGCTGGGTCGGCCCGCACGGCATGCCCATGCTCCCCGCCCGGCTCACACGCTCGCCACACCGAAACAGATCGGCAGGTACACGCGTGACCCACAGGCCGAGCGGCAGCTTGGACTGAGTCACGGCGAGCAATACCTGACCCAGATAGATCCTGGGCACGTGTCGGGCATCGTTGCGGCCGTGTACGACACGGGCGGTCCGGCCAGCTCCCCCAATCGCGTCGCCGTTATCGCTGGACGGTTGGGGAACAGCCGCCAATCCGGGGTGGTCAAGAGCTTCGTTCAGCAGGAGAGCGCAGAGGGCAACCTGCCCGTGATGATCCCCGCGGGGCCGCTCGGCGGGCAGGCCGCGTGTGCGGGCAAGGGCAGCTCGGGGATCTGCGTTTGGGTGGACAGGGACACCGTCGGCGTCCTGGTCTCTGCGACCACCAACGCCACGTCGCTCTCGCGTCTGATGCTGAGGATCCGGCCGGCAATCGAGATCGCCACGGCACGCGGGTGACAGGGCAGCGGCAGCCCTTCGGCCAGTATGCCCCCGGGGGGACGGCACCCCGGTCCCCCCCAGACCCGTGCCCACTGCCTGCGGGTGACACGCAGCGGCAGCCGTTCGGGATCGATGGACAGCGACCCGAACAGATCCTGAACGGCTGCGCTCGGCGGCACGCCGTCGCGGCGGGTGGTCCGGTCTGAGCGCTAACCGTCCTTGGCCGTGCCGGCGGGCGGCTCGGGTTTGGTTGCGGCGCTCGCGGCATCCGAGGCCGATGCGCTTGCCTGGCTGGCACTGGCAGACGGGAGGCCGGCGGATGAGCCGCCGACGGCAGTTGAGCCGCCACGCGTCGATGAGCCGCCACCCGTGGCAGCCTGTGCCACGCTCGGAGCGGGCTTGGGCGTGCGCAGGGTCATCCTGGCGATCACAATGCCGATTGCCGCGCAGAGCGCGGCGAGCGCGATCAGCTGGGTGCCCATCAGCCGACGGTCGAGCGGGCCGATTGACGCGGCCTGTGCGGCTCGGGCGGTAGACACTGGAGCGGCGCTCGGGGTTGGCGTGACGGCTGGGATTGATGGGAGCAGTGAGCCGATGTTTCCGCCGATGCCCGACGGGCTTGTTGCCACCAGCGGCAGAGAGGTGTTGGACAGGGGGAACGTTCCCGTTGTCGACGAAGCCGATCCTCCAGCGTTGGTGGCGCCCGCGCCCGCGGCCGAGCGGTGTGACGGCGCGGGGGCCGGGGGCACCGACACGGTGACGGCGGCCCACGCCTTGACCGTGGCCTTCGGTTTGGCGCTTGTCGCTCGCGCGGTGAGTCTTACCTGCTCACCGTTGGTGCTCGAGGTGGGCACGGTGACCGCGGCCTGAAGCTCGAATGACTGGCCGGCGCCAACCTTTGTGAGCTTGCACGTCTTCGTGTGACCGCTCGGGCACACCGTAAAGTGCGTCGCCGCGGTAGGGCTGGTAGCCAGCGTGACCGCCACACCGCCGCTATCACCGCCGGAGGACGACAGCCAGATCGCGAAGTCGGCGGTCGTTCCGGGCTTAGCCATGGCGTCACGAGCAAAGACGTTGACGCTCTCACACAGTTTCACGGTCGTGGTCGTGGTGACGAAGGCGACGTTCTGCGCGGTGGTGGGCGACTGGGTCGCGCTGCTCGGCGTCTGGCTTGGCGCCGGCGTCGATGCGCTCGGCGTGGGCGATGGACTGGTCGTGGTCGGCGTTATCGCGGGCGATGATTGCGGGGCCGACGGCGACGGTGACGTCGATGTGGATGGGCTTGTTGATGTCGGCGATGGACTCGGCGTGATGGTGGAGGTCACACATGAGTCGGCCGCCGTGCGCAGCGCAGAGGTGCCACTGGTGCCGCCCGGGCTGAGGGTGAGGGCGGTCGTCGCCGTCACCCCACCCACGATGCACAGACCTGTGATGACGCCTGCTACGGTGGATCCGCTTCTCCAGACGATCACTCGGCCGACCCCAATCTCGCGGTCATGATGGAGCTTCCTCGTTCGCGTCGTATCGCCACACTATGTGTTACCAGTGAGTTCCAGTAGTAACTGATCTGCTCCCTGATACCCGATACAACCCCCTCTATGACGTTATGAGCGGGCGGGTTGGTTCCGCTGCGGCATGTTCGGGTGTCGTTGGGATCGCGGATCTGCACCGTGCCGCAACGCGTGGTCAGGACCCTGGTAAGCGGCGCGGCGACTTTCCGCGACTTCCCATGTCCAGTTACGACGAGGCTGTACCGTTTTCCCGTATTGAGATAACGCACGGCTACACACAGTGGCATCGCCGACCGCTGAGGCGTAAACCGCAGCGCGCCCGCCGTGCCTGCCAGATGACGATTCCAGAATTACCTGAAGGGAATCTGATGTGCCGGTGCGCTACGGAAAGGACATGACGTCGGCCGGACGCCGAGCCCGCCGCTCTTGGGCGATCGCGGGAGCGCTCGCGATGGGGATCGCGGCGGTGGCGAGCGCATGCACATCTGCCAGTCACCACGCAGCCGCCGGGTGCCCGCCACTGGTGCTCAACGTTGCCGTCGCGCCAAGCATCGCGCCGGCCGTGCAGAGCATCGCGGTGACCTACGACGCCGCGCGCCCCAAGCCGGGCGGGCATTGCCTGCGAGTCGATGTTCGATCCGTCAAGCCGGCCGAGGTGGCGAACTCCCTGTCCAGGCAAGGGGTGATCACCACACCAGTCAGCCCTGACGCCTGGATTCCTGACTCGAGTCTGTGGATCGACCAGGCGCGGAGCACCCCGGCAGGCGCGGCGCGCGTGAGCGCTACCGGGCAGTCGCTGGCGATGTCGCCTGTCGTGCTTGCGCTGCCGCGCACGGTGGCGGCGAAGCTGGCCAAATCCGGCATGAAGCCGAGCTGGAAGATGCTGATTCCAAAATCGCTGCCCAGCAACACCACGCCTGGATCTCCCGCGGCGGCCGCGGCGCAGGCGCTGGCCGGCCTGCCTTTCCGGCCCAAGATCCTTGACCCGGCCGTCAGTTCAGCGGGCCTGGCGAGCTTGCTCGCCATGAGGTCCGTCGCCGGGCACGGTCAGGCTGGGCTTGTCAGCTTCGTGACGGTCGCCCGGGTGGCGCAGTTCATCACCGAGCCCAGCGAGCGGGCTCTGCTGCACGCCATGTTCGCCGGTTCGCAGCCCACCGGCGGAGTCGCCACAGAACAAGCGGTGTGGCAATACAACAGGACTCATCCCGGGCAGCCGCTGGCGGCCATCTACCCGGAAGAAGGATCGCCGGAGCTGGACTTCCCGTTGGTCGCCACCACCGCCAATTCAGCCAAACGGCTCGCGCTCGCGGCCTTCGCCCAGGCCATGGCGGGCACCTACGCCGCGCCTGCGATCCGTGCGCAGGGCTTGCGCACGCCCGACGGCGTCGCGGGGCCTGGATTCGGGCCCACACTCGGCGTTGACCAGCAGACGCCGGCCCAGATCCGGCTGCCAAGCGCGAACGTGGTCAATTCGGTGCGCGAGATGTGGGCGCGCATCCTGATCGGCGCGCGGATGCTGCTTGTCTTCGATGTGTCGCCATCGATGGGCCGGCTGGTGCCTGGCACCACAATCACCCGCCTTCAGGCGATGACGCAGCTGAGCGAGCAGGGGATCACCCTGTTCGACACCAGCGATGTCATTGGCCTGTGGACGTTCGACACCGGCCTGTCCGACCCGCTCAACTACCGGGTCGTGCTGCCGATGCGGCCGCTCAATCTGCGCATCGGCGCCACCACGCAGCGCGACTTGCTGCTTCGGGCACTGGCCAGGCAGCGCCCGCAGGTCGATACCGTCACGGCGCTCTATCAGACGATCCGTTCCGCGTTCCGCGCCGTCACGCGCGGCTACACGCCGGACCGGTTCAACGGCGTCATCGTGAACACGGACGGCACGAACTACGACTACCGGCCACACGCCCTGTCTCTCCGGGGGCTGGTGTCTACCCTGCGCCACGAGTTCAACCCGCAGCGCCCGGTGAATGTGCTCCTCATTGGTTATGGTCACAGCGTGGATTTCCCTGCCATGCAGGAGATCGCGAAGGCCACACGGGGCGCGGCGTATGAGGCCGACAGCCCGGCCGCGGTACAGGAGTTCTACCTGCAGGTGCTGACCAGGCTGGTGTGCAACGGCACGTGCCCGATGCCCTGAGGCCCGTCTAGATTTTCTCGTGTGACCTCGGCAGAGAATGGCGGCGGGCGGTCCGACCCGCGGGAGATCCTCACCAGGCCGGCGCCCCCACCCGATGTGGTGCTTCGGTACGGCTCGGGCCAGGACCACGTTGCCGATGTTCGGCTGCCACCTCGCCCTGCCCCGCACCCGCCCTCGGACTCGCCGTCGCGGCCGCCCTCGCGGCCGCCCTCGCGGCCGTCCTCGCGGCTGCCCTCGCGGCCGTCCCCGCGGCCGCCCGGTGACGCCGCGGTGCCGATCGTTGTGTTCCTGCATGGCGGGTTCTGGCGGAATGAGTACGATCGCGCGCACACCGGGCCGCTCGCGGCCGCGCTGGCTGCGAGCGGCTTCGCGGTGTGTACGCCTGAGTTCCACCGGGCGAGCGACGCGGCCATCGGCTGGCCAGGGACGTTCGACGACGCCGCTGCGGCGGTGGATGTGCTGCCCGGCCTGGTCGCGGCGCAGCTGGATGCGCGCTCCGGCCCTGCCGCGGCGCAGGTGGACGCGCGCGGCCCTGCCGCGGCGGCGGGCGGCACGGACACGTCGCGGGTGGTTCTCGCCGGGCATTCGGCCGGGGGCCACCTGGCGCTGTGGGCGGCAGCACGCCACCGGTTGCCAGCGGGGGCGCCGTGGCGGACGGAACGTCGGCTCGGTGTTCGGGCCGTGGTTGGCCTCGCCGCCGTGAGCGACCTGAGCGCCTGCCACGAAGAGGGACTTGGCGACGGCGCGGCCGAGGCACTGATGGGCGGCCCGCCAGAGCAGTTGGCGGATCGCTACGCTGCCGCCGATCCGGCCCGCTTGTTGCCGCTTGGGGCGCGGATCTGCCTGGTACACGGCACGGCCGATGACCGGGTGCCCGTGCAGATGAGCCACGCCTTCGCTGCCCGGGCTCGCGCCGCGGGCGACAAGGTGGCGCTGCGCGAGCTTTCAGGCTGCGAGCATTTCGGGCTGATCGATCCGTTGTCATCTGCCTGGCCGCAGGTTCTGGCCACCTTCGTCGAAGCCGTGCGGCTCTGACCCTGCGGTCACGCGGCGGTGACGCTGCGGGTGCCACCCGGCTGTGACCCTGCGGGTGCCACCCGGCTGTGACCCTGCGGGTGCCACCCGGCTGTGACCCTGCGGGTGCCACCCGGCTGTGACCCTGCGGGTGTCACGCGGCGGCAGCCGTTCGGGAGCAATAATCCGTGCACCCACCTGGAGCTGCCACGTCAGCGGCTGCCGGCAGATGCATTCTGATAACCTCATCACCTGCGGCCGGGCACCGACCGGCGCCCCCTTAGCTCAGACGGCAGAGCGTCTCCATGGTAAGGAGAAGGTCTACGGTTCGATTCCGTAAGGGGGCTCGAATTCAGTCCTTTGAGCTGGGGCTTTGCCCTCTTTGTCTGGTCCGCGCCAGGTGTAGGCGGTGGTGGGCCTCCGGGCGGTCCGGCCCATGTTGGGGGTGGCCCTCGGGACCTGTCCGATGGTCGTCACGCCGGGAGGCGGCTGTGACGAAGGGTGCACCAGGGCGAGGGTGCGGTTCTGCAGCTTTCCCAGGCCGTTGGCCAGGTCGCCGTTCGCCCGCTTGACCAGCCGCTCGACCGTGAAGTCGGTGTCCCCGGATCGGGCAACGCGTCCCACCACACATAGATGATCTGGTTTGGGTCGCCCAATGAGGAGCGGTCACCCGATCTGCGATACGTATGGCGACCTTCCGCGCGGGAGGCTGAGGACCGGGTCCCCTGACCGCCGCAAAAGTTCTGTTGTACCTGGCAAGCCTTCAGCATGGAGGTCACCGCATGGCGCACGCTTATCGCGGCAAATGAGTGCGGTTGCGAGCTCGAGTTAGACCAGAATTTCAGTAGCCCTGGCAGGCTAACCGCGGCAGCCTATAACCGTGATCGATCCGGCGATTGAAAGTCATTACAGCACCGGCTACGAACGCTCTCGGCTCTTGCCCGGCGGCAGGCCGTCGCTGGAATTGGTCAGGTCGATGGAGTTGCTGGATCGGCTGCTGCCCCGCCCGCCCGCGCGAGTCCTGGATGTGGGCGGCGGCCCGGGCGCCTATGCCGCGCCGCTGGCCCGGCGCGGGTACCGGGTGCATGTGGTGGATCCGGTGCCGCTGCACGTGGAGCAGGCGCGCCGGGCGGCGGGCAGCGATCCAGCAGCCGGCTTTACGGCTGCCCTGGGCGACGCGCGAGAACTCACCGAGCCGGACGGGTCGCAGGATGCGGTGCTGCTGTTCGGGCCGCTCTACCACCTGACCGAGCGGGCGCACCGCCAGCGGGCCCTTGGCGAGGCCCGGCGGGTGCTGGCTCCAGGTGGCCGCCTGCTGGCCATGGCGGTGTGCCGGTTCGCCTCGCTGCTCGGCGGGCTGTACCAGGGATGGCTGGACGATCCGGACTTCCGGCCGATTGTGGACCGCGACCTCATCGATGGGCAGCACCGCAACCCCGATCCGGCCGGCAGGCCCGAATTCTTCACCACCGCCTACTTCCACACGCCGGACGGGCTGACCGGCGAGCTCGAGCAGGCCGGCTTCACCGCCTTGGCCGTCTACGGGGTCGAGGGCCCGGGGTGGCCGCTGCGGCAGGAGTGGGCAGACCCGCGGCGGCGCGAGCAAATCCTGTTCGCCGCGCGCGCCGTCGAGACCCAGCCCTCACTCATCGGCTTCAGTGATCACCTCATCGCTGCCGCAACCAAACCATAGAAGAGCCCGCCAAGCGGCAGCAGCGGATGTTGCGGGGGCCGTCACTAGCCAATCGTGACGGGCGCTCCTGGCAGTGGCAGCGGCTGGGCGAGTTCGATCTCGTCCCGCAGCGGAATACCGTAGTCGCCGGCCAGTCGACTCGCGAAGGTGCCACGTTCGCGGCCACTCAGTCGAGACAGAACTCGTTGCCCTCGATGTCCTGCATCACGAGGCACGACTCGTTGTCGCTATCGGCAGGCAGTAGTCGCACGCGTACCGCGCCGAGCGCGACCAGTCGTGCGCATTCGGCCTCAAGTGCGGCCAGGCGCTCGTCACCCACGAGCCCGGTGCCGACCCGCACGTCAAGATGCAGCCGATTCTTGACGACCTTGCCTTCGGGAACGCGCTGGAAGAACAGTCGCGGGCCCATACCTGAGGGATCAATGCATGCGAACGCTGAACCCTGATGCTCAGGCGGCAGCGCGCGATCGAAATCGTCCCAAGTAGCAAACCCCTCCGGTGGCGGCGGTACGACGTACCCCAACACCTCGCACCAGAACCGAGCGACGCGCTCAGGTTCTGCGCAGTCGAAGGTGACTTGGATCTGCTTGACCGACGCCATCGGTCCACCATAGAGGCGGGGTCTTTCGTCGTCTCCACGGGCCC
>WNFY01008052.1_pt1 | contig 18882 bp, 12 predicted proteins | sample 5400091 | NCBI WGS metagenome assembly WNFY01 (sample SAMN13153364, study PRJNA577476) | soil metagenome | isolation source: 60 cm soil or saprolite under grassland replicate 1 | place: USA:California | collected 2016-06-15
CCCGGGCAAAGTCGGGAACCGACATTTACGTTCACCTCTCGTTCAGCTTGCTTCGCGATAGTGAGTCCGTGCCCGTGGGAGCGGCAGCAGTCTTAGCCGACATCACCGAACAAAGATCACTGCAGCTTGCTTTGAACGTGAGCCACGGACGACGGAAGCTTGCAGGTCCAGGCTCACAGCACGAAGGAATCGGGCGAGTGGAACGCCAGATCAATGGCACTCGCTTCGTCATCGCCAGTCCGGTGATGCACAAGTTCATGGTGATGGTGGAACGGATTGCCGCTAATCCTGAGATGGTGCTGATTACTGGCGAGACGGGCACCGGCAAGGAACTGATCGCCCGCAGCATTCACGATAACTCTCCACGTCATAGCAAGCCTTGGGTAGACATCAATTGCGCTGCCCTGCCTGAACAGTTGGTGGAAAGCGAGCTTTTCGGATACGAAAGAGGCGCGTTCAGCGGCGCGGATGCGTCGAAGCCCGGTCTGTTTGAGCTGGCGAATCAAGGGACTTTGTTCTTGGACGAAATCGGCGAGCTGGATCTCAAGCTCCAAGTGAAATTGCTTCGCGTTCTCGATGGAGCACCTTATTACAGGCTGGGCGGGCACCGCAAAATTACCGTGGATGTGCGCATCGTAGCCGCGACCAACCTGAATCTCGAACTGGCGGTCCAGGAGGGCAGGTTCCGCCGGGATCTCTTTCACCGCTTGAGCCAGTTTCAATTGCGAGTCCCTCCATTGCGGGAACGTCCGGAAGACGTTGTCGCGCTTGCGGAGCATTTTCTACAGCTGAAAGACCCGCAACTGCGGTTTACGTCCGACGCAATGACCGCCCTGAGTTGTTACAGTTGGCCCGGCAATATACGCGAACTGCGTAATCTGGTTGCCAAGTTGACCATGGCGGCGACTGGTCCGGAGATTAGTTCTGAAGATTTGCTGACCGAGGTCTCCGGAGAAAGACAGAAGCACGAGCCGTCACTGCCTTCCACCAATCTCGAAGGCATGGAAGAGCAGATGATTATTAAAGCGCTCGAAAGCACTGGAGGTCATCGTGGTCTGGCCGCGGAGCAGCTCGGAATCTCACGCAGAACATTGAGCCGCAAATTGCGCGAATACAGCATCGATTGTCCCCACGATAATCGGGGGCAGGCGCTGGGGGCGATGGGCCAGGAGCAGCAAAAACTCTTTCGGGCGAAAACTCGATTCCTGGTCAGCCTGACGAATGCGGAGGGTCATGAAGCGAGCGTCACTGCGGTCAACTTGAGCACCGGCGGTCTGGGCTTTGATGGGCTCAGCGAAGCGCAGCGGTTCCGTGGGCTTCTGGATGCACGGTTTCTCTTGCCTGAGAGCGGCACTCTCGTAGAAGCGAAAGCCCGGATCGTATGGACCGACGCCAACGGGCGTGCCGGCGCACGGTTTGTGGTTCTCGACCCAGCTCTGTACGAGGAAATCCACCACTGGACCGCGAACAAGATGAAGGAAGAAGGCTGGGAACTAAACGACTAAGGCAGGTTGTTTAGTGTTCAGTTTCCTCCGCATTCTCCCGAGCGCCGGGACCACCTCGTGCTTTTCCTCGTGAAGTGAAACAAGCCACAGATGATCATGAAGGTTCATTCGGTACACTGGATCGTGACCGACGAAAACGCGTAGGCTATGATGCAGCGGTTTGCGTTAAGGCCGGAGGGCGCTCCGTGAACAAGGTGGCGAACACACGCTCGATGATTCAGCCGTTTCACCGCCATCCGCCAGGGTCGCAGCCTGAGAGGGTCTATGAACCGTACCGGTCAACGACTTCTCGCAACCCATCGCAGCCACTGATCTTTCTTCCACACACGCTTTCAGAAGTGACTGGGCCTGTGGACGGTCATGGTCCGATCCGTGACCAGCACCCGGCGCCCCTCGATCCCAATTTCAGCGGTGCCGGCCGCACTGTGACGGATGAGAACGGGAACTACCGTTTTGTGACCATCAAGCCCGGCGCGTATCCGTGGTTCAATCACTACAATGCGTGGCGTCCGGCGCACATTCATTTTTCAGTCTTTGGACCCGCGTTTCTCAGCCGGTTGATTACGCAGATGTATTTTCCCGGCGACCCGCTGTTTGCCCATGACCCAATTTATCAATCGGTGCCGGACGAAAACGCGCGCCAGCGTATGATTGCAAAATTTGATCTGGAAACAACGCAGCCGCAGTGGGCGCTTGCGTACCGCTTCGACATTGTGTTGCGCGGGCCTGAGGCCACTCCGTTTGAACCATGAAGATGGAACACATACCGACGCCTTCGCAGACTACTGGGCCTTACCTGCACATCGGGCTGACGAATAAGCACTCCGTGACTCAAATTGCTGGGCCGGCGGTGCCAGGGGAACGAGTGCGCTTGAAGTGCCGCGTGCTCGACGCGGAGGGCGCGCCGCTCAACGACGCCATGATCGAAATCTGGCAGGCCGACGCGTCTGGCAAGTACAACCACCCCGACGACGCTCAAGCTCAGGGAGGGGAATCGAGTTTTTATGGATTTGGCCGTGCCGCAACAAATGAGATAGGGGAGTGCGAATTTGAAACCATCCGGCCGGGCAGTGTTCCGGGCCCGGAGAACACGGTGCAGGCGCCGCATCTCAATGTGGCGGTTTACGCGCGAGGTATTTCGCTGCAGCTTTACACGCGAATCTATTTCGCCGGCGATGGTGCGAATGAGCGTGATCCCGTATTAGCGCTGGTGCCAGCGGAACGCCGCGAGACCTTAATGGCCCAACCACAAGCGGAACATGCCGGTTCTTGGTTGTTTGATATTCGCCTGCGTGGAGACCAGGAGACGGTGTTCTTTGATGTGTAAGCACCGGGAGTTTTCGGTTCGGCGGGCTAACGTAGAATTGAGCAGATTCTGGTTTCGCGCCAGGTCCTGAAGACCGTCAGGAATGATTACCGACTGCCACGTCCACATTCAGCCGCATGAGATGTTGAAAGCGCCGGCGCTGCAACTGATCAAGCAGGCAAGTCCAGACTTTGATCAAGTTGTTGAATTCAGCCATTCCCCGAAATCATTTTTGAAATACCTGGACTCCGCAGGCGTCGAGCGCGCCGTCCTCATCAACTATGTTGCCCCGGAGGTCATGGGCTTGACATCCGGCGTGAACGAATTCATCGCGAATTATGTGAAGGAGGACCCCAAGCGCCTGATTTCCTGCGGCGGATTGCATCCCCGGCACACTCGCAGTATCGAGGCGGATATTGAACGGTTCCTCCGGCTGAAGATCCGCATGATCAAGATTCACCCTCCTCACCAGCTCTTATTTCCCAACGACTATCTGAACGGAGTTAAAGAGTTAGAGCTCATCTACAGAGCAGCCGAGGCGCACGAAATCCCGGTGATGATTCACACGGGGACCTCCATTTTTACCGGTGCGCGGAATCGCTACGGAGATCCGATTTTTGTGGACGATGTAGCCGTCGATTTTCCCAAGCTCAAAATCATCCTGGCGCACGGAGGCAGGCCGCTGTGGATGAAGACCGCGTTCTTTCTAATGCGGCGTCATCCAAACGTATTCATGGACATCAGTGGCATACCGCCCAAGGCTCTTCTCAAGTATTTCCCGCGCCTCGATGAAATCGCCGACAAGACCCTCTTCGGCACGGACTGGCCGAGTCCTGGAGTTTCGTCGATCGAAGGAAATCTCGCTGGCTTTCGCGCTCTCCACCTCAGCGACGAAACAAAAGATAAGATTCTCAGCAAGAATGCAATGAGGCTTTGGCCCCTGTAAAAATCCTCAAGTCGTGGAATCGAGCGCGGGCCACAGTTTCGCGACCCGCGCCCGTCATCCATCTAATGGCCTAGCGGCACGGTGACGTTTGTAGAAGCGTCGCTGCTCGCCCCCGCCGAGTCGGTGGCAGTCACGGTTAGCACGTAAATACGCGTCGCCTCACTTCTTTCTGATCGCAGTTGCACATATTGCGGGTCAACTACGATCCAGTCAGGCGAGGTACCGTCATCTGCGACGGGCTGATTGCTGGTGACCGACAATGCCAGTACAGGATTGGCATCGCAGGTGGCGGTTACTCCATAGCTCAGGGTCTCGAGAACCATCTTGCCGTTCGGAGGCGAGAGCACTGGGTTGCTGACGGTGATGGCGGATATCACCGGAGGCGGGTCGCTTACGGTGATGTTGACCGATGCGCTGTTCTGCGGAGTTGGATTCGGATTCAGCGTGGTCGAGTCTACAGCCGCGGTGTTTCCGATGACTGTACCGTTCCGTGTCGCGCAGATCACGTTGAGAGTCAGCGTGAACTGAGCCGCTGAGCCGTTCGTCAGAGCCGGAGCCGTGCAGCTGACTTGTCCAGTTCCGTCGACAGCCGGAAGGGTGCAATTCCATCCCGATGGAGCTGTTATCGATTGGAACGTCATTGATCCCGGAATGGTGTCAGTGAACGTCAGATTCGCCGCGTCATTCGGCCCGTTGTTGGTCGCAGTGATGACGTACGAGACATTGTGCCCGCTCAACACCGTTCCTGAATTCGGCGCGATGGTTGTGACCAGGTTTGCCCCCGGCAGGCTGAGCGGATCCATCATGCCGGTGTAGGCGTACTTGTGCTGCAGGTACGAGTCAAACGGCAACGGCGCGTCGGCCGCCGTCTTGCCGCACCCCGCTTTACCCGACGATGGATTCAGCCAGCTGTCGTCGTCACCCAATCCCCAGATCGTGACGCTGTCGATCTTGCTGCTCAGGCTCTTGAAGATCTGGAAGTAGTCGCGGTAGCGATATCCTTCGTTGATCAGGTCCACCGTGTCTCCTGCAAGCAGGTCGTCATAATCGGTGTAGAACGTTTGCGAACACTGGCCGAAGCGGTAGAGGCTAATGTCGAACTCCGTCACCTCGTTAATAATCGGGACGCTGGCTGTGGAAGTCAGGCCCGCGAATAGATTGATGGTATCGATCACGTTCTGCTTTGACGAAGCTGAACCCTGATCGTCAATCGGGAAGTTGATGGTGTTGTGGAATTGGTGTCCGACGCAGTCGATCGGAACTCCACGGCTGATTGCGCCTTGCACCCAGCTGTAAATGAACTGGCGTTTGGCGGGGATTGTGGTGTTGAAGTCGTTGTAGCAGAGCTTCACCTGCGTCCGATCAATTCCCAGGTTGTCCAAGGCCTGCCGCGCGTAGATGAACGCGTCATCCATGTACTCGGGAGGTCCGGGCGGCAGACTTGGATCGACCGTGATCGTGTACCACTTGCTACGGCGGAAGCCGTTCCCTTGGCTTTCGTCGATGGCTTCGTTCACAACATCCCAAACGTAGATGTTGCCCTGGTAGTGGTTGATAAGCGCGTTGATGTGATTCTGCAGTCGCGACAGCAGAAGTTGCTTATTCGCCTGACTGAAAGGTTCTGTCGACATATCAACGCCACCCGCATCCTGGAACACCCATGCAGGAACCTGGTTGTGCCAGACGAATGTGTGCCCGCGCATCTTGATGTGGTGCGCCTGAGCGAAGGTGAGAATGTTGTCGCCAGGAACGAAGTTGAAGTTCCCTTGCGTCGGTTCGGTGGTGTCCCACTTCAGGTCGTTTCCCGGAGTGACGCTGGTGTCATGAAGAGCGGCAAGTTGCCCGTGCGGACCCAAGAGATCTTGCTGCAGAGTTGCAAAACCAACCAGGAAATCAGGCGCGTAGGCCTGTCCAATCGAGGGGAGAGATTCAATTACCGGCGGGGGCAAGAACTGCAGGCTCGCGTCGTCGATGTAGAACGACGCAAACGGAGCCGCGGTTTCGGCAGACTCAACATAAATCTGCAGGTTGTCGTAGGCGCCGGAAAAAGTGTACGGCTTGACTTTGAAGCGCACCCACGCAGATGAAGTCACGGGCGCATTCGCGATGAGCGTCTTGAAGCTCTGGACACCATTGAGCGTGAGCTGCAGACTTACCCGGATTGTGGTTTGCGGCTGGTTGGGGGCCATCTTGACCCAGAAGATCACCGCGTACTGAGAGCCATTGCACATCTTTCCAGTGATGTCGAGAGTCGGACCATTGAAGGCTGCCGTGCGACCGGTGACCAGCAGGCTGTCCGCGCCTGTATGCGCGTCGGCACTGGTGTTCGCCACCTGTGCCGCACCCCTGCCCACCCAACCCTGGGTTGTGCCATTCTCAAAGTCACTGGAGAAGCCGGAGTTATCGGGAGGATTGGTGCAGCCGCCATTGCTCGTGGCGACAGTAAAGTCGTCCACATAGTAGGAACTGGTCGCGCTGGCACCTTCGATGTAGAGCAGAAGTGCCGTAGCATTGCTGGCTGGGGTAAACGCGCCTGAAAGCTTGACCCATGCGCCGTTCGTAACTGTTGCCGGGCCGGAGATGGTATTGAACGTGTTCGAGCCGTTGATCGTGCTCTGCATCGTCATTTTGATGGAATCGTTCGCCTCGCCTTCTGCCATGCGCACGTAGATCGTAAAAATGTACAGCTGATTGTTGTTGTGTGGAAGACTGGAAAGATCAAAACTCGGGCCGCCAAAGGGTTGCGTGCGACCCGTAGTGAGCAAGCTCTGAGTACCCGTGTTCGCCTGGTTCGTGCTCACCGTTAATGTGGTGCCTGTGCCACGAGCAATCCAGCCGTCGGTGGTGCCGTCTTCAAAATTAGTGGAGACCACTTGCGCCGCGCCCGACCCGCAGGCCAACAATGCGAGAAACGAAAACGTGATCAGTGTCGACCGGCGGAGTCTAACCGTAGAGTTGGGGGAGGTTGAAAGGCGGTGACTGCGACTGTGGCACAACATGGTGCGCCCTCCTTGGAGGCGAGTTGGTTTTTGGTTCGCGAGTGCCCTAGACGTCAAGGCATCCCGCTGACTTGTGCCCTCCCCTTTATCTGTTCGTTACTGCGGTAGTTCAGCAAGAGTGAATCGCGGACTGACAGCAGCCCCTGCTGCCAGCAAGGCAAGTGTCATCAGGTTAGTTTGATATACAAACTATTGATGGATCTCGTTCGTTGTTCGATAATGGACCTCTTCTTCTTGGGTATTGGATTCAGCGGCGCTCAGCTGGCTCGGGCGAACGACGCACAACTACATAGAACTCACCTTCCACTGCTTAAGTCATTGCACGACCGCGGCAGAATGCCTTTCAGCAAACCGGTGCTGCCGTTCCTCTATCCGTGCCGCGGGACCAAAGTGCTTCTGAAGAACCAGCGCCACCGTCCCACGCAGACGGGCAATACTTGGTTCCGCTGCCGCAGGCCTTATCCGCGGTGGACTCCCGATGAGGACTGACTGCGCCACCGCCTTTTCGATCACTGGGCTTACGTGACTCCACAACTTGGTAAACTCCCCCACGAACACGATCTCACTGGGAGATAACCCGGCAATGATCGTACGCATGCCGCGCCCGATCTCCTGTGCCATTTGATCAAGAGCTCTTAATGCCTGGCGGTCGCCGCCCTCCGCAAGCAGAAGCAGATCCGGGAAACTGGGGCCATCGGAATCTTCGTTTTGGCGGTAGTAGCGGCGTGCTGCCCAATTCGAGGCATACACCTCCCAGCACCCCCGGCCGCCGCACCCGCATAAGGGGCCTTTTTCGTTGAGCGATATGTGACCAAATTCGCCGGCCATTCCGTTAGCCCCGTGCAGGAGGTGGCCATCGCTGAAAATTCCCACGCCAACACCTTCGGACACTGTAACGACCACCAGGTTTTGCGGCCTTTCCGTCTGCCCGAACCACACTTCCGCGAGAACGCATGCATTTGCGGCGTTCTCCATATCCACTTGCAGGCCCGTGGCCCGTTCCAGCGGCGCTTTCAGGTCAAATTCCGGCCATTTAAGGTTCATCACACGCAGTTTTTCTGAGAAGATCTTCGCGGCAATGTCAGGGTTGGTTGGAGTCTGAACACTCTGTTGCGAAAGGAACCGCCCGTTCACGTCGGAAACTGCAAGCGTGGTGATTGCGGGTCGCAGATCGACGGCAAGGATTGCCCGCCGATTATTCAGTTGAAGAAAAGTGGGACGCCGCCCCCGCGGGAGCCTACCGGTTGAACCGTAGACGACCCATCGCTCGCGAATGAGTTGCTCGGTAATGAGGGAAACTGTGCTACGCTGCAGACCGGAAACCCGAGCCAGGTCGGCGCGTGAAATCGGTTGTCGCCGACGGATCAGGTTCAGCACAATTCCGCGATTGATGCCGCGGGCTGTTCCGCTGGTGGCAACTTGCGTATCGATAATTCGCCGCATGAGAACCTGAAGCCGAATACCGCGACAGACACTATAATTTGCGTGTCAAACTATAGGTACTTCTTACAAGCGTTGTCAAGGCGTTTTTCCGCTCTCGGTTAACCGGAAGGTCCACTTCAGGGCGGTTGCTGCTCGCGTTCCCACAAAACGGGCAGCCGCGCGATACCATAAACGCTCGCGTTCAATGAGAAAATCATAGAGTTTCAGGCTCGCGTTCAACCATGCCCACCACCAGCCGGCGTACCGCCGCATTTGGAGAATCCGTAATTCGCGGCATGACTCGCCTTGCGAGTCAATTCGGCGCGATCAATCTGTCTCAAGGGTTTCCGGATTTCCATCCGCCTGAACCCGTGTTGCGCGCTGCCGAACGGGCCGCGCGCGAAGGGCCGCACCAGTATGCCGTCACCTGGGGTGCGCCGAATTTTCGGGCTGCTCTGGCTCGGAAGCAGTCGCGATTCATGCAGCTTCCTCTGGATCCGGGTGACAACATCGTTGTCACGTGCGGAAGCACCGAGGCAATGATGGTGGCGATGATGACTGCGTGCAATCCAGGCGACAAGGTCATCATCTTTTCTCCGTTCTACGAAAACTATGCCGCGGATGCCATCTTGTGCGGGGCCGTGCCGATCCATGTGGAACTGCGTCCGCCGGATTTCTCCTTCGATCCTGACGAACTGCGACGTGCATTCGAACAGGCCGCCAAAGCGTTGGTTTTGTGTAATCCTTCGAATCCCTCCGGGAAAGTTTTTACCCGCGACGAGCTGTTGTTTATTGCAGGCTTGGCCGAGGAGTTCGACGCATTCGTGTTGACCGATGAGGTTTACGAGCACATTGTTTACTCGCCCCACAGGCACACCTATTTTGCGTCATTGCCCGGAATGTTCGAGCGGACATTCTCGTGCGGTTCTCTCTCCAAGACATATTCCATGACCGGCTGGCGACTGGGTTACGTGATCGCCTCGCCGGCTGTGATCAACGAAGCCAGGAAAGTACACGACTTTCTCACCGTGGGAGCTGCAGCTCCACTGCAGGAGGCGGCGGTCACCGCGTTGGAACTGCCAGACACCTACTACCTCGAGTTGCAAGCCCTCTACACCGAGAAGCGCGCCACGTTTCTGCGCTATCTGGATGCCGCAGGCCTACATTACACCGAGCCGCAAGGCGCTTACTACGTAATGGTGGACATTTCTGAATTCGGTTGGAAGGACGACACAGCGTTTTGCGAATGGATGGCCCGCGAAGCGGGCGTCGCCGCCGTGCCGGGATCGAGCTTTTTTCACGAGCCCGTGAACCAGTTGATCCGATTGCATTTTGCCAAGCGCGCCGAAACTCTAGCTGCAGCGGGAGAACGCTTGCTTGATTTGCGGAACAAGATTTCCAATGTCAGTCCTAAGGGAGCGACATGAACACAAAACATTCTTATTCCATCATCATTGCGGTGACTCTGCTTTTTACAACTGCCGCGGTTGCACAGCAATACAAATATCCCTTTCAGAATCCGGACCTGCCCATCGAACAGCGGGTGAATAATATCCTTTCGCTCATGACGGTTGAGGAAAAGATCGCTGCGTTGAGCACAGACCCGAGCGTGCCGAGGCTCGGAATTTCAGGTTCGTCGCACATCGAAGGCCTGCATGGAGTTGCGCTTGGCGGTCCCGGCGGTTGGGGCGGCCGTGGCCTTCAGCCTCTACCGACGACCCAGTTTCCGCAATCGGTGGGCCTTGGAGAGACCTTTCTGGCGAACAGCAACGAAAACGGCAGAGACGGCTCATCTTCCGACTTCGACGAGCGCCTGCTGCGCGAATACTATTCCGCCCCATTTCGGATGGGGGTGATCGAGGGCGGTTCTCGCGCTTACATGGCATCCTACAACGCGCATAACGGCGTTCCCATGACTGTCAATCCCATTCTCAAAGACATCACCATGCGCGAGTGGGGCCTCGACGGAATCATCTGCACCGACGCCGGGGCGCTGACCAACATGGTCACCAAGCACAAATACTATCCCGACATTAACCAGGCGTCGGCGGGCGCAATCCATGCAGGCATCAATCAGTTTCTTGATCGCTACCGCGATGGGGTGAAGACGGCGATCGATACGAAGCTGGTGAACCTTGCCGAGATCGACGACAACCTGCGCGGTGTTTATCGGGTGATGATCCGACTGGGATTGCTCGATCCTGTGGAAATGGTCTCCTACAACAAGATCAAGGGCGACAAAGCGGTTTGGGACAACCCTGAGCACAAAGCATTCGCAAGAAAAGTGACTCAGGAATCCATTGTGCTGTTGAAGAACGAGAACCATGCCCTGCCGCTCGACAAGTCGAAGCTGAAGTCGGTGGCGGTGATCGGGCCTTACGCCGATATCGTCGCACTCGACTGGTACAGCGGAACGCCGGGCTATGCCGTAAGCGCGATCGACGGCATCAAGAACAAGCTGGGTAGCGGCGTGAAAGTGGATTTCGCACATGACAACACCGACGACGCCGCTGTGAAGATGGCGCGCGATGCCGACGTGGCCATCGTTGTCGTGGGCAACCATCCCACGTGTAACGCTGGCTGGGCGAAATGTCCTCTTCCGAGCGACGGCAAGGAGGCGATTGACCGGCAGTCGATCACGCTAGAGCAGGAAGACTTGGTGAAGCAGGTCTTCGCGGTCAATCCGCACACTGTCGTGGTGCTGATCTCGAGTTTTCCATTTGCTATTCAGTGGACGCAGGAGCACGTTCCGGCAATTCTCCACATGGCGCACAACAGCCAGGAAGAGGGCAACGCGCTTGCTGACGCTCTCTTTGGCGACTACAACCCGGGCGGACGGTTAGTCACTACGTGGCCGGCATGGCTCGATCAGCTGCCACCGATGATGGACTACAACATTCGCGACGGCCGCACCTACATGTATTTCAAGGGCAAGCCCCTGTATCCCTTTGGATACGGGCTCAGCTACACGACCTTCGAATATTCGAATTTGAAAACCAGCGCAGGACAACTTGACGCCAGGGGAGAGATCACCGTTAGCGTGGACGTGCGCAATAGTGGTTCGCGGGCGGGCGATGAGGTCGTTCAGATGTACGTGGCGCACCAGGGGTCGAAGGTCGAGCGTGCAAACGAGGAACTGAAAGGTTTCCGGCGGGTTACTCTCGATCCCGGCAAGAAGACTGCGGTGAAGTTTGTTCTGAAGGCGCAAGATCTGGCGTACTGGAGCGTTGAAAAAGGCGGGGAGGACGTCGAAGCCGATCAGGTAAACGTAATGGTCGGCGGCTCTTCGGCCGACCTGAAATTGAAAACGAGCGTCAACGTCCAGCCGTAAGCTTGGGACTTTGCCGCCTACCCAAGCAAGAGACACCGCCGTGTCTCTCCAGAGGCGCAGCACGCCAGGTCTCTACCCGGAATTATTGTGCTTTACGGGCAGTAGCAACCCCAAGTTTTCGCAGCCGGTCTTTCGCCTGCTGAGCTTCATTCGATCGCGGATACCGCTGTATGACGTGCCGTAATGCGGCGATGCCGGCGTCCTTCTGTCCTGATTCAATGAGCGAGAAGCCCTTCTTGAGTTCGGCCGATGCGGCCTTGCTGCCGTCAGGGAAGTTCTGCAGAACTTCGTCGTACCCCTTCACGGCCTCTGGGTATTTGCCGGCGTGGTAGTCGAGCTCTGCGATGTAGAAGTAGGCGTTGCCAGCAAGGTCGGTATTCGGATAATTCTTGACGTAGTCCGAGAACCCTTGACGCGCCAGGTCGGTGTTGCCGCCGTTGTAGTCGCGAAGCGCATTGTTATAGAGAACATCCGGCGGCAGAACGGCCAGCTGTTTCTGCGTCTCCTGTGCGGCCTGAGCCTGCTGGTTTGCCTGAGCGGCGAGCGTCTGCTGCGCGGCCTGCATATCTTCCAACTGCTTCGTCACTTTTCCCAGCCGTGCCTTGAGTTCGTCCAGGCTGTCATTCAGCGACTGCAACTGGCCCGAGAGTTGGTCGACGCGGTTGCTGGAATCGCTCTGTTCTTTTTGCAGAGTGGTCTGCATGTTGGTGATGGCCGTGGTCACCTTATTGATGCTGTCGGTGTTCTGGTCCATCAGATGGCGAAAGACGCCCATGCGCTCGTCGAGCGACTGCTGCATTTGGGTCATCTGCGTTTGCAGGTTCTGCACCTGGGTCTGCAGCTCCACAATTTCACGGTTTACGGCCCATGCGGGACTGCTGCAGGCCAGTCCAGCCAACAAAATCAGTGAAAAACGGTGGATCAGATTCTTCATATTGGGTTCCTAAGATGCGGAAAGATGGCTTGAAGCAAGTGCAACAGATGAGCTTCTACACGTCAAGTTTACCGCAGGGCAGGGGTGGTGAGATGGGTACGGGTGCTTGGTTGGACACCATGTGCGCGCTTGTCACCCCTCACAGATAGCTCAGCCAATTCCAGTCTCGGTGCCTCTGCTTGTACTCCATAAACCAGCGGCACGGGAAATACAGGCTTGCTACCACCGAGATCCAGATTGCGTAGATGAAGGGCAGCCCGTGACCATAACCAGCGGGCGTTGGCAAAAGGAAGATCGCGCCGTGCCACAACCACGACGACGGCTGGTGAAACGCCATTGCGGCGGCAATAGCGACGAAATGAATGAGGTATAGATGCAACACGTAATAGAACATCGGCACGCGCCCGTAAACCAGCAGAATGCGCCCCAGGCCCCGCTCCGCTTTTATTCCGTCCAATAGCCCAAGCAGTATCAGCGACGGCCCGAGCGTCATGAGCAGGTAGTCCAAAGACGGTGGATACTTCAGCGTGTTGAAAAACGAAATAACGGTCAGCGAAAACGTGGACTGAACGCTCCACGGCCCCGCCGAAAGCGGGAATCCGAATCCTAAGCCGGCAACGCCGTTTCCGTAGAGATTGAATCCGCGCAAAACGAAGAAGAGTGCCGTCATGGTGACGCCAAGAACAAGCGTCCCTTTGCGGCGATCCGGTCTTTGCAGCACCGTGCCAAAGGCGTAACCCGCCGCCATCACGCCGACCCACGGGACGAGCACATAGAGTGTCTGGAACGAGTAATGTCCGGTTACCTGTATATTCCCCGGCGTGTGAAGCATCATCCACAACCAACCAAGTTTTCCAAACGACGCGGGATTGATACGGTCCAGCAGGTTGTGCGTGGCAATCATCACGATACCGAAGACGCCCACCCAGCGCACCGGGATGCGAACCAGCAGCGCCATGCACACCATGCTCCAGCCCAATATCCAGAGGACGCCAGCGGCCGCCCAAGGCACGAAAGTCCAGGAGAAATCGACGATAGTGATCTCAAGAAATACCAGCCACAGACCGCGGGTCAGAAAGAACCGCGACACTTGCTTTACCGACTTTCCCCGCCTGGTAGCCAAGTACGCGCCAGTTCCTGCAAGAAACGAGAAAACCGGTGCGCAGTAATGCGTAATGAAGCGTGTGAAAAACAATGCGCCGTAGGTGTGCGACACATCTTCGGGCGGGAAGGGAACATTCGTCAGGAAGTCCCGGGTGTGGTCGAGCGCCATGATGACCATCACCAGTCCGCGCAGAACATCGACGGAAACCAGCCGGTTAGCGTGTGCAGCAAGGTTTGAAGCCGACGTTCTTACCGTTGCGACCGCTGAAGAAGTGGACGCCGTGACCATGCTATCCCCCACGAATAATTTCAGAAGTGTAGCACGAGGAAAACGTGCCGAGGAATCAGGTTGTGGGGAGTGGGCGTTTGCGAGCAGATCTGCTACTTGATGTCTTTCATCGCCAGCATGGAACCGTAATCTCTTCCAGATGGTTCAACGGCCCTGGTGACGACTCCATCAAAAGCGTCCCGCAATTCTGGGAACTTTACCAACACAGCTCGCATAACGTTCGTGTTTTCCTGGAACGTCTGTCCGCTGTTCGAGACATCCGGAGTCAGGTACTTGACCACGAGATGCAGATTCTGATCGACCGGCAGCACAAAGACCGCTGTCAGTTTGTAAGTTTTCCCATTCGCGCCAGGGATTTCAACCGTGCTGCCATCGATGGGGAAATCCGTGGGTCTGACGGTCTGTTCTTCGTCGTAGATCTTGTCCGTGGAAAGTGCGTACATGAACGACAGAGGCATGGCCAGGTCGCGGGCCTGAAGATAGTACAGCCACGCATTGTGTGTCTGGCCCTTTGCTTTGAAGTCGCGCGCCTTCTGCAGGAACCAGTCGCTGTCATGTCCGAGGAGTTGGTTCGGGTGCAGGAAAAAGCCACCGAGTTTCCAGTCTGTGCCTACCTGTTGCAGGATGAGTGAGAGCGTGTAGGACGATTTCTGGGTTTGGAAATCGAGCATCACCACGCCGTAGGTTGCAGGAGGCAGATTCGGGATGATGAACTCCGCACTCTTGGCGGCTTCGGGCCCGTTAAATATTCCGCACAGAAACTCAGCCCGCTCCAACGGAGCTGTGCCCTCTGCCTTCAATTCGTACGGAGGCCGCGGATTAGCATGCGCACCCGCAAACTCGGCCTGGCTGTCCTTAATCGTGTTTTCAATGCCGCCGAAGTTGTTGGCAACCGCGGGAATAGAATTCTGTTTCAGTGACGCAGCATCGCCCCGTGCGACCATGTCGAAGTAGCGCGTGCCGGCATTCTGCAGTGCGGTTCGGGTCGCAGCGTCCATATCGTCCGACGTGAAGCAGGTTTGCGCGACTGAGCATAAGCTGAAGCTCAACACTGATACCGTCAGCAAGAGGCGTGGAGCAGATAAATATTGAACTTTCATGCGCCCGTTTTCCGTGATTTTCACCGTCAACGTCTTAACGCCTACCCGCGGTTAGATGCAAGCTGCTGAAAAGCGGGTTGAGCTTCCACCTCAGAATAGCACTTGCAAACGGAATAAACAGGTATGAGAAATCGGTTAACCGGTCTCTTTCCCGCGAGCTGCGAGCACTCTCTGAAGTTCGCATGAACCAACCAGTCCTGCTCCAGATTCATCAAAGTTCCCGCTGGAAAAGGACAATATTCAATGATCTGCAGGCTTTTGGCCGGCGCGCTTTTACTCGGTTCTGCGCTATTTCTTGCTGGCTGTCAGGGTTTGGTGAAAGGGGTGGCGCAGCTCACCGTCAACCTTTCGGGCGCCGGCGTCGGCACGGTAAGCAGCCAGCCCAACGGCATCAACTGCCCTACTACCTGCTCTGCGAATTTTCAAGGCAATACCCAAGTGACACTCGCAGCCAGTCCGGCACCTGGATCCACGTTTACTGGCTGGACAGGGTGTACATCGAGTTCGGGGGCTACGTGCACCGTAACGCTCGCGGGTAGTGCCGTGACCGCGAACTTCACCGCCAGCTTGCAGAGCATTAATCACATCATTTTCTTGGCGCAGGAGAACCGCTCCTTTGACAGCTATTTCGGGGCGCTGCGGGAATATTGGGCGCAGAATGGAATTCCCGACCAGCCGTTCAATGGTTTGCCTCAGTTCGATCCTCCTGGTGATCCCAATGCCGGCCCGCCTCCGACGAATCCAGGGTGTGATCCGGCTTTTCCGTTTGTTGCGCCCAGCACCAACCTGTACTGCCAGATCAACAGCGCCAGCCCGCCGGTGGCCTCGTTCCACTTGCAGAGCACATGTGTGGAGAACCCGAGTCCTTCATGGAATGAGTCGCACAGAGACTGGAACGTCCACGATCCACTGGCGGGTCCGCCAGCCCTGCTGGACGGGTTCGTGGACACGGCGGCAAACGACGGCCGGCAGCACACCACGACGGTCAATGGTGTGACGCAACCCACGCCCTACTTCGACACCGACGGTGTGCGCGCCATGGGATATTACGACGGGGGAGACCTGAACTATTACTACGCGCTGGCCACTGCCTTTGGGACCTCCGACAACTTCTTTGCGCCTGTCTTAACACGAACCCCTCCCAATCGCTATTACCTGATTGCCGGCACTTCGCAGGGACACGTCTATGCAACCGGTGGCCCGACCATTACAGCAGCGCCAATTTTCGAGAAACTGCAAGCAGCCGGGATCACGTGGAAAATCTACGTTAACCAGAACACCGTTGGCCCAGATTGCCGCGCCGATACCAGCGCCGCATGCCTCATCAAGCACACCTATGTAAAGGACTTCGCTTATAGCCAGACCATCCTGAGCGCGCATCCGCAGAATATTGTTTCCATCGACCAATTCAAAGCAGATGCGCAGAGCGGAAACTTGCCCCAGGTGGCACAAATTGAGCCTGCATCGGACGCAGGGCTCGACGAACATCCTTCCGACAATGACCCAGCTCCTGGCCAGCCGGCCTGCTGCAACCCGCAGAACGGAGCCGCATATGTGAAATCGCTGATTGACGCGGTCATGAACGGCCCGAACTGGCAGGACACGGTGTTCATTCTCACCTTCGACGAGCCTGGCGGCTTCTTCGATCACGTTCCTCCCGTGAACACGGTCAGCCCTGATGGAGTCCTGCCTAAGGACCTGCATGCGGGGGACGTGTGCACGATGGGTACCGGTCCGACCTGTGATTTCGTGTACACAGGTTACCGGGTCCCGCTCGTCGTCATCTCGCCCTTTAGTAAGAAAAACTATGTCTCGCACACCGCGGCGGATGAAACCGCAATCCTCAAATTCATTGAGACGCGCTTCGGCCTGGGGTCTTTGACGGAGCGTGATAAGGCGCAGCAAACTGATATGACCGAGTTCTTCGATTTCGCCACTGCTCCCTGGAAAACTCCACCGACGAACTTGCCCGCGCAAAACACCTCGGGCCAGTGTTTCGTGAACCCGCCGCCAACTTCGCCGTAGCGTCGGCTGAATCGAGCGGGGAAACGCTTGAATTTGTGCGTAAGTTGACTGCTCGGGCGAGAAATCCAGGGGTGAAAAATCAGGGCTCGCGTTTGGAATTGGTTTTGCCTCTTCCCGGCAGGGCCGCCGGGTTCTCGTGGATGCGCTCGCGGAAGCCGCCCTTCATGCCGGTCCCAAGCGTAATGCTCGACTCGCCAAACTTGTCGCGTAGTCGATCGGCGGCGGAGAGCGCCTGACCCCATTTCTCACGGCTTTGGTTATCGAGAAGGCTGGCCTGTTCAGGCTGTTCGTCGAATGATGACGCCTGAACTCCCAGCAAGCGGATCTCCGCTCCCTTACGCCAGTTAGCGTGAAAGAGTGCGTGTATCTGCCGATAAATTTCGTTGTCCAGATGTGTTGACCTCTCGATGGATCGCGCCCGCGTAATGGTGCTGAAGTCCTTGTAGCGAAGTTTCAACTGCAGGGTCCGCGCATGAAGCTGCTGCTCTCTAAGTCTGCGCCCTACCATTTCCGATAGGCGCATCAGCGTGGATTCAATTTGCGCCACGTCGGCCGTGTCGCGGTCATAGGTGTGTTCGTGGCTGATGGACTTCGGCCCATCCAGTTCCCCAATCTCGCCTTCAAACCACGCGCCGGCGTCTTCGCCTCGTGCTTTGCCGGCAAGCGCCAGCCCCCATTTTCCCAAGTGCTGTTCGAGGAGACTGTCATCGAGTTTGGCGATATCGCCGACTGTGAGAATTCCCAACTGGTGCAACTTTTGTTCGGTGACCTTTCCGACGCCCGGAATCTCGCGCACATCGAGCGGAGCCAGGAACTTCGCCTCCTGTCCAGGAACGACGTACAGCACGCCGTGGGGCTTAGCTTTTCCTGAACATACTTTTGCGATCAGGCGCGAGCTCCCGATGCCGATGGAACAGTTGAGTTGCGTTTGCGCCTTCATGCGCTGATGAAGCTTGTCGGCCGCGAGCAGCGGCGGTCCGTGCAGGCGCTCGGTGCCAGTCATGTCCAGATAGGCTTCGTCAATGGAGACCATCTCGATCTGCGGAGAAAAGGATTCAAGCACCCCATGCACCTTGGCCGAGCAGTCGCGATACCGGTCGGGATGGCCATGCACGAAAATCGCCTGCGGGCAAAGTTTTGCCGCTGTCCGCAATGGCATGGCCGAGTGAATACCGAACTTGCGCGCCGCATAAGACGCCGCCGAAACGACGCCGCGCTCGTCGCGTTGGCCTCCGACCACGACGGGCTTGCCTTTCAACGAGGGATCGAAAAGTTCCTCGACCGAGACGAAGAAAGCGTCCATATCAACGTGGAAGACGGTTTTGGACGGATGAGACATCACAACAACAATGAGCTAGACCAGAATCGCCTGCGCGTGCAGCTGCCGTACCCGCTCATAAACACGAATATATTCCCGCGCCTCTACGCGCCAAGAAAAATCCTTGGACATGCCATTGCGCATCAGTCTTTGCCACGATGGCTGGTCACGGTAAACCGGGAGAGCCTGATGAATGGTTCGCATCAACGCTTCACCGGTGTATTCCTGGAATTTGAAGCCAGTCCCTTTCTTGGTGCGCGGATCCCAGGGATCAATCGTGTCATCCAGTCCACCGGTCGCGCGTACCAGTGGCACTGTGCCGTATTTCAGGCTGTAAATCTGACTCAGTCCGCAGGGCTCGTAGCGCGACGGCATCAGAAACATATCTGCGCCGGCAATAATTTTGTGGGCAAGCCCGTTGTCATAAGCTATGCGAACGCCAAGCTTCTCCGGGACCCGCTTGGCCAGCCGCATGAACATTTCTTCGTAGAGCCGATCGCCGCTGCCGAGCACAGTGAACAAGATGTCTTCCAGAGCCAAACGGTCAATGACCTGCCCAATCAGGTCAAATCCTTTTTGTGCCGCGAAGCGCGAAACGATTCC
>WNFY01003867.1_pt1 | contig 18872 bp, 16 predicted proteins | sample 5400091 | NCBI WGS metagenome assembly WNFY01 (sample SAMN13153364, study PRJNA577476) | soil metagenome | isolation source: 60 cm soil or saprolite under grassland replicate 1 | place: USA:California | collected 2016-06-15
ATGACCTTGCTGGCGATGATCCTCGGCGCGATGGAATAAATGGTCGCCCTCACCCTTTGTCCCTCTCCCAAATTGGGAGAGGGGTTGGGGTGAGGGAAGGAGCCCTCATGACGATGCTCGATGACCTTCGTAAGAAATATGGCGCAACAAGCCCCGAACAGAAACTGAGTGTCCTGCGCCGGGAATTATTGAGACCGATCATCACAGTTGAATCCTCGGCGCACCTGTTGCAGACCGCCAGCGATGATATTTGCGATTGCCTGTCTGGCGAAGTCACCGCCGATGAGTTCCGGAACACAGTGAAGTGGCTGGCAGAAGCAGCGCGTGATCTTCATCAAGTCCTGGATGCACTAACCGAGGACACAAGCAAAGTTCAGGAACAGCACGGGCGCGATTAGGTATACATGGAGACAGGTAAACAAGGAGGCACGTAGATGAAGTCCATGTACATGTCTATTTGTTTCCCTGCATACATAAACAATCATTTGCTCTAGCCGCCGTCCCCGGCGGTGCCTCGAAAAATGTGAAAGTATTGTGAAGTCGCTAGTCAGCTTGTCCACTAGTCTTCTGGTCTTCAGTTTAAATGGTGAAGCAATCAAGAATGTCAACAATTAAAAACTTTGAAGAACTCAAAGCGTGGCAAAGGGCTAGAGAGTTGGCAGGTTATGTTTATAAGTTAACCCGTAAAGAACTTTTCTCGCGAGATTATGGCCTGCGCGATCAAATTCAGCGTGCAGCAAGTTCAGTCATGCACAATATTGCTGAAGGATTTGAGTCGGGCTCTGATCCGGAATTTGTGAGATTCCTAAAGATGGCGCGTCGTTCTGCGGGAGAGGTGCAATCACAGCTTTATCTTGCTTTGGATATTACCTATATTACCGAAGAGGAGCGTCAAAGAGCTTATGCTCTTGCAACGGAGGTTAAACGGCTCATCAATGCAATGATGACCTACTTAAGAAAAAAGCCTAGTACTGCATTGACTAGCAGACTAGAAGACTAGAAGACTAAAAAACAAGGAGACTATTACAATGCAAACTAATTTTCGCGGTCGTGATCTTATCGGCGACCTCGACTTCACAAAAGAAGAAGTCGAAACCGTACTTGATGTAGCCTGGGACCTCAAGCGCAAGCGCGCGTTGGGTGAACCGCATGCGTATCTGCGCGATAAGGTGCTGGCAATGCTGTTCTTCTTCTCCTCCACACGCACACGTGGATCGTTCGAAGCAGGCATCGCTCAACTTGGCGGTCATGGTGCTTTCATCGATTCCAATACCACCCAGATTTCCCATGGCGATACTCCTGTGGAAATCGGCGAGATCTTCGGTCGCTATTTCGATGGCATCGCCATTCGCCACTGCGACTTTGGCGATGGCAATAAATATTTGAACGCCGTTGCAAAATCGAGCCGCGCCCCGATCCTCAACATGCAATGCGACATCTATCATCCGTTCCAATGTTTGGCTGACCTCATGACCATCATGGAGAAAAAGGGTCGCGATCTGCGCAAGAAGAAGATGGTCGTTTCCTGGGCGTATGCTGCTTCATATCTCAAACCTGTCTCCGTCGCGCAATCACTGATCCTCCAAATGCCGCGCTTCGGCATGGACGTCACGCTTGCGTATCCGCCCGAGTTCAAGCTCATGCCCGAGATCGTCGAACAGGCGAAGGAACAGGCACGAATCGGCGGCGGTAATTTCGAAATCATCGATAGCAAAGACGGTATGAAAGAAGCCTGCAAAGATGCAGATGTGATCTATGCCAAATCCTGGGGTCCCTTGCTGACTACCAATGATAAAGCCGAAGGCAAACGAATTCAGGATAGCTACAAAGACTGGATCATGGATGCGGCGAAACTCAAAGTTGCCAAGCCCGATGCGATCTATATGCACCCACTTCCTGCCGACCGCGATATCGAAGTGACCAGTGAAGTCATGGACGGACCGAATTCTGTCGTGTTCGATGAAGCCGAAAACCGTCTCCACGCGCAAAAAGCCGTGATGGCGTTGACGATGGCATAAAGAATTTGTAGGGGCAGGGTCTTCCTGCCCAATAAAGGGCGAGACGACCTCGCCCCTACAAGCAAGGAGATTTGAATGTCAAAATTAGCTGTAATTGCTGTTGGTGGTAACTCCCTTATCAAGGATGCCAAAAACGTCACGGTGGAAGATCAGGAGTTGGCTCTACAGGAGACCGCCCAGCACATCGTAGATATGATCGAAGCAGGCTGGGATCTGGCAATTGGTCACGGCAATGGACCGCAGGTTGGATTCATCCTGCGCCGCTCGGAGATCGCCGCGAAAATGGAAGGGATGCACGAAGTTCCGTTGGATGTCTGTGGTGCTGATTCGCAGGGTGCGATCGGATATGAATTCCAGCAGGCGCTGCAAAACGAATATCAGCGGCGTGGAATCAACAAAAGCGCCGCGACCATCATCACGCAGACTCTGGTCGATCAGAAAGATCCCGCTTTCCAGAAGCCAACCAAGCCGATTGGTTCTTTCATGGATGAAGCCGAAGCCAAACGACGCGAAAGAGAAATGGGCTGGAGCGTTGTGGAAGATGCAGGCCGCGGCTGGAGAAGAGTCGTTCCGTCCCCAATGCCGACCAAGATTCTGGAATTGGAATCGGTTAAAGTGTTGTTGAATGCGGGCGTGACGGTCATTACCGTTGGTGGCGGTGGCATCCCCGTCGTTGACACTGGTAATTGTCAGTATGAAGGAACAGCCGCGGTCATCGATAAGGACTTTGCTTCCTCGTTGCTTGCACAGGAGATCGGTGCCGAATTGTTCCTCATTGCGACCGCTGTAGAGAAGGTTGCCATCAACTTTGGAAAACCCAATCAGCAGTGGCTGGATAAAATGAGGCTGGCCGAAGCGAAGCAATACCTCGCCGAAGGTATACACTTTGCCAAAGGCTCCATGGCTCCCAAGATCCAGGCGATCATCTGGTTCCTGGAAAATGGCGGCCAACAAGCCCTGATCACCAATCCTGAAAACATCGGTCGCGCCCTCAACGGTGAAACCGGAACCTGGATTGTGAAATAGAATGTACGTAGGGGCGGATCGCGATCCGTCCCTACATCCCGGTTGGAGAGGAGACCATGCCAACGATTCAATCATCTACAGTATCTGTTCCGCGTGCCAACGGCAAAGATACGATGGAATCATTCCTTGCAAAGCCTGAAGGCACAGGACCGTTCCCTGGCATGGTCGTCATTCATGAAATCTTTGGTTTGAATGACAATATTCGTAGTATCGCAAGTCGCTTTGCGGAACAGGGTTACGCAGCATTAGCTGTGGATATGTTCTCGAATCGCAACCGTACCATTTGTATGATGCAGCTTATCCATGGCATGCTGTTTCGTCCGTTGAAGAATGCCATGTTAGCTGACTTGCAATCGACGATGACGTTTCTACGCCAACAAGCAGATGTCGACCCGAGCCGAACAGCTGTGGTTGGGTTCTGCATGGGCGGTGGATACGCCTTGCAGTTGGCTGTCACAGACAAAGGCATGAAAGCCGCCTCTTCGTTTTACGGTGCCGTTCCGAAACCGCTCGAAGCCTTTGTGCAATCCTGTCCGATTATTGGCAGTTACCCCGAAAAAGATTTTTCTGTCGTAGACGCACGCGAATTGGATGCCCTGCTCGAAAAGAATAGCATTCCCCATGATATTAAATTTTACGCGAACACTCAACATTCCTTTTTCAATCGGCAGCGCACCCCATTTGAAGTGGAAGCGTCGAAAGACGCCTGGCAGCGCATGTTATCATTCTTCAGCGAGCACCTAAACTAAGATCGAAGTATGTCTTTGGTAAAAAGATTACATCCTGCAGTTGTGCTTTTCCTGGTTGCCATCCTCGCTTACGGGTTATTAGCGCCGCAACTTGGTTTCTATTGGGATGATTTGCCTATGTCGTGGATTCGTTATGAATTGGGTCCACAGGCGATGACGCAATATTTTTCCACGAACCGCCCGGTGTGGGGATTGTTGTATCAAGTCACAACGCGGTTGATTCCACAAGTGCCGGTATATTGGCAGATCTTTGCACTGATCTGGCGATGGTTGGGTGCAGTTGTCGTTTGGGGGATCGCGCGCGAGTTGTGGAAAGATAAGCCCCGTTTTGCTTTAGGGGTCGCATTGCTTTTCCTGTTGTATCCGGGTTTTAATCAGCAGTGGGGGAGTTATCTCTACAGTCATTTTTTCATTGTTGTCTTTTTCTATTTGTATTCCATTTATTTGATGCTTCGTTCCGTCCCGCGAACGATCACCGTAGGATCCCCGTTTCGCTTCGACAAAACATTCCCTGCATTGATTTTTTCTGCGTTGAATCTGTGGATGATGGAATATTTCTTCCCCTTGGAATTCGCGCGCATCGGATTTATCTGGACTTCGCTGCGGGATGAGTATCCCAACCCGCGCGAGCGGATCAAGCCCAGCCTCAAGCTGTGGACTCCCTATTTGATTCTTTTCATCCTTGCAATTTTGTCCCGCTTGTTCATTTTCAATAATCAGATCTATGGATTCGGATTGACATCGCAATTAAAGAGCGCGCCGCTTATGACGATTCTTTCCCTCCTTCAAAATTTCTTCGTCAGTATCTGGCTTGTGCTTGTCGCCGCCTGGGCACAGATCTTCACGTCACTAGAACCATCCGTACATGGCGTTAGAACAATTGCATTATATGTGATTGTTTCCTTGATCGCATTTTCGATTGCTCTTTATTTCCTGCTCCTGGTTTGACGATTTCCCTGGCACATCCCGCGAGCCGTTTCACGTTACCGTTCATGCTTGCAGTGAGTTTGATCTTTGCCGGATTGATCGAATTTATACCCTCTCGTTTCCGCTATTACGTTCTGGCGTTATTGATCGGTCTTGCCGCAGGACGCCAGTCCCTGTGGTCTACGGATTATCTGCGTAACTGGCAGGCGCAGAAGAATCTTTTCTGGCAAATGACATGGCGTGCTCCGAGTTTGAAACCGAACACGCTGGTTCTGATGAATCAAGAGTTATCTTTTTATGCAGATAATTCTCTCAGTGCGCCGTTGAATTGGATTTACGACCCACATGCCAGTGCTGACAAAATTGGTTATGTACTTTTCTATCCAACCAATCGTGTCGATTCTTCCTTGCCAAGCTTGCAAAAGAATCTTCCGATTCAGTACGATTACATTGCGGGTCAATTTACTGGAAACACATCCCAGGCGATTGCGTTCTATTATGATCCGCCCTCCTGTTTGCGCTTACTTGAGCCTGATCTTGATTCAAACAATCATTTCATTCTGGATGACAGCATGATGCGCGAAGCATCGGCGTTATCCAACCGCGATCAGATTCTCGATTCGTCGAGCGCTGTGATGCCCAGGGTTTATGGTCCCGAGCCAGAACATGGCTGGTGCTATTACTTCGAGAAAGCTGACCTTGCGCGTCAATTTGGGAAATGGGATGAAGTTGTATCTTTGGGCGATAAGGCTTTCAAGTTGAGCGATCATCCCAACAATCCGGTGGAGCGGTTTGTGTTCATTGAAGGATATGCTCACACTGGTGATTGGAATACTGCCCTAAAGTTGTCGAAGGAATCTTATAAAGTCTCAAGAGATTATGTGGCACCGCTGCTTTGTCGGTTGTGGAAACGTATAGAAACGGAAACTGCTGCTGGTCCCGAAAGAGACGATGCAATCTCCGCAGCGAACACTGCGTTTGCTTGTAATCGATGAAACATGAGCAATGTTCTTGTCAATTGTCATACAAATATCTACAATAGAAGTGTTGGCAAAATGATAGAATATAAATGTATAGACAAAAAGAATTCTGCACATTTGAAAGGAGGCACTTTCGTCCTGAAGAAAACACCTTACTGCTCGCATTGCGTTGAACTTCAAAAAACAATAAAGAGGAGTTGAAATGCGTAAGACACTTTTGAAAGCGTTCGTGCTGTTGATGGTTCTTTCGCTGGCTTTGTCAGCTTGTGCACCGAAAGCCCCTGCGGCTACACAAGCTCCAGCAGCGACGCAGGCTCCTGCTCAATCAGGTGGTTTGCAAATCCCAGATATTGAGCAAGGCAAGTTCAATGTTGCCTTTGTCCTGATTGGACCGCATGATGATGGCGGTTGGTCACAGGCACATTATGAAGGTCTGGAATATGTCCAGAAGAACGTTCAGAATGTTCATACAGCTTATATTGAAAACGTTCCGGAAGGCGCAGATTCTGAGCAGGTGTTTCGCTCCCTCGCTCGTAAAGGTTTCAATTTGATCTTCGGTACTTCCTTCGGTTATATGGATCCGATGGCAACTGTTGCTGAAGAATTCCCCGATCAGACTTTCATCCACATCAGTGGTTATAAGAGCAACAACAAGAACTTTGGCAACCTGTTTGGCGCCATGGAAGATATGAAGTACCTGGCTGGTATGGTTGCCGGTTCCCGCGCCAAGAAGGATGGCAATCCGAAACTTGGTTACATGGCGACCTTCCCCATCCCTGAGGAACTCCGCCTTGGTAACGCCTTCATGCTCGGTGCCAAGAAGACCTGCCCTGAATGCACCATGGATGTCCGCTGGATCAATACCTGGCACGACCCTGTCGCTGAGAAGGATGCAGCTGCGTCCCTCTTCGACGCTGGCGCGCAGGTTGTGCTGACCGGTGCTGATACCCCCGCGGTTGCCGATGTCGCGCAGGCGAAGGGCAAATGGGGTATCACCTATGACTATGTTGGTTCCTGCAAAGTGGAACGCTGCCTCACCACCATCTATTGGAACTGGGGTCCGATCTACGCCAAGATCGCTCAGGGCGTACAGGATAAGAGCTACAAACCTGGCTTTGAATATTTCGATGCTGACTCTGGTTCACTTGGTCTCTTTGGCTTCATGGAAGGCCAGCAACCAACCAAGGGCGCATCCGATCTCCCCGCTGCTGACATTCAGCTGGTCAAGGATACCTTAGCCAAGATGCTCGCTGGTCAATTTACTCGCTTCGATGTCTTTGCTGGTCCGATCAAGGACAACAAGGGCAACACTGTTCTTAGCGCTGGGCAGAAGATGGAACAAATTGACATCGACTGCTTCAAAGGTGGCGCCGTGCCCTGCAAGACCGGTATGTACTGGTGGGCTGACGGTGTAACTGCAGAACTGCCGAAGCTTCAGTAGGATTGTGTTGGATTGGGGCAGAACTCTCACAGGAGTTCTGCCCTTTTGTAGAAAGTGACTGTCATTGCGAGGAACGTTTGTCGCGAGGAAGCAATCTTCTTGCTCATTTGAGATTGCTTCGGGCTAGCGCCCTCGCAATGACGGAATGATTGATGAGGCACACAGTGGTAGAAACAACACCCTCCAATCTGGTTGTGGAAATGAAGGGCATTGTCAAGCGCTTTCCCGGCGTGCTTGCCAATGACCATGTGGATTTCGATTTACGCGCCGGCGAGATTCATGCCCTGTTGGGGGAAAATGGAGCAGGCAAAAGCACATTGATGAATGTGCTGGCTGGTTTATACAAACAGGAAGCAGGCATTATCACAGTGAAGGGCAAATCGCTGGAATTTTCTTCGCCGCGGGATGCCATCAACGCGGGGATCGGCATGGTGCATCAGCACTTTATGCTTGTCCCTTCACAAACCGTAACTGAAAATGTTTTGCTCGGACTCGATGATCCGCGTTTCCTCATGCGACTCAATGAATATGACAAAAAGGTCGCGGACCTCGGCGATAAGTTCGGGTTGAAAGTAGATCCACGCGCCAAAATCTGGCAGTTATCCGTTGGCGAACAGCAACGCGTGGAATTGTTGAAGATGCTCTATCGGGGCGCGGATGTTCTGATCATGGATGAACCGACCGCGGTCCTTGCGCCGCAAGAGATCGATATTTTATTTGATACGTTACGTTCGATGATTGCGCAAGGTAAATCAGTTATCTTTATCAGTCACAAATTGCAGGAAGTTACTGCCATCGCAGATCGAGTCAGTGTGTTGCGTCGGGGGGTTGCTACCGCCTCTGGAGTACTAGCGAAAGGTGTCAGCCGTCAGGAACTGGCGCGCTTGATGGTGGGACGCGATGTAGTCTTCTTTGTAGACAAGAAACCGGTCAAAGCTGGTAATGTAATTTTGGAAGTTAAAGACGTCCATGCGGAGAATGATAAAGGTTTACCCTCGTTGCGTGGACTTTCGATGAATGTACGCACTGGTGAGATCGTGGGCCTGGCTGGTGTTGCAGGCAATGGACAGATTGAACTCTCACAAGTGATTGCCGGGTTGCGCAAGTGTAACCAGGGCGAAGTTTTTTTGGATGGTATTAAAATCAGCAACCGCGATACTTTATATGGCATCGAACATGGTATGTCGTATGTGCCAGAAGATCGCACCCATGTAGGTAGTTCGCCCAATTTGAGCGTGACCGACAATGTTATTATGAAGAATTATCGTAAGCCGCCGATTTCCAAAGGTACATTGTTGGATATGAACGCGGCAACGAACTTTGCGAAAGAACTCAAAGCAGCGTATGACATTATCGTGCCAACAGTCAATACGCCGGTGCGACTTTTGTCGGGTGGAAATCTGCAGCGCGTGATCCTGGCGCGTGAAATTTCAGGACGCCCCAACTTCATGGTGGCGGTTCAACCGACCCGCGGCTTGGACGTCGGTGCAATTGAAGGAGTCCACCGCCTGTTGCTGGCTCAACGTGAAGCCGGCGCGGCAGTGTTGTTGATCTCAGAAGAGTTGGAAGAGCTTTTGGCGTTGAGCGATCGGGTCTATGTCATTTATGAGGGCAAGATCATGGGTGAGGTAAAGATCAAGTCGCTGGAACCTGATCAGGAGTTGATCGAAGCGATTGGATTAATGATGACCGGTACACCGTTGGACCAAATCCATAAAGAAGGGGTGACTCATGGCTGAGACTGCATCCATACCAAAGAGGCGGATGGGATTTCGCATTCGCCTCGAACCACGACTCGATGAACCGCCTGCCTGGTATCCCGCGGCAGTTTCCGTTGGCGCGATTATCCTGGCGTTGATTCTGGGCGGCATCGTGATTGAACTGGCGGGTGGCGATGCATGGAAATCGTATGTGCACATTGCGCAGGCCTCTTTCGGTGATATTGGCGTGTTATCCGATACGATTGTCAAAGCTACACCAATCTTGTTAACTGCATTAGCCTGTTCGGTGGCATTTCGCATGAAGTTATGGAACATTGGCGCCGAGGGACAGTTCATTATGGGCGCATGGGGCGCAAGTGCTGTTGTATTGTTCCCGCTTTTGCCCTCGCAAACCTCGCCCTGGATTTTCATCCCTGCAATGATTTTGGCAGGTATGGCAACCGGCGCCGCATGGGGTTTCATTCCCGGTTATCTCAAAGCGAAATTCAACGTCAATGAAATTATCAGCACATTGATGCTGAATTATATTGCGGTTTCATGGGTAAACTTCTGGGTCTTTGCAGTGTGGACCGAAGGCGGTTTCCAAATGTCTACTAAATTCCCAAATAACGCATCGTTACCGCGCCTTCTAAATTATGCTGCCTCCATACCAGCGTTTCGTGGTTTGACGACTCATCTGGGATTATTGTTTGGCATTATCGCCGCAATCATTCTCTGGTTGGTGGTTTACCGCAGCCGCTGGGGATATGAGATTCGATTGATCGGCGATAACCCCCGTGCAGCAAAATATGCTGGTATCAGTATCACGCGCAATACGATTTTTGTGATGATGCTTTCGGGAGCGCTGGCTGGCTTGGGTGGCATGAGCGAAGTAACCGGTGTGATCCATCGTTTGCAGACATCACCACTTGCAGCTGGTTATGGCTTTACCGGCATCATCGTGGCATGGCTGGCGAAATTGAATCCACTCGTGATCATTCTGGTTTCCGTGCTGTTTGGAGCCTTACTTTTGGCAGGGCGTGAGATCCAACCCTCAGGGGTGCCGAAGATGATTCAAGGCATTATTCTTGTCTGTTTGATTGCCAGCGATTTCTTGCTGAGATATCGAGTCCGCATTGTGCGCGCGGATGCGGAGGAATAACCTATGAATTTCATCGATATTCTCCAGGCAGGTGTTGCAAGTGGAACAGTCCTATTGTTTGCCACGATAGGGGAGTTATTCGCAGAACGGTCGGGTGTGCTCAACCTTGGAGTGGAAGGCATGATGCTCATCGGCGCCATGACCGGTTACAGTGTCGCGATCAGGACTGGCAATCCTTGGCTTGGCGTTTTGGCAGCTATGCTGTTTGCCGGTGTGATCAGCCAGATCCACGCATTTATCGTGATCACTCTACAGGCAGATCAAGTCGTCAGCGGACTTGCTCTGACTTTCCTTGGCACGGGCATCAGTCTTGTTCTTGGTGAAGGACTCAGCAAGGCTGGCACCGTATCCCTGATGCCAGCATATTCCATTCCCTTGCTGTCACAAATCCCAGTCATCGGTCCGATCTTCTTTACCGACCAGAGCATCCTCGTCTACTTTGGATATTTGCTCGTACCTTTGGCGTGGTACTACATCAATCGTACGCGTCCTGGTCTGCACCTGCGGGCAGTGGGTGAATATCCTGCAGCGGCGGATGCACTAGGTATCAATGTTTTCCGTATGCGCTATTTGTATGTTTTTGTGGGTGGCTTACTGGCTGGGCTTGGCGGGGCAACCATCAGTTTGGCAGTTTCGCCGGGTTGGTTTAGCGAACTGACGACTGGTGGTCAGGGATGGATCGCTGTCGGTCTCGTGATCTTCGCCCAATGGGATCCGATTCGTGCCGCAGTGGGATCCTATGCGTTTGGCGCGCTCCGTCGACTTATCCTCGATATTCAGGGTCCTACGGTTTTGCTCGGATTCAAAAATCCGTTCTATTACAACCCCTATTGGGGTTTCTTCCTGCAAATGTTGCCATATGCGTTCACAGTCATCGTACTAGTGATTGGCTCGCGTGAAGCGATTCGCAAGCGTTTGGGTGCGCCGGCTGCTTTGGGCGATCCATACATCCGTGGTGAAAGAGGCAAATAGCTTTTATAGGAATATTACGCTACTAATAAACCTGGGTGGAGCAAAAGTTCTCTGCCCAGGTTTATTCTTTCTCTATCGAAATGTTACTTCTAATGTCCAATTAGAGACAATTATCATATTGTTTCTGTTACAAAATGTCTGACAACTTAGTGGTGTTTTCAGTATACTGGCAATAATAGGAGTGACCAAACCAGCATGAAAAAACTGTTTCAAAGCGATTGGGTCTCTCGTTCGATTGATGCGCTCTTTCCGGTCTTTGCCACACTCGCGGCATTACTAGTTGGTGCCATCATGTTGTTATTCTTGAAAGTCAATCCCCTGCAAGCATACGGAGCATTGTGGCAGGGCGCTTTCGGCACTTCTAACGCGTTTGCAGAGACGCTTGTCAAAGCGACGCCGCTGCTTTTGGTGGGACTAGGAATCTGTATCTCGTTTCGCGGGGATGTGATTAACATCGGCGGCGAGGGACAGATGATCGTAGGGGCACTTCTCGCTACGTGGGTTGGCCTCACATTTACAAATCTTCCCGGATGGTTTGTGATCACGCTGGCGATGTTGGCAGGGTTTGTAGGCGGGGCAATTTGGGGTGGCATACCAGGGGTTCTCAAAGCATATTTTCGTGTGAATGAAATTCTTAGTACGGTCATGATGAATGCCATTGCTGTGCAATTGATGAACTTTCTTCTGCGCGGTGCATTGATTGATCCTGCCCAAGCGCAGCGCGCTTCGAAGATTCCTCAGACAGCTCGTTTGTTGGAAGTGTTTCATCTGCCGCGTTTGATTCCCACCCGTTTACATCTTGGCGCTTTGATCGCAGTCATTCTTGCCATTCTTGTTTACATCCTTTTGTGGCGCACTACATGGGGATATCGTATTCGTGCGGTGGGGCAGAATCCACATGCCTCACGCTATGCAGGAATTAAAGTACAACGTTATGTTGTGCTTGCCTTGTTATTGAGCGGAGCCTTTGCTGGGTTGGCAGGGGCAACGCAGGTTTTTGGTGTGAACTACCGCATGATCACAGATGGTTCCGCTTCCGGTTTTACAGGCGGCGCCGGATTCAACGGAATTGTGGCTGCGTTATTTGGACAGTTACATCCAATCTGGTCCATCCCTGCTTCCATTCTCTTTGGCGCACTTTTAGTTGGAGCCAATAGCATGCAACGAGTAGTACAGGTCCCTTCCGCGTTCGTCACTGCCTTAAATGGATTGGTGGTGGTCTTTGTTGTGAGTAGCGAGATTTGGAGGCAAAGACGTCAAAGACGGAGGTTGTCTGCCGCCGGGCAGGAGGAAGAATCTTTGCCACCTGTCACAATTGAAAAAGTAGAGTCCATGGAGAAAGTCCAGTGATCTCAGATCTTTTTTCTGTAACTGTTTTGATTGGCATTCTTGCCTCCGGGATACGCCTTGCAACTCCATATTTGTACGCGGCAATTGGCGAAACCTTCGGACAACGCAGCGGTGTGCTCAACCTGGGCGTTGAAGGACAAATGCTCTTAGGTGCATTCGCCGCTTTCTACGTGACACACACAACCGGAAATCTGTGGCTCGGAGTACTGACCGCCATGCTGGTTGGGGCTCTGATGGGATTGGCCATGGCGTATGTGACCGTCAACTTGCGTGCACAGCAGGGTATCAGCGGCATCGGTTTTTACCTCTTTGGTCTGGGAATGAGCGACCTGCTCTTCCAGAAATTATTGGGATCTGTCGAAACGGTCCAAGGTTTTCCAAAAATTTACTTCCCTGTTTTGAGCAAAATCCCTGGCATTGGTGAAATTTTCTTCAACCATAATATTTTGGTCTATGGTGCATATCTGCTTGTGCCTATTAGCTGGTTTGTCCTGAACAAAACTACGCTCGGGTTGAAAATCCGTTCGGTGGGTGAGAACCCAGATGCGGCGGATTCACTCGGCGTCAATGTAGCGCGCATTCGGTATTTCACCATCATCCTCGGTGGAACTCTTTCCGGAATTGCAGGCGCGTCACTTTCGACCGCTTTGTTGAACGTCTTTCAACAAAACATGACCAGCGGACAAGGCTTTATCGCGGTGGCGTTGGTATATTTTGGCGCGTGGCGCCCTGTGGGAGTTTTAGGTGGCGCATTGTTGTTTAGTTTGATCAATTCACTGCAGTTGTGGGTTCAGGTATTAAATATTCCGATCCCATCCGAAATTGCGGTAATGATGCCCTATGTGCTCACAATCCTGGTCCTAGTGGTCACAGTATCCAGAGTCCGCGCCCCAGCGGCGCTGACAAAACCCTTTGAAAGAGAAAATTGATTCTTAGGATAGGAGGTGTCCGCTCACTCTACGGATTCTGACTTCAAAATCAAAGTTAGTTGTCCCTTGGAAAGATTCATATCTATTAAGGAGAAGAAAATGAAAAAGTTCGTATGGCTTTTGACCCTAATACTCGTGTCCTCAGTCGTATTGAGTGCCTGTGGCGCTCCTGCTGCTCAACCCCCAGCAGCAACGTCTGCACCTACTCAGGCTCCGGCCACACAGGCACCTACGGAAGCCGCGACGCAAGCTCCTGCCACACAAGCAGCTACAGAAGCTCCTGCGGCAGCAGTGTTCCGCGTGGCTGTGGTCATGCCGAGCGCCAAAAACGATTTGGCATTCAGCCAAAGCATGTATGATGCGCTTACCCGCGTCCAGCAAGAAATGGGTAAGGACAAATTTGACTTTGTCTTTTCTGAAAACATGTTTGTCGTAGACGATGCGGCAGCCGCGATCCGTGACTATGCTTCACAGGGCTATAACCTGATTATTGCTCATGGCTCACAATACGGTTCATCCTTGCAGGAGATTGCGCCGGACTTCCCCAAGACCAGCTTTGCCTGGGGCACAACGGTAGATACTTTCGGTCAACCGAACATCTTCGCCTATGAAGCAGCTTCCCAGGAAGGTGGCTTTGTCAATGGCGTGATGGCGGCAACATTAAGCAAAAGCAATGTTATCGGTGTTGTTGGTCCGATTGAAACAGGTGACGCCAAATTGTACATTGATGGTTTCAAGGCTGGTGCCCTCTCTGTTAAGCCGAATGCTAAGGTAAACATTAACTACATCGGTTCCTTCTCCGATACCGCGTTAGCTGCGGAAGCCGCGCAAACTCACATCTCTGCTGGTGCGGATGTCCTCACTGGCTCTGCTCAAATGGTCGCGGGTGCGATTGGTAAAGCTAAAGACAACAATGTGCTGTGGTTCGGCACCCAATCCAATCAGACCTCTCTTGCTCCTTCCATCGTGGTAGCCAGCCAGGTCTATCACTGGGAAGGAATCCTAAAACAGATGATCTCTCTGATCCAGAGCGGTACGCTCGGCGGGAAAACCTTCACGGCAAACCTTGCTAATGGCGGTGAAGTCATTGAATTCAACCCGGATAGTACGGTCGCTGGTGATGCCAAAGCATTGGCTGAAACAACGATCAAAGGTATTACCGACGGAACCATTAAGATCACGCTTCCATAAGTTCGTTTCAAGTAGAGCCTTGCGAAGGTTTCAAACCTTCGCAAGGCTGATTGTATAATCAGGATGATGCCATGACCGAATCAAACAAACTCCCGTCCGGCAGAACCCGCATCGACAGTTTGGAAATGCGTGGGATCATGAAGCGATTCCCCGGTGTACTTGCCAGCGATCACATTGACTTTGATGTAAAGTCTGGTGAGGTCCATGCACTGCTCGGTGAAAACGGCGCTGGCAAAAGCACATTGATGAAGATTCTATATGGCTTGTATCATCCTGATGAAGGCGAGATCTTGTTGAACGGTAAGCCGGTCAACATTCTTTCGCCGAATGATTCGATCAACTTAGGCATTGGCATGATCCATCAACACTTCATGTTGGTGCAAACCCTGACTGTTGCGGAGAATGTCGCGCTCGGATTGCCATCCTCCCGCGGCGCGCTGACTGACCTCGACGTTGTCTCAAAACGAATCGTTGAACTCGCCGATATTTATGGTTTGAAGATCGATCCATCTGTTTATATCTGGCAGCTTTCCGTCGGACAGCAACAGCGCGTGGAAATTATCAAAGCTCTGTATCGCGGTGCGGCACTTCTGATTCTTGATGAGCCAACTGCTGTTCTCACCCCACAAGAAGTAGACGAACTATTTGTCATCATGCATCAGATGGTGAAAGATGGACACGCGCTGATCTTTATTTCTCACAAATTACATGAGGTAGTCGAGATCAGCAATCGCGTTACCGTATTACGCGATGGACGAAAGATCGGCACGCGTCCCACTTCTGAAACAACCAAACAGGATCTCGCCAATTGGATGGTCGGGCGTGAAGTAGGCTTTGCCCCAGATCGTGGAAACGTCAAAGCGGGAGAAGCTCGCCTGAAACTTGAACAGGTGACTTGCGGAAGTGACCGCGGCACACCTGGTTTGCGTGGTGTCAGCCTCGAGGTGCAATCTGGTGAGATTTTAGGAATCGCCGGTGTATCTGGTAATGGTCAGCGCGAACTGGCGGAATCGATCACCGGCTTGCGCAAAATCACAGATGGTAAAGTTTTTCTCGAAGGACAGGACATCACAAATCTCGTTCCGAGTGACATCACAGAACGAATGCTTTCTTACATTCCCGAAGAGCGAATGCGCGATGGCATGATCCAGGAATTTACTGTCGCGGAAAATATGATTCTGCGCGAACATCATAAGATGCCGTATTCACGTTATGGTTTCCTCAATTTGCATGATATTTCCAAACATGCCAACGAATTGATCCATCAATTCCATGTCAAGACGCCTTCACAAGAGACGCATGCCAAGAATCTATCCGGTGGAAATATTCAAAAGGTGGTGTTGGCGCGCGAAATCTCTCGCAGCCCGCGGGCGATCATTGCGGCGCAGCCCACCCGAGGCCTGGACATTGGCGCCTCCGAATATGTGCGTGAACAGTTGTTAGAGCAGCGCCGCAAAGGTACAGCGATCCTGCTCATCTCCGAAGACCTCGACGAAATCCTGGCGCTCTCGGATCGAATTGCGGTCATCTATGAAGGGCAGATCATGGATATCGTTCCACGCGCGAATGCCACTCCTGAAAAACTGGGGCTGTTGATGGCTGGTGTTCACCCCGAAGACAGTGTCACTGCGTAAAGTCACCAATAAAGGTGCAATTTGTCAGACTTCCATAGTGATTGACAAAGCAGTACAATGAAATAAATCCATCGGTTCGGTGGTCGTGGCTCGACATACGCCACGGCGTTGGGTAAACCCATCGAAAAGTGCCGCCGTCCAAGAAAGAGGCACCACCAATGAACCTTTGGCAGAACTATGTTCGACCCAAAAATTTATCTGAGGCGATAGATGCGTTCGCGACCGCGCCGCGTCCGTTGATGCCAATCGCAGGGGGAACCGATCTGTTGCTTGACCTTGAACAAGGTCGCCATTCTCCAGTCCAAACCTTAATTGACGTGACATCGATTGCCGAGATGACCGCCCTCGAAATCCGAGGCGATGAACTCTTTGTCGGTGCTGCCGTCTCCGTCAATCGGATCGCGATCACGCCGGAAGTGATTGCGTACGCCCAGGCATTGACCGAGGCCTGCAATTTGATCGCGGGACCACAGGTACGCAACGTTGCAACACTCGGTGGGAATGTCGCTCACGCGCTCCCCGCCGCAGATGGAACGATTGCGCTGCTCGCGCTGAATGCTCAAGCAGAAGTTGCTGGCATAACGGGAACGCGACGTGTTCCATTCAAAGAATTATTCCTCGGACCCGGCAAATCCTCTCTCAAACATGGCGAAGAATTATTAGTCGGTTTCTATTTACCACTTTCCACTTCTCACCAAGCTTCCTGCTTCAAGCGTATCATGCGTCCACAAGGCGTAGCGTTGCCCATTATTAACTTGGCGATCTGGCTGGAACGAACAGAAAATGTATTTAGTCAGATTCGCGTTGCTGTCGGTCCTGGCGGACCTATGCCGTGGAATGGCACTGAAGCAGAGAAAGCATTGATCGGTAAATCATTGAATGAGGAAACATTCAGCAGCGCTGTAGAAGCATTGCTCACGCAAGTAGGCTTCCGCTCGAGCGTACGTCGCGCTAGTTCCGACTATCGACGTCATATTGTTGTCGGTCTGTTCAAAGATGTGCTCGAAACCGCGTGGCAACGCGCGGCTAACCACTGAGACACAGAGACACTGAGATTCCTTGCTATTGTTTCCCCTTTGACTTAATGCATCTGAGATGAAGAAAAGGAATAGGCGATGCAGCGCAACTTTCCAGTTCCGCAGAATAAAAATGCTGTGCCATTATTGGAAAAGGATTTGACGGATAAGATCATTGGTGCGGCAATTGAAGTTCATAAGGTGCTTGGACCTGGATTGCTTGAGTCAGCTTATCAAGCGTGCATCGAGCATGAAAGTATGTTAAGGAATATTCCTTTTGAGCGGCTCGTGGATTTGCCATTGAATTTCCAAGGAATTAAATTAGATGCAGGTTATGTGATTGACCTTATTTATGATAGACGAGTTATTGTTGAATTGAAAGCTGTAGAACGCGTAATTCCTGTTCATGAAGCACAATTGTTGACCTACATGAAACTCACAGGAATTCATGTTGGTCTACTGATTAACTTCAATGTTCCTCTTTTGAAAGATGGCATTTATCGCCGAGTCCTCTAACCAAAAACGGTACAAGAATTAAAAACTCTGTGACTCAGTGTCTCCGTGGTTCAACTATTTTGAGGTAAAAAATGACTAATCAAATCTCCATTACCGTCAACGGTATTCAGCATACACTTGAAGCCAAACCAAATGAAACACTCTCAGCACTTCTGCGCGAGAGACTTCGCCTCACAGGCACAAAGATTGGGTGCGAAGAAGCCGAATGCGGCGCGTGTACTGTGCTTGTGGATGGCGAGCCTGTGGTCTCGTGCATTTATCCCGCCGAACGCGCCGATGGCAAAACGGTTGTCACGATCGAAGGACTTGCCGAGCGCGTGCATGAAGAAATGAAGCTTCATCCATTGCAGGAAGCATTCGTAGAACATGGCGCGGTGCAATGCGGATTTTGCATCCCCGGACAAATCATGACGGCATACGCTTTGCTGAAACGCAATCCGAATCCTGATAGCGCCGATATTCGTTTCGCGCTCAAAGATACCCTTTGTCGTTGCGCTGGGTATCCGTCCATTGAGAATGCGATTATTGCTGCAGCCGAGGCTTTACAAACAGGTGAACCTGTCAGGAAGCCGAACCACATCCCTGATTCGATTCACGAACACAAAACAGTGGGTCATAGTCATTTGCGCCCCGAGGCGGTTGAGAAGGTGACAGGCGAAGCCGTCTACACGGACGACCTTGTCTTCGATGGAATGCTGTATGCCAAAGCGCACCGTGCGATGATTCCCCATGGGTTTTTGAAGAAACTGGATATTTCAAAAGCGAAAGCCTTACCCGGTGTTGTATCTTTGATTGGCCCGTGATCGTTGGCATCGGCGAACGTGTTCGCTATGTGGGGGATACGATCGCGATCATCGCCGCGGAAACACAGGAGATCGCCGAGCAGGCGTCGGCTTTGATCGAAGCGGAGTTCGACCTCCAGCCTGTGATCACAAACCCCGTCCAGGCGCGGCAGGAGGGTGTTCCACAACTCCATGAAAAGGGAAATCTGCTCAAACACATCAAGGTCCGCAAAGGCGATATGGAACAAGGCTTTGCTCAGTCGGATATCATCATTGAGCATACTTTCCACACGGCAATCACCGACCATGCCTTCCTGGAACCGGAATGCAGTATTGCTGTCCCGCTTGAGAACGGCCGCATGGAAATTTATGTCGGCTCGCAAATTCCCTATCAGGATCGCGAGCAGGTCGCGCGTGTGATGGGCTGGCCTCAGGAACGCCTGCGCATCGTCGGGCAGTTGATGGGCGGTGGCTTTGGC
>WNFY01005206.1_pt1 | contig 18870 bp, 16 predicted proteins | sample 5400091 | NCBI WGS metagenome assembly WNFY01 (sample SAMN13153364, study PRJNA577476) | soil metagenome | isolation source: 60 cm soil or saprolite under grassland replicate 1 | place: USA:California | collected 2016-06-15
CGTCGATGTGGGAAAGATGACCGTAGCGGGTTGTAAGGCCCCCTCCATGGTCAATCACTACCAGTTGGCCATAACCGTTTTGCCAGCCCACAAAGGTAACTTTGCCGCTGGCACCCGCGATCACAGGAGCACCCCAGGCCGCCTCAATATCCTGGCCGGAGTGAAACTCGTACCCACTGCCTCCAAATGGATTGCGACGACCTCCGAAGCTGCTTTCCAATTTTCCGTCAACTGGCCAAATAGACGGAGTGTAACCACGCTCGCGCAGAACGGCCTCGTAAGCGCTCATCGTCTTCTCGAGTCGACTCATCTTTGCCCGCAGGTTGGCCAGACCATTTTCGTCCAGCGGTAGTGCCGGACCTCCGGTACCCGGGGTCCCAACTTCTTCGGAAATCACGCCTGACTTCTCTGCGAGTTTTCGCGAAGTGTCTTCAACCGCTTCAACGCGATTGTTCAGTCGATTTAACTCTTGTTGTTGCCGATCATTCTCAGCGCGGAGCTGCTGGTTCTCAATCTCTGTTCGGAGATGAGCAGCCTGTTGTGTCAAACCGTATAAGCCATATGTCAAACCTGTAACCAGAACTACAGCGATAGCGGTGAAGATTCGCAAGGCTTTCTTGTCGACGCGAATTCGTTGAATGCGTGAACGGGAGCGCGAAGTGTGGGCAATCATGAAAGCGTAAAATCGGTCATCTTTAGCCATTAGCGTGTTCCTCATTGCCTCCGCGCAGAAAGGGGAGCCCGCGCCAGCAACCGAAAGGGCTCAAACTCGCCGAAAAGCGATTTGCGCAAACCAAGTTTTTATTATGTCTTGTTCTGAAGCTACCCTGGAGATCTGCAGCGGACGAATTGAAACCTCAAGGTCCCTCCGAGGTGAAACCCGTCCGGCCGGTGCTGCAAACGTGACCCTATCACAGGGTTCCAGGGAGTTGCAACTGCACGTTAGAGTGTTAGAAAAGTGATGAGGACAGACAAGGAGTGGGAGATTACAATTACTTCACGCAAATCAAAGACTTAGCTAAAGTTCATCGAAATCGCGCCGCTTGCGCGATCGATCTCGCAAAATAGCCACCACGATTAGGATTAGAAGGGCTACAAAGACGGCTATTATTGCCACTTTAATGGCGATGAGAAGAAAGCCCACTAATGAAATAAGTTGACGCAACAAGGCTACGACTAAAAATATGAGGGCAATGATCCCACCAAGTCTGCCAAAAATTCTAGGAGTGCATAACATAAGTTGAACCCCGTCTCCAGTGTGCCAGCAATACTCTCATGACCTTCGCTCGAATGGAAGTGGAGTGACGTCGCGTCGCGCGAACTGAGTCGTTTCGCCGGTCCGCAACTCGGTTGTATCCGTGGTGCGTGTAGAAACCACTGACGGTGGGGGCCGCCGGGAATCGAAGCGAACAACGCGATCTGAAGCCCTGCCGCGACGCAGGTAGTCAAACAGCATGTAAGCACCCAGAGCTACCAACGCGACGGGTAGCAATTCTCTAATCGGGAGTTGGACCCCCAGAAGTGTATGCAGCAGAAAAAGGGTGCCAATGACAATCAACGTCACTCCCCAGGCAAAAGGATTACCGTAGAGCCGCCGCGCGATCACATCTTCTTCAGCGTCTGTAGCCAGCCCCGCCCGCATTAATTGCGCTGTACGACAGGCATCCACCGCGGCAAACAGCCATGTGCCAAGCACCCCAAGAATGAAGAAATGCAAGCCCTGGGTAAGAACAGCCATTTGAAAGAAGCTGGCAAAAATCGCGAAATGAACAATCGCTTTGGACGTTTGGCCGTTATAGGCCGCACCAAGGCCGGGTACAAAAGACAGCAGGGTTGCTACAAACGGCGAACTCTTTCTTCTCAGGATATGCGAAGGGTCCGAATGTGGGTGATGTCGCAACAGCTCGACGCCAGCGACGATGCAATCCTGGCAGAAAGGAAATCCTCGCACGCGATGATCGCAGGCCGGACAGAGCCAGCGAGCGCACTGATTGCACTGAACCATAGCAGGATTTTTCGAATGGTAGGTGCAGTACGTCACGTTAGTTCATTTCCCCAGCGATTGTCCGTTCTTGTTTTGAGTGGGAGCGGGTTTAGCTTGTTCCTTTTGCTGATCAGCTTCCGGCTTAGGCGCGACTGTCGGAGACTTCTGGTCGTCACCACCAACCAATTCAATGAGATCGTCGGTAATCTCCCTTATTTCACCATTTGAGGTTCCGCTTGTTTGCTGTGCGAGGCGAAGACTCGCATGATACACGCCACTAATCGAACCATCCGCAGAGACGGTGTTAGCGAGCACAAAGACGGCAACAAGCAACATAGTGGCTACGGTAGCGAGTTGAGGGGACACGATTGGGTCAAGCCATGAGCGTAACCAGGAGGCGAGTCGGGAGGTCCAGGGAGCGCGAATGTTTTCCGGCGTAACGGTCCCGAGCGTCGCGTGCAGAATTCTTTCATTCAAACCAGCTGGTAATGGTTTCTCCTCGCTGATATACGTATAACAGGCACCAATCGCGCGAACCACTTCGCCCGGAAGTTCCGTGCAATGATCACAAAGGGCCGCGTGTCGTTCCCAGCGGTGATACAGATGCGCTGGCAGAAATCCATCGAGGTAGTCGGTAAGAAACTCTTCGAAATCCTCACAGCTCATTGCCGTAGCCGGTATCGTTTTCTGAAGAATACGGGCTTCGAATTCTCTTGAAGGTGGCGGCACCGTAGCGATCCGGCAAGCCTCCATTGTGTTTCTTACTGCAATCAACGTCTCATGGCAGACGGGACAACGCATGGCGTGCTCGCCAAAAATCCGATTGCTGTCAGGCTCAAGCAGGCCCTCGACATAATCGGTCAACTGAACCTCAAAATCCGAACAAAGCATTTTGTTTTCGCTTCCTGCCCCTCTAATTTTCGGCCTGCGATTTCCGCTGACCTGCCCGCGCGCGGAAGTCGCCTCTTCCTACTATGCTTCACTCATGGCAACCACTTTCATGCGCCTTAGAATCTTCGCTAACTCAATACGACCCCGATTGATGCGCGACTTTACTGTACCCTCGGGTATTCTCAACAGATCTACTATCTCCTGGTAGCTGAGTTCCTCTATATCTCTCAAGATGACGCACGTTCTGAGATCGGGTGAAAGCTTATCGATACCGGCTTGCACTTGCGCCCCTAATTCTCGTCGCTCCATTTCCTGTTGGACCGTATTCGTCCTGGTGTGGAGATGATAGCTGTGGTCCGCGAGATCATCGGCGTGATTGTCATGCGGTGTACGCTGCCGTTTTCGGTAGTCATCAATTATTAGGTTGCGCGCTAAACGCATGAGCCAGTTTTGCAGGTCACCCTGCTTGGGATCATATTGATCTAAAGAGCGATACACTCTGACAAAAACTTCCTGAGTCAAATCCTCTGCGGCGTCAGCTCGCGATGTAAAACGATAGGCGAGATTGTAAATGCGGCGGGAATAGTTCTGCACAATCTCTTCCCAGGCCGCACCGTCACCTGCGCGACACTTGCGAACCAACTCGGCACCTTCATTGGTAGCCAAAGCTTTTACAGCCCCCACCCTATCTTCTCCGGCTTTCTCCAGTCTGTATTCCCGGCAAGGTGGAAAACCCTTGTCAAGAGCGAATTACGACGAGTCTGAAACTAAAGTTCCGGCCAAACGTAAGCTTTGCATTCCCGGTTAAGTCAGTGCCGACTACGTACCATTACCACCTTGCAGCCAAGTCGCCGCGCGCTGGACTTCGCATTCTTGCCGTAACAGCTGAGCTGTAGTAGCCTTTGGCGCCGACCCAATATGTTGTGGTTTGGTTCTACGGAAGTCAAATTTGATCTTCCTGACGCATGGGCTCACACGAAAAACTTGAAGTCGCACAATTATCGCAAGTACGTTGAGTTTGGGGCGCTTTGTCTGCTGGCGGTTGCCATTCTCTGGTGGTTTGGGCGCAAGTTGGATTGGGATGAAGTAGGTCGAGACGTCAGCCGGTCAAACCCATACCTTCTGGGGGCAGCCACACTTGTCATATCCCTGGCTTACGTTTTTCGAGCATATCGCTGGGGCGCATTACTCAAACCGCTTGGCCCGGCACGGCTAAGCGATCTATTCGCGGCTACAACAGTAGGTTTCTCGCGTCAGACCCAGTGCTTCCTTTGTCACCATTATGGTCGAACGCATTTACGACATGATGGCAGTCGTTCTCCTGTTTGCTGTCAACCTGATCTGGTTCAAGCCTCCACACGCAATAACAAATGAGTTTGCGCGAGTGCGCATCGTCGGCGTGGTCCTGTTGCTTTTGGCGATTCTTGGAGTTGCAGGACTGATGTGGTTCCGCACAAGGTCAGACACCGTTGTCACAGTGTTTGCTCGACTCCTAAGGCGGTGGCACTTTGTCCCTCAACGACTCTCCAAACTGATACTGAGCACGCTTGAACAACTCGCGAGGGCGTTGCGTGTATTGGTTGATGCCAGGGAGCTGGCAGAGACGGTGGGCTGGACCGCCATGGTGTGGTTTGGAATAGCCCTCGCTAATCTGTTTGTGATTCGCGCCTTCGGCATACCCTTCGGCATCACGGAAACGATTTTTGTACTCGGTTGGTCTTTGGTCGGTTCCCTGGTACCGACGCCGGGCGGGGCCGCTGGGGCGTTTCATGCGGCCACTGCCGCTGGGCTAATGTTTCTGGGCGTAACACGCGAGACGGCTGCAGCAATCGCCATCGTCATGCATTTTGTTGATTTTGGTCCGGCGGTGTTTTTTGGTTTCTTCTATGTCATTCGAGGTGATTTGAATCTTGCCCGGCTGCGGTCATTGGCTTCGCCTGAGGCTCTGGAACATGCAGTTGAAGACGAAAAGGTGTTGCCTGATGAAGTTCTCAACGAACCTACCCAGGCATGAGCGTACTGTCGTGGGAGACTGAATAGTGGATAGATCTATTGAGTTTGATTGAGGTCCAACTGAGATGAAGTGTCCATTCTGCGGTTATCTGGAAGACAAGGTGGTCGACTCCCGAGAATCGCGCGAAGGCGAGGCGATTCGGCGCCGGCGGGAGTGCCTGCGATGCGAACGAAGATTTACGTCCTACGAACGTATCGACGAGATACCCTACATGGTGGTTAAGAAAGATGGTAGACGCGAAACCTTCGATCGCAACAAAGTAATGGCCGGGCTGCTCCGCGCTTGTGAAAAGCGACCGGTCCCATCGTCGAAACTTGAAAGTATTGTGAACGCGATAGAAAAATATGTGCAGGAATCGCCTGAGCGCGAGCGACCTACGAGTAAGATAGGTGAGATGATAATGAGACGGTTGAAAGAACTGGACAAAGTTGCTTATGTTCGCTTCGCGTCGGTCTACCTCGAGTTTGAAGACGTCTCGGAGTTTATGACTGAGTTGAAACATCTGGTGCGCACGCGTGCCAGCGGAACAGCCGGTAGAAAGGGATAGCCCGACCGGCAATGCGGCTCTTGCCTGCCGACGTTGGGTTCGCAATGATCAAAGCAATTCGTGCAACCGGATTGGAACGGCTCGAGCTGCAGAGGCTTCGTGATCGCGTAGGCCGACTGTTCGCAGCCCTGCAGGAAGCCACTGAGGCCGAGAACCCGCTTGCTTCGGGCGCCTGGGCGCCCCCGGTCGATCTTTGCGAGACCCCGGCAGCAATCTGGCTGCGCGTCGAACTTCCGGGTGTAAGCTCAGAACAGATAAGGATTGGCTTATGCAATACAAAACTCAGAATTTGGGGCGAGAAGAAACATCAAGCCAGGCGGCGGCGAATCATTTCGCATCTCTGTTCGGAACGAAGTTATGGAAAGTTCGGTCGCGTTGTACCGCTTCGTTGGGAAGATCGACGAGGAGGGGAATTCAGCGTTACTGTAAGAGACGCCAACATTGAATAATCATGCCTGATTGGGTGATCGTTGACCGAGTTGTTGAGGTAGAAGCTACACCATGGCAATAGTAAAAGAACCAGAGTTTAACGAGGCGATCGACACCGTCGAAAGCGAACAGCAGCTGCAAATTCCGAACGAGCTCCCTGTGCTCCCGTTACGCGACATCGTCATTTATCCTTTTATGATTGTGCCGTTGTTTGTTTCGAGGGAAAAATCAATTCGCGCCGTCGATGAAGCACTCGGCGAGAATCGAATGATTCTTCTCGCCTCACAGAAGGACCTGGACAAAGAGGAGCCTACAGCCGAGGACCTTTATAAAGTAGGGACGGCCGCCGTGATCATGCGCATGCTGAAGCTTCCCGACGGCCGCATACGGATTCTGGTGCAGGGGTTGGCACGCGCCCAGATAGAGTCGGTCGATACAAGTGGCGAATATCTGCGCGCCCGAGTGAACGTGATGCAGGAGATCCTTCCGCCCGAGCGTTCGTTGGAAGTGGAGGCGTTGATCCGCAATGTCAGGGCTGCCATGGAGAAGGCCATCAATCTCGGGAAAAACATTTCACCGGAAGTGATGGCGATAATTGCAAACCTTGACGACGCGGGTCGATTGGCTGACCTCTCTGCGTCGAACCTTGAATTAAAAGTTGAGGACGCGCAATCAGTGCTGGACATTCCAGACACAACGGTGCGTTTGCGGCGCGTAAACGATCTTTTGAACAAAGAGATCGAAGTCCTGACCGTGCAGCAAGAAATAAACACCCAGGCGCGGGCAGACATCGATCGTTCTCAACGCGAGTTTTATCTGCGTCAACAGATGAAGGCCATTCAGAGCGAATTGGGTGAGGGCAATGAACTCGCGGAAGAGATTGCGCAGTTTCGCGAAAAGATTGAAGTGGCCAAAATGCCGAAGCCCGCCGAAGAGGAGGCGCTGCGGCAACTGAAGAAGCTGGAGCGCATGCATCCGGACGCCGCCGAAACAGCGACGCTGCGAAATTGGATGGAGATCATGACCGATCTTCCGTGGTCGAAAGCTTCAGTTGACAATCTGGAGTTACAAAAAGCCGAGCAGGTCTTGAATGAGGATCACTACGGTCTTGAAAAGGTCAAGGACCGTATCATTGAAGCGCTGGCCGTGCGCAAGCTAAAGGAAAAACCGAAAGGCCCAATCCTCTGCCTCGTAGGTCCGCCAGGTGTGGGCAAGACTTCGCTAGGACGCTCAATAGCACGCGCTCTTGATCGAAAGTTTGTGCGGCTGTCGCTGGGTGGAGTGCACGATGAGGCCGAGATTCGCGGCCACCGCAGAACATATGTTGGGGCGATGCCCGGGCGAATAATTCAAGCGGTGCAACAGGCCGGAACAAACAATCCCCTGATCATGTTTGACGAAATCGACAAGGTCGGTGCGGATTTTCGCGGTGACCCTTCTTCCGCTCTGCTTGAGGTGCTTGACCCCGAACAGAACAACAGCTTCCGGGATAACTACCTCGGTATCACTTTTGACCTTTCGAATGTGATCTTCATGACGACGGCTAATGTGCTGGATACGATCCAGCCAGCACTGCGTGATCGCATGGAAGTCATCCGGCTTGCCGGTTACACCGAGGAAGAGAAACGCGAAATCGCTATCCGTCATCTACTTCCCAAACAGATGGAGGAGAACGGAATTACAGCGCGGGACTTGAATATTTCAAAGACCGCGCTCACCATTATTGTTCAGCAGTACACGCAGGAGGCCGGATTAAGACAACTAGAGCGTGAGATTGGTCGGATCTCTCGGAAGGTCGCGCGGCGCATTGCCGAAGGCCATAAGGGGACGATAAGAGTCTCACTCAAGAACCTGCATGAGTTTCTCGGCGCTCCCAAAATCATTCCTGAGGAGGTTTTGAAAAAGGATCAGATCGGAGTTTCCACAGGCCTGGCCTGGACTGCAGTGGGAGGGGACGTACTCTTCATCGAGGCTTTAAGAATGAAGGGCAAGGGAAGTCTGGTTCTGACCGGGCAACTCGGTGAGGTCATGCGAGAGAGTGCTCAGGCTGCTTATTCCTACGCAAAGTCGCGTGCTAAGGAGCTCGACATCGCTGAAGAAGATTTCAACAACTACGATCTTCATATTCACATACCAGAAGGCGCCATTCCCAAAGATGGCCCTTCGGCCGGTATCACGCTCGCAACGGCCATGGTCTCGGCGCTATCGTTGCGCCCGGTGCGCAAGGACGTGGCAATGACCGGGGAAATAACTCTGCGTGGAAACGTCTTACCCGTCGGCGGCGTGAAGGAAAAGGTTCTGGCTGCCCGGCGCGCTCGCGTTTCAACGATTATTCTGCCGCTACAGAATCGCAGGGATCTTGACGAAGTACCCAAGGAGCCTTTCAAAGATATTCGTTTTGTTTTTGTTGAAAACATGAGGCAGGTGTTTCGAGAGGCGCTGAAGGAGAAGGTTCTACCACCCGTCACCACTGGCACTCGCCCTCAGCGGATGCCGCAGGCAGCCAATGTTCGACCTGCGTAAAACGTCGAATCAGTTGACGATCTGGGGTAAAAAATGTGTGATTGGTTTGCCATTCTTTGGAAAGTTTTTTAGGGCATGCTTACAACCAGGACAAGGCTCGGCGAATCTCAGTAGTACAGGTTTTTGAAGCAATTCCTCGCGACCCCGATAGTCGCTTTGAGTCCGCCACATAGCCGGTAGGATGTGCCCGACAACTGCCCAAACGGGATAAAAACCTCGCAAACGCAGCCCGATACGTGTTAACCCTATTAATCTGATCCGATTACCGGGTCTTGAAGGAGTTTTAATGACAACGATCAGACGCAACTATTCTCTTGTTCTGCTAGCCCTCGCAATTGTGCTCACTTTGTCGGGCAGTGCTTTTGCCAATAAGAATTCAAGCTTTCCCAACATTAAGATCAGAAATTTCGGCCAAATGGACGACCGCTTTTATCGAGGCGCCCAACCTCAAGAAGGAGACTACAAAGATCTCGCCGGCCTTGGAATCAAGACTGTCATTGATTTACGCGACGATCCAGAGTCGAATGAAAAGCGAAGTGTTGAAGCTCTGGGTATGCGATACGTGAACATTCCGATGAGTGATAAGGATTATCCTAAGAACGACCAGGCCGAACAGTTTCTGAAGCTGGTAGATGAGCCTTTAACCGGAAAGTTTTTCGTCCACTGTGCAGGCGGACGGCACCGGACGGGCGTTATGGGCGCAGTCTATCGTTTCAACCATTACCATTGGAATTTTGACCAGGTTTACGCTGAAATGAAGGACTACGATTTTTACACCAGGTTTGGCCATGGAGAAATGAAGAAGTTTGTCGAAGACTACTCGCAGCGCTTTCAGACCAATCCGGCGGCGTCAGTTCAAGGTGCAGCCCCTTCCGCTGCGAAGCAGCACTAAATCTTAATCTAAACTGAGAGATCCACGACCCGCCGTAAACATGCGTTCGTGGGTCTTTCTTTTTAGACTGTCAGGGTATCGACTAGTTTGTCTTCGTGAAACTGAATCTCGTAAAGCTCTGCGTAAAGCCCACCCTGCTTTAATAGTTGTTCATGGGTTCCCTGTTCGACTATCGTTCCCTTGTCTAAAACAAAGATTACATCCACCGCTCTAACCGTCGACAGCCGATGAGCAATGACTATCGATGTTCTCCCCGTCATTAATCGACCAAGCGCCTCAAAAACCACCTCTTCTGACGCTGCGTCCAGACCAGAACTTGGTTCGTCAAGAATCAAGACTGGGGCATTGCGAATGATGGCTCGGGCAATTGCGATCCGCTGACGCTGCCCGCCCGACAGAGTCACCCCTCGCTCGCCGACAATCGTGTCGTAACCGTCCGGCATTTGCACAATAAACTCGTCGGCATTTGCGAGCCTGGCGGCCGCGATGATTTCATTGCGCGAGGCCTCGGGTTTGCCATAGGCAATGTTCTGCCAGATGGGCGCATGAAAAAGCAGGCTCTCCTGCAATACAAAACTGATCTGTTGCCGCACGGACTTCAGCTTGTAAGACCGAACATCGTGGGCATCAATTCTTACTTCGCCTCGAGTCGGGTCATAGAAACGGGCCACCAGGCTCGCTATTGTGGTCTTGCCGGCTCCTGTCGGCCCGACAAATGCCGCCACTTGTCCCGCCTTAATCCTGAAATTCAAATCGTGCAAGGTTCGGGAGTCAGGGCTGTAGCCAAATTCGACATGACTGAATTCGACCTCACCTTTGAAAGGTGGCGCCGGCCGTGCGCCCTTGAGATTCTTTATCTCGAGTTCGGTCTCCACTACTTCGCGCAGGCGCTCATAACCAACAGCTGTCTTCGAAAGAGTGTCGGCCATCTTCGATAGCTCGCGCATGGGTTTGTACATTTTGCCCAGATAGATGAGGAATACCAGCAAAGAGCCAGTCGTGAGCTGTCCGACGAGAACAAGCCGCGTCCCATACCACAGGACCAGGCAAGTGCCGGCAGCGACGATGACTTGCACCACGGGCGCCAGCTTGGCCTTCAAACTCCGAGCTTGCAACGCTGTCTCCACGCTCTCCAGACTTTGCCGTTCGAACCGTTCCTGTTCGTAATCCTCGCGAGCAAATGCCTTGACTACCCGCATCGACGAGAGCACTTCCTGAGCGATTGAGACAATCTCACTCTCCTTTTTCCTTACGGCCCGGGAAGCTTTCTTGATGCGTCGTGTGTAGCTATAGACAACAATGAACAGCGGCGGCGCCACTGAGAGAGCTATCAAGGTGAAGCGCCAGTCCAGATAGAACATCACCGCCAGCATTCCCACGAGCGTGAGAACATTCACGAGGATCCCGAGAAGCGCGGAGGAGATAAAATCCTGAATCGCATCGATGTCGCTCGTGATCCGGCTAATCAAATCGCCGGTCTTGCCTTTGTCATGAAAAGAGAGCGACAGTCGCTGGATATGATGGTAGACACTGCGGCGAAGATCATGCATCACCCACTGGCCCACCGAGGTCGTTAGGTATTTTTCAAAATAAGAACTCACGGCTCCAACGATGGCTATGCCTATGACAGCTACTGCGGCGAAATAAAGTGTCGAGACCTTATCGCGTCCGAAGGTTGTGGCAACCATGACGGACAGCCATGACGGCATCTTCTTCGAACCAAGTACGTAATCGATTACTACCTTGAGAGGCCACGGCTCGAGCAAGTCCGTTGCGCTTTCGCCGAGAACCGCAACAAACGCTACCGTGAGAGTTTTCCAATGCGGTCTAAGCAGGTAACTGATTTGAATCTTTCTTTTCATAAACGAGTGTTTGTAAAGAAGAGATTCATTGGTAAAGATACGAGAAGCTCTTCTTCTGCGCCCACTCAATGCCTTCGATATTTGCTTCATCGAGCGAAAGAAGGTCCTCACTTAGCTGATCCGTGCTGACGGCTGGACTCACATCTACGGCGTAGGTAAGACTTCCGAGTGCCTCACCTTCGTGTGCCATTTCTCGTAGTTCCGAGTCGAAATTGTGTTTCTTGAATACCTGCCGCAACACTCTCTGCGTGGAGATCATGTTCTTCGTGGTTACTTTTACTTCCATCGCGCGAAAGACCAGCTCCGGTTCACGCTTCTCCAGTATCCACAGGGCCAGAAAAGCGAATGCTGCGAGAATAAGAGCCAAATCACAGCGGCCAACGCCAGCGGCCAAACCCAAAGCTAAACTGATTAGCAGCACCGTGATCTCCTTCGGGTCACGGATGTTCGTGCGGAAACGGACCAGCGAAACCGCGGCGAAGATACCAAACGCTCGCGCCGCATTGTCTCCCACTATGATCATGAGAGCCGCCGCCACTATGGTCAGGAGAATTTGCGTTTGGGCCACATAGGGATTGCGTTTGAGAGACAGGATGCGTCTTCGTGGACGAAATGCCAGAGCGGCTCCAAGCAGCGCAGCCAGAACAAGCCTAAGTGAAATTCTGCTGCCGTTTTCTGCCCAGGGTTCACCATTGGTGCGGACCTCGCCCTGACGGGCGCCAAACAGCCGATCGAGAAAGTTTTCGTTGCCTGCACTACTGGGAGTAGCAGAACGTCGGTCCGTCGGCGCCGGCTGCTGGGCTGGTACGCCGGCTTGTGGCTCTTGCCGCGAGGTGCCGGGAACAGATTGCCTGCCGGCTATGAAATAGACTGCGAATGCGCTGATCAGGAGCACAGCCAGGAAGACTATGATCAGGGTTATTACTTCTTTTTTTCTCTTAGGATCGAGATTGAAGTTCATCAGTGTCTTACGATCGCGCTCCTGTTATCACTACTAGCCACCCTGAGCCGGCTTCATTTTGGAATGCGGTTGCTTCCGATTCTCTCGTAAGCGCGAAGATTGAGAAGCTCGTTTGTCCTTTCCCTTACAGCGCTGGTAAGAAGATTGACTTGGGCTGGTGTATAGTTCGCGGCCCGGAAGGCGTCCCTCAGTTGCCTGTCGCTTAGTTTCGCAAGCAAGCTACCTGTCCAGATTGCGTCTTGAAGAGTGATGTCATGAAACAGGTCGTCGCGCTTACCGTGATAGCGAAAATGGACGCGATTGTCTTTTACCACACCTACAAAGCTGGCTTTCGCATACTTCGTTGGATTGTTTCGGCTGCGCATGATTCGCCAGAAAAGAGGCACGCCGCTCGAGTGGCCAAAAGTCGCCCCCAGGTCGCTGATGATGTATCTGAGTTCATCTCCCGAATCGTCATGGGCAAAGAGAATCTTGTTGTTTGAGTCCTTGACGTCCCAGTTGTTCAGCAAGACCATCATTACTTTGAGTGCTTGAAACTCCCTTGTGCCGACAAAAGGATTCTGCTTCCATTTCCACTCATCGAGTCGTTTCACGCCTTTAGGCCGCGCTTCAAACCTCACGTTCTGAAAAGTACCTTTTCCAGGTATCTCAACGCTGGGCACCAGGTAGTTGGTTTCCGTCTCGTAACCAAGTCCCCATAACAACCTAACTGCCGATGTTTCGGATTGCGCTTCTTTACCAATCTTTGCCACCCATGTTCGTCCCGAGCCATCACGCACGCGATACTTTTTAGAGTAACCACCGCGCTCTTCTTCTATAAAAGTAATGCGGCTCAGATCGGGGCGCATGGCAAGACCGCCTGGCCCGAGATAGAGATCACGTGATGAAATATCGTTTGGTCTGCGCCACAAGACCGGAGTGCCGTTGGGAATTGGCTTTTTGTTCCTGGGCTTAGCGAGTCCCGGATTGACAGTTGTGACGAAGCAGAATATGAGCGTAAGAACAATGGCTGATCTGAGCTTCTCTGGATGATACATGGCAATCTCCGACCACTCACCTCACTGTCTGGCGCGCTTCGGCGCGGAGGTCAGGAAAAGGCGATTGCGGACCATCTAAGATGGCCCAACGTTGGGGGCTCGCAGGGGGATCGGTTGGATTACGAGGGGGATGCCTCTATGCCGGGCTGCTCCTGCGGCCCATGAAATGAGTCTGACTCTGAAAAGCAGTTTCAGGAGTTGAAGGAATGCGGGAGTATGTGCCGTCGGGCTGAAGTTCTCGCGCTTTCACGTTGTCGCGAAGATAGGCTCCGAGAACAACGTCTTTCAAGTAGCGCTTGGAATCCAGCTCCATGACTGGGGCTACCACTTCGATGCGATGTTTCAGGTTACGGGCCATCCAATCCGTGCTGCCGACATACAGTTCCTCATTTCCGCCGTTTGCGAAACAAAAGACACGACTATGTTCGAGGAACCTGCCAACAACGCTGCGTACAGTTATGTTTTCCGAGAGGCCCGGAACACCGGGACGCAACATACAAACGCCACGCACTACTAAATCAATTTTCACGCCTGCGCTCGAAACCTCATACAGTTTTTCGATGATCTGTTCGTCGGCCAGCCGGTTGAACTTGGCTGTAATATAAGCCGGCCGACCTGCTCGTCGATGTTCGATCTCACGATCAAACAGCGCATTAAACTTCTCGCGCAGGTTAACAGGCGCGACGATGAGTTTTCGGTACTCGGTTTGCCGGGAGCAACCGGTTAGATAGTTGAACAACTCGGTAGCATCACGTCCGATTGCATCATCGACAGTAAACAATCCGACATCCGTATAGGTGCACGATGTGGTCGGATTGTAGTTTCCTGAGGCTATATGAACGTAACGCATTAGTGAGTCGCCTTCGCGTCTCACGACAAGGGTGAGTTTGCCATGCGTTTTTAGACCCAGGATGCCATAGACCACATGGACGCCTGCTTCGTCGAGCTTGTGGGCCCATTCGATATTGTGCTCTTCATCGAACCGAGCTTTGAGTTCAATGAGCGCGGTAACCTGCTTACCCTGTTCGCTGGCGCGAATTAAAGCCGGCGGAATTGGAGAGTCGGGACCCGTTCTATAAAGACAAATCTTGATCGCCAGAACATTCGGATCGTCGACAGCCTGGTTGATGAAATCAGTGACACACTCATACGAGTCGTAGGGATGATGTAGCAAACGATCGCGCTCTCTAATTGCGTCAAAAATTGATTCGTGTGTCTGAAACCATTCGGGAACTACTGGTTCCAACGGAGCATCTTTCAAGCCAGGTTTGTCAAATTCATAGAAAGACATCAGGTCCTGCATCGCCATCGGCCCGGGGATGGTGTAAACGTCATCCTTCTCCAGACCGAGGGAGTCAGCCAGGTATTGAATCATCTCGGCAGGCATCTCGGGAGAAACTTCCATGCGCACCGGCGCGCCAAACCTTCGTCTGCGCAACTCTTCTTCAATCCCGCTTAAGAGATCCTGTGCCTCCTCTTCGCGCAGTTCAATGTCGGCGTCGCGCGTCACGCGGAAACGATGGGCACGACCCGGAATCATTCCCGGGAAAAGGGAACCGATGTTAGCTTCTATGAGCTCTTCCAGAAGCACCATCTTAGAACCTGAGAAACCGACCGGCACAAGCCGTGGCACGACCGACGGAACCATGATTCGTACAAATAGCGGCTCCCTGAGTTTAGCGCCATCAGCTACAGAGGTTTCGTGCGGTGCATCGACCATCAAGCCAAGGTTCAAACTGAGCGGTGATATGTAAGGAAAAGGGTGACTCGGATCCACAGCTAATGGCGTAAGAACGGGAAACACCGTCTCTAAAAAATACTCTCGGAGACTCTCTTTCTCATGACGCGCCAGTGAATTGTAGTTTGCGAGCTCTAAACCCATGTCCTTGAGCTGAGGCAGAATTTCTTCGGTGAGACACTTTGTCTGCTGAGCAATCAATGGCAGCAATCGCCGTCTAATTTCTCTCAGTTGTTCTGCAGGAGTCAGACCGTCGGGTGATAAAGCTGTAATGTCTTGCTCCAACTCCTCCTTCAGGCCTGATACACGGATCATGAAAAACTCATCCAGATTGGAAGCGAAGATCGAAAGGAACTTGAGTCTTTCCAGTAACGGATTACTGCTATCCAACGCTTCTTCAAGCACTCGGGCGTGAAACTCCAGGAGACTAAGCTCTTGATTGAAAAACGTTTGCGTGACTTTGGATTCAGGCTTGGAATTCCCGACACCACGAAGAGGGAATTCGCGGACCTGTCCTTCTTTTCTGAATGCCGTTGACATAGTTTTTCCTTGAATTAAATGCTCTCGATAAATTCCGGGGCATTGCCTCCACCACCAACGGCTCCGGAGCCGAGCTTAAGCAATTCCCAATGTTGGAGAGATCATGGAAGGAATGGTTTCGCAAACCCCGTTCCATTCGGGAACATGGGAACCTCTCTCTAAGCTCAAGAGCGGTTTTTCGGGAACTTTTGTGATTTTTCCGCCAAAGTTTGAGCATTTGTTATCTGTACGGAATCGATGCTTTGTGATTGGAATCCGCATCGGAACCGGCCCGTGGCGAATACGCCGTTTTTGCCGCTACGCTAAGAAACTCCCCTGTGCCAACGATGTAGGCAGTCAGACGGTGACCGTACACGCAGCCCGTATCGAGGCCAATAGCCTGTTTCCCGCGCCGTGGTTCCGCGGCCGGCCAGTGCCCAAATAGCACGACCTTGTCGCCTGCATAGACCTCATACCAGGGCACTCCTGTCCGACTAGTACGGTCAGCGCCAAGTGTGCGCAGTTCGGTTAGGTCTTCTGAGGACTGTTCTTCCAGGGCAACACCAGGCCTTAATCCGGCATGGACTACGAGGTGTGATCCCAAATCTATGTAAAGCGGCCGCGAGCTCAAGTATTGAAAATAATCGTCTCCGCCATCTTCCAATTCCCGTAGGGCGCGCTCCTGCCAGGGCTTTAAGGCGAGGCTCTCGCCGCGCCAGCTTTTTACCAGGGCCAGGTCGTGATTACCGAGAACCGAGGAAAACCGTGAATCCCTACGAAATAGATCAAGGACTTCTCTGCTTCTGGGCCCCTTCACGGTCAAATCCCCGACTGCAACCAGCCGATCGTCACCATGAAAATGGATTTTCTCCAGGAGCGAGACGAGTTCTGAGTAGCAGCCGTGTATATCCCCAACAACAATTGTTCTAGCCATATTCCCAATCGAATATCAACTTAGCGTGGCTGTTGGATTGATGATTTCTCACTTTTTTGCAACGGAACACGTGTGGGCGGCGTTCTATCATTTACTCGGAAAGGCTGGGATCTCCCGTGATAAAGCGAACTCGGGACGAGCGCCTGGCGCAACCTATCACCCGCCCCCAGCATCTCTAGCCTCCGATAGCGGGCGAACTTTAGTGGAAAAGTTCACCGTTTCAGACTCTGTTCTTGATATGGATTGTTTGACACCCGAAAAAACCGTGTGATAACCTGCGGTCGGTCTTTTGGGCTCGTTCGGGAACTCCGTGATGTCAAATCTCAAGTAAAACAGAGGAGCCCGTTGGATATCCACGAATGCTGCCAATGTGTCTCCAGCGATGAGAGTCGCTCGAGTATTTGCACCAACCTTTGAAGGAGTACTACATTTAATGTCAGCGACCTTCCCTCGTTCATTGGCCCCCTTCGCTTTATTTGCAATGTTAGTCGCTTCGGCGGCCAGTAGCTCTGCACAAATACCGGTGGCTTCATCCGCCCGGGCTATACCTACTGAAGTCGAACAAGCAGACGTGCGTGTCTCTCAGATCATAGGGAAAGCAGAAGATCATTTTCGAAAAGGGAAACTGAATCTGGAAGACAGCAAACGTGAGCAGGCGCGAGACGAGTTTGATAAGGCGGTAGATTCCATCCTGGAATCTGGTCTTGATGTCAGGGCCAGCCAGCGTCTGCAAACTTTCTATCTTGAACTCGTAGAGCGTATCTATCGCGAGGAAGTGCCCCTGCAGCAAACAGCTCCTGCGCCTAGTGTGATGACATTGGTGGCGCAAAACTCTCAGACTCCAGATTCTTCCACACCAAAGAACCAGGCTCCACGAATCGGCTTTCGTGAGCAGAAGTTTGAACCTTCGCCACTGGATGATCTAAGCAAGTTGGTGCTTACTCCCGATGAGCAGAATGTTTCTGATGCAGACGTGCTTGCCCTCGAGCAGGCTAAACAAAACGTCAACTTCGGATTCACGCTGAATCCGCTGATCCAACAGTACATTAATTACTATCAGGGCCGCGGCCGATCGACGATGGAGTCAGGACTTCGTCGCTCGGGCCAGTTTATGAAACTCGCTCGCCAGATCTTCAGTCAGGAAGGCGTGCCGATTGATGTTACCTGGTTGGGCCAGGTCGAAAGTGCGTGGAAACCTAAGGCGATGTCGTGGGCCGCTGCCTCGGGCTTATGGCAGTTTGTTCCGGGTACCGGTCGCCAGTACGTATATTGTGCAGGAGACACGTAATTACGTTCCCAATATTCTGGCCACAATATTGATTGCCAAGAATCCTGAAAAGTATGGCTTTAAAGGTATTCGACCCGAAGCACCCATGTCATACGATGTCGTGCAAGTTCCTTCAACTACAAGCCTGCAGCTCATCGCGGATGTGACAGACAGCAGCCTCGATTATGTTCGCGGTTTGAATCCGGAACTAAAGCGTGACGTTACGCCTCGCGGCGAATCCTACAACGTGCGTGTTCCCGCGGGCAGAGCAAAACAATTTGTTGCGCTGCTCAAACGAGTCCCCGGCGACAGGCGCGACACTGCTCGCGTGATTTCTGTTGCTCCGGGCGAGGACCTTCAGAGCGTTGCGAACCGCACAGGCGTGAGTGTCTCCCAGTTGCAGGCAATGAATACCGGCGTAGACTTGAAATCTACTACCAAGCTGGTGGTCCCCAACAGCAACGTTAAGCTGACGCGTTGGGTCAGAGCAAAGCCTGGCACAGAGCCTGATAACGCCGCAGCCGGATTGACAAAGATTAGCGCGCGCAAAGGCGATACGATTGCGAAGATCGCTGCCGCGCGAAATCTTGACGCCAATGAACTAGCGCGCATAAACGGCATTACCGCAGAGACAGAGCTGCGAGCCGGCCAGGAAGTCCGACTTCCCGCAGTCGCCGTTGCCGCACCTTCGCGCCGTCGGTAAAATTCAATAGTGATACACACCCGGGTTTCCTCCGGCTCGGACGTGTTGAGCGGTAGACGAGCGCGCTTTCGATTTTTCGCAAGCGCGCTTAATTGTTTTTAGGATGGCTTTTTGACCTATGTTCCCTCATCTTCAGTTTGGAGCTTCCTCACATGCTCTTTCGTACCGTTTCTGCTGCTGTTTATGGAATCGATGCCGATCTCGTTGACATCGAAGTCGATCTGACACCGGCCCGCGGCGAGGTAGACTCGCCTTTGACAGTCACAATTGTTGGCTTGCCTGACGCCGCAGTGCGTGAATCTCGAGAGCGCATCCGGGCGGCCATCAGCAATTGCGGATTCTTTTTTCCGTTTCAGAAAATTACCATCAATCTAGCCCCTGCCGATGTGCGGAAAGAAGGGGCCAGTTTCGACTTGCCGATTGCCCTGGGCATTCTCGGAGCAAACGGTGATCTGGCGGAAGAGAACAATCTGATTCATGTTCTCTGTGTGGGAGAGCTTTCACTTGATGGACGCGTGCGCTCCATCAAGGGGGCGTTGCCTATTGCCATGCTCGCGCGCGAAGGTCTG
>WNFY01007586.1_pt1 | contig 18856 bp, 26 predicted proteins | sample 5400091 | NCBI WGS metagenome assembly WNFY01 (sample SAMN13153364, study PRJNA577476) | soil metagenome | isolation source: 60 cm soil or saprolite under grassland replicate 1 | place: USA:California | collected 2016-06-15
CGATGTCCTTATGAATCGCCGCGAGATCCTCCCGCGCGTCGGGAGTCCATGTTATTTGAGCCAAGTCTTGACGAGCCGGACGATTTCTCCGTGAGGGATCAGTTCACCTGCCTCGGCCTGGGCGAGGCCGTGCTCGACGGCAATCATGAAGACGAGGCGCTCGACCGCGTCATCGATCGTGGCGTCTTCGGGCAAGTCCTCAAGCGCCTTCATAACTTCAGCCTTCGTGGCCAATAGTTCGCCTCCCGTGAAGTCGGAGTCGCGGGGTATAATCAGCGCACTCAATTTCGTAGCCTAGCACGCGTTTCATCCAATGTGAAAGGACCGCCCCAGTGAAAGCAGCAGTTTATTACGAGACCGGAGCCCCTGACGTCTTCCGCTACGAAGAGGTGCCCGAGCCCGTCTGCCAGCCGGGCGGCGTGTTGATCGACGTCAAGGCGATCAGCATTGAGGGCGGGGACGTGCTCAACCGGGCGGGCGGCGAGATGCCGTCGCGGCCGCATATCGTTGGCTACCAGTGCGCGGGCGTCATTCGAGAGGTGGGTTCGCAGGTGACGGACCGCAGCGTTGGTCAGCGGGTTGTTTGCGTAATGCCGTTCGGCTCGCATGCGGCGATGGTCGCCGTGGCGGGCCAGCAGACGTTCCCGGTGCCAGACGAACTCGATCTCGAGCGCGCCGCCTGTATTCCAGTCGCCTACGGGACAGCAAGCGAGTGCCTCTTTGAGTTCGGCCACCTGAAGACCGGCGAGACTGTACTCATCCAGGCGGGCGCCGGCGGCGTCGGCCTGGCCGCTATCCAGATGGCCAAGGGCACGGGCGCGACCGTCTTGGCCACGGCGTCCAGCGACGAGAAGCTGGAGCGGCTGAAGGAATTCGGGCTGGACCACGGGATAAACTACCGCAACGACAATTGGGTCTCGGAGGCGCGGCGTCTGAGCGGCGGGCGCGGCGTCGATCTGGTCGTCGATTCCGTCGGCACGACGATTGCTGGGAGCATCGAGGCCACCGGCTACCGTGGGCGCATCGTGCAGGTCGGTAACGCCGGGCGGGCGGAGGACCGCCGGTTCGACCTGAGCGTTCTCAGCCAGATGAACCGCTCGTTCACGGGTGTCTTCTTCGGCGGCGCGCTGATGTTCGAGCCGCAGCGCGGGCGCCCCCTAGTCGAGCGGCTGATCGGCGACGTGGCGAACGGCTCGTTGAAGGTCGTGATCGACCGCACGTATCCGCTGGCCGAGGCCGCCGCGGCCCACGCTTATATCGAGAGCCGCCAGGCGTTCGGGCGCGTGGTGTTAGTGCCGTAACGTGCGCCCAGCGGGGCGCATATAAGCGGGTGGCCGGTGGTAAATGGCTCTCAGTGTCCCGGGGCATCCGAGACTGAGAGTCTTGTCCTCGGACAGATCCTTCCTTCGTCAGGATGACAGTGGGCGGCGGCGGAGCTCCCAGAAGGTGTCGGTAACGTCGGGTACTTCGGCGGCGATCTTATTGTCGATGTTAGCGATCAGGTCCTCGATCTCGTGCGTGTACAGGTCTCGGCTGAGCTCCAGTTCGCCGGTCACAAGGATGCTGTGCGAGCCCAACTGCATCGACAACAGGCGGACTACCTGGGTGACTTCTGGGAACGACATCACCGTGCGATGGAGCGCCTCCCGCACCTCTTCACTCGCGGCCGCGCCGAGGAGCAGGTGGCGCGCCTGCATGCCGAGCATGAGCGAAACGGCGGCGAGCACAAAGCCGATGGAGACTGAGGCGATGCCGTCCCAGACCTCGTTGCCGGCAATCTCGGAAAGCGCGAGGCCGCCGGCGGCCAGCAGAAGACCCGTGAGCGCCGCAGAGTCTTCGAAGAACACGGTTTTGATCGTGAGGTCGGGCGAGCGCTGGAGGTAGCGGATAATGCTCCAACCGCGTCGCCGGGCGCCCGCGATCAGGCTGCTAATCGCGACGGTGAAAGAGAACGACTCGAACAAGAACGCCATCCCGAGGACGCCGAACGCGACGATGAGGTCGAAAGAGCTGCGTTCGTGCGCTTCCTCCTGAATGAGCGTGCGCGTGCCTTCGAAGAAGGAAAAGGCGGCGCCGGCGACGAAGATGAAGATCGCGGCGAGGAACGACCAGAAGAACGCCTCTTTGCCGTAGCCGTGCGGGTGGGTTTCGTCCGCCTTGGTGCGCGAGAGGTTAATGCCGAGAAGAAGGAATACCTGGTTCACGGTGTCAGCGACGGAATGACCGGCCTCGGCGAACATCGCCGCGCTGCCCGTAAGCGCGCCGGCGACCAGTTTGCCGCAGGCGATCGCCAGGTTCGCCGCCATCGCGGCGAGGACCGCGCCGCGGCTCTCCTCGCCCGGGCTTTCGGCAGCGCTAGGGACTTGGGTGGCGACTTCACTCATGGCGGGAAATAACGCTATCACGTCGGGCGAACACGAGACATCCGAGCGTGCGCTTTGGGCCGCCCGCTCCCGTCCCGCTTATTACGCGCGGGCGAGCTTCTTGGCCGCGCGCAGCGTGAGCAGGTGGGCGCCGAGCTCGTCATGGCCCTTCCGCTCGAGGTGCCGGTGGTATACCGGCAGGTAGCGGAACTCGCCGAAGTGGCGGATGACGTGCTTTAGCGTCTCGTCCGCGTCGAAAGGGAGACGCTTCTGGCAGTAGCCGCAGCGATAAGTGTCTTCGGTCTTTGCCATATCTATCCCAGTGAGTAGACGCGTCATTTTCGATGCTGTTACTTTTCGCGGGGATATTGACAATCTTCTATAAGCTGCCGTATTATGCTCCTCGTGATGACGACCGAAATGAGTGTCCAGCGCGCAACCGAGCTTTGCTGCCAGATCCCTGAGCGGCATTTCCACCCGGAAGAGAACGACGGCGCGAAGGAAGCGGCCGCCGTCTTCCGCGCGCTCTCCGACGAGACGCGGCTGCGCATCCTCAAGGGGATATCGCAAATGGGCGAGCTGTGCGAGTGCAATATCGTGCCCGTGTTCGGTCTGTCTCAGCCGACGGTGAACTACCACCTGAAGGTCCTGCGTGCGGCCGGGCTCGTGAGCTCTGAGCGGCGCGGACAGTGGGTGTACCACCGCGTGAACCAGAAGGCGGTCCTGGGGGCGGTCAGGGATCTGACGGAAGTGGCATGAGCGAGCGAAGTTCACCCGACCGAGATGACATCATAGAAGTCCTCGAATGTGATCTTGGCGCGCGCCCCACGACAGCACCGGGCGTCGACTCGCTGGTTCCCCACGTCCGCGGCGTTGCGAGAACCACCGGCGCCCTGCTGGTCGAATTCGATGAGCACGCGGCTGAGACTCTCTCAGCGTTCGTGGACGCGGAGCGCATCTGCTGCGCGGGGATCGGATGGGAGATTGAGCGCGGGCCAATGCTGCGGTTGCGTATAACGGCGGGCGATGGCCAGCTGGAAGCCATGGCATCGCTCTGGAAAAGCAAGCCAATATAGAAGTTTGTCGATAAGGAGGCACCATGGCGACTGAGCAAACGATTAAAGAAGAGGTGCGAAAGCGCTACGGTAAGGCGGCGACCCGCGCCCGCGAGAACGCCGCCGACGGTGGCTGTTGCGGTGGCGAGGGTGACAGCAACGCGATCAGCTCGCACCTTTACACGACCGACGAGATCCGGGACCTACCCCAGGAGGCCGTGGTGGCCTCGCTCGGCTGCGGCAACCCGGTCGCGATCGCGGCTCTGATCGAGGGAGAAATCGTCCTCGACCTGGGCTCCGGCGGGGGCATCGACGTGCTGCTCTCGGCGAGGCGTGTCGGGCCGTTAGGCAAGGCCTACGGGCTGGACATGACGGATGAGATGCTAGAGCTTGCGCGGGAAAACGCGCGCAAGGCCGGCGTGAGGAATGTCGAGTTCCTGAAGGGCGAAATGGAAGACATGCCGCTGCCGGATGCGTCAGTTGACGTAATCATCAGCAACTGCGTAGTCAACCTCTCGCCGGACAAAGACGCGGTTCTGCGCGAGGCCCATCGCGTGCTAAGGCCGGGTGGGCGGTTTGCCGTCGCGGACATCGTGACGCGCGGCAAGATGCCAGCCGAGCTCAAGCGGAGCCTCGAGCTGTGGGCGGGCTGTGTCGCCGGGGCGCTCTCTGAGGACGAGTACCGCGCCAAGCTTCGCGCCGCCGGCTTCGGCGACATCGAAGTCGAGGCCGTCCGTGAGTATACAGCGGACGACGCTGCGAGCGGTGGCCTCGGTGAACTGGTCCAGCGCTACGCGAAAGAGGGTGCCGAGCGTCTCGGCATCATCAGCGCGATCGTGCGGGCGCGGAAGCCCGGAGGTGTCGATGCCAAGCCGTTCGCCCAGACGGGCGGGCGTCTGCCCGAGCCGATTCCCGTCGTCGCCGCTCAGGGCTCGGTCTGCGGGCCGGGCGAGTGCTGCTAGTCCGGGGGTCGTCGCTCCGTTGACAGGCTCCACACACGCTGCCTAGCATGACGACAGGATCATGTGTCGAAGCATCAAGACCCTACGCGGTGACGAGACCGCGGGCGACGAAGAGGTGCGCGCTGCTGCACTTCAGTTCGTGCGCAAGGTGAGCGGGTACCGCAAGCCTTCGCGCGCCAATGAGGAGGCGTTCGAGGCGGCCGTCGTCGAGATCAGCGCAGCTTCGCAGCGGCTGCTCGAGTCGCTGCAGCGCAAATAGCGCAGCTTTTCGCGAAGAGGCCGCCTGACCGCTACGGTGTGCCGCTTATCTCGATCGAGCCCTCGCTGAACGTCGGCGTGTACTTGTGCTGGAGGTTCAGGTCATCCAGCCGATCGTTGATCATGTTCTCGACCTGCCCTTTGAGCCGGTCCGCGGCGGAGCTCGGTAGATTGCCGGCCTCAAACTTCGTCATCGTGATCTTCGGCTGCGCGCCGCTGAAGTCAATCGTGCCGCGGGCCAGCATCTGGCTCTCGAACGCTCCTCCGACGCCGGGGAGGTCGCCCAGGACGGGCAGCTTCACCTTGCCAGACGCTTCGGCCTCACCGTCGTGGAAACAGATGATCAGGTCCTTTAGCGGCGCTTCCTTCGAATCGAGATAGCGGGTCGCCCGGGAGGTGGACTCGCTCTCTGTGAACGAAACGCTCGCCGGCTGACCCGCGTCGAGCTGCTGGTCGAACGTCGACCACTTGGTCTGCCAAGCGGTCGCGAGCACGTCTTCGTTGTTTATCCCGCGGACCTCGCGCTGACCGGAGGCGTTCGCCTGATCGCTGCGGCAGCCGTTTGTCTCGCTTGGGCCACCGGTCGCGGCCAGGGCCGTCAGCGTAATCGCGCCGATGATGGCAGCGACGACGCCCAGCCCCATCAACGAGGTGATTACCGCCAAGATCTTTTCTGTCATGGGTTGCTCCCTGTCCGGGCCGCCCTGAGGCGACCCTATGGGCAGGATGTTCGAGACAACTGCCCGCGATATGCAACACTAACGACGAACGAGACCGTCGCCGCGTTACGGATGTGGAGCAGCGATGCTCCTTAGCTGGCCGTCTTCGCCCGCTCCTGCTCGATTAACTCCCGGCGGAGAATTTTGCCCGAGGGTGTTTTCGGAATCGCCGCGACGAACTCGATTTCGCGCACCTTCTTGTACGGCGCCACCCGCTCTTCGACGAAGCGCATGAGCTCATCCGAAGTCGCTTCCTGGCCCGGACGAAGCAGGATAAAGGCCTTCGGGACCTCGCCGGACTCGGCGTCGCGCTTGGGGATCACAGCTGAGTCCATGACCGCGGGGTGCTCCATGAGCAGCGCCTCAAGCTCGGCCGGGGCGATCTGGTAGCCCTTGTACTTGATCATCTCCTTCTTGCGATCGAGGATCGTCACGTAACCTTCCTCGTCACACTGGACGATGTCGCCGGTCCGGATCCAGCCGCCGCCCGGCAGCGTTTCGGCGGTCTCCTCTGGCCGCTGCCAGTAGCCTTGCATAACCTGCGGACCGAACGTCAGCAGCTCGCCCACCTCGCCGACGCCGAGCTCGCGGCCGTCATCGAGCGCGACTACCTTCTCGACCGTATCGGCGATGGGCGGGCCGACGGTCGCGTCCTTGATGCGGTTCATCGGATTGACGTTCGTGACGGGGCTTGTCTCCGTCATCCCGTAACCCTGGAGGACGACCGTGCGCAGCGCGCGCGCTGAGGCCTGCGCGACCTCCGGCGGCAGGGGAGCGGCGCCGCTCATGATCATCTTGAGGCTCGAAGTGTCGTACTTGTCCGTGCCCGGGAAGTTGGCGAGGGCCAGGAGGGCCGGTGGAACCGCGAAGAGGTTGGTCACTTTGTGCTTCTGGACGAGCTCCAGGCAGAGTGTTGGGTCGAAGCGGCCCATGATTACCTGCGTGGCGCCGGCGGCGAAGCCGCAGGCCATGAGGACGACCATTCCGTAAATGTGATAGAAGGGCAGGAAGTCGAGCAGTACCGAGTATGAGCTGCTCATGCCGGTCGACAACGTTTGCCGGACGTTACTGACCAGGTTGTAGTGGCTCAGCATAACGCCTTTTGGAAGGCCGGTGGTCCCGCTGGAGTAGGGCAGAGCGGCGAGGTCCTCCTTCGGATTGAACGAGACGGGGTCTGGATCGCCCTTCGCGTCGGCGGCAAGCGACCAGACATCTTCGATGGCGAAGACGTGTCGCAACTCGGGCAGGTGCTCGCGAACGCCGTGGACAAGGGGCTGAAGCGGGCCCATGGCGAAGGCGGCGCGTGCACCGCAGTCCTCGAGCTGGTGAAGGACTTCGCGCTCCTTGTACAGGGGGTTGAGCGTGGTGACAACGCCGCCGGCGAAGAGCGTCCCATAGAAGGCGACGAAGTACTCGGGGCAGTTTGCCGAGAGGACGGCGATCCGGTCACCTTTCTGGATCCCGGAGTCCTGGAGGTGCCGGCCCAGCCGGCGGCTCGCCTGCCACGCCTCGCCAAAGGTGTAGCTCTCGCCCTCCGGCGTGAGGAACGCCGGCTTATCGCGAAAGCGCTCTGCGGCGGGGGCCAGGAGCTGAGTCAGCGGAATCTCCGCGTACGGTGCGAGGCTGAACCAGGGGCTGTGGTAGAGCATATGAGTCGCTCCTTTCAGGAAGGCGTACCGGCGCCGAACAGTCTAACAGCAGTCCCGGCAACGCGCCGCCCAAGCGCCCGCGCCTGGTGCCGGTCATCCTCCGTAACCTGACCGTGCGCCGTCGCACCATAGTAGGAGCCGGAGACACGCATCCGCTCAGACCAGGGCAGCCCGACGACGAGCATGCCGTGTGCGAACAGCACGTGCAGCAGCTGGAGAAGCGTGGCCTCTGTCCCTGCCGAGCGGGAGTATCCGGCGGTGAAAGCGGCGCCTACCTTGCCTGCCAGCTCACCGCTCTCCCAGAGGTCGCCCGAGTAGTCGATCCAGTCCTTTAGCTTGCCGGTCATGCCGCTCCAGTTGGGCGAGCCGAGGATCAGCGCGTCACATTCCTTAAGCTCTCCGACGCCGGCTTCCTCCAGACGGTGATACTTGAGCGCCGCCTCGGGAACGCTACTCACACCTGAAGCTATCGCTTCGGCCAGTTGTTCGGTGAGCCCGCCCCGAGAGTCGAAAAGCAGCAGGACGGCGGCCAAGAGGTCTAGTCGCCGAGGGCGGTGGGGTAGCCCAGGGCGACAATATCCTCGACATATTCGGAGCGCCAGCCCGGGTTCGGGACGGGCGAGCGGCGCTCGCGGAACCAGGCGTGTATCTTCAGGTACTGCTCCTCGAGGTAGCGGCGCCAGTTGTTCTCTTCTTCGAAGAGGTCCGGGTCTACTTCCTCCAGCCGCTTGTCCATCTCTTCCGGATCGATGTCGAGGTCCTCTCGCCAGAAGTCAGCGAGGTAGTCGAGGGTCTCTTCGAGGTTGCGACGGCACTCTTCCAGCAGCGAGTGCATAAAGCCGTCCTCGTCCACCCGACGCCCGCGTAGCCGCACCTCGGTCGAGCAGTTTTCGCAGAGCAAGACGAACTTGCGCGCGTCGCAGTTCTCTCGCTTCGTGCAGCCTTCGCACAGCGGCGCCCATTCTGACGCTTCGGGCGTGCGCAGGTAGCCGACGAATACGTCGTCCGTAAAGCTGCCGCAACGTGGACACGACAGCTTCTTGGCGAGGATATCGTTGATGGCGCGTTGCCAGTCGATCTGCATGTAAGCGGTTAATCCCGAATCAGGCTCTTCGGCACGATACATGATATGGTATTTGGCCGAAGTGTCAACCAAAGCCCGGCGCCCGTCCCGGCGATGACCTACCGCATAACCCTCGAACGCAATACCCTGCGTTTCGCGTCCGCACACTTCACTACTTTCGGCGGGGAGTGCGAGCCAATCCACGGTCATAACTACGATGTGTTCGTGGAGATTGAGGGAGACCTGACTAGTGACTCCTGGGTGCTCGACTTCAGCGAGGCGAAGAGCATGATCGCTGCCATCTGCAAGGAGCTGGACCACCGATTCCTGCTGCCCACGAAGGGCGCTGCTCTCAGTATCGCGGAGCGCGGTGCCGAATATGAGATCAAGTTCGGTGACAGGCGCTACGTGCTGCCGAAAAGCGACGTGGCTCTGTTGCCGATCGATAATTCGACCGCAGAGCGGCTCGCCGAGTGGCTGAACGGGCGCATCCGTGCGGCGCTTTCCGCCTCCGGGGCGTCCAGGATTACGCGCGTCATCGTTGGTGTGGAAGAGGCGCCGGGGCAGGCCGGCTGGTTCGCCAGCGACGCCGAGGTAGGCTAACCTTTCTCGGAAAAACATTACATATTCATTTCCTACCCATTTCTGTTGCAATCCCGCGTCTTTGTGATATATGCTTCGCTCGCAACACGCGCCCACTAGGGGGGAAATAAATGACTGACGTAGCTACCAGCGTCCGGAGGACTTACCCCTGGACAACCAACGTTGACGGAGTGCGCCTCACATTCCGGCTCATGGAGCCGTCTGACCGCGAGGCCATCCTCGATTTCGCGCGCACGCTGCCCAATGACGACCTGATGTTTCTGCGCACCGATATTACCCAGCCGCAGACAGTGGACGCCTGGATCAACTACATCAAGATAGGCCGGACGATAACCGTGGTCGCCGAGGTTGACGGCAAGATAGGTGGCTATGCGAGCATTCACCTGAATGATGCCCTCTGGACACGGCACGTCGGCGAGCTTCGTGTCCTCGTCGCCCGAGACTTTCGAGGACTGGGCCTCGGCAAGAGGCTGACGAACGAAGCGTTCGCGATCGCGAAAGACCTTTCGCTGAAGAAGATCACCGCCCAGATGCCGACGGATCAGCGCGGCGCCCGCCAGGTGTTCGAGCGACTTGGCTTCCGGCCGGAGGCCCTGCTCGCTGACCACGTGATGTCCCGTGATGGGCAGACGCACGACCTGCTGATAATGTCCTACGACGTCGCCGGCTTCAACAACGACGCTCAGGGCAGGTCTCGAAACTAGAAAGCAAGGCTCAGGAAGGCAAGAGTAGGCCGCCCATTATCGGGCGGTCTCTTTGTAAGTGGACTAACCGGCGTCCGCCGCCATGCGCTCGCCCGCGGCGTGCGCAGCGGATCCCCGCCTGCGGCCACCCCCCCTCGAGGGCTGCGGCGCGGTCAGGAGCGGCGTTCGGATCAGCCATGAGGCCGAAGTACAGCCTCTGGTCGTAGCTCGTGACCCCGCAGCCGACGCCCATCTCCCAGGCGAGCGGCATCATCGGGTAATGAGCTTGCAGGCGGTGGCCAACACTATACAGTGGGATCATCGGCCCGGGAATGTTCGTGCAGACGAGATTCGCCAGGTTATTGGGCGGCGGTGGCAACAGCCCTGCGAGCGATTGAATGGCGGGCGGTACCGCGCCAAGCAAGTCGCCAAGGATCTCCGTGCCAGAGGCGACGTTCTGTCGCTTCAGCTTCTCGGTCGTCTCGGTTATGGTCCTGAGGCGGGTAACAGGATCGCGTTCACCTGCCGGCGCCTCAATGAGCAGCATGGAGACACGGTTTCCGAGGTTCCCGCGCTCATCCTCCCGACGGACGTTGACCGGCGCCAGTATGCGCACATTGCGGTCCTGGGTACTCTCGCCGTGCATCTCGAGGTAGCGTCCGAGCGCTCCGGCGAGGACCGTGAGCACGACGTCGTTGACTGTGCCGCCGCAGGAAGCCCGAATGCCACGTATCTCAGCGAACGAGAACTCGCTGCAGGCTAGCCGGCGCTCTCGCGTTAGCGGCTTGTTGAAAGGCGCCCGCGCTACGGGGTTCGCCATGTAGGGCTGCGTTGCCTCGAGGCTACGCAGCGCGGAACGGGTACGGCTTTCGCCCGTGAGCATCGAGTCGACAGTACTCTTCTGGAGGTCGCTCAGGCGGTCAAGGCGCTCGGTCATGTTGTCGAAGATCGCGTCGATAAAGCGGCTAGGCGCGGGTGGAATCGGCGGGTGAGCATCGACAACGGCTGGCGGAGGGGAAGGCGCAGGGTCCGGCGACACGTCAAGGACGATCATCAGCAGTTCGATCCCCGAGACGCCGTCCACGAGGCAGTGGTGCACCTTCGAGACCATCGCCGTCCGGTTCCCTTCGAGCCCTTCGACCTGGTAGATCTCCCACAACGGCTTGTTGCGGTCGAGCATGCCTTCGAAAAGCCTCGCTGAGAGCGCCATGAGCTGCGCATCTGTTCCCGGCGTGTCCAGCTTGACGCGCATGACATGGCGGTGCAGGTCAAAGCCGGGGTCCCATTCCCAGGTCGGATGGCTGATATTGAACGGCGCCGGCACTACCCGCTGCTGGTAACGCGGGATGAGGTGGATCTTAGATGCGATGTTCTGGACGAAGCGCTCGTAAGGTACAGTACCCTCGAAGATCGCTATCGAGCCGATGTGCAGGGGCGCTTCCGGCCGCTCCATGTAGAGGAACGACGCGTCCTGCGCACTCAGGCGCCTTTTGTCATTGTCCTGGGACATCGTCGCTTCCCTTCACCCGGACGGGCGCTTTGATCATTGGGCTGACAACCTGCCGGTCCGGTTGACCCCCGCAAGCGATAAAGGCATTATATACCGTCAAAGCCGAATGGGAACCTCCTAACCCTGACTTTTCTAAGCGGGAAAAGCAGCCTCTGTTAATATAGAACCGCGACAGGGTCCTTTGAGGGTGCTATATGGCGAAAAGGCGTAAGTACCTTGAAGAAGAGTTCGAAGCCAGCGCTTCCCTTCCGCTCTGGCGAGAGGCGTTGCTGGGTATCGATTGGCTTTCGCTTCGCATCTCGGCCGTCTATCTAGGAATAGGCATCCCGCACGGCGACAACTCAGCCGTCCTTATAATCCCCGGCTTTATGGGCTCCGATCAGTACCTGGGCGATATGTACGGCTGGCTCGGCCGGATCGGTTACCAGCCGTACCTTTCGGGCATCGGCCGGAACGCGGACTGCCCGGAAGTGCTGACGATGCGCCTCCGCGAGACGATCGACCGCGCCTACCAGGAATCCGGCGGGAAGGTGCATCTTGTAGGGCATAGCCTGGGTGGTGTGATCGCCCGCGGCGCGGCGACCCGCTGGCCGCATCTCGTCGCCTCGGTGACGACCATGGCCTCTCCCTTCCGCGGCGTCCGCGTGCATCCGTTCGTCCTCCAGACTGCGTTCCTCGTGAGGGGACGCATCCGGCAGCGGCGGAACGGGCCGTCCATCATGCCGAACTGCTACAGCGGCGAATGCGCCTGCGAGTTCGTCACCTCGGTCCGCGCGAACTTCCCGGCGTCAATGCCTAAGCTGGCAATCTATACGACGACGGACGGCGTCGTGGACTGGCGCTGCTGCATCAATGAAGACGGGACGGACGTGGAGGTGCCCGGGACTCACGTCGGCCTCGCTTTCAACCCGCAGGTGTACCGCCACATCGCAAACTTCCTTGCCGCGCCCGAGAGTTACAACCGCAAGCGTCGTGGCGCCGCTTAGCTCTGCATCCAACCCGGGCGTGATCAACGGCTTCATCCCGCGCCGCGAGCTGCGTCCGTTCGTCGACCAGATCTGGCGGTACGACGGATTGGTGCAGGAACACGACCTCGAGCGCGTTTTGCCGACCGGCACGATGCAGATCATCATCAACCTGGCGGACGACACATCGCGGAAATACGACCGCGACGACCCGCGGCGGGTCGAGACACATCACGGCGCCATCGTCAGCGGGCCACACGCAGGCTACTTCATCATCGACACCGCCGAACAGGTGTCGGTGCTCGGCATTAGCTTCACGCCCGGCGGCGCGGCCCCGTTTCTCGACATGCCGGCAAGCGAGCTGCGCGACTTACACGTCTCAATCGAAAACATATGGGGAAACGTTGCGCGACAGTTGCGTGAGCAGCTTCTCGAGGCGGAGGACTCGGATCCGTTCGGCATCCTGGAGGACTGGCTCCTCGCCCGTGGGAATGGGCGTCTCGGCCGGCACCCCGCTGTCGCCTATGCTCTCACCCAGTTCAGCGGCGTGCCCCACAGCCGCAGCATATCGGACGTGACGGACCGGGTCGGGCTCAGCCCCCGGCGCTTTATCGAGCTGTTCGATGCGGAGGTCGGGTTAACGCCAAAGCTCTTCTGCCGCATCAAGCGGTTCCAGCACGCGATAAGGATCGTTCATCAAGCCGAGGTGATCGACTGGGCGGACCTCGCCGCGATGGCAGGGTACTACGACCAGTCGCACATGATACGCGACTTCCAGGAGTTCTCCGGCCTGAATCCGAGCGCCTATCTCAAACAGCGCGGGCCGCACCTGAACCACGTACCGCTACCGGCCTGATTTCTCTCAGCGGGGTCAATTTCTTACAAGACGGTTCTCCGCCTCCCTGTCCACAATACGTGACGGAAAGGAGGAGAGCATATGCCACAGCAAACTCAGACCGCCGCGCAGGTCTTGTTCCCGTTCCTCAGGTACCGTGACGCCCCGGCTGCGATCGACTGGTTGGTGAAAGCGTTCGGCTTCAAGGAGCTGATGGTGGTGCCGAACGAAAACGGCACTGTTGCCCACGCCGAGGTCGAATTCGGGTCCGGCGTGATGATGCTGGCCTCGGCCCGCGACGACGAGCTGAGGATCAAGAGCCCGCGTGACCTCGGAGCCGTGAGTGGCGGCATCTACGTGTACGTGGAGGATGTCGACGCGCACTGCGAACGCGCCCGGGCGGCGGGAGCCGAGATCGTCCGCGGAACGGAGGAGACGGACTATGGCTCGCGCGAATACACCGCCCGCGACCTCGATGGCCACCTGTGGAGTTTCGGGACGTATCGACCGAACGCGGAAGGGTAATGGGGGCCGGAATTGTCCTCGATATCGGAGCCGGAAGACCAGTCGTACGGCCGCATCGATCGCGCGGAAGACCTGGAAGGCCACCGCTGGATTTTCTTGCAGCTGGCCGACGAATAAATAGCAATCAAGTTCTCTGCAGGAAGGAGGAACAGATGGCAGTCAAATGGATTCCTGAGGGTTACCACGTGGTGACCCCGTATTTCGTCGTCCCCGGCGCCGGCGAATTCATCGAGTTTCTTAAAGAAGCGTTCGGCGCGCAGGAGAGGGAACGCTTCGGCCGCCCGGACGGGGCGATCATGCACGCGGAAGTAAGCATCGGCGACTCGGTCATCATGCTCGGCGACGCCTCTCCGGAGTTCGGGGCCACGCGCTCATCGACCCACCTTTATGTGGACGACGTCGATGCGGCATACGATCGGGCGCTGCAGGCGGGCGGCGAGTCCCTGCGCGAGCCGCAGGACCAGTTCTACGGGGACCGCAGCGCCGGGATCAAAGACCGGTTCGGCAACCAATGGTGGCTGGCGACCCACGTCGAAGACGTTTCGATGGAGGAGATGCAGCGGCGCCAGGCGGCAATGGCACAAGCCTGACGAAAACCGGCCGAAGGCAGAAAAGGAGACGCCCCGGAGAACCGGGGCGTCTCATTGCTGCGGGAGCGGCGAAGGCGATTTTAGCTGGCGGTGTCGGACGACTCGCGGGCGGTCTTGCGCGCGGTCGCCTTCGGGCGGCCGTTAGTAGCGCGATTGCGGATGGTCTGGACGGTCGTGCCTGCGCGGCCGACGGCTTCTCGCGTCGCCTCGATCGCGGCCTGACCGGCCGAGCGGTTGGCCTCGATCACGCGCCGCACGACCTCACGGCCCTCGCGCTGGCTGTCCGAAAGCTCGTCGAGGAGCTGGCGTGTAAGGTCCAGTACGCGCCCCTGGGAGTCCGTCGCCGAGCGGACCGCGGCGGTGTAGAAGCCGCTGACGTCACGCGGGGACGAGGCGATCCGCCGGGTAAGGTCGATCGCTTCGCGCTGGCCACGCTCGACCTCGTCGATGAGCTGCCGGGAGACGCGGTAACCCCGGTCATTGGCCGACTTGGCGGCGTCGAGGAGCGCGTCATAGGCCTCGTTCACCGCGGTGAAGAACTTGTCCACATTCTCTGTCCTGGGCATTGGTCTAACCTCCTATTGACAACGAATTCATCTAGGTGCAGAATACACATAGGAGCAATTTGATGTCAACCCCTTTGATGCGCAAATTTCAAGAAAATGGCGAAAACAGCTAAGAGAACAACGGAAGACGGAGCACGCCGCAACAACCGGAGCGGCGACTCCCCATTTAGCCCGCGTCTGCACGGCGATCTACTCAGCTCCAGCCTGCTGGCCTATCTGCGCCGCTGGAACGCCTATGGCTACCAGCTGGTGCAAGAGCTAGCAAAGGCCGGGCTCGCGAGCTTCGACTCGACAACGGTGTACCGGACGCTCCGGCAGTTGGAGCGCGCCGGGCTGGTCTCGTCCTTCTGGGACACGTCGGAGTCCGGGCCAGCGCGGCGGATGTATGCCCTCACCCAGGCGGGAGAGGCGATGCTGGACGTATGGTTGGAGCTGTTCGGCCGCTATCAGCAGGTATTGCATTCCGCCCTCAACTCGTTAGACAATCTCAACCGTCCCACCGCCGGGCGGTCCGAGGCTGCTGATGTCCCGGACGAGCCGGCAGAGGAGGAGTAAATGCCTGAGACGAGCACCCGCACCGACGGCGCCGCCGGCGAGGCGATGGAGCTATGGCGCAACTGGCTGACCGAGACTGAGCGGCAATGGAACAGCTTCTTTGCCGAGGTCATGGGCCGGGATTCTTTCGGCCGCGTCGCCGGCAGCTATATGGAGGCCTACTCCGTTGTGCAGCGCGCGCTCAACCAGGGGATGGAGCGCTATCTGAACACGTTCAACCTTCCCACCCACAGCGACGTCGTCGAGCTCGGCGAGCGGCTGCACAACATCGAGGAGCGACTGGCGACCCTCGAGGCGAACCTGAACAACCTCGCTTCGGCGGCCGGCATCCCCACCACGGCGGCGGTCACCCAATTGCGGCCGCGCCGAACGCGCCGCCCCCGCATGTCCAAAAACGAATCCAAGTAAAAATCCATCCCTGCTTCAAGGAGGGCAGCCGTGGCTACCGTCCGTCAGCCCGATGTGAATAGACTTCTCGACGCCGCGCAGACGCAGGTGCAGAAGAACCGTCAGCGCCTCGAGAAGGGTCTCGATATCCTCCTCGCCCGTGAGGAGCCTCTGGTTGGCGTCACACCCAAGGACGTCATTTACTCGCGCGGCACACTGCGCCTCTACCACTACCGCCCGATGAGCGACGAAGTGTACCGCGTGCCTGTCGTATTCGTAATGTCGCTCGTCAGCAAGCCGTTCATTCTTGACCTGACTTTCGGCCAGAGCTTCGTCCAGTACATGCTGGCCCAGGGGTTCGACGTCTTCATGGTGGACTGGGGTATTCCCCGTCCGGAAGACAAGCGCCTGAAGCTGGACGATTACGTGCTGGACTTCATGCCGCGCTGTTTCGAGGAGGTGCAGAAGGCGACGGGGGAGAAGGACTACAGCATCCTGGGCTACTGCATGGGCGGCCAGTTAGCACTCATGCACGCGGCACTCAACCCGGGCGCGCCCATCGCCAACATGGTCTGTGCGGCCACGCCGGTCGATATGGAGGGCATGGGCCTCTTTCGGCACTTCTCCGATCGGCGCTGGTTCGATGTGGACCGTCTAGTCGATGCCGTCGGAAACATCCCGCCCGACTTCATGCTGCGGTCGTTCGAGATGCTGCGGCCGATGGACCGCTGGATGAGCTATGTCCGCCTGCTGGACAATCTGTGGGATCCCGTCTTCGTCTACGGCTATCGGGTCATGTACAAGTGGACGAACGAGCAGATCCCATTCGCCGGCGAGGCCTACCGCCAGATGATCCGTGAGCTGATGTGGGAGAACAAGCTCATGAAGAACACCCTCACACTCGATAACAGGCGGGTGGATACGAAAGCGATCACTTGCCCCGTGCTCAACGTGATGGCGGAGCACGATCACATCGCCCCGTACGCCGCGACGAAGCCCCTTACGTCGCTCGTAAGCAGCCGGGACACGGATGAGGTGGTCCTCAAGGGCGGGCATGTGAGCCTGGTGGCCGGTAAGAACGCCGTCGGCCGTCTGTGGCCAAAAGTTGCCGAATGGCTCGGCGAGCGCTCGGTGTAATGCGCATCGAAGGCTGCACGGCGATTATCACCGGTGCCTCGTCCGGCATCGGCCAGGCGACGGCGCGCGAGCTTGTCGAGCAGCGAGTCAATGTCGTCCTCGCTTCCCGTAGTCGGGACAAGCTCGAAGCCCTGGCGCTTGACCTCGTCGCGCTTCCCGGACGGACCCTCGTCGTCCCGAGCGACGTGACGGACCGCCTCGCAGTTGAAGCGCTGGTCCGTAAGACGGCGGAGGAGTTTGGCGGCGTTGACATCCTGGTCAACAACGCCGGCACGGGCCTTTTTGCGCCTATCGCCGGCGGCAACCCTGAGAACATGCGCCGCCTATTCGATGTCAACTTCTGGGGCGCGATCAATTGCATTCAGGCGGCCGTGCCGTACATGCAGGCGCAGCGCAGCGGGCACATTGTGAATGTGGCGTCGGTGGCCGCGAAGGTGTCGCCGCCGTACATGGGCATCTACTCGGCGACCAAGTTCGCCCTCTCGGCAGTATCGGACGCGCTGCGGTCTGAGCTCGCGGGCAGCGGCATCGGCGTGAGTACGATCTATCCCGGACTGACGTCGACTTCGTTCATGGAGAACATGACGCAAGAGCTTGAGGTGCCCTCCTTGCCACCCGTCGCGCGTTTCGTCGATCCGAGCGTTGTCGGCCACCGCATCTCGCAGGCGATCCGCTTCGGCTTCCGCGATGCGTACATCTCCCCAGAGGATATCGCGGCGGTTGCTCTGAACACCGTCGCGCCGCAGATCGTGGACTGGACGATGCGGGCCCTTATGGGTCGCCCGCCGGCCCTTGATTCAGCGGAAATCGAGCTTCCTCCCTTAGGCCTTCGCCGCCGTGAGGCCGACGCGGAACCTTCCGGACCTGCCTGAAGCTGGGCCAGCCCGCTAGCATTCTGCAATGCCCGCCTTGCGCGCTGTTACGGTCCTGCAAGCTCTGACCGATTATCCTGAAGGATACGAGAGGTGTGGCGAATCGGGGAGGAGGAAGCGATGTGGAGACGATTCTGATCGTGCTCGTTGGCGCTATTGTCGCCATACTGCTCGTTGGCAGCGCGGTGTTGTTCTATGACGAGGGGCGAAAGCAGCGCGACCTCAGAAGGCGGTCAGCCTCCGGCATTGAGGACAGGCTCGCGGGTGCTCGCAATACGCCAGAGCGGGAACTAGAGCCACTGGCGCATAGCACAGGCAGCCTCACAGTCAAACCCTTACCGAGCGTCGAAGCCGCGCGGTTTTCGGTCGAATGGCGAGAGGTACAGCAGCGGTTCACGGCTGATCCTAGGGCCGCTATTGCGGACGCCGACCACCTGGCGCAGGACGTGCTGGAGGCGCGGGGCTACGTAGAGGCCGGCGCCGAGCTGCAAACGGCCCGTGTCTCAGATCCAGTCGTCAAAGAAGACTACTGCCGAGCGCACCGTATTTCGCAAGCGAACGATCGCGGGAAAGCGGGAACGGCTGAACTACGGCAGGCGCTGGTCCACTACCGTTCGCTGTTTGAAGACCTCCTCGACACTGAGGAAGCGGTCCTGACGCGCTCTTAGTGAGGACTTCGAGAGCGGCCCCCAGGCACGAAACAATGGAACGGGGCCGGGTGATTTGCCGGCCCCTTGTTTGTTGGCTGGGTGGAGACGGAGGGGCCTCCGACTCACCCCTGACGTCCACCTAGCGCCAGTTTTAGGACGATTTCTGGTGGCTTCAAGCGTGTGACGTGTTCCACCGCGGCTCGGCTTCTCGAATCTCCGGACGTCAATTTCCCTTGGCGTGGGTTCTCCCGAGAGCCGAGCGCCGCTTACGTCCCAAGCAATTGTCCTCACCACCTATAGTGCTTTAATCTCAGTATCCCAGCCACCAGGCATGAAGGGAGAAGTCACGATGAGCGACCGGACCGATGACCTCGCGAAGAAGGTCGAGCAGGCGAACAATTACCTGCTGAGGGCAATCGAGAACAGCACCGACGAACAGTGGCGCGCAAAGTGCGCCGACGGCGAGTGGGCCCAGGGCTTCGCCGGCTACCACGCGGCCGCGAGCATCGGCGGCATCACAGGCATGCTGCAAGGGCTCGCCCAAGGCGTGAAGCTGCCGCCGATGACGATGGCCGACGTCGACCAGCAAAACGTTGGCCAGCTCAAAGAGCATGAAGGCTGCACGAAGCAGGAGGCGCTCGACATGCTGCGCACGAACAGCCCGGCATCGGTGCAGTTCGTGCGCAGCCTGAGCGACGCCGACCTCGACCGCAAAGTTAGTCTGCTAACCGAGATGCCCGAGATGACGATCGAGCAGGTCGCCGAGATGCTGCTCGTCGGACACCCGACCGGCCACGCGCAAAGCATCACCAACGCCCGCTGAAAACGGACGGGTCCGGGAAAAGGCCGCGGAGCTTCACCCAGTCCTTCTCTTCCTGGTGCCGCTGGCCAGGGTGTACAAGCGCGGTG
>WNFY01005611.1_pt1 | contig 18852 bp, 22 predicted proteins | sample 5400091 | NCBI WGS metagenome assembly WNFY01 (sample SAMN13153364, study PRJNA577476) | soil metagenome | isolation source: 60 cm soil or saprolite under grassland replicate 1 | place: USA:California | collected 2016-06-15
GGCATGTCGGAGTCCCAACTTTTCGAGGCCCTTGGTCAACCGACTGTCCGACATGGAAACACCCTGCTTTACGTTCACGAGCACGATGAACGAAGCAAGAACGGGCCATTCACAGTGCTTAACACCGTTTCAATCGTTCTTCGAGACGGTGCGGTGTGGGCCATCGAAGTGCTGAAAGTCAGCATGTCGTAGGCGATTACACTCGAAACCCCTCCGAGCAGGTCAATGAGTTAAATCGCGATTTTTCGCCAGTTAACAACATCTCGGATTAGAATTTTGGTCAGACCGGGCGTCTTTCGCATGAAAAGTTGGGGTTTCCTCTCTTTGCTGCTTGCAATTTGCGCATCCATCGCATCTGTGGCTGTTTGCTACAGATTTGTGCCTAATGACCCGAGAGGTTGGTGCCTCATACTGTACGTTCTGGTGGAGTGTGCAGCCTTGTTCTGTAGCATTGTCGCGGCAGTACGCGGGAGCAAGTGGTGGCTGGCATTGTCAGTTGTATGCACGCTCCTAATCTTGCAGGGTTTAAGCGTATTCACCGGAATTCACACACACAGCTGACGCGAACAGGCGATTACACAAGCTTGCGCTTTTACTTCGCCTTTTTCGGCGTCAATGAGTGTAAACGCGATTTATCGCCAATCGTCGAACAGGTGTGCCCTATTTACGGTAGCACTGAGGCTCGGACGCCTGACAATCTTCCCCGGAATCGTTGATGTCGACGTGATCCTGAATCGTGCCTTTCCCGGTTTTCGAGAAGTTGATCTCCAGATGGGTACCATCGCACCGTTCATAACTCTCAACCACAGCGAAACTCATAACCAGATCGGTCGAGCCGTCGGATTTGAATTTGGCGAAATATCTGCCTTCAGGCAGAGGCTCTACCAGAAAGTGGCCGTGTTCGTCGGTTCGCGCACTCTTGAGGAGCGCTCCGCAACACTTCCTGCCTTGGTCGGGCACGAACAATGAGAATGGCTGTTGTCGTAAGCGCTTTCCCTCGACTTTTACTTGCCCGGCAAAATAAGAAACGGGTTGAAACCCTTCCGAAGCGTATGTTTGAGCTTTCTTCCACCGCGCCATCATGGTGTCAGGTTGATCAGACTGCGGATGCACCGCAGTTGCGGAAACGAGGAATACCACAAACAGCGCGCCTTTCATGGGCAAAGTATACGTCCAGAATAGACAGCTCCGCCGTAACTGTCGAATTCTGCTGCTCATTGGTAACGTAGACAGCGGATCGTCGCTTCACTAGCATCCGTTTGCTACCTGCAGTAATGGGGATATGACAAAAGCAGTTAAAACTACTTTGCTGGTCGCTGGGTCATCTCTATGCGTTGCCATTGTTTTGGTCATGTCAACCGACATTCTTTGCGCTTCCTTCGACCCTGCGACCGCAAGAATCAATGACGCGGCAAAACAATGGTTACATTTCTGGCCGGGCCAATTCGACTGGAATGCGCGTCTTGAATATTCACGATGGAAGCCCGTGGTACCGACCAAACTCCCAGCAGCTGAAGCCGCGCTCGCGACTACGCCTTCCGTGGCGCTAACCGAGGCTCAGGCACTCGACTTCACTGGCGAAGGCAGGCCGCCAGAGGCTGTAACGGCTCGTCCATACCTAATTCGATCCGTGGTTGCTGGCAGGGTAAAAAAATTGGACAAATTCATGGTGGACCTCAACGCCCGTTCACGAAATACAGACATTTGGGTAGCCAGTGGTGCTATCGGCAGATGCCCTGTTCCAATGAGACGCCAACCGCTTGTCGTTTGGCTGGACAATCCCCCGCGCGAGGTATTCGTAACCTTTGGTGTTGCTGAGTAGGTGCATGTCTCCACACATAAAGAGCCGACTGTCGAAATCAAGCGTCTGCTCAAAATCCCGGCTGGCGAAGGTCAATAAGTGTAACCGGGATTTAGCGCCAATTAAGCGCAGCTAACGAGGAATCAGATAGCCACCGTTAACTAGCCCGATGCCTCTGCCGTCAGCGAACGAGTAAACAAGTTCAGACTTCGTGGCTCCTCGGTTCGCGCCTTTGAGCGCATATGTACCGTGCATCCAGACTTCGCCCGTACTGTCGCTATAGACCTTACACGAATTGAAACCGTCAGCCACGATTTGGCACTCGATGAATGCCCCGCCGTCCGAACCTCCAGCCCACGCCGCGGTTGCCGGAACATTCACAGGACGCGGAGGAATCTTAGTGTCAGACTGGCAGCCGACGCTCAGGGTCGCAAGCTCCAGAACCACAGCCATCAAGATGACTCGCATAACGGGACTGTACTCCAAAAGATCCGTTTTCCCGGAGTGCTATCGGGATTTATCGCCAATTGCCCTATTCATTGGTATAGCAAGGGCCAGACTTTTGGCCCTTCAAGTTTGCGGGACAGTGCCTTTCAACAATGAAGCCCATATCATTGCTGCGGTCAACGATCAAATAGCGAACCCAAACAGCATCCTGAAGATCGCGCATGTTTTGGAACGTTTCTTGAAACGGAGGGTAGTCCGTTCCGACCCACCACCATCCCGGCGAAAACGCTGTCTCGGGGACCTTAGAAAAGTGCCAACGGTGCCTTCCGCACTTGAAGTCAAGCTCAAGAGCATCCTTTCGGGATAAACCCTCGACTCCCGATGGCAGTTGGAAGCCCGCCGCAAACTTGCCAGTGATAATGACACGACCGTCGATCTTCCCGCTCAGCGAGAAACGCCTGCACGTCACCGCTTTCTCTCCGACTGCGAACCTCACCTCCACACGATTAGGACCAGGATTAGGTAAACGACTCCCGACCGCTGGGGGGCGTCGCTGGGCCTGTAACGCGAGTGTCAGACTGAGGACGTAGAAACACGCGATGAGAGTTCTCATGTGCTAATCGTAATCCCTTGGCCCTCAGGGGCGAGGTCAACTGTTGTTAGCAGGCGATAGCACAAGTTTGCGCTTTTCTTTCGCCACAATGGGTGTCAATGAGTGTAATCGCGATGTTTCAACAGCTAGGGATGAAGGGCTAGGAAATCCACCCACCACAGACACGCTCTGACTTCTTCCACACGCCATCCACCTTTTCAAACAACCACACGCCTCCGCTCCCGCAAAGTGAGCCGCACACAAAGCTGTAGCTTACCAGCGCATGCCGCTGCTCCTTGTCGAATGCGATTTCCGAAATGATCCCCTAACGTTTCCGGGTTCACCGTTGCTCGCCAACGATGGTCAATTGTGACCATCGCGCAATTCCCGCTAGGCGCATCATCTCTGTAGGAAGTGTGCAGAGCGAGCGCTAGAAGTTGCGGCGGCAATGAGTCCGATGATAGCCGCGTCTTTGGACACCTTTCCTCAGGAGCGATCCCATGTTCAACCATTTGGCCACGAAAGCAAACAAATCCCCCGAACCACCGTCCACCCACGCAGGAACACCCCCCGACTCGGAGGGCGCCAAACAGCCACCGCTGCCTGAGCCTCCATATAAGCCCTATACCGAGAAGCCGCCTGCGCTGTATAACCTTCCTTACGAGCCTTACAAAGGCATATAGTCGCCGGGCATGGGTTGGTTTTGACGAGACCGCGCAGCCTACGGCGCAAGCATGCCGGAAGCATGCTCTCGGTACCAACCAAGATGGGCAGGAACACTACCAACGTTCAGGGAATGCTTTGCGTAACTTTCCAGGAAGTAGCAGCGAAGACGTCGGATCCGCACTCACCCTTTCCGCGTCTGTCAATTCCTTCCGCACGTCCGCGAATCCCGCTGTGAGCGAAATCGAGGCATTGAGGGGTCGTGAGGCTTGTCCGTTCAATCGGTATTGGCCATGAAGTACTGGTTTAGTTGTCCTGTAGTCCTTCCCTGTTCCCTCAGTCCTCTCACAGTATCGTTTCCAATCTATGGTTGAGAAGCTTAGATCATCTTTCGAATGCCACGCTGAGTCTGGTTTAGTTACCATTTCCAAAACGGCCCGGATGTCCCACTGCCGGTGGTCAACCACACTACGCGTACGCAGAACGTAACAGGTGACTTCAGTTTTGTTTAGGTATTCCGCACGGGTGAATGAATACCAGGATGGATCGCTCCGGTGCTTCAGGACATCCTTTGCGAAGATTTCCACCAGATTGTAGTTTGTCCGTTCAAGTCTCTCCGGAAGTGTTTCCTCTTGCGGTGGTTTCTCCTCACAGGCGATGAGCGCTGCTAGCACAAATAGAATCACGACTATTCTCATCGCTTTTCTCCTTCCTTTGAAGTCAGCCCACAGCGTAACCAGTATCTCAAATACCTCATCTGGTACAAGGAATGGTTTTTTGGCGGTCAAATCGTGGTTTATCTTTACGGCATCTCGCGGCAACACCAAGCAGGAAGCGACGTATCTGACCATGCAGCAAGCATGCACATCGCTCGATGAGCAGTTTCGTGCAGACCACACCCTGACCACGTTTGCGGGGAAGGTTGCCGCGATTGGCGTCCACGCTCACGGCCACTTCTAGACCCACTTAATCAAACTGCTGATTTGCGGAAATTGAGGCTTTGAGGGATCGTGACTCTCTCTGACTCTGTCTTTACGGCGTAGGAACACCCGAAAGGTTTAAGACTGTCTTAACTATGCTAGAAGCAACAGCCAACACTGCTGGCATTACATCTGCAACACTTTCGGCTGCCTTTCTAAGGCCATCAGCAGTGATCTGAAGAGTCGTTTTGTTCGGCTTTGTCTTCGTGCCCGCTTGAACAAACACCTTAGCGGAGTCCGCGATGGCCTCGGCCTCTTCACGTTTGTTTAGAGGCATATTGTGCAGCTCTGACTTCAACTGATCGAGCAGTTCCTCCAATGTTTTCTTGTTCGCTTTGTCGACTGCTGCTGATCCTAAACTTTGCTTAACTCTCTCTAACTCTGAATCGACGTTGACGATTGAACCGCTGATGTCACCAAAGACATATTTATTGCCCATAATAGTCTCCCCCGGAGCCGGACGTCGTTCCTCTCGGATTGCAACGTATCGAGCCTCCAACTCACGCAACTGGCCTACCACCAAGTAAAAGTGATCAATTCTTGCCCAGAAGTCATACTCGCGATCACCGCGTGCACGAGCGGCGTCGTGAATTTCGTTGTACCGCTTTACTGTGAAATCGTAGCTAGCCAATTCCTGTGAATCGGCACCAAATGTGTCAAGTACAAGGTTGCGAGACGCCGAAAACCATGCGGTGAGCTCGCTGTAAGTTATTCTTTCGTGCTCAGGCATCGATGCAAAGCCCCCCGTCGCACCAATGCGACTTCTTCTTATCAAGTCCATCGCTAGCTCAATTTGCACCTCAAACATTCGAGTATTGCGTCCTCAGAACGCCGTTTGGCAGATGCTACTCCGCCAATGGGTCGCCTTGCAATGTGAGACAGCGGGGACGTAAAGGCAACGAAGGTCGTGTGCTCCACAGGAGATTGCAGCCCGAACCGATCATTTGAGCACGCCTGCAGCTTGACCCCACGGAATGCTTTGCGTAACTTTCAGGAAGTAGCAGCCCCTCTCCTGCACTGCCTCGCAATTGCACAAACCAGCAGTTTGATTAAGTGAGCTTAGAAGTGGTCGTGCGCGCGCTTCTCATGGTGGGGATCTGTGCCAGCCTTCGCAGGTTCCTTAGCGCGGCGTCCATACCCCGCTGTTCGCCGGGTAAAGGATGTGTAAGGCTCTCTTCGATCCGGTCAAAGATCGCGCTTCTGGCTATCGTGATCGCTCCTGTAGCTTGCCAGCATCAGTTTCCAATAACGCCACTTCGTACAAGGGTATCCAATCTGTGCTTTTAGATTGAAAATGCTCCATAGGTGTCCCCCTAAGCCGAGCTCCTGCGGGCCTGTTCTCTTCATCGTGCTCTGGCGTCTGCTGCGGTTGCTGTTTTGTTAGCGCCTTAACCAACTCCTCACTCAGTTCGATGACTTTGTCAGAATCACTCTCGCTGGTGACCTCCTCAGCAATTTCACGCCAAGGTCGGTCAGGATTCGGATGGTTGTCAGCCATATACACCTCATCCATTTTCGGTGCGGGGAACCTATAAGTGCGGATAAGTGCGGAAAATGATTGCTGGGAGAAGAAGCTTGATCTGACCATAACAAGTTTCGCAAAGCAAAGCGCCAAGAAATGCCGAGGAATTTGTCTCAGGATGGCAACGCTTTGCGCGTGTCACCTGTGATGCCAAGCCGACGTTTCACTCTTTCTTTTTCTTCAGCGCCGGGACCACTTTTGAGCAGCCCCGGGACCACTTTTGAGCGGACTTAACCAGAGTGGGGATTTACGCGCTTGCAAACCGCTGCTGTTTGGGCATTCGAGTCGGAAGGATGATGCGGACGTACCGAACGGCGCACCCACAGGGTAACAAATTACAACTTTTGGGGCATTTACATTCGTCCCTGAAAGGCCCCATTCTGACGAGTTTGGACACTTTCGAGGCGGGTTCTCCCCGTCAACTGCTCCGTCTCAACGTCCAGACAACGTTATGCGCACCGCTGCGCATTAATCAAGTGCAAAAATTGCATGGTCAAAAAGAATGAGGCAGCTGTCCAGCTGGGGCGGAGGGGCGGAAAGGCCACGGCTAAGAAACTCACGGTAGAGCAGCGCAAACAAAGCGCCCGCAAAGCCGCTCAGGCGCGGTGGGCGAAACGGAAGTAGTGAAAATTGTAGGGACTCACTACTGCGGTCTCTCTGTAGAGTCCCGGATTCGGCCAGCCTGGATTTTGCTCTTGACTATGCGCACCGCTGCGCATAGTGTTTTTGCCAGACGAAGTGGCGCGCAACGGGGCGCACTTTGAGAATAACTTCGGCCAGAGGTTTTCTTGGGCGCCCCTTGCATTTTCACAGCCGCGGCCTAATACACAAAATAGAAATCCTGTGTGCCACAAAAGGCGCATCCACACGCTACTTTGGGGATAAAGTGACCGCAATATGCAGAACACCTATAAACACAGCCTAGTGATTACTCCAGGTTCCCGCCTTGAAATAGAGGCCACACGCGACGAGCAAAACGGTAGTTGGCGCGTCACAGTCTACACAGAGCGCGGGTCAACAACGCTCTTGATTCCAGCGACCTTCGACACTGATAAGCGCACAGCTCGCGAATTTGTCTTTGACTTAATAGCTGTTTGGTGGCCAGCGTCATCGGCAGCGGAATTTTCGCGGAAATGGCGGGCTAAAGCAAAGAGAAATCGGCACAAGCCGATGTAGTGTGAGGTCGGCAACGCGACCTTCAAGAGAGCAAGGATGATGCGGGCGTATTCTGGACGACGCACTCGCGTGCGCAATACACCCCAGTTTGAGAAAATCACAGAGGACGAGCGGGGAGAGAACTTCGTAAATGCTGCTAGCCCACGACCATTTCTAAGCCGACTTAATCAAACTGCTGATTTGCGCAATTGCGGGGCAGTGCAGAAGAGACAAGAGGGTCCCAGCGCGCTAAACGCGCCCGCCCTTATTCCTTCAAATTCCTTCTTATACCTCTTATTCCTCTAACTCCGCCCTTACACCTCTTACACCTCTTACACCTCTTACACCTCTTACACCTCTTACACCTCTTACACCTCTTACACCTCTTACACCTCTTACACCTCTTATAGCTAAGCAGTGTTTTCACAGATTCGCATCGGAAAACGTCACCGTGTAGTTGAAGCGCCATCTCGTCGCTTTCTTGCCGGGAATGAAGCGCTCGACTTCTTCCAGCACATCAAGCTGCCTGAGCCTTGTACACCAGGCGGACACCTGCCACTGTGAAACTTTCATTAGCCTCGCGATTCTCTCTTGTGGCAGTAGAATGTAGCCGCAGGGCCCCATCATTTGCTGGAGTCGATGAGCCGTGCAAAAGAACATCCAGAATCTAGGAGTGCAGGGGCCGAGCCACTCTCTGATGTCCGCAGTAGCAGGCTGTGGACGCGCGCAAACAAATTCATAAGCTGCGACAAGCGGATCACGTCCTTCGGGATCGAGCGCCAAGCGCACACCCTTCCAGGTAGCAATGAAATCGTCTCGCGCTTCGAGTTGATTGACGCCACACACGGGAATCATGCTGTCCCAATCCTTCCCGAGCATTTGGAATGCGACATCCAGCGCAGGTGCAGCCTCTTCAGGGCTTAGCCCTTCCCATTCGGGTAGGCCTTTTAGTTTCCTTACGAGTGTCAGCGTCACTCCCCGATACTCGCCGTGATAAGCAGTCACTTGCCAAGATTCAAAGTCCACAACAGTCTCCTCCACCAGCTGCTTGATCTGCTCCAGCCGTTCGCGGGTCCAGTAAGCGCGGTGCATCGGGCCCGAAGCTTGGAGCGTTGTGTTGCCGGGAACTGCTTGCGCCTTAGTTCTCAAACGAGTCCATCCGGATGAGCAAACCGCGCACTTCGGACTCCAGCCATTGCAGCCGGCGCTCAATATGATTGGCAGGTGATGCGGGTTGGGCAACGGTCGGTGCTGGTGGTGGCGTCGCCAGTTGCGGTTTCGCCGTCCCGGTACATTCGTGAAAGTCCCGACGATCCTCACTATCACAGGGATATTTTTTGCCGTTCTTGCTGGTATGCCAAAAGACCACCTGCTCACACCGGCGGCATTTGCTATCACTGGGCATCGGGTTCTCCTTGCGCACAAAGGCTCCGCTCTACCGGCTTTGCTTGCGGAAAAGTCACCACGGCCGTGGTGACTTTGCAGTCAGCGCACAACTTCTCCCCGAGAGGAATTGGGGCACAGCAGAGCCTGTTTCCCATGTGCTTCAGTCTCGCCATGCAGTAGGTGTTAGCTTGCATTCCCTATTTCCTCCTTCCCGGTGCCGCGCAAGCCATGCGTCGAGAGCAGGGCTGCCAAATTCGAATCTCACGTATCTTCCGAACTGCAGGTGTGGGATCTGCTCTCGGGTTGCAGTGCGCGAACGAACTTTGCTGCGAATCCAACTTTCCGGCACCCGCCAGCGCTTCGCCAGTTCGGGGCTGTCAATGATTTCCACCATGCTCAGCCCCGCTTCCCCACAGGCGACTTCTTCACGCCGCGAGGCATGTCGATAATCCGCGTCCGCTCTTCAATGAGCCGCTCCACCTCGCTCCGCCGGATGTAGGTTCGGTGGCCTACTTTAGTCCTCACCAGTCGTCCCTTTTTTAAGAGGTCCCAGAGTGTCCAGTACTTCAGACCTAACCGCTGGAGTTCGCTGGCTTCGCGCACGGTATATAGCTCCTCGCTTCGCATCTGTGTGCTCCTTTTGTGAAATTTCCCCTTGCGGACTTGTGAAGTCTTGTGACATACTACCAAGAAATATGGCTAGACAAATCCAAAATAAGAAGTCGAGCCAAAGACTAGCCATTCCGGGTCTAGCCAGGAGGAAGCCGCTACTGCAGGCTGACAAGGCCAAGCAGTTGCTGAGGTCGCTGGTCAATGCGAAATTCGATACTGATAAGGATGTCGCGCGGGCGCGGGCACAAACCAAGCAATATTGGCCGGACCTCTGGGGCTGGATTGATGACTTGCCGGGAGAAGGCGAAACGCGTGGCCTGGCAATCTTGGACAAGATTCAGCGGTATTTACAGCGATTCTGGACGTCGAAAGACCCGTATGAGCAGGACTGGTTGATCCACCGAATCCGGGAATATCACTACCTGCATTTGATACAGCCGAAGACTGCGAGCTACAGAGAAGCGCTTGCAGCCGCTCCAACGGCGGATGAAGCGAGGGGAACCGGGTTCATTTTGAACATGGCAATCGAGCAAGCGCTGGATGAAACACCACGACCAACGCCATTTGCAGAATCCTTATATTTTCTCCAGCAGATTGCCGATAAAGCCAAGGTTTGCCAAAACAAGGCATGTCCGAATCCCTACTTCATCGCCGCTAAGGCGAGTCAACCAACATGTCAACCCACGTGCGGCGACACATCGCGCCGTACGTACAAGAGCAACTGGTGGAAGACACATCCAGAGGCAGCGGAAAGACGCCGAGAGAAAAGACGAGAAAGACGAAAGGAGATTGAACGTGCAAAACGGTCAGATCGTAAAAATTAGCGGTCGGTGGTATGTGCGTTATCGGGAACATCGTAACGTTAACGGGACAGTCAAGCAGAAGCGAGTCTCGCACTGCTTGGGTCCGGTCACCACCCGCGGGAAGCGTCCGCCGGCTGATATCGCGGATGCCGCCGCCGAGCACCTAGCAACCGTGAATCGCGGCTCGATTCCTGCCGATCGCATCACCACCATCGCTCAGTTTGTCGAGGGCGTCTATTTTCCGTGGATCGAGCAGCACAAACGCCCATCAACCCAGAAGTGCTATCGCGATATCTGGAAAGATCACCTGAGGCCGGAGTGTGCCGATGCCTGGATGAAAAACGTTCGCACCTTTCAGGTGCAGGGCTGGCTGAATTCTATCGCTGCGAAGGGACTGAGCCGCAATAGCCTGAAGCATGTCAAGAGCACACTGAGCGCGATTTTCAAAGTCGCGAAACAGCAAGGTTATTTCGATGGCGTCAATCCGGTGATGGACACCGCGGTCAGTCCTTCAGCGCGCGCGCCTGAAGAAACTTACGCCTACAGCCTGGATGAAGAGAACGCGATTCTCGCGCACATATCTGAGCCTGCAGCGACCGCTTTTGCGATTGCGGCATTTTCAGGTTTGCGTGTTGGTGAGATCGAGGGGCTCCGATGGGAAGACTATCGCGATGGCGGGATCCACGTCTCACGCTCGCGCTGGAATGGACACGAAACGGATCCGAAAACCACAAAGAGCAAAGCGCCGATTCCGGTGATTCGCCACCTTGCCGATCGGCTGGAGATGCACCGCCTTCGTTCTGGCAATCCGGTGAGCGGTCCGATGTTCACCACAGGGAAGGGAACACCGCAGATGATGAACAACCTACTCGGCCGCGAGATTTTGCCCGCACTGCGCAAAGCTCGTATTGAGTGGCATGGCTGGCACGCGTGCCGCCGCGGATTGGGAAGTAACCTCTATCGTTTGGGAGTGCCGGACATGGTGATTCAGCGCATTCTGCGTCACGCGAACGTGAGCACTACGACTGGGTATTACATCAAGACTATTGCCGGTGATGTCCGCGATGCGATGGCGAAACTTGAAAACAGCATCCCAGAAGTGCAGTTGGACACCAGTTGGACACTAACCCCTGCTTCAGCAAAGACTATGTGATTGAAAAGAATGGAGGCCCCGGGCAGAGTCGAACTGCCGACACGCAGTTTAGGAAACTGCTGCTCTATCCATCTGAGCTACGGGGCCGGGTGTAACTGAATCCTGACAATAGTCTAGCAAGACACCAGTCGAGAATCTGACCCACTTTCGTCCGGCTGCCGGCATCGAAATACTCCAATGTTTGTGCCACCGCGAGTCCGAGTCAAACCTATTACGTTGATTGCCGGTCTTGTCGTGATGATCGCGGCACTGCTGTACTTCGCCTTAAACCGCAGTCATGAGGTGCGGCCTCAGACTCCCCCGATGCACCAGGAGCGCTAGAGTCGCCCCAGGCGTGCATTCGAGGCAAATATGTCGCCTTTTTCGGCCCTTTAGAAATAACTTGACGGAATATAACTAAAAGGGCAATATCTTTCGAATTCAGAGTTGCTGGACTTCCCCCTGCGACTCTCTGTTTCACGGACTTTTAGAAGTTGCATTTGTAGCAACGCCCGCGTTTCAGGAGTATGCCCATGGGAGCCCGTCTGGCCCAGGTTTTCTGTCTCGCAGCAGTCTCAGTTCTTGCCGTGGCCACGAGTCTTGGCCAGCAGGCCCCGCAACCGCTGATTACCCAGCCGATCATCGAAAGCCAGCTGGTCACCCTGAAAGGGAATACTCACCCACTGGCCCAACCGAGGTTCGACATTGGGGCCGCACCTCCGAGCCTTTCCATGCAACGCATGCTGCTGGTCCTCAATCGTGATCCGCAGCGGGACTTCGCGTTGCACAAACTTCTGGATGATCAGCAGGACAAAGCCTCGCCGAATTACCACAGGTGGCTTACGCCCGACGAATTCGGAATTCAGTTCGGCCCGTCCGACCAGGACGTGCAACTGGTTACGGGGTGGTTGCAAACCCACGGATTTCAGGTCAACCGTGTCTCGCATGGACGTACGGTGATCGAATTTTCGGGCATGGAAGCACAGGTCGAGCAGGCATTCCATACTCAGGTCCATCAGTATTCGGTCAACGGCCAACTGCACTGGGCCAACGCCAGCGATCCGCAGATACCGGCGGCATTGGCGCCGGCGGTAGCAGGGATCTGGAGTCTGCACGATTTCAAGAAGAAAGCGGCAAGCCGGTTATTGCCGACGCAGGTCCCCGTTTCATTAGCCACGAATACCAGTAACGGGCACCACTTTTTAATGCCCGGAGACTACGGCATCATTTACGGCATTAATTCGCTCTATTCTGCTGGAATTAATGGGCAGAACGCCAGCATTGCGGTGGTTGCCCGATCAGGACTCAACTGGTACGACGCTTACAGCTTCCATAACATCGCCGGAATTCCAACGAACATTACTTTCATTAACGACGGTCCCGATCCTGGAATTTTCGACCAAGGCGAGGAAGCGGAAGCAGTTTTGGACGCAACCTGGGCGAGCGCCCTTGCCTACAATGCACAGACCAAGGTGGTAATCTCAGCCTCCACGGACACAACCGACGGAGTAGATCTTTCTGAGCTTTACATCGTTGATAACAACATCGCCGACGTAATGACGGAGAGCTTCGGGGCTTGCGAGAGTTTCTACACCTCATCCGAAGCAGCTGGAATCAGCTTATTGGCCCAGCAGACTGCCGCACAGGGAATCACTTATATGGTGTCGTCAGGTGACTCCGGAGCTGAAGGGTGCGACAACCCGAATGCTAACTCGGCAAGCCATCCCATCTCGCCAAACCTGCTTGCCTCCACTCCGTACAACGTTTCAGTTGGCGGGACGATATTTAATGAGAATGGCAACACCACAAAATATTGGAGCTCTACCAATAGCTCGACTTTAACATCTGCCAAAACATATATACCCGAAAACGTCTGGAACGAAAGCTGTTCAACTTGTGGTTTGTGGTCAGGCGGCGGAGGTGGCAGCACGTTTTTTTCAAAACCGAATTGGCAGTTCGGAGTGCAAGGGATTCCATCAGATGGCGTGCGTGACCAACCCGATGTTTCCCTTAGCGCCGCCGGTCATGATGCTTACCTGATTTGCTTCGAAGGCTCTTGTTCTCGGGGAGGTCTTGCAGGAATTGCAGGTACTTCTGCTGCGGCCCCATCCTTCGCCGGAATCATGGCGCTTGTAGTCCAGCAATATGGGCGTCAGGGCCAAGCGAACTACACGCTTTATCGGCTTGCTGCAGGCGAAAATCTTTCCCAGTGCAACGCGTCGAATACAACGACCCCACCGGCGTCCACGTGCATCTTCAATGACGTGACAAAAGGAAATAACGCCGTTCCAGGCGAAGCGGGTTACGGTACATCCTCCGCTAAATACCAAGCTGGCATAGGCTATGATCTGGCGACTGGTCTCGGCTCAGTGAATGCCGCCAATCTAGTGAATAAATGGAATATGGTCACGTTCAACGCGACGACCACCACGCTCGCGCCAAACTCAATCAATGGAACGCATGGATCGCCGGTTACGCTGAACGTCTCAGTTGCTGCAAGCGGTAGCTCGGGCACGCCGACCGGAGATGTTTCTTTCAAGGATCTGTCGAATAGCTCCAGCCTGACCTGTTTCTACATTTTCAACTCGAACTGCAGCGGCTTCGCCACTCTGGCCAATGGGATTGTTTCGACACAATTGAACAACTTGCCCGGCGGCTCCTATAGCTTGATTGCCCACTACGGAGGAGACCAGATCTTTGCGCCAAGCGACTCTGCGGCCATCCAGGTCAACATCACACCCGAGAACAGCAGCACGACTCTATCGGTGATCGACCAGAACAGAAATCCATTTACGGGCGGCCCGTATGGCAGCTTTGTTTACGTGCGCGCCGACGTGCGCGGGAACTCGGGAAACGGAATACCTACAGGCTCAGTTTGGTTCTTTGACAGTGTTTCCTATCCCTGCGCGACGCCACTCTATCTCAACAGCCAAGGCAACACCGCATTGCTGAATGGCTGTAATACGCTGGGCGTTGGACCGCACTCTCTCAACGGGTTTTATGTCGGAGACAACAGTTTCAACAAGAGTACGTCTGCAGCGGTCGCCTTCACCATCACCCCGGCTTCGACCACGACAGTGGTTATGGCATCGCCCAGCGGCGTAGCTTCCGGCAGCAATGTGAGTTTGCAAGCGAATGTTAGCGCGTCCGGATTCGGTCAAAGTCCTGGAGGAAGCGTCAATTTCTTCTCAGGAAACACGCAGATTGGAAGCTCACCCGTATTCGCCAATAGCACTACGCCTGGTGGAGTAATGTCCACGACAATGCTTAATATCTCTACCCTGCCCACAGGGCAAAATAACATTACCGCCCAATACACCGGGGACGGGAACTATACTGCTTCATCAGCCTCTCCGGTGACGGTTACTGTGGATGCCGACTTCAGCATCAGCGCGGGAAATCCGAGCATCGCGGTCACAAAACCAGGATCGAGCGGAAGCAACACTCTTACGATCACCGGTCAAACTGGATACGCGAATACAATTAATTTCTCCAGCGCGTCGTGCACTGGATTGCCTTTGCTGAGCACGTGCACTTTCAGCCCGCCCAGCGTTAATGGAAGCGGAAACTCGACAGTAACGATCACCACGACCGCACCATCCGCCGCGCTGCATGGCTTGGGTTGGACCAGTACGGGGTTTCTGTTCGCTGCAGTTTTTCTGGCTGGGATTCCATCGCGGCGCCGATATTTCAGAGGTTCAGTTTTTCTCGTGCTTTTAAGCATCGCCCTAGGGAATGTGGCGTGCGGCGGTGGTAGTGGAGGTGTCGGTGGAGGCGGGCATCCAGGCACGCCGCCGGGCAGCTACACCGTGGTGGTGACGGCTACGACTAGCGACAAGGTCGTCTCGCACACGGCGAGCTTCACCGTGTTGGTCCAGTAGAATCGCAAAGGGCGAGTATCCTCCACTCGCCCTTTTACATTTTTTAGGCTAGCAACGGCTCGTGGTGGGCGTGACCGCAGACTGCTTGCTATTTGCCCGCGCTGCAGCTGTCCGCGACCTTTCGGACGGTGGTAACCGCCAGCATCTTCGTGCTATTTGCACTGGCGCTGCCAGATGCGCCACCTGCAGACGCGCTGGCGCTGCCCGTAGTTCCGCTGGCTTCGGCGGAATTGCCCGAGGCGTTCGAATCAGGCGGAGTGTGTGATTCCGCTGAGCCTCCCGCGCTAGCTGTTCCCATGACTTCAACTTGCTTATTCACGTTTGCGCTGAGCTGTGACTCGTCACCGGTTAGCTGCCACATGGTGCCGCTCGTGTCCGTCAGCATGTAATTGCCACTCGATCCGCTAAGGCAGCCTTGAATAGCATTTCCACTGGAAGGCGTGCTGGTCTGATCGGAGCTGCTGGTTGCCGGAGTCTGGCTGGTCGAGCCTCCACTTTGAGGTGTGTCCTGCGCGATTGCCAGTGCCGCACACAGCAGCATGGCCGCGCTCAACAACATTGCTTTTTTCATAGAGATATCTCCTTTTACAACGGCTAATTTCAAATTTAGAAACCCGCCCGTGAGGCTCCGGTTGCTCTCTGCGCGATTTATCCGGGGGAACATGCTGTAGGCACCCCACGGAACCATATGGAACGACGCTAGGTCGGATCACGTATCATGACGTAGGAATGCGTTTTCTGTTAGAGATCTTCGGTCAGACCCTGCGCACACTGTGGGCGCATAAGCTCCGCTCATTCCTGACCATGTTTGGGATCGCCTGGGGAGTCGGTTCGCTTCTCCTGCTGGTCGGTCTGGGCGAGGGATTTCGCTCCGGCAACCGCAAGCAATTCGATGAAATTGGCGAAAACGTCATGTTCATCTGGGGCGGACGTGCGCCTGCAATGAACGGCAGCTTCACGAGCCTGCGCTGGTATTTTCTGACTTATCGCGATTTCCAGGATGTGGTTCGCGACTGCCCCGATGTGAGGCTCGCGTCACCGGTGATCTCGCGCAACGATGTGCGCGCTGTCAGCGATTACTTCCAGAGCAGCGGTCAACTCATGGGTGTGCCGGCGTATTTCAGTGACATTCGATACCTTCCTATCGAGGAAGGCCGATGGCTCAACGATCTCGACGTGTCCCAAAAACGCGCAGTGGTTGTCATTGGAGACGAAGCCCGCCGCGTGCTTTTCCCAGGTTGGCCGGCCGTAGGTTCAACCATCCTGCTGAACGGCATTCGTTTTCAGGTGATTGGGACGCTCAAGCGCGTGGGGCACGGTGAGAACAATACCCGGAATCTGCAAATCTTCATTCCATTTTCCCTGATGCGCGAAGATTTCCCACCCAAGAACACGGGTGAAGTTGATGACGCGATTTCGTTCTTGAACTATCAACCTAAGTCACGCGAACTGCACGAGACTGCGAAATTGGAAGTCCACAAAGTCATCGCCCGGAACCATGGATTTGATTACAGCAATCCCGATTCCTTCGACGAATGGGACACCATTCGTACGGTGGACGCGATTGGGAAAATCTTTGACGCCATGAACACGTTTCTGGGTAGCGTGGGTTTGGTCACTCTCGGACTGGGAGCAATTGGCATTATCAACATCATGCTGGTGTCGGTTGCCGATCGGACTCGCGAAATCGGACTCCGGAAGGCCCTGGGCGCCACGAACCGCAGCATTCTGATTCAGTTCTTCGTCGAAGGGGCTTTCCTTACCTTGCTGAGCGGCCTGATTGGAATGGCTTGCGCTGCCGGGTTCATGGCGTTGCTGGGCATGCTGCCGCAGCCCCAAGGGTTCGATACGCCTCGTCTGGTGCGTTCTACGGCGGTGCTCGCCATCGGGTCGCTCGCGATTGCCGGAATTATTGCCGGATTGTATCCTGCGCGGAAAGCGTCACTGCTGGAGCCTGTCGAAGCGTTGAGAAGGGAATAGGAATTGATTAGATGAGCCGCGACACTTTTATTCAGGCCTACGGAGCCATGCGTCACGATTTGCGCAAGACCCTGCTCACCATGCTCGGCATGGCATGGGGAATCGCGACGGTCGTGCTTCTTCTGGCATACGGCGAAGGATTCGGTCGCGCGATCAGGAACATTTGGGCGTCGTTCGGCGCAACAGCAGTCGGAATTTATCCCGGCCGCACGTCCCAGCAAGCCGGAGGCAACAAGGCGGGAACGCAGATTCGATTCACCAATGATGACATGGAACTGATGCGCAATGTCGTGCCACTGGCGCGTCACATGTCGCGGATCGGCGAGTTGGATGCGACCTTGCAGGCTGGCCCGCGTACCTTCACCATGCACGTCTTCGGGGTTGATCCGCAGATGGGCGACATCTGGGCGCTCAGCGTTGCCGAAGGGCGTTTTCTCGACGAATCCGACAATATGAGCCACTCGCGCGTGGTTGTCCTGGGGTCGGAAGCTAAAGACAAACTCTTTTCAGGCATTCCGGCCATTGGCGAATCCATTCGCATCAATGGCGCCAGTTTTCAAGTTGTGGGTGTGCTCAAGGCGCGTATGCAGGAAGCCGACAGCAATGAGAATCGTGTGGTTTATGCGGCCTACAACTCCATGGACACGCTTCGCGATAATCATTATCTGAGCGGAATGTGGTTAGACTCGATTGGCTTGGACCACAATAAGATGTCCAAAAGTATTCGCGATGCTTTGGCCTTGCAGCATGGCTTCAAATCGAATGACGAACGAGCGGTATTCGTTTTCGATGCGCAGAAGCAGCTGGAACAGTTCAGCATAATCACTCTCGCCTTAAAGATTCTGTTGGCCTTCATAGGGACGATCACGTTGGGAATGATCACGTTGGGAATTGGCGGCGTCGGACTGATGAACATGATGCTGGTTTCGGTCACGCAGCGCACTCGCGAAATTGGCGTGGAAAAAGCCTTGGGGGCACGCAAGAAGGACGTTCTCTTCCAATTTCTAGCGGAAGCCATGGTGATTACTGCCGTAGGCGGACTTAGTGGAATCCTGCTTTCTTATATCGTCTCGATTTCCGTCGGGAGGCTGACGCTCTACAGCGCGTTGGCCAAGAACGCTGAAGCTGGGGATATCCGGCTAATCGTCGCTCCACAGGTGCTAATCATTTCCACGATTATTCTTGGCGTCGTCGGCATCGTGAGCGGAATGTTTCCCGCGATGCGCGCAGCAAATCTGGATCCTATAGAAGCGCTGCGCTACGAGTAGGTTCTTTCCACCACAGAGACACTGAGAAAGCGCAAGAACTGGCTGTACTGATTCTTTTGAGCGAATTGTGGATATTTATTCTCCTTTATTTCTCTGTGTCTCTGCGTCTCCGTGGTGAATAAGCTTTAGAACTTGGCAGTCGCCAGAAACTGCGGCGGTTTTCGCGCCTTCACCAACTGCTCGAAGCCGTAAGCTATCTTGAGGAGCGTCGGTTCGCTCCAGGCGCGCCCGAAAAAAGAAATCCCCACCGGCATCCCAAAAACAAATCCCGCTGGAACATTGATGTTGGGATAACCCGCGACGGCCGCGGCATTGGAGCTTCCCCCCACTGCGTGGTCGCCATTTGCGAGATCGGCCAACCAGGCCGGAGCGCCACTGGGAGCCACCAAGGCATCGAGATGAAACTTGTTCATCACGCCATCAACTCCTTGCTCGCGCGCAAGCATGCGATTGGCGGCTAGGGCTCCAATGTATTCTTTTTCCGTCAGAGATCCTTTCTCTTGCGCCTTCAGGAATAGATCTTGCCCGAAGTATGGCATTTCTTTGTCTTGGTTTTTCTCATTGAAGGCAATCACGTCGGCAAGCGAATGTACCTGCGCACCGGGACGCGTCGCAAGGTAGGCATTCAAG
>WNFY01008054.1_pt1 | contig 18846 bp, 13 predicted proteins | sample 5400091 | NCBI WGS metagenome assembly WNFY01 (sample SAMN13153364, study PRJNA577476) | soil metagenome | isolation source: 60 cm soil or saprolite under grassland replicate 1 | place: USA:California | collected 2016-06-15
GAAGACTCACATAAGTTAATGCTACAAAGCCAGCAGGTAGTCGGACAGCATCATAGTAGTGAAGAAATTCGCTGAAAGGCGGAAGGAGCGAAGGATGCTGGTCATCTAAGTAAATGTTCAAAACGGAACAACTGTAAAAAGGATGATTCCAAGAATATTTGCGTATCTAAAACAAGTCAAGTCAGAAAGACGAAGTTAAAGATATTAAGGGATGAACGAGCCGTATGATGGGAGACTATCACGTACGGTTCTGTGAGAGGCTTGCGGGTGAAACTCCCGCTTGCCTACTCGGCCTTGTCCGTTCTGCTCATTATGAAACAAAAAAAATTTTTAAATTGTTTTTCCATTTTGAACAAGATTTTTTAAAGTAAGGTTATTCCTCATGATATAAGGCAGTTCTGCAAAACAAGTGAAAGGAAATCAAATTTTTAAAAATACAATTATATTTGACGCGGTAGACTTAATTAATGAAATATGAAGATAAATACCCAGTCACTTCAACCCCTTATTCAGTTTATTTATTCTGTAGCAGATCAGGTTTTGATAAACACTTATGAGCCGAGTAAATACAAGGACGTGATTTTACCAATGACTGTTATCAGGCGTTTGGATGCGGTGTTAGAACCAACAAAAAATAAAGTGCTTGAGTCTTATGAAAAATATAAAGGCAAACTAAATGATCTCACCACAATCTTAACAAGTAAGCAGAACGGTTCAGGTCAGGCATTTTACAACACTTCAACATACACTTTAAAAAAATTGTTGGATGAACCAAAGAGCATTCGAACCAATTTTGAAAATTACCTTAATGGCTTTTCTGATAATGTTCAGGATATCATCAGCAAATTCAAATTCAGAAATGAAATAGAAACGCTTGATGATGCGAATAAACTTTTCTCAACGATAGAAAAATTTGTTTCCCCAAAAATTGACTTGCGACCTGAAAGTTTGCCGCCCCTTGCAATGGGTTATGTGTTTGAAGATTTACTAAGACGTTTCAATGAAGCTACCAATGCAGAAGCAGGAAGGCACTTCACGCCAAGAGAAATAATTGAGTTAATGACTCACATCCTTTTCCTGCCCGTGAAAGAAAATATTCAGACAGGAACATTTTTGATTTACGACCCGTGTGCAGGAAGCGGTGCTATGCTCACCGAATCAAAAAAGTACATTACAGATGAGGAAGGAGAAATAAAATCGCAGGCAACAATTCATCTTTACGGGCAGGAAAATACGCCTACTATTTACGCTATTTCAAAATCAGATATGCTTTTGAAAGGCGAAGACCCGGAGAAAATTGTTTATGGCAGCACATTAAGCCAATACGGATTTGACAGGGAATTGCGTTTTGATTTCATGCTTACCAATCCACCTTACGGAACAAGTTGGGCTGATGATAAAAAAGCATTGAGTATTGGAGATAAAGGTAAAATTATTGACCCCCGATTTAAAGTTGGTGAAAACAAAATAAATGTTTCAAGCCGGGTGAATGATGGACAGTTGATGTTTATATTGCACATGCTCAGTAAAATGAAAGATACAGAGCAAGGCAGCCGCATAGCATCCATTCATAATGGTTCCGCCTTATTTACAGGTGATGCCGGGCAAGGTGAAAGTGAAATAAGAAAACACATTATTACCAAAGACTATCTTGAAGCCATCATTGCATTACCCAATGATATTTTCTACAATACGGGCATTCCAACTTACATATTTATAATGACTAACCGTAAGCCTGAACACCGCAAAGGAAAAATTCAACTCATTAATGCCAATGGCGAAAAATTTTTTGAAAAGGAAAAAAAATCTTTAGGCAGCAAACGCAATAAGTTATCAGCTAAGAATATAAATGATATTACAAACTTGTTTCTGCAATTCGAAGAAACCGAATACAGCAAAATTTTTGATAACGATGAATTCGGCTATTCCCAAATCATTGTTCACAGACCATTGCGGTTAATGGTGCAATTCACCGGCATAAAAATTCATTCGCTTCGTTTTGTTTCAAACAATGCAAAGCTCAGGGAAGAATTGTATCGTGAGTTTGGAAATGAAGTATATGAAAAAGAAGGAGCAAAAAAATTAGAAGAATGGTTGCTCAATTATTTCATTCAGGACAATGAAAATACAGACGAAAACAACGACGATGCAGAAACAGAAATCACAATCACTTCTCTTCCTAAGAAAAAACAAAAGATAGTAAAACAACTGATTGAAACCGGTAGTTGGAAGTGTGACCTTGAACTGATGAATAATGCAAAAATAATTTCAGAAAAATTCGGTGAAACCATCTATGATGATTTCAATGCGTTTAATGAATTGCTTGAGCAGGAATTGAATGAACAAAAAATAAAACTCACTGCAAAAGATAAGAAAGACATTATCAATGCTATTGCGTGGACAGACCCGAAGGCAAAAGAAGTGATTAAGAAAAAACACAAAGACGGAACATTAGAATATGTAAGCGATAAAAATTTAGAAGACTATGAAAACATTCCATTGAAAGAAAGCATTCAGGAATTTTTTGAAAGGGAAGTTTTGCCTTTCGCTCCTGACGCCTGGTGGAATAGAGAAGAAACCAAAATTGGTTACGAAATAAATTTCAACAAGTATTTCTATCAATATACACCGCCACGCAGCAAGCAGGAAATCGCTGCTGATTTATTTGCCATTGAAGAAGAAACGGAAAACCTTTTGAAAGAAATTGTAGAAAATGAATAATCAAACCACATATAAAAGAACGGATATAAAATGGATGCCTGAAATTCCATCTCACTGGGAAGTGCGAAGATTGAAAAATGTTTGCCGTTTTATTTACGGCAGCACATTAAAAGCGCAGGAAAGAAATGAAAATGGTAATGTGAATGTTTATGGGTCTAATGGAATTGTTGGTAAACATGACGAAGCAATTTCAGAAATGCCTTGCATTATAATCGGAAGAAAAGGCTCTTTTGGAAAAATAAATTTTTCACACGAAAAATGTTTTCCTATTGACACAACATATTATGTAGATAAAACTTCAACAAGCGAAAACATTTATTGGGTTGCATATCTTTTGGAATATTTGAAACTGGATGCATTTTCAAAGGACTCAGCAGTTCCAGGTTTAGCAAGAGAAGACGCTTATGAAAAATATGTTCCAGTTCCACCAGCGGGAGAACAGGATGAGATTGTTAAACACCTAAATAATCAATCAAAAAAAATAAATCACTTCATAAAAAGAAAACAACGCTTTATCGAATTACTTCAAGAGCAAAGGCAAAGCATCATCACACATGCAGTAACAAAAGGCATTGATGAAAATGTGACGATGAAAGAAACAGGAATTAATTGGATAGGACAAGTGCCGCAACATTGGGAATTGAGGAGATTGAAAACAATTGTTGATTTTAAAAGTGGAGAAAATATTACAGGCGAATCTATATCTGCTTCTGCGGCATATCCTGTTTATGGAGGAAATGGCATTAGAGGATATACAAATAAATTCACTAACCATGGAAATTATGTTTTAATTGGGAGGCAAGGAGCTCTTTGTGGAAATATTAATTACGCTTCGGGTAAATTTTGGGCGTCGGAACATGCTGTCGTAGTATATCCAAAAGTTGATTTAGATTTCACTTGGCTTGGAGAAACATTAACAACAATGAATCTAAATCAATATTCAATGGCTGCAGCTCAACCCGGGTTAGCAATTGAAAATATTCGGGTTCTAAGGATACCCTTTCCTTCAATAGAAGAACAACAAGCAATCGTCAATTACATCCGCGCCGAAACCAAAACCCTTGACATAGCAATTACAAAAGCAGAAAAAGAAATTGAACTGATGAAAGAATACAAAGAAGCAATGATTGCTGAGGCGATAACAGGGCGAAGAGGAAATTAAAATGAAAGAAGCACGGCTCATAAAACGTTTAGGCGAACTACGCTCGCTTCCCGGTGAAACAGAAGTTGTGGAATTTAAGGAAGCGAAAAACAATTTTCATTTCCCAGATATTGGTAAATATTTTTCAGCACTTTGCAACGAAGCAAACCTGAAAGGAAAATCCGATGCATGGCTGGTGTTTGGTGTAGAGAACAAACAGAGAAACATTGTCGGCTCACATTATCGTGAAAATAACCGACCATATTTAGACAGCTTGAAAGGTGAAATCGGAAACAAAACAACTAACCGTATCACCTTTACAGAAATTTATGAATTGAATTTACATGAAGGCAGGGTGATAATGTTTCAGATACCCGCAGCGCCTCAGGGATTACCTGTTGCATGGGAAGGTCATTACTACGGCAGAGACGGTGAGCAACTTTCACCGCTCAATCTTTCGGAACTTGAACACATACGTAAACAGGCAACCCGTATTGACTGGAGTGCAGGGCTATGCGAAGAAGCAACGCTAAATGATTTGGATGCTACAGCAATTGTTTCAGCAAAAGAAAATTTCAAAATCAAAAACCCTCGCATTGCTACTGAAGTAGATGGATGGAACACTGCAATATTTCTGAATAAAGCAAAAGTTACCATTAACGGGCAGGTTACACGCGCGGCCATTATTCTTTTAGGCAAGCCGGAATCAGAACACTTCATTTCTCCGGCAGTGGCAGGCATCACATGGGTATTGCGCGACAAGGATAAAGTGGAAAAGGACTATGCGCATTTTTCATGTCCCTTCATTCTTTCAGTAGATGCGCTGTTTGGAAAAATCCGCAACCTGAAATACCGCTATATCAAATCAGGAACATTGTTTCCTGATGAAGTTGACCAGTACGACCCGTTCAGCATCAAAGAAGCATTGAGCAATTGTATTGCTCATCAGGACTATTCACTTTGCGGTCGCATTAATGTAGTTGAGCGGGAAGATGGATACCTCACATTCACCAATCTTGGCGAGTTTCTTCCCGGCTCCATTGAAACGGTAATTCAAAGCGACAGTCCACCGGAGTATTACCGCAATCAGTTTTTAGCTCAGGCAATGGTAAACCTCAACATGATTGACACGATAGGCAGTGGAATAAAAAGAATGTTTCGTTTACAGAGTCAGCGGTTTTTTCCGATGCCCGATTATGATTTTTCTGCAGGAAAAGTAAAAGCAACGATTACAGGGAAAGTGCTTGACATAGATTATGCAAGGGTATTGGCTCAAAATCCTGACCTCACTTTGGATGAAATCATTTTGCTTGACAAGGTGCAGAAAAAAAAGGATATTACAGAGGATGAAATTTTTCACCTCAAAACGAAGGGGCTTGTTGAAGGAAGAAAACCTAACTATCATATTTCTCAAAGTGTTGCCGAAAAGACCGACCAAAAAGCAGAATACATCAGGAACCGTGGCTTCAAAGACCAGCATTACAAAGACATGATTTTAGAATTCATTGACAAATATGGTTCGGCTTCGAAGAAAGATATTGACAAACTCATTTTAGATATTCTTCCACAGGTTTTAGATAAAAAAAAGAAGGAAAATAAGGTCAGAAATTTGGTTTACGACATGTCAAAACGGGATATGACCATTGAAAATAAAGGGACTAACCGAAAGCCGGTTTGGAAACGAAAAGTTTAACTAAAACCCGATTAGATAAACTTTAGATATTTATTAGATAAACTTTAGATAAACTCGCACAATGCCTGAATTAACTGATACATCTGAAAAAGGATTAGAAGCACTCATAACTCAACACCTTTGTATGCTTAATGGTTTTGAGGAAAGACATTTCTCACAATACAACCGGGTTGAATGTGCAGACGAAGAATTGCTTTTTAAATTTTTAGCAGACACGCAGCCAAAAGAATTTGCAAAACTCCAAACCGTTCACGGGGAGAATTTCAGGCAACGCATTTTATATCTCATTAACAGAAAAATAAAAGACCAGACAGTAGTAAGCGATACTTGTCTTGGCGGTATTGTAAATCTTCTCAGAACAGAAATTATAGACGGGCAAAGCGGAATTAAATTGAAATTATTTTTTGACAAACCGGTTTCTTCATTCAATTCAAAAGCTGTTGAACTATACAGCAAAAATATTTTTTCAGTAACACGGCAGGTGCATTACAGCACACAAAATGAAAACTCACTTGACCTTGTTCTGTTCATTAATGGTTTGCCTGTTATTACTTTTGAATTGAAGAACGAACTCACCAAACAAAATGTAAAAGATGCCATTCGCCAATACAAAACGGCACGTGACCCTAAAGAAGAAATATTCCGGCTTGCCCGTTGCATTGTTCACTTTGCCGTAGATAGCGAGCAGGCTTGGATGTGCAGCCATTTAAGAGGTAATAACTCTTCATTTCTTCCATTCAATAAAGGACACAACAACGGCGCAGGAAATCCGCCGAATGATGCTGGAATAAAAACCGATTACCTCTGGAAAGAGATTCTTACAAAAGATAGTTTGACAAACATCATTGAGAATTACGTGCAATTAGCAGAGGAAGAAATTGAAAAGATTTTGCCTGACGGTAAAATCAAAAAAGAGAAAATCAGAAAATTGATTTTTCCCCGCTATCATCAACTTGATTCTGTGCGAAAACTTTTGCAGGATGCGAAAGATAACGGAGCAGGTAAACGTTATCTCATTCAGCACTCAGCAGGTTCAGGAAAAAGTAATTCTATCAGTTGGCTTGCACATCAATTGGTCGGTTTGTTTGATAAGACAAATACTGACGCAATTTTTGATTCAGTAATTGTAGTGACAGACCGTGTTGTTTTGGATGCACAGATTCAAAAAAACATAAAACAATTTGAACAGGTGCAGGGAGTAGTTGAACCGATTGATAGAGGCTCCAAGCATTTGAAAGAAGCATTAGAAGAAGGAAAGAAAATCATAATCACTACAATTCAGAAATTTCCTGTCATTGCAAAAGAAATAGGAGAACTTTCTCAAAATTCATTTGCAATAATTATTGATGAAGCGCACAGCAGTACAAGTGGAAGTACGTTACGACAACTGAATGAGAGCTTGTATAAAGAAATAAAAAAGGAGTTAGACGAAGAGGAAGAAAATACAGATACTAACGACGCGCTATTGCAAATTATCGCTCAAACAAAAAAGCTTCTTACAAATGCAAGTTATTTTGCTTTTACTGCCACACCGAAAAACAAAACGCTTGAATTATTTGGAGTGAAATATAAAGATGGTGATAAAGAAAAATTCCGTGCCTTTCATCTCTACTCTATGAAGCAAGCCATCGAAGAAAACTTTATTCTTGATGTGCTGCAGAATTATACCACTTACCAAAGCTACTATGCACTGTTAAAGAAGATTCAGGACGATCCTGAGTACGATAAACTAAAGGCGCAAAAGAAACTTAGAGTATATGTTGAGAGCCATGAACATGCCATAAGGTTGAAATCTGAATTGATTATTGAGCACTTTGTGGAATCAGTAATTGCAAAACAAAAGATAAACGGACTCGCAAAAGCAATGCTGGTAACAGGCAGCCGCAAGAATGCCGTAAAATATAAAAAGGCATTTGACAAATACCTTGTTGAAACCAATAACCCTTACAAAGCGATTGTTGCTTTTTCTGGTGAAGTTGATAAAGAAACTGAACAATCATTAAATCATTTTTCGAGTGCTTCAATTCCAGATGAGTTCAAAAAATCTGAAAACAGATTTTTGATTGTGGCAAACAAATATCAAACCGGTTTTGACCAACCCTTGCTGCACACCATGTATGTTGACAAAAAATTAGGAGGCGTTAATGCAGTTCAAACCTTATCGAGATTGAACCGTACAGCAGCCGGTAAGAATGATACTTTTGTATTGGATTTTGCCAACACTACAGATGAAATTAAAAAATTTTTTGACCCATTCTATGAAACAACAATTTTAGGTGAAGCAACAGACCCGAATAAATTATTTGACCTTCAAAATGCTTTAGACAATTTTCAAGTTTATACTCATGCACAAGTGCAGGAATTCTCTGATAAAATTGTTGCCAGTGTTCCCGTTGACCAACTCCATATCATTTTAGATGCAGCAGCAGAAATTTTCCGCATAACACTCAATGAAAAGGCACAAGAAGATTTCAGAGTAAAATGTAAATCTTATGTCAGGCTATATGTTTTCCTTGCCCAAATACTACCATTCACAAATGCTTATCTTGAGCGGCTTTACATTTTTCTCAATCATTTACAGAATAAAATCGGCAGAGAGGACGGAGAAGACCTTGCACAAGGAATTTTGGATAACATTGATATGGACAGTTACCGTCTGCAGCGTGAAGGTGAATTCAGAATAATGCTACAACAAGGCGATGAATTAAAGCCGTTGCCAACGGAAATGAGAGGTAATATTGCAGAGCCGCAGATGGAATATCTGTCCACCATTGTAAAAGCATTCAATGAAAAGTTTGGAACCACCTTTACGAATGAAGATAAAGTCAGAAAGATGACGGAAGAGTTAATGCAAGATGTAATGGGAGACAAAAAAGCAGTTGACAATATCAATGCTTCATTACAGAAAAAGGACTTGCAAAATGCGCAAATCACCTTCACGGATGTGCTGAAAGAAAAAATGGTAAACCATATTGAAAGCAATTTTGAAGTGTTTAAAGAATATAATGATAACCCCGAGTTCCGTGCTTTTCTTGCAGGGCAAATGTTCAAAATTATGCTAAGGGATTTCGGAAAATATAATTTTAAATGAATTAGATTATAGTTCGGCGAATTGACCTGACTAACTTTTACGATATTTCGTTCTCGTCAGAAATAGGGAAATAAACTTTATCACCATTATTTATTAAAAGTAGTTGTACTTGTTTCAAATATTCAAAAGAATATCTTTTTATACCTGTTTATTTAACTTTCCCTTCTGCATCAGTCACGCAAAATTTTCTTCAAGAAGAATAGTATAACATGGCTAAAATTTGCTCATGTATTCTTCAATAATTCTATTCATTTTACCTTTATTAAGCCATTGATTTTTGCAAGCGTGTAAATGAAAAGTGAATTGTATGAAAAACAAAAATTCAATCAATTTTAAGAGAAAAAAATATTACTTTAAATGGTGCTCAAGCTTACCAAAATTTGAGGTATTTTCTCGTGAAGTTTTACTATCCTTTTTCCCTTTTATCTTTTGTTATTCCCATCAATTCCTGAAAAGGATTTTTAGTTATCTCTATCATTTGTTTTCAAACTTCATTAACTCAGATTTTCCTTTTAAAGAACAGATTTGTTTAAATGCATTAATGTGCCCGGTCTTGCACATGGCAAGATGTACAAACAATATTTGTCAAAATCCGAATGAACGAAAGTGAATTAACACAGGTAAAAAAGAATCAACAACAAACCACTGAGAGAAATCTGAGTAACTACATCCGCAAAGTGTCTCTGCAAAAACCTGTTATTGTAAAATACCGTAATCAATCAGCAGATGATTTTTTACGTGATATGCTGGAATTAAAAAAAGAGCTGAATGCGGTTGGCAACAATTTCAACCAGGCAGTAAAAAAATTGCACATACTCGACAAGATACCTGAATTCCGTTCATGGGTAACCACAAATCATTCGCTACAACAGTCTTTAATAAGCAAAGTAGAAGAAATAAAATCACGGATGAATCAACTGTATGAACAATGGTTGCGAAAATAACAACACCACATCGAATTATGGATGCTTTAAACTATAACGAAAAGAAAGTTCGAAAAGGAACAGCAAAATGTATTTATGCAGGTAACTATTTAAGTGAACCCGGCAAGATGAATTTTTATCAAAAACTTGAAGGCTTTGAAGACAGGAATGTTTTGAATGAAAGAGCATCCACAAAAACACTCCATGTATCACTCAATTTCGATCCAGCAGAAAAGTTCTCAAATAATAAACTTGAGGAGATTGCAACAGTTTATATGGATAAGATTGGTTTTGGTGAGCAGCCTTATCTTGTTTATCAGCACTTTGATGCAGGACATCCGCACGTACATATTGTAAGCACAACAATTCGTTCAGATGGAACACGAATCAACACACATAATATCGGACGCAATCAATCGGAGAAGGCAAGGAAAGAAATTGAACAAATGTATAAGCTGGTAAGAGCAGAAAATCAAAAGCAAATTTTGAAACATCAAATCAAACCTGTTGATGTTGCTAAAGTGATCTATGGAAAATCAGAAACAAAAAGAAGTATTACCAATGTGCTTAATTCAGTTGTGAGTAATTACAAATACACATCAATCCCTGAACTTAATGCTGCACTAAAGCAATTCAATGTAATTGCAGACAGAGGAAGTGAAGAAGGAAGGATCTACAAAAATCGCGGATTGGTATATCGTATTCTTGATACAAACGGAAATAAAATTGGTGTGCCTGTTAAAGCAAGTTCTATCAGTGGTAAACCTACACTCGATAATCTTGAGAAAAAGTTTGTAATAAATGAAATGGCAAGAGAGCCATTTAAGCAAAGAATGAAAAATGTTATTGATGAAGCTTTTGCAAAACAAACATCAAGTATAAAACAATTGATTGAGGAACTGGAAAAGAAACAGGTTTATACAGTGCTAAGACAAAATGCAGAAGGACGCCTTTACGGGATAACATTTGTGGATAATCAAACCAAATGTGTTTTTAACGGTAGTGATTTAGGAAAAGGCTACAGCGCTGCGGCTTTACAAAGTCGTATTAGCATTGCAGGCATTGAGGCAACAAAAAAAGACGTTGTGCAAACTGATGAAACTTCCAGGACGTCATCACGCGGATTCCAAATGGATTTGCATGTCCAAGATCATAAAGAACAAACTTTAAACAAATCATTGCAAAATGAAAACTTATTGGAACAATTGTTATCGCCTAAACAGCAATATGAAAATGTTCCTTTTCAACTTAAAAGAAAAAGAAAACGAAAGAAAAGGAATTTGCGATTATAGTTTGAACAAATAAAACGCTGCTATGAATTTTAAAAATTACTGGCACGTTCGAAATTTTTGTTCAGCAATGGATTGAACGTTTAAGAGTGCGACGCAACGAAAGTTCAATAGTAGCACAAAAGATGGGTACATAAAAGATCAAACTATAAAACATCAAATTTTTCCCCCTTCAGGGGAAAATAAAAAGGGGGCATTATGTCAGCCGGTACAGGAGAGAATGAACAGGGGTTAATGAAGATACTGGACTTTACCAGGCTTGCAGCCATTGTAATTCTGCTTTTGCATTTTTACTATTACTGTTATGCTGCTTTTAAAAATTGGCAGCTTACAACAACTATTACAAACCGGTTACTGATGAATATTATGAAAACCGGATTATTTGAAAATTCGTACACGTCAAAATTGATCGCAATAGGATTGCTCGTCATTTCATTAATGGGTGCAAAAGGAAAAAAGGATGAGAAGCTGAAAGGCAAAAACATTGCGTTATGGTTATTGATTGGCTTATTCTTATACTTTTTAAGCAGCCTCATCTTTAACCTGAATGCATCTGTCGAAACAATTGCTATTGCTTACATGATAAGTTCAGGTACAGGATTTTTATTAGTGCTGAGCAGTGGCACAATGTTATCAAGATTAATTCAGCTTCGCTTATCAAAGGATATTTTTAATGAACTGAATGAATCTTTTCCGCAGGAAGAAAGACGTATCGAAAATGATTATTCGGTTAATCTGTCTGCTCAGTATAAGCTGAAACAAAAAATAAGAAAAAGCTGGATTAACATTATCAATCCTTTTCGCGGCTTACTTGTAATTGGAAGTCCGGGTGCAGGTAAATCATGGTTTGTAATCCAACATGTCATTAAACAGCATATCGAAAAAGGATTTGCGATGTTTGTATATGACTTCAAGTATGATGACCTTACAAGAATTACTTATAACTGGCTCCTGCAACATAAAAATAAGTATGCTGTTATGCCTTCGTTCTTTGTGATCAACTTTGATAACCTTTCTGTATCACATCGCTGCAATCCTTTAGATCCTTCATCCATGCATGATATAACTGATGCAACTGAATCCGCAAGAACAATACTTTTAGGATTAAACAGAGAGTGGATAAATAAACAGGGAGATTTCTTTGTAGAATCTCCAATCAATTTTGTTACTGCTGTTATATGGTTTCTTCGCAAATATGAAGATGGAAAATATTGTACACTGCCTCATGTGATAGAACTGATGCAGTCAGAATATGATGAATTGTTCCCTGTACTGAATACTCAGGCAGAAATTGAAGTATTGATAAATCCTTTCGTTACAGCTTATCAGAATGATGCAATGGAACAACTGGAGGGACAGGTTGCATCAGCAAAAATTGGAATGGCAAGACTTGCTTCACCGCAGCTTTATTGGGTATTATCGGGCAATGATTTTACACTTGATATTAATAATCCTAAAAGTCCCAAAATTGTTTGCATTGGTAATAATCCTGAAAAGCAACAAATCTATGGTGCAGTGTTGTCGCTGTATGTTTCAAGATTGGTAAGGCAGGTAAATAAAAAAGGGCAACAAAAATGTAGCCTTGTGTTTGATGAATTCCCAACCATCTTTTTTAATCATATTGATTCACTCGTCGCAACGGCAAGAAGTAATAAGGTTGCAACAACTTTGGCTATGCAGGATTTTAGTCAATTGAAAAAAGATTATGGCAAGGAGCAGGCAGATGTAATTGTAAATATCACTGGTAATATTATCAGTGGCCAGGTGATGGGCGAAACATCTAAACTATTATCTGAACGTTTTGGAAAGATTATGCAGGATAGAGAAAGTGTATCAATCAATCGTACTGATACTTCTGTCAGTCGTTCTATGCAATTAGATTACGCTATTCCTGCTTCCAAAATTTCTTCCTTGTCTTCTGGAGAGTTTGTAGGTATGGTTGCAGATGATCCTGATGAAAAGATTAAACTCAAAATGTTTAATGCAACTATTATGAATGATACAGAAAAGTTGAACAATGAAACAAAAAAGTTTAAAAATATTCCAGTGATCGCAGATGTTATACAGCAACAGATAATGGATAATTATTTCCAGGTGAAGCTGGATATAAAGAAGATGATTGCGAAAGAGGTTGAAAGATTGAAAGCGGAGAGAAAAGTTGAAGCAGATGAAGTTTGACAATAAGCAGTTTGAAATTTTTCATTGCAGACTTAAAAGTTTTTATATGGAATTAGAAAAACAGTTTACAGAAGTTATTCAACTCATTAAGGAAGCGAGATATAAAGCGCTTAAGGTAGTAAATACGGAATTGATCGATTTGTATTGGCAAGTAGGCGAATATATCAGCAAAAGAATATCTGCAGAGAAATGGGGAAAGTCTGTTGTCCAAAAATTGGCGAAGTATATTGAAAAACGAGAACCGGATATAAAAGGCTTCTCAGATAAGAATCTCTGGCGAATGAAACAATTATATGAGACATACAAAGACTTTCCGGAACTCTCACCACTACTGAGAGAAATAAGCTGGACAAATAATCTTATAATATTGAGCGGGGCTAAATCAATTGAAGAAAAAGAATTTTATCTCAAGCTTTGCATCCAGGAAGGCTATGGAAAGAGAGAACTTGAACGCCAAATAACAAGTAGTTTATTTGAAAGGGTTATGCTTGGCAAGCAAAAACTCTCACCGGCGGTGAGAGAATTGAATGGAAATGGCACTCATACTTTTAAAGACAGTTATGTTTTTGAATTTTTAAATCTTCCTGAAGTTCACAACGAAGATCAGCTTCAAAAAGCGTTAATCTCCCAAATGAAGAATTTTATCCTTGAATTAGGAAAAGATTTCTTGTTTATGGAAGAAGAATACAGATTACAAGTTGGAAATAATGATTTTTGGATTGACCTTTTATTTTATCACAGAGAGTTACAATGCCTGGTAGCCTTTGAGTTAAAAGCAGGAAAATTTAAACCCGAATTTTTGGGACAGCTTAACTTTTATCTCGAAGCATTGGACCGTGATGTAAAAAAGAAAAATGAAAATCCAAGCATGGGCGTATTGCTTTGCAAGTATAAAGATGATGAAGTGGTAGAATATGCATTAAGCAGAAATCTTTCACCTGCTTTGATTGCAGCCTATCAAACTCAACTGCCTGATAAAAAACTATTGAAAAATAAGTTGCACGATATTTTTGAAAACTCGCATAAATGAGCCGATAAACCATCGTTTTTTTAACAATTATGTTATATATATGTAGCAATTTATAAACAACAATGAAATATAATCAAAAAGTTTCGTAGCCCGCATAAGTTTGATTTCAGGAAATAAAGTTTAGTTTGCTCCAATATTCTTCAATTCTGATCTCCAATATATTTATTCAATTATTCGCCTACATTATTCATAAGCTGGTGATATTAATTTAAAAAATTCAACTTGTAAACATTGCAATTTTATTTTACAATCAGCAACAATCAGTAAATTTGTATAGATAAGTTGTTCTTTGTAAAGTACTGTAAGACTAAAAGAGAATAAACAAATTGGTTCGACCAAAAGTTCGACCAAAAAAGAAAGACCGTTGATTTACAACGGTCTATACTCTAACCAGTGATCCCGTTGGGAATTGAATGATACATTACAAACTTAATTTTATATTGAGTATCAATAAGGAAAACTAAAAGCTACCATAAAAAAACACAAACTTTCGGCAAACATTTGCGCCAAAATTACTACCTTCCCTGTAAACTTCATTCATTATGTCAACAATTAAACTAAACCTCAGAAGGGATAAAATGTCCCGGGCAGGACTATCTCCTATTGAATTAATTTATCAGATTTCAGGAAAGAGAAAATACTATAATACAGGGATAAAAATACCATTTGAAAACTGGGATAATGATCATCAGTTGGTGATTTTTACCCGGAAAGGGACCTTGCTGAAAACAGAAGTATTAAGCCTTAATGAGAAACTAAACCGCTTGCGAAAAAAGGTCTATGCAATTGAAGAAAGTTTAAGCAGTGAAGGTATAAGCCCTGCACCTGAATTGATAATCGAACAATTAAAACAACCCGATGCAAAAAAAACAACAACTGTAAATGTCTGTGATTTTATTGATAAGCATATCAAACAAAATAAAACCACAAAGGTTAGTGTTGCTGTTTACAGGCAATTAAAAAATGACCTGATTTCCTTTAATCCGAAAATTTCATTTGATAAGATTAGTTATCAATTTTTTGCAGGTCTACAAAATTTCCTGATAAATAAAAATCTTGCAAATTCCACTATTGCAAAAAGGCTGAGCACACTAAAAACAATCATTTCATCCGCTACACTGCACGGAATTGTTGTTGATAATAATTATAAAGCATTTAAGTTAAGACGCGAAACACTGCCTGTTATTGCGCTAAATGAACAGGATTTTCAGAAGTTGTTTGATCTTGGTCTTACTGATAACAAACGCTTAAGTGATACAAGAGATATTTTTTGCTTTGCATGCGTTTCAGGATTGAGATTTTCAGATCTGCAACAATTAAAAAGAGAGCATATCAGAGAAGATCAAATTGTTTTAACGATACGTAAAACCCGGGAGCCGCACAGGATACCACTGAATAATTATTCAAAAACTATTCTTGCCAGATATGCTGATGATTTAAGACCATTGCCCATGTTTAGCAGTCAAAATTTAAACTATGCTATTAAAGATTTATGTAAGTATGCAGGAATAAATGAACCTGTTGAGATAGTAAAATATCGCGGTAATAAACGTGAGGTTTCAACACTACCAAAATATGAACTGATAAGCTTGCATTCAGGAAGAAGAACATTTGCAACATTGAGTTTAAAAAGGGGTATGCTTGTGCATGAAGTAATGGCTATCGGTGGGTGGAAAGACTATAAAAGTTTTGCACGATACATAGCAGTTACTGAAGATGCAAAACAAAATGCAATGGAAAAAGCATGGGACAAACCCAAACTACACGCTGTAGCATCTTAATGAAAAAACTAATTCTTCTGAAGGATTAGTTTAAAAAAGCCCCCAGGCTTGCAACCAGGGGCTTTCAATGGAAACAACTTTTACTTGTTAAAAAACTCGAATTATGAACAAAGATAATTTAAACCTTTGGGATCTTTACAGGGCTAAATTTTCAACGGCAGAGGAAAACGAACAGTTCTATGCCTTTTTATATAAAGTATTTGAAATTGATAAGAGGTTTCCCCTGCATGTAAGTGTAAAATCTGAGCCTACAAGGCGGGAAGCTTTGAGACAGGCACAAAAGGAAAATGGCGGCATGTTGACAAACGAACAAATAAAAGAACTGGCAAAAAAATATGGATGGCACGGGAAGGCAATGTGTGATTATTATAAAAAAATCCGTAGTAAATTAATGTAACAAAAAAAAGCACCAGGTGCGCACCGGGGTGCCGACACAATTTTGTATTAGGTTTGTGAAAAAACAACACAAACCTTTTTTTATGGATAATTATAACCCTTTTGAAAAAATTGAGGAGAGATTTGATAATCTCGAAAAAAAACTCGAAGACGCAGGACACCTGCCGGAAATAATTGATTCCCGTGAATTGATGCGTCGCCTTGGTATTAGTGAACCTACCTTTATTAAACTGAAAAGAAGAAACAAAATAGTTGGATTTAAAGTAGGTGGCCTTTATCGCTTTGATTGGTATGAAGTAGTAAAAGCACTGAAAAAAACTTAGAAAACCAATAAATCCAATACCCTTAAAATTACTCACTCACTCAATAGAAATAAAAGCTCATACACTCTTATTGCCGAAAACAAAAACAGCGGATGAAAATCCGCTGTAAACAATATTTTATTACCATATAAAATACAAAGGTAATGAGAAACGAAGTTAATGCACAAGATAACAGCAACAATATACCAAACTTTCAGGCAAAAGACTTCGACCCGAATTTTGCTACGCTGGAAGATTTTGAATACTTAAGAATAACTGAAACAACTGATATACCATTACCTGAAACGATTATTTCTGTAAATGGTGCAATCATTGCCGAAGCCGGTGATATGACAACAATCAGCGGAGCCAGTAAATCAGGCAAATCCGCTATTTCCGGCTATATAATTGCAGCGTCAATAAGCAAAGATGTAAAAGATCCCATACCGGGTTTTAATGTTCAAAACAATGACAAAGGAAGAGCAATTATTCATCTTGACACAGAACAATCCAAGTACAGTCACCAAAGAAATTATATAAAAATCCTTAGACGTACGGAAATTAAAAATTCCCCCGATTACCTGTTAAGTTATAATATCCGCAAACTTTCACTTGACGAATATCAACCAACTACAAATGGCATTTGCGAGGCAGCAGCAAAACAATTTGGCGGCATTCACATGATCATTATAGATGGATTGGCTGATTATATAAACGATGTAAATAATGAAACAGAAAGCCGAAATATCGTTAAGTATTTCATGCACCTGGCTGAAAAATATAATGCTGCAGCAATTGTAATCATCCATACTAATCCTGCAGCAAAAGGGATTGAGGGAAAAGAACGCGGGCACCTGGGCAGTGAATGTCAACGTAAAAGTCAATCTTTACTTACACTTATTGCAGGGAAAGATGACGTTTCAATATTAACGGCTAAACTGTTTCGCAATGCAGGTAAAGAAGATTTTGAACCCATATCGTTGAAATATGATAAAGAGAGAGGATACCATGTTTACTTCGAAGCGGAAAGAGAAGAAAAAGTGCAAAAAAATGAACTTGCACTAGTGCACTTATGTATCAAAAAAAGTCAAGTAGTGCTACTAGTGCAGCAAATGCGTCTATATAGACGCATTTTGCACTATTCGTGCTGCACTAGTATACATATCCTACTTGCACCAGTGCAGATGCACTACAAAAATATTATAACATGATTTGGCTTGAACAAAAAACAACAATCTACCAAAACAATAAAGATGTTATTGGCGAACAAACAACAATAGAAAAAATATTGTTCTCAGGCTTTGAAAAAAATTTGCCGCATATCATTGAACTGAGAAAATTAAATGTGAATGCACCGGACTATAAAACTCAGAAAGATGCATTTAAAACAAAACTTCAGACATATACACCATCTGCACTACTTGCAAGCAGGCAAAAAAATAATATCATTGAAATAAACAGAACAGGATTACTGCAACTTGATTTTGATTATAGCGATATTAAACAATACAACATTGAAAAATTAAAGCAAGCACTGTTTAAATTGCCATTTATCGCATATTGCGGACTTTCATGCACGGGTAAAGGATTCTATGCACTGGCACAAATAACAGAACCGGAACGTTTACAGGAATACGCACAACACTGCTTTAAGATATTCAAAGAAAAGTATGGTATTCGTGTTGACCCTTCAAAAGGTGGTAATGTGGCACATTTACGCTATATATCCTATGACTGCAATATGTTAGTGCGTGAACAGCCTTGCATACTACACATACCAAAACCGCAACCAGTAATAAAAAAACAAAAGAAAATTATTTACACTGGTGACTTTGACCCATTTAAACATGCTATAAAAACGGCTGAAACTAAAGCAGGTGGGACGTTTCAGCATGGCAGCAATGGACATAGATTTATCTTTTATTTGTGCTGCTCATTGAAAGGATTGAATGTACCAATAAGCGAAACTGAAAACTGGATTGATAAAAACTTAATACCACTAAAAGAAATTAAAAGTAACTGCATAAAAGCGGCATATAAATGATAAAAAAACACGCTTCACATTTAAAGACAAACCGGCAAAATACATTGTAACTGCTCAAAATAATCGGGTTCAATTCCACCCTGCACTCGAAAACAGATATAAAAACATCAAAAAGTAGCATTTTAGGTAGTAAATTTGACTATAAACAGGCATAGCATGGGTATGCAAATTAGTGGTAGATGGGTGAAAGGAGACCAGTCACCTTATCCAAATGGCCGGCCGAAGAATGGAACATTAACGGCGAAAGGTATTCTTGA
>WNFY01002131.1_pt1 | contig 18839 bp, 12 predicted proteins | sample 5400091 | NCBI WGS metagenome assembly WNFY01 (sample SAMN13153364, study PRJNA577476) | soil metagenome | isolation source: 60 cm soil or saprolite under grassland replicate 1 | place: USA:California | collected 2016-06-15
TAACTCTCGTCTGCTTATAACGTTGTTGTTGTCGCCCTCGCAAGCACCAACTCAGTGACTTTTTCAACACCAACTCTCTATAGCACTCATTGAGGGTTTCGCCGGTGCTCGCAGCAGGCAGCAATTACTGTGGCGATATTTCTGGCATTGCTTTGATGTTCGCCAGCAACGCATCGGGTGAAACCGGTCGGCCAAAAAATTCCTTTAGCTCCAGGGAGGTCTCGTGCTCCATACCTTGACGCAACAGGTGCTCAGATATCCACCGATACCACTGTGGATTCCCGGTTGCGAAGGGGCCGAGTGATTCCTGAATCCGACTACGTATATCTGCCGTAATTACTGCCCCCAAGCCGTAGTTCACCATGTAACCTGGTGCATCCACCAACTGCACTCGCACTGCCCACCATGCCAACTCAGGATGCGGGACTATGTGCAGATAGTGGCTGGTGATTTCCGCCCAAGCGGCGTTGGGATCGGCCGCCGGATTATGTAGCAAGCGGATTTCAAAGAGTGCCCACGCCACATCGAGCATGACGCCGGAATAGAGCGCGCGCATCGAATCTGAGTAAGACGCGCTCCTGCCCAGATATTTCTTTTGCCAGGCGGGCTCGTAGACATCCCATGACGGGACGTCGGCCAAAGCCTCGTAGAATACCGGGTCTCCAAGGTCCATGAAGGCGGGTCTCGTGTGCAGAGCCATCATGTGTGCAGCGTGGCCGTTTTCATGCATGAACTCATTGAGCAAACCCAAGCCGCCGCGAGCGTAGTTTCCGGAGATATAAGCCACGGTCGGCCGCCACTCATGGTGAACGATGTGGCCGCGGACAACAAAATCCGTGTAAGCCAGAGGCGCTTTACCAGGTCGCGGGTCGAGATCGTAGAGAATGCCGAGTTGCTTTAAGTCAGCGCCGAGGTCCTTATAGTAGTGCTGAGCAATTGGCGGCAGCGACTCTCGCGGAATCGCCTTGGCAAGTAGACGATCAGCTTGACTCGCCAGATAGCGATAGTCCCACGGCTCGACTTGCTGATCATCACTCGTCTCGCGCCAAGCATCCAGAATCTGCATCAGCCAGGTCTCGATCTGTGCGGCTTGCACACCCAGTGTCTGCGCTGCTTCATCCGCTGGCGAGCCGTTCTTGGCCGTGTCAGCAGAGGATTGGGCAATCATGCGGCGATAAGGACTCTCAGTTTCGTCGTTTCCATTAATCACCTTCCACAGTGGAACAAACGCCATGAAAAGTGATTTGCGCCGCTCGGGTTCGACGATCTCTGTGAGCAAATCAAGTGCTGAGACTCGGTTCAGCTGATTACCTTCGAATTCCAGATTGTTCCCCAACTCGTCGAAGCAGGAGTACAGTGCGGAGCGCAAGTCGGCATTCTTCAAGTCGCGGTTCTGGGCATCTTTGCAGTGAAATTTGTGTTCAGGCGCGGTTTGGTCTGTCGCCATCGATTGAACGGTCTTGCGCATGAGCTTGAGCGCACGGGCATCTGCTGCTGAAAGATCCTTTGCCGAAATTCTTTCCAGGAGCGCGGTAATCTCCTTGTATTTTTCATCCCGGACTCGCTTCCATGCAGCGCGATCCTTTCCCTTGTAGGTGATGAAAAGACCTGAATCAATCGCCGCTAAGATGCTGGAAGCATCCATCAAATCGGCGTAGAGCCTTTCCGTCTGCTCCAGCGAGTTACGCGCGGATGCACGGGACGAACTGCTACTCAGAATCAGACTTGCGGCGAAGGAGAGGACGAGTACGAGTGAAACGGAGCGTAGCGTCATGGTTTTTCCGACGCAACAGAGTAGATCAAAATGCCAATTGGCGAGAAATCGTCATTACACTCATTGACGATTCTCGTGAGTGATAACGCGTTTTAGAGAGCAATTTCTCCAGAAGCGTTTTCCCCGATCATTTACAAATTGGCGGACGGAGCACACGCAGCTAAGCTGCTTTCCAATCACCGTCTGAGCTTCGGCTGCCGACCAAATCTTGCCGGAGTCGTTCCATTTGTGTCGCTGCTTCTTTCAGTTGCTCGGCACATTCGTGTCCCTGTCGTGGAAGGAACCCCCCGTAATTTTCAAGCAGCAGCCGGGAATTTGTATTTAAGGCACTGATGTTGAAACGCGCTTGACCGGAAAGGGCAGACGTTAGTTTTGCTAGCTGCGAATCGCGCACCGACAGTGCTCGTCTGCTCTGGGCGGATTCTTCTGCCAACAGTCGCCCGTCGTAGCGAATCAGTCCGAACAGACATGCTGCCAGCACAAGCAAGCCAGAATTAGTAATAATGGTCACCGACAGCACCTTCTTCAATGTGACAGTCCGCTCTGTGTCGAATCTCACGAAATTGCTGCTCTCCGCTGACGAGAGCGACGATATGACGCGGCGCGCCTCGTCCATGTAGTCCTTACCTTCGTTTGTGGCCACCAGTGTGAATGAACGATGTCGATACCCCCGTTGACGCAAATCAATCGTGCGTTCCATCTCAGCCTGCTTTGACTTAACCAACGACTCGAGTTGTGACTCCAGTGATCGTTCGCCCTCCGTCCGACTAGCCAGTTTTGCCCGAAGAGTGGCGAAATCGGATTCCATCCTGTTCTTCGCGGCGGTGTAGGGTTGCAAGTACGACTGATCGTTCGTTAGCAAATATCCACGCTGACCCGTTTCCATATCAGTCAAATTCTTCAGGACACCAGAGATGCTCGCCTGCATGATGGAGCTTTCCAGTGTGAGCGTCGCCATTTTCTGCATCTGCCTCAAATGATCGACAAAAAGATAAGCATTCAATGCGATACAGACGAGCAGAGTGGGAACCGCGATTTGCAGCGCACCTTTTCGAATCATATTTTTGTGCCACCTTTCATGTGATGTTCACGCTCTCCGCCGTGATTCGACTGGCTTTCGAAATCTCCAAGGCAATCTTCACCCCGGCATCCCTGCTGGGGAGCGTTCCTTCATCTGACATGATTGAACTGGCAGCCACAGCGAAAAGCAGACCGTCCTCCTGCTTGTCGAAATAAAGCACTACCCGATTCGTTGCCATGTGCGAAGCTCCTACGGATTGTTTTAAGAATCATAGGCCGATTCCGCACAAGAACGAGGTTATCTCTATTGGTGCACTGCTGCTCCGTGCGATCCGACTTGCCACCCTTGCTCTTTTGATTTGGCGTGGGCGTTACTGCTGTTTTCTGGATACGAGTTCTCCTGCTAATCGAGCGGCGCAAATATGTACTTCTGATCGCACAATGTGCACCTTGGCGCATTGAGTGTAAGTCGATGCGCGCCTACAATCCGTCACAACTTGCGGCGTTTTCGCATTCGTCAAACAAAAACTGCTGGAGAGGTGGGAATGAACCCTAGAAAGCCTTGCTCCGTCTTGCGCCTGTGCGCTGGTGTGCTATCTGTGTTTGCAGCCATAACTATCGCTTCGCCGGAGAGTGGCGCGGCTGTCAGCGTCCCGCATTCCAACCACGTCTGGATTATTACCGAGGAGAATCACAGCTACGAGAGCGTGATCGGCAATTCCCACATGCCGTATTACAACTCCCTCGCAAATAAGTACGCTCTGGCCGCGCAGTATTATGCGAACCTGCACAGCTCCCTTACTTCTCTGATGTGGCTGGTGGCCGGTCAAGGCGTAACCACGAACAACAACACCACCTCGTGCTTCAATGTGGATAATGTCGTTCGACATTTGCTCTATCAAGGAATGACCTGGAAGAGTTATCAGGAAGATTTGCCCTACGCCGGCTACACCGGACTGAGTTGGGCGTACTACCTTCGCAGGCACAATCCGCTGATTGATTTTGTCGACGTCTGCGCTCCCAGCCAGAAGCTGAACAGTGTCCCCTTCTCACAACTGGCGAAGGATATTTCCAATAACGCTACGCCGAACTATGTTTACATTTCTCCGAACACTCAACACGACGCGCACAATGGAACGCTTTCGCAAGCCGATACGTGGCTCTCGCAACAAGTTCCCAAGATATTGGCTCGTCCCGAGTTTCAATCCGGCGGAGACGGGCTCCTGTTCATCGTTTGGGATGAGGGCACCCTCTACACCGATAATCGCTGCAGCGCCTCTGTTCCTCACTGGTGTGGAGGGCGAGTGGCCACACTCGTGATCGGTCCCAAGGTAAAGCGCAACTTTAAGTCACAGACGCTTTATCATCACCAGAACCTGCTGCGGACTGTATGTGATGCCTTCGGAATTGCGACCTGTCCGGGGGCAGGAGCAACAGCTAAACCCATGACGGACTTTTTTTAGGATGTGCAACTTCGTGGCGAGCATGCGGTGATCCTGCAGAGCGGTCAATGAGTGCTATCGCTGATTACATGAACAATGAGTGCAGTCCTCATTTACCGCCCTGGGAACACTATTACATTACTACTAGGAGCATTGGCGCTGCGAATGCGTTGCAAGTCCCGCTCGTCCGCCTTGCGGCCTTCGAGAATCACTTCTGCGGCCACGAACAGCAGTGCACGGGGGTCTACCGTGGGACGTTCTCCACGCACAACCCGCTCAAGTTCAGCCAGGAAGTTAGATTCTGTGGCCGGCATGCCAGAATCGTAGAGCTGAAGGTCGAAGACATCAAGATAACGGGAGAGTATTACCGTCGGAGTGGGTTCCTAGAACAGACTCGTGATTTTCCTTGGCGATCGAAGTTCACGGTTGTCATTCATCGTCGCAGCCAAAATCCGGCGATCGGCGATGGACTGCTCAAGTCTGAGCAGGGCTAGCTCTTTGGCTTGGGCGAACACTTCTTCGTCTTGCCTGTTTAACGTTCCGACTTTCTTGCGCAATGAAAAGTGGGGGAGTTTCATGTAGTGCGTTCCGGTGTGAATGATGCCACACATGTGCGGCGAAAGAATTGTGGAAAACCATTGCCTGGAAACGAAAGTAACCCGAGTAACGGATTGGGAAGTTAACTCCTCGCCCGGGCCTGGATTCGTCCCTCATGCGCCGTTTTCTCATGCGTCGTTGGCCAATGAAGAGAGGGGCCGTTTTCATTGCACACGAGATCCTTGGGTTCAGATCGCCAACATACCGAAGGTCAGGCTCTTACGAAGCCGACCTTCAAAAAGTGATACGCAGTCGCAAACGCGTCGTGCGGCGACTATCGATGCCCTCCTGCGAGAAGGTTCGGTTTGCTTTCCCGAAATCCGAGTTTGCATCGTGGTATTCGTATGTCAGTGTCGTCGGGGAAGTTGGGACAACCGCCAAATTTCCGACATTGGCGAACAGGTCGAAACTCCCGCCAAAATCAGCATCCGGCATGCGGATTGGATGATTGAAGATATTGTCGAAGTCGGCGCCAAAGCTGGCCACTACTCTCTCGCCGATTTTGAAATTCTTGTGCACTCCAAGGTTTACTCCCCAGCCTCCCGGACCCCGGAGAAGGTTTCGTTTGGCGACAGTAGGGTTGTCAAATACATCGGCGCCGAGTGGCGGCGGTCCGAACGCACTTGGATCGAACATCTGATCTCCGACCTGGTGGTCGGGATTGCCAGTAACAACGGGCCTGTAGTCACCGCCGAAATCACCAACCGCATCAATAGAACCGGTTGCGATATTTCCCGGGCCTACGAAGCGTACGCTGTTGAAACAGTTGTCGCAGACCCAGAAAGGAGTGAACCCAGTACCGCTCTTGGCGAACATTTGAAAGCTGGTCTGCCAGCCTCCAATTGCTGCGTCAGTCCAATGCGAAAACGAGCTTCCAAACTTCCTGCCTCGTCCGATTGGCAGGTCATAGAGACCGTACAGTATGAAGCGATGCTTAGATACCCAAGAATCCTCGCCGTAATCGCTGTCAGGACTGAATATATTGTAAGGAACTCCGCCAAGACTGGAATTCCCCTGATCGATGCCGGTAGATTTCTGGTCCAGGTACGTATATGAGGCGTTAAACGTCACTCCGCCGCCACGCCGCTCGACTTGAGTCTGAAAGGCGTTGGATTGACTGTGACCGAAGTTTCCATAACTCACCAGAAAATCTCCCTGCAAAGGGTACGGGGTCTGATTGAGCTCCGCCTGCGTAGGCCCGCAATTACCGGAATCTGGATCACAAGGAGTTATTCCGTCTCCGATTCCGGTGTTTGGATCAGCTAGTGTGAGGCCCCAACCGACATCACTTGGCCTGAGTTCGTTCAGGTCCGTGCCTCCAATCAGGCCATGTGAAGTAATTCCGATGTAAGAAAAACGAACTGAAGTCTTCAGCCCAAGCTCGCGTTCAAACGTGCCATTGTACTGTTGCACCAGCGGCTGGTGAAGTCCGATAGGGACAGCATTGACCGAAGGCGCGCCAGTCAAAGCGCTGGTAACTCCGCCGGTGAGAGGAGTCGGCCAAGGTTGGATGAAGGTTGAGGTTGTGGGGTCAGATGCTTTGGTCAGCGCTTGGTTGAAAGCATTGGTGGCGAGAGGGTCGCGGATCCCTTGAGCAGCCGCTGTCGGGTAGTAAAGCCCATAACCACCGCGCACTACCGACTTGTCACCGATTCGCATCGCAGCACCGACACGCGGTGCAAAATTGTTCTTGTCAGTTCGTACCAGACCGCGACCGATACCAAGCCCGGACTGAGAGGCTGTGGCAACCGGCGCCGTTTGGGCAAATCGTGGATCCAGATATTGTAAGGTTTTGTCTGAAGCAGCAATGAAGCGTCCGACCCCGTCGGCGACTGGATCGAAGTTGAGCATGATGTCATTTTTGTCCACGAACGGAGTAACGACCTCGTAGCGCAGTCCGAGATTCACAGTGAGTCGCGAGGAAAACTTCCAATCGTCCTGGAAGAAATAACCCTGCTCCCAATTGTGTACGTCCATATTGGGGCGGGCTGAAGTAATGTAAGTGACCCTCGTCGGCGCCAGACCGAGGATGAAATCAGCAAAGCGATCGGTTGCGGGTCCGAAGCAAGTCGAGGCTTGGCAGCTGTCGGGTGTATCGTAGGCCATGCCGCCACGCGGGTCTCCACGGCCGGTAACGAAGCCATCCAGTCCTACGTTGCGCACGAAATCTCCGCCCATTTTCAAATTGTGATTGCCGATGACCCAGGTCAGGGTGTCCCCAAAAGTCGTTAGGTATTGGCTTAGTTCTCGATCGGTGTTGCGATCGTTGTGCCGGCCAAAGGTGAAGCGGCTGCCGAAATCGATAAACGGGTGTCCGTGAGTACTGAGCTGAGACTGGCCGACGACGGCGGCGTAGGCATCGATTGCATTGGAATCGAAACCAATGCTGGTCAGAAAACTCTGGAGAGTGGTATTGCTGTGGCGAAAGTTATGTTCGCGGTTGAATCCTGCACGAGCTTCGTTGATCAGGTTATTGCGGATGGTTCGAACATACGAGACCGATATCGTGTTGTCGCGAACGTCGTTTTGAGTGACACCCAAGCCAGTGTAAGGCGCGTTTACTGGCGTGGTGCCTCCTACGTCGGACTGCACATTGTAAACCCCGTAGATGTGATCTCTGTCTGTGAGGTCATGATCTAAGCGAAGAGTTCCCGAATCCCGTGTTGTCCCGCCTGGAACCAAAGTCTGGAACAGATCCGTTAGTCCTCCGGTGCCGGTATCGATATCCACGGCAGTGCTTATTTTGGGGAAGTAGGTATCAATTAGCTGTTGCGTGTTCGGATTGAGTAGCCGGGAAGGGATAGTGACGAATTGTTGGCCCTGACCAAGGTAAGTATCTTGTGCAACTTCAGTTGGCGTGAGTGTGACGCTTGCCGGCACATCGGGCAGCGCCGCGGGATCTAAAGCTGAGTAGTCGCCCAGCCACAAAGAGGGATGAGGCAACCTGCTGCTGGTGAAGCTTACTGGTAGTCGCACGTAGTCGCGTTCGTACGCCATAAAGAACCAGGTACGTTTCAGGCCGGGAATCGGCCCGCCGAGTGCTCCCGCGATGTCGTTGTAATTGAAATAAGGCGTCGGGAACTTGCTAGCAAACTGCGTAGGCAAGAAATCGGCTTTTGCTTGTTTGTCTTGAATTTGCCAGGCAGCCAATGCTGAGTTCTTGTTGTCGTAAAAAAGGGAGCCGTGGAATGCGTTCTCGCCGCGCTTTGTCGTAATTCGAATATTGGCAATCCCTGCATACTCTGCGCTGAAGTCATTAGAGAGGACATTGAGTTCACCGATGGCCTCTAGCGAGGGCTGACTAGTGGTGGGCGAGCCAAATATCGTGTTGGTGGAGCGCTGGCCATCGATAGTAAAGTTCGCGCCGTAACTCTGGAACCCGAGGAACTTAAATTCGTCGCCATTCACTCCCTGAGTAATGTTCGGGTTAAGGAAAAGGAACTGGTAAACGTTCCTGCTGTCGCGTGGCAGGTCAACTATCTCTCGGTGCGAGATCGTGTCTGCAATGGTCTGGTCCGAGCTGTCGATTGTCGGTGCCTCGGACGTCACGACGACCTGTTCGGTCGCAGTTGAAACTTTAAGAACAGCATTGGCGCTAACCACCTCGCTGCCATTGAGAATTAGGCCGGTAATCTCCGCCGTAGCCATGCCTGAGTTGGCGATTGTGACTTTGTACGTTCCTGACCGAAGACCGAACATCTGGTACTCGCCACGCGAGTTGGTTTTCGTCTCCCGGGCCGCACCGGTTGCTATGTCAAGCGCGGTTACACTCGCACTCGCCACCACCGCTCCGCTGGAATCCGTAACGGTGCCTCGAATTGTGCCGAGATCAGTACCTTGGCCGAACACCAAGACATTGCTGAATGCAGTCAGGGCCAAGATGGCAATAACGACAAAGAGGGAACGCGATTTCATATAGGCAACTCCGTTGCGGAGAATTGGGGCAATTCGGACTTGTACCATAAAAAAGAAACGATTCGCAAGCAAATAAACAAGAAAAAGAAAGCCAATAGGAAACTAATCAAAACCCGCATAGACCTTATCGCAACTTGCGAATTGACCCATAGGCACTCTCCGAATAGACTCTTTTTCACTCATGGCGCACTCCAATAATCCTCGACTTCTCGCCGAAGGACGCCGTCGGAAGATATTGGAAGCGGTTGAGCAGACGGGCCAAGTCACGATTCATGATGTGGTTAGGCGGTTTTCAGTTTCCGCCGTGACGGCACGGAGTGATCTCGATGCCTTGTCGGCTAACGGGGTGATTCTCCGCTCCCATGGCGGAGCCGTACGGTACGAGCCAACCCAGGATTATCCCCTGAAATTGAAGGCCACGCTTCACCGGTCAGAGAAATCACGGATCGGCCAAGCTGCGGCGCAACTGGTACGTCCGAACGAAACGATAATTCTGGATTCCGGTACAACGACTGCGGAAATCGCTAAGAGTCTGAAGCGAGCCAAGCTAAAGTTCACCGTGATTACAAGCGCGCTGAATATCGCCAATGAACTGGCAGATGCGCCCGAAATCTCGCTGATCATGCTGGGTGGCCTGTTGCGTAGGGTTTCTTATTCTTTCGTTGGGCCCCAGGCGGAAGCGATGTTGCGCGATCTTCACGCGGATCGACTTTTTCTGGCGGTCGACGGCTTTGATCTGGAAAGCGGCCCTTTCACCCCTGATGTGCTCGAGGCGCAGCTTAATGGCTCGATGATGAAGATCGCACGGGACGTGACCGTGGTGGCAGATTCCACCAAGTTGGGCCGGCGAAGTCTTTTCCGAATAGGCTCGATAGAAAACGTTCATCGTTTGATCACCGATGCCCGCGCGCCGGAGGAGTTTACCAATGCCCTTCGCAAGAAAGGCATCGACGTGATCACGGTCTAACCTTTGCGGAAATCTGACGAGTGATCAGGGCCCGAACCGGGTATGCGTATTGAATGGCCCGCTTTCTACTTGATCGGCCAATTCGAAGCAAGCTTCGACAGAAGGAAATATCTCTTCGATAGACGGTTTGGGGCGTCGCTGATGACTTATTGCGTCGACCAACTCAACAACTTCCCCATAGAAACCGAAAACGGTATCTTCTGGCGTGTTCTCGCCTGCAATCTCTTCAACAACCAGACGGTTCTGCTGATAGCAGCGCAACATTCGCTGTGGCCCAAAAGGGCTGGTTACAATTGCGCGAAACCCATCGCCTATGAGCTCGTACGTTTCCTCCACTATGCCCGAGGTGGGCAAAACGTCAATCCGGCCTGCAAATCCGATCTCGAATTGAATGTCGATGGCATACCATCGCGGTATCACCGCAGTGAACGATCGAATTTCTATGTTCGCGAAATTGCCCGCAATGAAGCGGACCGTATCGAGCGCATGAATTGCGGTGAAGCGAAGAAAATCCGGCTCCGTGCGCTGATGCCGAAGCATGGTAGCTCGAACATAGCGCAAAGCTCCCGCACTTTTTTGCCATTCGATAGCACGGTTGAGTAATGGCATGAAACGACGGTTCACCGACACCATGTTGGGTGTGTTCGTAGATCGCGAGACCTCTAAAAGTCCCTTGACCTCTGCGATGGAAGCTCCCAATGGTTTTTCCACTACACAGGGCACCTTAGCCTGAAGCAACTTGATACCGATTTCCGCGATATGTTCAACGGGAGCGACTGAGATGCAGACGTCCACCTCTTCCGCGGACAACATTTCGGTCAGCTCCGTATACGCGCGTTTGAAGCCGTACGTTTGACGAAACAACTGCGCACGCTCGTGGCGCAGGTCGCATGCCGCTGCCAGTTCGATTGCGCCTGGATGTGCTTGCGCATAACGGGTCAGCGGCACGGCATGACCAATCTCTGAGTGTTCTCCACATCCGACTAGAGCGATTCGAACCGGCATGGCTGCGTAGTGTAGTTGAAGAGCGGCACCGATGCCACCGAGTGCCGCAAAGGGATAGGATTCGTTGACAGAGGTCCTATAATTCTCGTCCTATGACGGGAAAAGTAATCAAACGCAGGCAAGCGCAATGATTCGTGCAAAAGGAATCTCGCGGCGGCTATTAATGTGTTCTGCGCTGCTCACCGTTTTCTGTGGACTTGCGGCCGCTGAAACAGCCCCGAAAATCCTCCGGCCGCGACTGCTGATCGGCAGAGAAGACCCCTTTACTGGACTCGCAATCCTGCGTGCCAGATACGCCGCAGGCCTGCGTCCGTCGGACGATATCGCCGGCTGGGCGCTTACTTACCTGATCATGTCTGATGAATCATTCGCGAAACGCGCCATCGACGAAATGCGACGGACGCATCCGCCAGAACAGGTGGGTTCAAGAACCTACATGGATTACGTTCGTTGGTCGTTGGCCTTCGATTGGCTCTATGACTACAAGGATTTTGATGGTGGGTTAAAAGATCGTGTAGCAAGCGAGCTGCTGGGAGCGGCCGAGCGCATGCTTAAGGATAATTCGCTGGAGGAGCCTTCCCTGGTCAGTTATCACAACTATGTTGCACGTTTCCTGACGCTGGCAACGTTTGCGCTGACTGCGATTGAGGGGCATCCTTCGACCGAAGTTCGGGCTCTGCCCTTGCGCGATCGCGCCCGCCGTTCGCTCGATAACGTGCTCGACATCAGCCAATTTGTGACGCCCGAAGGCGGCTATCACGAATCTATGGATTACCAGCGCATCACCTATTTGCCCATGGCGCTTCTTGCGGAGCTACGTCGCACAACTACCGGAGACGATCCGGCGCGTCGGTTCACTGCCTACTCGCATTACGGAGATACATATCTCTACAAAACTCTGCCGGATGGAACGACTTCCCGCCGCGGCGACCACGAGTGGCCCTATTTCCTCGCGCAAGATAATGATGTTTTGGGCTACATCATCAATCGATTCAAGGACCCTTACGCCGCATGGATGTTGCGAAGAAGCGGCTGGCCTTCAATATCGAACTGGTATATTCCGGTTCTTCAGTTTTTGTGGGACGATCCGCTCGTTGCACCGCGCGATCCCGCTCAAGCAAGCGAAGTCGAACTGTCGCGCCAGCACCTATTCGGCGGAGTCAACGACCTAGTGATGCGTAACGGTTGGGGACCTGATTCAACGTGGATCGAATTTACTTCCGGCCCGTATCTCGCCAAGCACCAGCACCTAGACCAGAACCAGTTCACGATTTTTCACAAGGGATATTTGGCGATAGATAGTGCGGCCGATTACACGGAAACAGAGAGTCCGAACTATTTGAACTACTACCGCCGCAGCATTGCTCACAACACGATGCTGATCTACAAGCCTGGCGAGCAGTTCTTCTGGGCGGAAAATATCTGGCCGGCAGCTAACGATGGCGGCCAGCGCATGGACTCCTCGCGTTACTGGAACACTATTCGCAGTGTCGAGGATTGGGAGCGAACACGCGACCTGTGGGACTTGGCACGGATGGAAACCACTGATTACGTGCCAAATCAATTTCAGTATGCGCGCGGAAATGCAACCCACGCCTACAATTCATCGAAGCTCGATCTCTTCACGCGAGAACTTCTTTACCTTCCACAAGAGAATGCGCTGTTTGTGTTTGATCACGTGCGCAGCAAAGATCCGTCATACAAAAAGGTCTGGCTCTTGCATGGCGTCAACGAGCCCACGGTCGAAGCACCAAATCACGGCGAGGACGTAGGGAATGGAGGCACATCCTACTCCGGTGCGAAAAGTTTTGTCTTCGAAGATGGCGGTGGACGCTTGCTGGTTCACACGTTATTACCCCGTGATCACGAAACCGTTAAGCGGGGAGGGACAGGATGGGAGTTCTGGACGCCAGGCGATGAATTCGGCGGAGCATGGGGCACCGGCAAGAATTGGCCGATTGAAGACGCAAAGGGAGGCCCGCTGCCCACGGACCCATACTTGAACAAAATGTGGAAGACGTTTTGGGGCGCAGATCTTGATCACATATCACCTTCCAACATGCTTCACGTAGTGCCAGGCGCATGGCGGATTGAAATCTCACCGTCCAAGCCGAGCAAAGACGACCTTTTCTTGAATGTGCTTGAGATTGGCGACAAAGGCGCTTCGAGCGGTCTTCGCACCGAACTCGCGGATGGCAGCAATCTTATCGGCGCGCTCACCGCGGGACATACACTTGCGCTGTTTGCCAGCGCTGACGTGCCGGTTATCAGCGGCGAGGCCACGGTCCCCGATGTGGAGAGTGAAACACTGATCGTGACCGGACTGAAGCCCGAATCAAAATACGAACTGGAGCTCACCGGAGGCAAGACAAAGACGTGGGGAGGTGGATTGTTCCAAGGCGTGCATCTCTGGAGTACGACCGCGGATACCGATCACGCGGGCGTGCTGCGCATTCCATTCAAGGGGCACAAGGATGCGCGGCTGCGCTTGCATCTGATTCAGTAGTTGTGCACGTGGGGTGAAATCGGAACTGGAACGGTCCGGCGAGATGTTCAAACTCCCTTTCTCCAACTCGGATCGTCATTCTTTCTTACATCAATCGAGATCGAGCGGTCGGAGTTCAGCGGCTGCTCGCATGCCCAAGCCACTGATCTCAATGATCCCGGCCGAATCTCCAACTCAGCAGAGAGATTGATTGGCCCCGCAAATCCCACCGGCAGAAAAAATGATGCAAGGCGAATGCCGCCGCCGATGGGATGTCCCGGATCGAGTGTGCCGCGAAGTTTGAGCCGTCCGTCGGGAGTGGAGAGCTGCAACCAAAGTATTCCCGGAACTCCGGCCACGCCGCGATTGGAAACTGCGACGACAAGTTCCGCAGTGCCATGCCGTTTACGCTGCCAGACCCATGCCGGACGCAACCTGTAGCCGAGATTTGAGCGCAGGCGCTCAAAGCCGCGCGGATTGGTTTCGTTGTATCGCGCAAGGTTTGCAGCTTCCGTCCACAGCGACCAATAGTTGGATCGCAGGTCCAGGGTGTGCAGCATGTAGTTTTCAAGCACATTCACACCGGCTGAATCCTTGGTCAATTTAGCAATGTCATATTGGCGAAAGTACCCATCCTCGAGAATCGCTGCCAGCCAAGGAGGCCGATTTGCGAGTTGGTCGATCTGAATTGGTTCTTCCACGATGATGCTATCGGACCGAAGCCACGCGCCAGCGCTCATGGCCATTGCCAGCGTCTTGCGATTTCCCACGTTGCTGATGTCCGGTTGTGTATTGAAAGCCAGTGGAGTCTTCTTCCAGCTATCGAGCTGAGTCTCGGTCATGTCAATGAATGTGCGTTCAGCAGTTGGATAGTTCGAAAACGGATTGGGAAAATTGCTGGTGTGCCCTTCTCCCCAAAATCCGTACTGCATCACGTCAACCCATTCGATCACTGGGTTGCCATCAAACTCGGCTGCCAGCAGATTGTTGAGTTCGGTAAACGCTTTTCGAAATTCCGGATGATCGTATTGGGGCTCGAGGTATTCGGAATCTCCGTGGCCTGGAATGCGGCCAATCTTTACCAACGGTACGCGTGACCGCAAAAAATCCGGCAACGCAATCTTTTCTGGCTGGAAGACGGGACTCGAGAGCTGCACGCGGAATGCAACCCGCAATCCGCGGCGCTTTGCCGCATCCAGAGTGAGTTTCCAGACGGGATCGAGGTCAAGTCTGCCTGGACGGGATTGCACATTTCGCCAGTCGCATCGAATGTAGAGCACATCCACGAAAGGCAGGGTGGAAATGTTTTCCACGTGCTGTTCGAGCGTCTCACGTCCGGCGCGCGCAGCGAGCGACGGCCCACTTTCTTCCCATGTGTATCCGACTAAGCCGAGTCCAGGATTGCGAAGCGGCTTCTCAGCAGGAGCGGTGAAAAGTACTGTTGCCCATCCCTCGTCCTGATCGATATCGAAGGGGCCCTGCTCCAACCGATCCCGCGCGGGAAAAGGGAAGCCGAACTCTTGATTTCCAAATCCTTGCGCCAACGCGACGGCGGGCGTGAGCGCCGCAAGGGCACCGGCCGCTTTCAGCAATTGCCTTCTTTGCATAGTTTGTGAGCGACTCTCGCCACTTTATCGTTGACAATTTCGCCGCTTTGCCGGAAAGTGGTGAAGCAAAGATATAGAAAGTAAAAGAAAGAATCAAATGGCAAACGTCGGCCGTCAGCTGGTTTTCCTGTTAGTTCTCGCAGGATCAGCTCTCGCGGCTCGGCCTGGGGACTTCAAGGTTTTGGGGCCGGGCGGAGGGGGAGCGATGTTCAACCCGACGATCAGCCCGCACGATCCGAATACAGTTCTGGTGTCGTGCGATATGACGGGCGCCTACATCACACACGATGGTGGGCAGTCCTGGCGGATGTTTAACCTCCGCAGTGTAGTGCACTTTTTCGTTTTCGATCCCCTCGATCCCAAAGTTATATACGCACAGACCAGCGGAGTGTGGCCGGGCACCGCAGGAATCCCCAAAGCTTTATACGCGCAAGCAAGCATCCTGTGGCGCAGCACGGATGCAGGCGAGAGCTGGAAGATCGTATATCCAAAACCGGAAAAAATTAAGGCGATCGTGATGAAGTCTGACCATGCAGATGAGGACTTAGTCGTCGATTCGAATCCTCTCGGCATAATCACTGCACTCGCGATTGATCCCGGAAATTCAAAGACGCTTTACGCTGCAGTCGCCTCCGATCACAGCGCACTCTTCGTCTCTCACGATTGGGGAGAAAGCTGGGACCGGCAAGATGCTTTGCCGGAGACCGCACGCAGAATCTGGGTAGATCCAAAATCGCCCCGGGATGCTCGCATCCTGTTCATCGCAGGACAGCACACTGTGTCGGTGAAAAGCGGCCAGGGACTGCAAAACTTACCTGTACCCGAATCAGTCACATTCACAGATACGTCGGCTGGCTTCAGTTTCGGCCAGCAGCCAATTATCTACGGAGTCTCAGACAAAGGCATTTCGATTTCGAAAGACGGCGGCCGAAACTGGCAACAATCGCGACTGCCCGGAACGGGAGCAAAGGTTCGTGCGATTGCAACCAGTCGCCGGAACGGAAATGTCGCATACGTTTCGTACGGCAATTTGTCTCTCGACGGAAAGACGTGGATTGGAGTCGCGAAGACCGAGAATGCTGGACAGTCGTGGCAGCTCGTCTGGAAAGAGGCGGATGCCGCAGCTCCCAACATCCACGATGCCTGGATCACGCCGCGTTTCGGCGTTGGCTGGGGAGAAAATCCGCTCGAGCTCGGCGTTGCCGATCAGGATCCGAATCTTGTCTATGGCACCGACCTGGGCCGAACGATGAAAAGCAAGGACGGAGGCGCGACGTGGTGGGCAGCCTATTCGCGCAAGTCTTCTTCGGGGGAGTGGGTCAGTACCGGCCTGGATGTTACGAATGCTTACGGTATACACTTTGACCCTTTCGATTCTGACAGGCAGTTCCTCACTTACACAGATATAGGCCTGTTCCGCAGCGAAGATGGCGGCCGGAGCTGGCAGGGCTCGACGACCGGTGTGCCTCAAGAGTGGCTGAACACTACGTACTGGCTTGCATTTGATCCCAAGGTGCGCGGCCGAATGTGGAGCGTAAATAGCTACACTCACGATCTGCCCCGTCCGAAAATGTGGCGACATCAAGATCCGGCAAATTTCAAGGGCGGAGTTTGCATCAGCGAGGATGGCGGTAAAACCTGGCGTAAATCCAATGCGGGAATGGATGAAACTGCTGCAACCCATATTCTGCTCGATCCGAACAGCCCCGTGGATGCACGCGTTCTGTATGTGACCGGCTTCGGGCGCGGCGTTTATAAGAGCACGGATGGCGGCAAAACCTGGTCCCTGAAAAACCAGGGGATCACTCAAAAGCAACCTTTTGCGTGGCGTTTACAACTCGCATCTGACGGCACTCTGTACGTTGTGATCGCAAGGCGGTCGGAAGACGGAAGCATCGGCAACGAGAAAGACGGCGCTCTGTACGTTTCTAAAGATGGCGCGGAGCATTGGCAAGCAGTTCAACTTCCGAAAAATGTGAATGGGCCGAATGCACTGACTGTCGATCCCAAATCCCCTCAGCGGCTTTATCTTTCGACTTGGGCGCGCGCATCGGGTACCCATGGCGATGGAGGAGGCATTTTTCTTTCGGAAGACGCCGGACACAACTGGCGTCAGATTTTTGATCGCGATCGCCATGTTTATGATGTCACCATTGATCCGAATGATCCCAATGTTATTTACGCTTCTGGATTTGAATCTTCGGCGTGGCGATCGATTGATCGCGGTGAACATTGGTCGCGCATTCCTGGATTTAACTTCAAATGGTCGTACCGTGTGATTCCTGACCCTAACGATAGCAACAAGATATACGTGTCAACATTCGGGGGAAGCGTTTGGCATGGGTCGCTCCTGGGGCGAGACGAACCCGTGGATATTGCGACTCCGGAATTGCAGCCAGGGCACGAATGATTTGAACGCTCCGCAGCATCGCTTTCGGAGCATGCTGTTACTTGAAGAAGGATGTAGGGGTAAATGTCCAGCACCACAGTTGCGCACTCCGAATGGCTGCGAGAGGTTTGTGAGCGGCAGCCGGAGGCAGCACGATTATTGAATGCTCCAGAGCAAGAGCAACAAAGGCTTGGCTATTTTCATACGCTGAAAGAAATTCTCCAGCAACCTCCTAGTTGGATTCAGACAGCCGAGCAGGTTACAGCCCTGGCTCCGGATTTGCGATCCTGTGTCCCCGGCATTCGGAATCTTGTTCTCACAGGTTCTGGAAGTTCCGAGTACGCCGGACACTGCGTACGTCTGGCCCTGCAGCAACAGCTTGGAATCAATACGCTTGCGATTGGTGGCGGCGTCCTTCTTACCCACTCGTCAAAAGCGCTGCCTCCGGGACGCCCCAGCCTTTTGGTGTCGATCGCCAGATCGGGTGACAGCCCTGAAAGTGTTGGTGCACTCTCGTTGTTGATGGAGAACGAACCCGAGCTGCGCCATCTGGTACTAACCTGCAACGCCAAGGGAAAGCTGGCGACCAGCTTTCAAAATGATTCGCGGGTCCACGTGGTCGCATTGGCCGATGGAACGAACGATCGCAGTCTGGTCATGACAAGCAGTTTTACCAATCTTGTGATTGCTGCACAATTTCTGGGATTTCTGGATGCTTCCAATCGTTATCTATCGCGTGCTAGAAAACTGGGCGCAATTGCAAGCGAACTTCTCCCGGCTCATTTTGGAACCCTGGCGCGAACCGCGTCTTTGGACTTCAGACGTGTCGTGTTTCTGGGAAGTGGCTCAAGGTTTGGCGCTGCCCGAGAAGCCGCCCTCAAGATGCTGGAAATGACTGCCGGACGCGTGAGTGCAATGTCGGAGACCTACCTGGGCCTGCGGCATGGACCCATGAGCTTTGTGCATTCGGATACTCTCGTCGTCTGCCTCCTGTCGTCTGACCCTACCAGCAGGGCTTACGAAGCGGACCTGGTCCGCGAACTTGATCAGAAGAATCTCGGGATGCTCAAGCTCGTGGTCGGAGACGATATTCCTGCGGACCTGGTTCGAGACCATGACGTTGCAATCGACTGTCCAGGCCTGAGCGAAGTCGGTGACGATGCCGCTCCGGTAATCGACGTCGTGGTGGGTCAACTACTTGGATTTTTCCGTTGTCTGCGGGAAGGATTGCTCCCGGATTCGCCCTCAGAGGGTGGAGTCATTAATCGTGTGGTACAGAGTTTCACGCTGCATTTTCCTGCAGGGCGTACGAGACAATCCGATCTGTCAGGAGATGGTGAATGATTAGCCGGCGTCAATGGTTGCGAGGAATCGGGCTTACTCTGGGAGCTGCCGCCCATCCAGGAACGTCAGCACGAGCGCTAGCAGCTCCGGGTGACGAGGAAGAAAAAAAGCAGAGCCCGGCGGGGCAGCCATTGCCACTCTCCGAATACCAACCCACCAGCATGTTGCATGTACGGGAAACGCGCGTTGAGCGAGCACGTTTTCCGGCAGTGGACGTCCACACGCACATTACAGTTTCCGCGAAATCAGAGAACGGTGTGGGATTGGGTGCGGAACGTACCTATCTCGGAACCA
>WNFY01002133.1_pt1 | contig 18836 bp, 19 predicted proteins | sample 5400091 | NCBI WGS metagenome assembly WNFY01 (sample SAMN13153364, study PRJNA577476) | soil metagenome | isolation source: 60 cm soil or saprolite under grassland replicate 1 | place: USA:California | collected 2016-06-15
CGAGAGCGTGGGCTCGCCGCCGCTGAACTGCACGCTCATCTGGCGTCGAGGCTTGATGGTGATGGCATTGTCGAGGAGCTGCTTGATGTCCTCCCACGAAAGCTCGTGGACGAAGCCCACCTGGTTGGCGTCCATGAAGCAGGGATCGCACATCATGTTGCAGCGGTTGGTGAGGTCGACCGTGAGCACCGAGCCGCGGCCGTACTTGACGGTGGAGGTGCCGTGGTTGTGCAGGCGCTCGTCGTTGTGCGCGCGCATGTCGCGCCCCGGGAACATCTCTTCGAGGTGGCGGAAGAAATCCACGTCGACCGCCATCACGTCCTCGAAGTGGCCGTGCTTGGGGCAGTCCTTCACCATCAGGATCTTGCCGTCGCGCTCGATGATCTGCGCCTTGATCTCGCCCACCTTTTCATTGAGCAGGATTTCATAGGGCAGCTTGCCGTCGACGATCTGCTGGCGCACCTCGGGCACGCACTTGGGGCAGAGCGAGTCGGTGGTGCGCGGCCAGCCCAACGGAGGCTTGGTCTTCTGATAGGACTTGAGCAGCGGCTGGTCGGCCCACTTCGGCGTCACCGACGGGTTGGGGTGGATGCTGTTCAGCTGGTCAAAGACCACCCATCCGCCCTTGGCGACATAGGTGAGAATCTTTTCGACATATTTGATCGGCTTATGCATGAACCGCTATCTCCTGACCGGGTCCGCCGCGCGGCCCGCATGGTTGATTTCCAAAAAGCGCAGATTGCAAAGAGAAGCAGACCCTGCCCCACGTCAAGATGCTACGGGTTTCAGCTCTGATCCCCAACGCCGATACCATGAACGGCGGCATTCCGGGGCTGACCGGGGAAATATCACATCGAGCGGTGATGCCCATCACCACTCTAAACATCTGAAACCAGACGCGTTCCGATACTTCGGCAGGCAACCCGGGAGAGTGCGGAATTCATAGAGCAATCCGTCGTATGATGACTGCGAAGCGGCAGATGAAAGCGGTTCGAGACAACCGCTTCGGGAGTGACCGTGTACTGCTCAAACTGCGGAAAGAGCATCGACGACAGCTCGGTGTTTTGCCAGTTCTGCGGCGCGCGCACCGCGCAGCAGAAGTCGTCTTCGTTCCCGTTCAAGATACCGTCATCCAAGCGCCCCTTTGCGCGCTACAGCAACGACAAGAAGATTGCCGGCGTCTGCGGTGGCGTGGCCCGCTACTTCGACCTGGATTCCTCGCTGGTGCGCGCCATCTGGCTGCTTTGCTCTCTTCTCTGGGGCGCCGGCCCGATCGCCTACGTCGTGCTGTGGGTCGCGATGCCGCTCGATCCCGCGGGCGGGCCGCCTCCTGAGCCCGTGTAATTGCCCTGAATCCACGGAACTTCGCTCTTTGCGCGGAGTGATCATCGGTGTTCCACCTCATTGACCGGCACGCCTGGCGCCCGACAAAATCGATGTGCCGTGAAATCCGTCCTGCAAGCCGCCGATGTCTCCTCGCGCGCCATTTCGCCGCGCACGATTTCGGGTGCCCCACTCAAGCTTCTTTTGCTTGAGTGGGGTAGTTTTGCTCGTACCACCCAAAAGCCCCACTCAACGAAAAGAACGTTCCACCCCAGCAAGCCAACAGCGGGCTTGCCGGGGACCCTGAGGCTGAGTGGGGCACCTCGGTGGTCGCGAATCACTTCGCCGCCAATCAAGCCGCTGCGCTTCATCGATTTGCGCCCCGCGGTGCTATTCACCGCGCTGCTGGCGCTGGTTATCGCGGGCACCGGCTGCGGCGGGAAGAAACACAGCGCGCGCAACGTTCCACCCGCGCCCGAACTGAGTGAGACTCCGCAGGCCCCACCGCCTCCACCATCGGAACCGCGCGCAACCAAGCAGGCGCCGCCGGCACGCCAACCTCTGCCCGAATCAGTCCCCGGAATTCACATTGACCCCAACGCTCGCGCCATCTGGACACAGGTCGGCTACGCCAGCTGGTACGGCCCCAACTACCACCTGAGAAAGGCCGCTAATGGCGAGATCTACGACCAGGACGGGATGACCGCGGCGCACAACACGCTGCCGCTGAACTCCATCGTGCGCGTAGTCAATCTCACGAACAATCAGTCCACCGTGGTGCGCATCACCGACCGTGGGCCGTTCGTTTACGGACGCATCATTGATCTTTCTATGGCAGCCGCCAAGGCGGTGAGCGTCTATCTGCCCGGCACGGCGCGGGTGCGGCTGGATGTGCTGGAGGTCCCGCGTCCGATCGAAACCGGCGGCCGCTGGTGCGTGCAGATCGGCGCATTCCAGGCGCAGTCGGACGCGCTGCAGCTGAAGGCGCAGCTTCTCGATCGCTACCCCGGCTCGAATGTTCTGCAGTTCAAGGGGCCCACCGGATATTGGGTCCGCATCCGCGTGGCGCAGGATGACAAGGAAAAGACCCGCGAGGTGTACGAGACGACGCGGGTGAACGAGGGCGGGGTGTTTATGGTGCGGCTGGATTAGCGCTCAAGGTGGCGGGGTCATCCTGAACGAAGTGAAGGATCCCAGCGATGCTCGAATCTCCGATGCTGCCCGGAGCTTTTCAACTGAGACCTTGCATTGCTCCTGCCCTGAAAAATGCACAGCGTGGTGCTGCGGCATCGGCGCCGCGTTTTGAATCGAGCGCAGACGCCGTTGTGAAGTTAATCGGCCGGTGACCCTGGGGCCGCCCTGCTGGTGTGCACCATGCTGGGGTCCTTCGCTTCGCTCAGGATGACCCCTCAAGAAAGTGGCAAACTTGCGATCGAGTTGTGTGCTAAATTTGGCGTTCGCTTCACTCGAGAGACAAGGAGCGCCCGATGAGCGACTGCCTTTTCTGCAAGATCATTGCCGGAGAAGTTCCATCCAAGAAGGTCTATGAGGACGAAAAAGTCTTCGTCTTCGAAGACATCAATCCCATGGCGCCCACGCACGTGCTCATCGTGCCCAAGCGCCATTTTGCGGGACTCAAAGAGGCGACGGCCTCCGATGCGGAGATCATCGGCTACTGTCATCTGATCGCCGCCAAGCTCGGGCGCGAGCGCAAGATCGAGGACGGCTACCGCACTGTGCTGAACGTGGGCCCGCGCGCCGGACAGTCGGTCTTCCACCTGCATCTGCACCTCATCGGCGGGCGCGATATGAAGTGGCCTCCGGGGTAAACAGAGGCAGGGTTGGCGTTCGAAACGAGATCAAAAGCAAAAGAAGCTTGAGTGGGCCACCCGATCAGGGCTGGCGCTCGTATTGCTGCATCTCGGCTTCGCTGGTGGCGTGGCGGCGCAGAAGCTGCGGCAGGTTCTGCGAGAAGGCCGAGCGCGGCAGCACCATGTCGCAGCCCGCCTCCTGGGCCTTCACCTTGAGCTCGCCCTGAAGGTGCGAGAGGAAGCCGATGATGTTGATTTCCTTTTTGAATTTCGCCTTCAGTTTGGAGATGACGACGAGCGGCTTCACCGTGTGATGGTTCAGGTCGATGATGATTAGCGAGGGCTTCTCTTCGCCGGCCGCAATCATTTCCAGGACTTCTTTGTCGCTCTTGACGAATTTCAGCTTCACATTGAGCTTGCGGGCCGTCTCCTGCACCTTGGCCATGAAGAACAGGTCGTCGATGAAGGCCACGATGGGCCGCGAGGTGGTGCTTTCGCCAACTGGCATTGCCGAATACCCCTGCTGTCCGGTGTTCCCCTCCTGACGGAGGCTGCGATAGGAGTGGTCCATGGGCGCGCTGTAGATGCCCGCATCCGGGGTCTTGTGGCTCATGACGCCGCGGACGCCACGCTTGGCGCCCTGGGTGTGGTTGCCATTGTTCTCCGCGCTCCTGTGCGCGGCAGGCTTAGCCTTGAATTGCCGCTTGTGCGGCGGCTTGGCTCCAGACTTCCCATGGGCCGGCCTGGGATGAGAAGGAGAATGCGGGCTCGACTGCCCTGGCGCTTCCTGGCCCTGATTTCCGGCTTGCGGGGTCCCCGGCGCGCCTGATTTCGGCGTGCTGGGGTAGATGCCCGTTTGCGTGTCGCCGTGCGCTCCCGCACCTTGGCTCCCGCGACGCCCGCGGCGCCGCTTACGTCCTCTCCCGCCGCTGCCGGCAGGATGGTTCATTCCACTATTCATATGGTCGGTTTCTCGTGTGCTTCGTAGCTCTTTCCCTATTGACCCGCATGGCTCCCCGGCTGCTTTCTCGTCCCAGCAAGCCACAGCAAGCCAAAATCGGGCTGCTGGGGACCTGCTGTGCTTCGCGGGCCCGCGAGTTCGGTTGTGTTATTCGCCATGTTGCGGGCCGGAGTGTCCGGCTACTACTCTCGATCGGAACAGGTTTCCCAGGTTCCTGAACGTCTTCGACAGCGGCCTGTAAACGTTACCGCTCTATCACATCCACACTGCAAGGAAGGCGGATGTGGGCCCCCAGCATCTTCGGAACTGAGGGCGGCGGAACTGGGGAGCGGCCTGCGGCGGAACGGCTGGGGAGCGGACTGCGCCCTGCTCCCGGAAACTCTGCTGCGGTCGCCACTTCAGGTCGCCAGTTCAGCAAGCCAACCAGAGCTTGCTAGGGAACCCCGCGTTGGTGCTGTCCTTCGCTCTATCTTCGATGTGAAAACCCGGGCTTAAGTAGCCCCACGCGTTCAATGTGCGCCGGGAGCTGTACTCCAAATCGAAAATTGGAGCCCCGGTGGTCCGGCCCTGCCGGATACTCTTCCTGACCCTGACCACTCGACCGGAGGTGGGAGTGGTGGGCGCTGTAGGATTCGAACCTACGACTTCCACCGTGTGAAGATGGCACTCTACCGCTGAGTTAAGCGCCCCTCGGCTACTACCTCGGATTGTAGCAAACCGCTCGGATTTGGCAAATTGCCATGCCTGTGAGTTTCCCCCTGCGGCTGTAAACGGGCATAATAGCAAGGTTTGCCAAACCCCAGGGTTTTAAGCCCGCAGTTGGCTTGTTGGGGTGAGCGCCCTGTTCGCGTTCGGCATGCCTGGGTCGTCTGTCTGGGGTGGACACGATGTGGAACCGCAGGAAGGCTGAAAAACCGGAAACCGCAAAGCCCGGCTCTCCACCCCAGGACGCCGACCACGGACCTGGCGGGAGCTCCGGAAGGCCTGCTGTGGATCCCGGAAAGCCGGTTGACTCCAGGGCCAGGACCGGCGCTTCACCCCAGCACGCCAGCAGCCGGGCCACCGGCTCTGAATCCGAGGAATCCCCGCAACTTTCGCCCTCAGAGGGGGTTCCAGATGACATGAGCAGCGTGGCGCTGGGCGGTGCAATCCCGAGCGGTAGTGTAGCTCAGCCCCAGGACGCCAGCAGGCGCGCCGGGGACCCGGAAGGGCGGCAGCTCCGTTTCGCCGACCGCCAGACGCTGGCAGGCATGGACGACGCACAGGTGATGCTGAGGGTGCGCAACGGCGACGATGGCGCCTTCGATTACCTGGTGGAGCGCTACCGGCGGCCCATGATGAGCTTCATGTTCCGCATGGTGCACAACGCCGCCATTGCCGAAGAGCTCGCGCAGGAGGTGTTTCTTCGCGTGTATCGTTCGCGGAGCACGTATTCCGCCGACGCCAAGTTCACCACGTGGCTGTACCGGATCGCGACGAACCTGGCAGTGAACCACGCGCGGGACACAAAACACGAGCGCCCGGAGGAGAAGTCGAGCCTCGATGAGGTCAACGAGGAGACCGGGCGGGCGATGGACGTGGCCGACTCCAGGCTGAACGTGGAGCAGAAGCTGCTGCGCCGCGAGCGCCTGAACGCGATTCGCAGTCATGTAGAGGCGCTGCCGGAGCGGCAGAGGATGGCCGTTATGATGCATAAGTACCAGGAACTGGACTACAAGCAGATCGCCGAGGTCCTTCACCTGAGCGAATCGGCCACGAAGAGCCTGCTGTTTCGCGCCTATGAGACGCTGCGCCAGAATTTGAGGGAATTTATCTAGTAAGTGAGTGACAGGGGCCGTTATGAACTGCAGAACGATACAAGAACAGTTGCCGGACGTCGCCCTCGGGAGCGCGCCGATGGCGGCTGAAATGGAACTCCATCTCAGCGAATGCAGCGAGTGTGCCGAGACGCTGCGGGCGCTGCGCGCCACCATGAATCTGCTGGACGAATGGGAGGCTCCCGAGCTCTCGCCCTATTGGAATGTCCGCATGCAGGCGCGCTTGCGCGAGGAACAGCAGCGGAAGCAAGGCCATGTGGGATGGCTGCAGTGGCTCCGCCGTCCGGCCTTTAGCCTGGCCGCGGCACTCGTCTTGGCGCTGGGCGTTGGCGTCACTTCGATGATGCGCTTCCTGCACCAGGACACGGGCGGGATTCAGTTAAACACGGGAACGGCGGTCTCCGACCTGCAGTACCTGGACAGGAATTCGGATCTGCTGCAGAACTTCACCGCCCTTGACGACATCGATGGGGATGCAGATATAGAAGACATTGTGAATTAGTACCCAGGTACTTCGACATTGACGCGTAAGACCCACATTCCGGCGCTGTTTCGGGGACCCCGGCAAGCCCGGGGTCCCCAGCAAGCTTTTTGTCCGCCCGCTGGGGCGTGGTTTTGGCTGGCCGAGGTAGTTGTGGCCACGGTTCTGCTGGCAGTTCCCCTGTACGCCGAAATATGGCAGCCGGGAAATGGGCAGCGCGGCGGGCGCTCGGATGAGGGCGGCGCACAGCTGGACCGCCGGCCGGAGGGCGACAGGCGCTACGGGCGGCAACCCGAGGGCTCCGGGCAGTATGGGCGAGGTTCGAGAGGCGGAGAGTACGGCCGGCCATCGGATGGCCGGAGCCATGGCAGCGGGCCGGAGTACCGCGAACCGCGCCAGTCGAGCCCACGGCCGGAATATCGCGAACGTCCCGGCCCTGCTTATTCTGGCCCTGCTTATTCCGGTCCTGCTTACTCCGGCTCTGGTCGCCAACCCGTTCGTGGATACCAGGACCGTCGCTACCCTGAGCGTCCGCCTCAGGCATACCGCGAACGCGGCACGAGCCCTCAGGGCAGGCCCTATCCGGGACCACAAGGCAGGCCGGAAGCCGGGCGTCCGGAGTATGGTGGACGGCCCTACCCCAGCCCTTTGCCAGGAGTTTCGCAGCCGCAACAGTATCCCGGCCGTGCTCCGTCCGGCCGCTCGCCTTATGCAGCTCCAGGCTCCGCGGAGCGGCCTCCTGTGGTCAGGGGGGAAGGGCCGCGCCACGGCGACTGGCTGCGTAACCAGATGAGGCTTCCTCCCGAGGAGCAAGAGCGGCGGCTGGAGCAGGACCCATACTACCGTTCGCTTCCGACCGACCGGCAGATCGAGCTCCGCGGGCGATTGAAGCGCTTCAACGCCATGCCGCCGGAGAAGCGCCAGCGGGTTCTGGACCGGATGGAGACGATCGAGCGCATGCCGCCCGAACAGCAGCGTCAGACCCATGAACTGTTCCAGCAGTTCCGCGGCATGGATCCCGAGCGCAAGGACATGGTGCGCCGCACCCTGCGCCAGATGCGCACCATGCCTCCGGATGCGCGCGAGCGCTTCCTGAACTCGCCGACAACGCAAACGCACTTCTCGCCCGAAGAGATGCAGATGCTGCGCGGCTTCAACGCACTCGGCTTCGCAGAGCGGGACCGTTAGGCGAGTCGACTGCGAGCAGTAAACAATACCTTCTTTAGAGAAAACCGCGTTACGCTTAGTCTTGAGGAGCAGCAGCAAGTTGTTTCGATACGGAGAGTTAATGAGCGATAACATCATTTCCTATCTTGAGATGTGCGCGCGAGAAGGTGCAAGTCTGCAAGCAGGTATGAATTTCGGGATAGGAACAACGCACTCTGTGATCCTCCTTTCTCTGCGCCCAAATGCTCCCTACCAGGACCGCATCGAAGATGGGGGTTGTACGCTGATTTATGAAGGTCACGATCAGCCAAAATCTCCTGAATGCCAAATCCCGAAAGCAGTTGATCAGCCCGAGTTTCACAGCTCTGGCTCACTTACCCAGAACGGCAAGTTCCATCAAGCAGCTCAAGCCGCAAAGTGCGGCCAACGCCCACCAGAACGGGTTCGTGCCTACGAGAAAATCAAGACAGGTATATGGTCATACAATGGTATGTTCCACCTGGTTGATTCATATCGCGAACAGGTCGGGGGGCGCTCAGTGTTTAAGTTTCGCTTAGAAGCTGTTGAAGGCGAAGAGGACTTCAGCGTTCCGGCATCGACCGTGCCAGTTCGTCGTCGCATCATCCAGACTGCAATTAAACTCGCAGTCTGGAAGCGCGACGGAGGACGATGTGTGAAATGCGGCGCGACTGATGAGTTGCATTTCGATCATGACCTTCCCTGGTCCAGGGGGGGAACCTCATTGAGCGAGGATAACGTTCAATTGCTTTGCCGGCGGCACAATCTCGCAAAGAGTGCCCATATTCTGTAGATTACCTTCCACAGCTTGTTTCGCTTCAGTCTTGAAAATAACTTCGCGCCAGCAGCAGCACGTTCGCCGGGCGCTCCGCCAGGCGGCGCATCAGGTAGGGATACCACTCCGTGCCGAACGGGATGTAGCAGCGAATGCCCCAGCCCTCGCGGGCCAGGCCCAACTGACGGCCGCGCCGCACTCCATGCAGCATCTGAAATTCGAATGCGCTCTTGGGAATGCCCTCGCGCGCGGTCCAGGACTGGATCTCCGCGATGATCGCTTCGTCGTGCGTGGCCAGCGCGTGGAAGATTCCGCTGCGCAGGACCTGCCGCGCCACCTTGATGTAGTTGGCGTCGACCTCCTCCCTGCGCTGGTAGGCGATTGCGGGCGGCTCCCGGTAAGCCCCCTTGCAGAGCCGAATGCGAATGCCCTCCGAGCAGAGCAGCCGCGCGTCGTCAGCCGTGCGATATAAGTACGCCTGCAGCACGGTGCCGATGTGGCCCGCAGCGCCGGGGCGGCGATGCAGATCGCGCACGAGATCGATCGTGCGCTGCGTGTAGGCCGAACTCTCCATGTCCACGCGGATAAAGTTGCCGATGGCGATGGCATGCTGCAGCAGTTCTTCCACGGTCCCGTGGGCGAGGGACTCGTTGACGTCAAGGCCGAGGTGGGTGAGCTTGAGGCTGATGTTGGCGTCCAGCCCGCGCCGCGCGATCTCATCCAGAAGCTGGTGATAGCGGGCTTCGCTGCGCAACGCCTCGTCGCGATTGGTTACGTTTTCGCCGAGGTAGTCCACCGTGACGTGTACGCCCGCCCGGTTCATCTCCGCGGCGGCGGCGATCAGCTCGGGCAGCGTGCGACCGGCGACGTAGCGCCGCGAAATTCTCTGCCCAACTGCGGAGCTCTCGGCGATCGAACGAAGAACCCTGCTGGCGGAGAGTCCAATCAAAACGGAGCGCAGCATCCTTCACTCCCCAGTGTTCGATGCTGCATTTCCGAAAAGAGAACGCGGCGCGGAGCCTGGGGCGCCATGCACCCCACATTTGCGTTGAAAAACGCAACGCAGATGTGGGCCACCTCGGCCTGTACCCGCCTCAGCGCCCTTCCTCCTCCAGATGCTTCTCCACCTCCATGGCCGCCATGCAGCCTGTGCCAGATGCGGTGATCGCCTGGCGGTAGCGCCGGTCTGCCACGTCGCCGCAGGCGTAGACGCCGGGCACGCCCGTGTGCACGTAGTCGCGCACCTGCAGGTAGCCGTCGGTGTCGCTCTCCAACACGCCATGGAACATCGTCGCGTTCGGCGTGTGTCCGATGCCCAGGAACATCGCGCTGGCGGGGAGCTCCCAGATTTTTCCGGTGAGCAGGTGGCGAAGCTTCAGCGCGGTCACCTCTTTGGCGGAAACGTCCATGACCTCCTCCACCACGGTGTCGGTGAGGAAGCGGATCTTCTCGTGGGCGCGCGCCCGGTCCAGCATGATCTTGCTGGCCCGGAAGGCGTCTCTGCGATGGATGAGCGTGACCTTGCTGGCGAAGCGGGTAAGGAAGAGCGCCTCCTCCATTGCGGAATCGCCTCCGCCGATGACCGCGACCTCCTTGCCGCTGAAGAAAAAGCCGTCGCAGGTGGCGCAGGAGGAGACCCCGTGGCCGATCAACGCCTTTTCGCTGGGCAGTCCGAGCCAGCGCGCGCTGGCCCCGCTGGCGATGATGAGCGTGCGCGTGCGGAGTTGCTCCCTGCCGACGGTCAGCACGAACGGCCGCTGATTGAGGTCGGCGGCGGCGACGTGCCCGCTGCGGACCTCGGCCCCAAAGCGCTGCGCCTGCCGGCGCATGTTGTCGATCAACTCCGGCCCCTGGATGCCCTCCGGAAAGCCCGGAAAGTTTTCCACCAACGTCGTCATGGAGAGCTGGCCGCCGGGCTCGTGTCCCTCCAGCACCAGCGGCGCCAGGTTTGCGCGCGCGGTATAAATGGCCGCCGTAAGGCCGCTGCAACCGGAGCCCATGATTACTACATTGCGAATGTCCTCTGCCATCGTTCTGCCGTTCCCCTTGCTGCGCCAGCGCGTTCGACCCGCACTCTGCTAACCGCGGCCGATGTGGTCACCCGCTGGCCGTGAATTCTCCGCTCCAGCAAGCCAACTGAGGGCTTGCCGGGCACCCCGTCTGCCTGAAAGTCTTATTAAAAGTGCCGGTTAATGATTTGCACCTGAGGCTTTCGACTCTTTGACTACGCTTTCTTTCACCCCGGATTCTTTTCCGCCTGGCAGCCTTGCCAACTCGGCGGGCACCACGGTCTTGACCGACATCGCCGCGCGGTACTTCTCCAGAATGTCGCCTGCCGCCTGAAAGATCGGCTCGTAGGCGGCCTGGTCCATTCCCGGGCAGCGGGCCAGCACAATCGAAGCCTTGCCAAAGCGCTCCACCCGGATGCGCTCCGGCGGCGTGTTCCACCCCAGCAAGCCAACAACGGGCTTGCTGGGAGCCCCTTTCGCCTGCACGGCCTGCGCGGCGCTTCCGGCGACCGAGTCGGAGATGAGCACCTGCAGCACCTCCTTGCTGTCTCGCGGATGCAGGACCAGCGACTCGGCGGCCGCGCCGCCCTCGATGCTCAGCGAATATTGCGCGTCGCTGAGGGGTGCCTTCTCGGGAAACTCGTGGCGGATTCGCACCCAGGATGAGGGGCCGCCGCCGGTGCTCACTCCCGCGGCACGGGCTTCGCTCTCGGAAAGGGTTGTGACCCCGCGGGAGACCTCAAAGTCCGATGCGAACCTGGGCCGCTCCTTGAAGCGCGCCAGCGCGCGCCCCATCTCCTCTGCGTCGGCTTGGGCCGGATGGCAGGGGTTGAGAAAGTTCACCTGGAACTTGGTTTTGGGCGCTCCCGGTTTAGGTGACGCCGATGACGCTTCCTGCGCGCACATGGCCGCCGGCAACGACAAGATCAGCGCAAGCGCCAGGACGCATGCCCGCGGCGTCCTCCACAAGCTCGATATCGGCGGGGGCAGGTGCATCGCAGGATTGTAAATGATCAGCCCAGGGCCGGTGTCCCCAGGTCGGCGCCACCGACAACGCGGCGCGGGACGTGGGGCACCAAATCTGGGGCACCAAATCGAAAAGAAGATCCAGTCCCGGCGGCGCTTGCGCTCCCCCGGGACTGGATGTGGTTAGAGTTGGATTGTAGTAGGCCGCTAAAACTTCACTAGCAGCTTGCGGGAGGACTTCCGGCGGCTGAACGGGCGGAGGCGGCCGACCTCTTCGTCAGCCCGCTGCCGATGTCCATCGCCAGCTCCTGCAGCGCCTGTTCGGCGCGGCTGGTGCTGCTTGCACCCTTGGTCGCGGGCACAGGCGCCGGCGCCGCAGCCGGCTTGGCCGGCAGCAGCATCTCCATGCACTTCATCTGAAGCTCCAGGCAGAAGACGATGAATCGGGTCCCCGCCTCGAAGAACTCGCCGACCACCGGCGTATACCAGGGTGCGGTCTTGTACAGGTCGATCGCCGTAGACTGCAGCTCGACGGCGCAATCGAGCGTCGTCTCCTGCAGCCCCAGAGCGCGGTCCATTCCGCGGCTGTACAGGTCCTGGAAGTCAGCGACAAAGTTGGCTTGCGTAGCTTGGTCCTGCTCTGAAAGCCAGGGAAACAGCGAGTAATAACCGGGGGGAACATTTTTGGGGCTCATGTCTGCTCCTTGACGTGAGGCCTATTGCCATCCTCTTAGGCCGAGACTAGCACCAAGAATAACTTTGTTCCGTGACGGGTTGGCAGTGCGGAAGTGATGGCAGTCACTATTGGAGGATTACGAAAGGACAGCCGGGGAAAACAGGCAGACATGGCTTTCCAAAATATGCACCGCAAAAAAGCGGAAGCCCCCAGGCGAGCGCCGCAAGACGCGCGGCGCGGAACCTGGGAAACCTAACAAAAACCGTACCCGAGCGGGCAGTAAGCTTTGAGTGGGCCACCGTTCACTGGAAGACTCTCGCGCTAATCCGGTGATCGCGTGCTATTTGGCGATGACGCCGCAGGCAATCCGGTCGCCTGCGTTGCCGGCCGGATCGCTCACCATGTCATCGGCCTTGGCGTGGATGATCAGCGCGGTGCCAAACAGTGAATTCGGCTTGTCGGGCTCGAGCGTGACACGCGGGTTGTCCACCACCTGGCGGGAGGTGCCGCTGGGCCCGATGGTGATGTTCTCCATATCTCCCGCGTGCGGCCCCTGGGGATTCATGAGCCCGTGGTGAGCGTCGGTGGGATTGAAGTGTGAGCCGGCGGACTTGAAATCCGGCCCCTCGCAGCTCGCACTCTGATGGAAGTGGATGGCATGCACTCCCGGGGGGAGGTCTTTGAGAGAAAGATGGAGTTGGACCCCTTCCTTGTGCTGGTTGATGGTGACATGTCCGACGCTTTTTCCTCCGGCGTCCTTGAGCTCCACAACCACCTCGGCCTTTTTGGCCCAGGCCTGCGCAGTGATCATCGCAAACGCAAGAGAGACAGACAGGCAAATCTTTCGATTCATGAACGTTCCTTTCGAGAAATGACTTTCAAAGACTTTCAAAGTTCGCCGGAGACGAGCGCCTTGTATTGCTCCTCGCTGAGCGGGACGACCGAGAGCCTTCCCTGCCGGACCAGCGGCGATCCAGTGAACAATGCACTTTGTTTGATGTCGGCCAGCGCGGCGGGTTTACCGATGGGCTTGCCGGCGGAGATGGTCACAATAGGGACCTTGGGACTGGAGGCATCGACCGAGACGACCTGGGCGGTGCCGGCGACCCGGCGCTCGCTGCCGGTGTGATAGATCACGAGCTTGTCTCCTTTGCGCATCTCGCGCAGATGTTTGACCGCCACGGGATTGGTGACCCCGTCCCACACCGTCTGCTTTTCCTTCTGAAGCTGCTGGAAGGAGTAGACCTCAGGCTCGGTCTTGAGCAGGTAATCCATGGGAAGTGATCATAGGCCCGAAGGAGCCAACAAGCCAACTGCGGCGGGGCCTATTGGTGGCCCACTCAACGCTCTTTTCGTCGAGTGGGGTCCCTCACTGCCCCACTCAAGCAAAGGAGGCTTGAGTGGGCCACCTTCGTTGAGTGGGGCACCCGAACTTACTGCACAGGAGTCCGGGGAATGACCATCTCGAGGATTAGACGCTGCACCTGAGGCACAAGGTGCCGGAGCTGAAGCTGCAGGCGCTCCCAGTCGCCCTTTGCCAGGCGGTAGTGCCGCTCGCGAAGCGCGAGCTCCAGCTTTTCCGCCGTGCAGGAAGCGTGGCCAACCCCGAAGACCATGATGCAGCCCCGCAACTGCAGCAGGGCGCGCCCGGCGCGGTGGTAGTCGCGCTGGATGATGGCGTGCTGAAGCTGCTCAATGCGCAGCGGAAGTTCGTTCAGGAACGTGTAGCAGAGCAGAATCAACAGCTCCGGATCTCCGCCGGCATGGTTCAGGGCATGGTCGCAGTCGAGGATTACAGGTGTGGACGCTTCGATTTCGGTCTGAATGGACATAGATTTCCACTGCCCTTTTTGGCGGATCGATTCCAAGGAACTTATCGGCAGAATTCCGGAAAATCTGAAGCAGCTGGAAACGGGGCAAACCAAGAGCCCACCCTAACCAGAAGAGCACATGTGGGGCTGCCAAAAAATGGCCGACATTGCTGCCGGCCACGATCATGAGTCTGCTGCTCTGCTACTGCATGCGGACGCGCCGGCTGCGCTGCTGCAGCAGCGAAGGCGGCAGTCCGAACTTGGCCCGGAACAGGTTGGAGAATGTCGGCGCGCTATGGTATCCCACGGCGCGGCAGATCGCCGAGACCGGCGTGTCGGTGGTCTCCAGCAGCTTATGGGCCATCTGCATTCGGCGGTCGGCCAAGGCCCGCAGCGGCGTGATTCCGTAGACCTGGCTGAAGACGCGATGGAAATGGTGCGGCGACATGCAGGCCACGCGCGCAATCTTCTCCAGGCAGAGCTCCTCGTTGTATGTGTCCTGAATGCAGACGAAGGCGCGCTGGATACGGCGATAGAGCTCGGCGCGGGTTCCTGGGCGCACGCTGTCGATGCTCTCGATCTGGCGGCTGGCCGCGCTGTAGACCAGCACCACGCACTCGGCTACGGAGCGGAATTTTTCGGCGATGCTCTCCGGCGAGTCGCCGCGCTGGCACGCAGCCGCGAGCGCGCGCAGCTTGGGGCCGATCTCAAAGGCCGTGTCGTGCTGGATGCACTCAGGGAAGCGGACGACGATACCGTCGCTGTCCACATCCAGAGAAGAGGTCAACGGCGCGCCGAAGTGGCGGACCAGATCGGAGATGTACTTCTGGTCGAAGACCAGGGTTACGGCGCGCGGCGAGCTCTGCGGCTCGACGATGATCTCGGCCTGCTCGCCTTGATTGAGGACAACGAAGGTCGAGGGCGTGATCGTATAGTGCCCACGGTCGGTGCGGACCTTGTACTGGTCCTGCAGTGAACAGTAGAGCGCCAGCGGACTGGTAAAGGACTGTGAACCGGGACGAAGAACACTTACCGAGAAGGTGTTCTTGCCGACGACGGTCGTCTGTCCGGCCGCCTTGCCGTGCACGCCCTCAAAGACTGTGCCGTGGCTGTTTATGTGCGTGCCTTCCATGCCGATACCGTTCAACATTGCGCTACTCCCAAGGGTCGAAGACATTTCCTTATTCATATCTTGGATTGCCATCAGGCCTTCCCAAAGTTCCACAAAAACGCATTGGTGACGTTCCTGTTTACAAAAGCTTTACAAAAGGCCCTGCTTTCCTCCCTTCCTATGAGACGCAAAGGATTAAGCAGGTGTTAGCAGGGAGCTCAGAAATATTTGAGCTCTCCGGGGTCAGCTCGGGAATTGATCCAGAGACTCTGCCTGACCCGAGACGCAAAGGATTAAGCAGGTGTTAGCAGGGAGCTCAGAAATATTTGAGCTCTCCGGGGTCAGCTCGGGAATTGATCCAGAGACTCTGCCTGACCCCGAACCAGAGACTCTCGTCCTAGTGGCCGGCGTGCACCTCTCCCGGCGCGGGCTTGCGTGCCAGCAGCACAAGCGGCATCACGATCACGGTAAGCGCCGCCATCGCCAGGACCGTGTCTTTGTAGCCCAGCACCAATGCCTGTTGCTGCAGCAGAGAGTAGAGACTCGCCTGCGCCTTGTGCATGGCTTCCGGACCGGAGCCGTAGCGCGCGGCAAATTGAGAGCTGAGCCCGTGCAGCCACGTGTTCACCGTGTCCGAGTTAGCCAGGTGAGCAGAAAGATAGGTCTGATGCACCTGGGCGCGGCGCGCGATCATGGTGGTCACAAACGAGATTCCAAAGCTGCCGCCCAGATTGCGCATCAGGTTCACCATGGCCGAGATCTGATTGTTTTGCTCCTGCGGCACCCCGATGTAGCAGATGGTATTGATGGGGATGAACAGAAACGCCAGGCCCAGCGACTGGTAGATGCGGTACATCATCGCCGTCTTGAAATCAATGCCGAGATAGAGCGAGCTCATGTGGTAGGTGGAGACGGCCAGCGCGATAAAACCGAAGCCGATGAGCTTGCGCGCATCGACGCGCGAGACCAGGTAGCCCACGATCGGCATCATCGCCATGATGACCAGACCTCCGGGAGAGAGTACTTCGCCGGAGAGCTGCGCCGTGTAACCCATGACCGTCTGCAGGAACTGAGGGATCAGCACCGTAGAGCCGTAGAGCACCGCTCCAAGGGTGAACATCAGCGTGTTGCTGACGGCGAAGTTGCGGTTCTTGAAGAGGCGCAGGTTGAGCACTGGATTTCGCTCGCGCAGCTCCCAGAAGACGAACCACACCAGCGCAACCACGGTTAGAACAGTGAAAATCTGGATGAAGTGCGAGGAGAGCCAGTCCTCGCGCTCGCCTTTGTCGAGCACCACCTGCAGTGAGCCGAGGCCGACGGCGACGAGACTCAGGCCCAGGTAATCGACGGGCGTGTGCTTGGCGCGCTCGATCGAGTCCTTGATCCAAGGCGGGTCCTCCACCATGCGCGAGGTTAGAAATAGCGAGAGTAGCCCGACCGGAACGTTGATGAAGAAGATCCAATGCCAGGAGTAGTTGTCGGTGATGTAGCCGCCCAGCGTAGGTCCTACGGCGGGCGCCAGCACCACGGCCATGCCGTACATGGCGAAGCCCATTCCACGCTGGCTTGGCTCGAACGTGTCCGCCAGGATCGCCTGCTCGCTGGGGCCCAGTCCGCCGCCGCCTGCTCCCTGCAGAATACGGAAGAAGATCAGCATGGGCAGCGAGGTCGAGAGTCCGCAGAGCAGCGAGCTGATGGTGAACAGCAGCACGCAGGTCATGTAAAAGCGCTTGCGTCCGAAGCGGTCGCTCATCCATGCGGAGATGGGCAGCACGATGGCGTTCGAGACCAGGTAGCTGGTGAGCACCCAGGTCGACTCATCCTGCCCGGCAGAGAGTGAGCCCGCAATGTGCGGCAGCGCGACGTTCGCAATGGAGGTGTCCAGCACCTCCATGAAGGTGGCCAGCGTCACCGTCATGGCCACCGCCCATGGATTGTGGCTGGGCCTCCAGCGCTGGATGGCGCCGGCCGGTGCTGTGCTCATCGTACCCTCACCGAAGGCACCACGGACAGGCCCGGACGGAGCAGGCCGTCCTGGTTGAAGTCGCTCTTGTTGCGGTCGTTGAAGTCGATGCGCACTGGCACGCGCTGCACCACCTTGACGAAGTTGCCGGTGGCGTTCTCCGGCGGCATCAGACTAAAGCGCGAGCCGGTGGCGCCTCCTATGCTGGTGACCGTGCCGTCATACTTTTTCCCGCCGAGCGCGTCCACCTCGATCTCGACCTTCTGGCCCGGACGCATGCGCTCCAGTTGGGTCTCCTTGAAGTTGGCCGTGACCCACACGTCCTTGATCGGCACGATGGACAGCATTTCCTGCCCCGCCTGCACGTTCTCGCCCACCTGCACGCCGCGGTTGCCGACCACGCCATCGATGGGGGCGACAACGCGGGTGTAGCTGAGGTTCAGCTCAGCCTGATCGAGCGAGGCCTTCAGTTTGGCGGCCTTGGCTTCATCGGCCTTGGCGCGCGCCTGGGTCGCCGCGATCTGCTTCGGGCTGATCTGCGCGTTGGCCAGTGAAGCCTCCGCCTGCCCGCGCCGCGCTTTGGCCTGCTTCACGCCTTCTTGTGCCGAGTGCAGCGCCGCGGTTGCGGCCGCGACGGTGGCATTGGCGGAGGTGGCGGCGGCGACCACCTGGTCATATTGCTGCTGTGAGATCTCTTTCTTGCTGATCAGGGCCTGATAGCGCTGCTGGTCGAGATTGGCGGTGCGGGCGTTGGCCTCGGCCTGCACCAGGCGCGCCTGGGCCTCCTCGACCTGCTTGGCTGCCGCAGAAATGCCTGAGTCGGCGGTGACGACATCGTTCCGCGCGGACTGGATTTGGCTGCTGGAGCCGACCCGCATGATGGGGACGTTGAATTGCGTCGCCTGAGCCGAGGCCACCGCATCCAGGTAGTCGGCGCGCGCGTGCTCAACCGCAACCTGGTAGTCGCGAGGATCGATTTCCACCAGCAGCGTGCCGGCCTTCACGAACTGGCCGTTCTCCACGTTCACCTTGACTACTTGCCCGGAGATGCGCGCGCTTACCGAATCGATGTGGCCATCCACCTGCGCGTCGTCGGTCTCCTCGAATTTGCGGCCATGCCACCAGTAGAGCGCCGCGCCGATGAGGCCGACGACCAGCAAGATGCGCAGCGCCATCCGCAGCCACGGCTTGCGCTGAAAAAGTCCGGCCTTGGGCACGGGCTCTGGCGTGATCTCCGGCGCGGGCGGCGCAGCGTAGGGCGCCGATGGCGCTATAGGCGGAGCGGCTGACTCTTCCGATTGGTTGACTGCGCCTGGATTGCCGTGTACTTCGGTTGCCATTTCCTTCTCCCGATGATTGCGTTGGGCCTGCGGTTTCGCTGCTCGCTGTATTTATTTCTTTGTTCCTATTTCGTTGAACCTATTTCGTTGGTCCTATTTCGTTGAACCTATTTTGTTGAACCAGGACTCACTGGAGCCTGCGGCGCGGGAACATTGCCTGGAGTGTGAGGTGCAGGAGTACTCCCCGGCAGCTCGGTCCCGCTTGGAGCCGCGCCCTCCTCGGCCAGCGCCTCACGCACTAAGTGCTCGGCCTGGCCCAGCGCTCGCGCCAGCAGCACCTTGGCGATATTGTGCGAGTAGAGGCTCGAGATGTACTGCTGGTCGGCCGTGGAGAATGCCTCCTGTGCTTGGATGACCTCAATGTTGTTGGTGACTCCGGCCGCGAAGCGGTCCTGCGACTGCGTCAACGCCAGGCGCGCATAATCGAGAGTCGTGCGCGCGACTTCGAGCTGTTCGGCGGCGGCAGCGACGTCGAGCAGCGCGTCGGCGATGTCCTGCTCGATGCGGCCCCTGAGGTTGTCGCGCTCGGCCTTGCGCCGCCGCAGGTCGGCCTCTGCCTGGCGAATGTCCGCCTCGATCTTGCCCCCGTGGAAGATGGGCACGGTGA
>WNFY01002134.1_pt1 | contig 18833 bp, 18 predicted proteins | sample 5400091 | NCBI WGS metagenome assembly WNFY01 (sample SAMN13153364, study PRJNA577476) | soil metagenome | isolation source: 60 cm soil or saprolite under grassland replicate 1 | place: USA:California | collected 2016-06-15
CGACGGTTCTCGCCCAGGCCCGCGGGGGCGCGGCTCTCGATATACGTGCGAACCTCTTCGCGCAAGCCAAAGGAGGGAATGGGACGGGCGTCGCTGCTTTGGGGAATGATGATCAACGTCACCCAACCCGGGCGCGTTTGACCCGAAGCATCGCGCCCGCCAATGGCGCGCGCGATCGCAACTCCAGCGGAGGCTTCGCGCGCCATCGTTTCATAGTCGGAGGGGGTAAGCGCCCGGCCGCGATGGCGAATGCTTGCTGGAGCGCGAGATGCGAATGCCTGCGGCATCTCGCCATCGGCGCCGCCTTCGGCAGCCCGGGGATTGAAGACCGCCTGCACACCGCCGATGGATCCCAGCAGCTGTTTGACAGACCTAGCAGCTACGTTGCCGGCGAGACCGCCGCCCGACTGGAAGCGCCGCAGCTGGATGGCAGCTGCGGGCGGAGGAATTCTGCCGTTGACTCCATTACCAAAGAGAAATCTACCCAGCGCGCCGTCCACGACGTAGTGGCGATGCTTGGGCCCGGATGAAAACAAGTTCGGTTTGCCCTCCCAATGCACCCAGGCTTCGATAACGCGCTTGGTGCGATCGCGAACCAGGCGCAAATCGCCGGCGATGAGTTCGTTCTGCGACCCTTCGGCGCCCAGTTGAGCTTCCAGCTGGGTGAGCAACGTGGGCTGCCCCTGGGCCAACTCGAGGGCGAGTGTGCGCCATTCGACGTTGGCGCGCGCACCGTTGAGCTCGCGCACCTCCAGGCGCTCGCCGGCGAGCACAGGGATCTGGCTCACCGTAAATATTTGATCGAGCATGCCGGTGCTGGCTCCCAACGGCACGTTGTTGTACGTCTGACGTTGCGAGGCCCACGTGGCATTCAGGAGAATTTGGTTGAGGGTAGCCTCGCCGGGCGGGCCATCTTCCTTCAAGCGGGCCCGCACCCAATGCAATGGTTTGTCGAAGCGCGCAGTCGCCACGCTATCTGGGGGCGCGATGAACGAGACGATTCCCGGCAGGCGCAGCGCGCGCGTCTCATCGGCGACCGTTAGTTGTCTCCAACCGGCACCGTTGAAGTACTCCCAGACGAGCGAAGGGCCGTCCCCGCCGGAAGGATCTTCGACCACGTCGAAGTAAATTCCCATGTCGCTGACAGGGAGGGGCTGGGTCAACCCGAGATACAGAGCAGGCGTAACCTCATTAATCGGTGCGTACGGAGAAAACGTTTTGCCCGGCCAATGGGCATCGTCTGTGTGATCCTCGAATTGGAAATCGTTCCAGGTGAAGACCTGCTCCAATGGCTCGAAGGGAGTCTTCCAGACATAGGCGAGGCGAAAATCCGAGAGCGCCGGGGGAACGGTGATCACATAGGTGAACTTGTTTTCGGCCCCGGTTCCATCTTTGAAATCGATTTCCTTCGTAAACCCAAATCCTCCGCTGACCAGGCGGACGCGCATCCACAGCCCGTCCTGATTGCCAACGTTGGTGGTGGCGAGGTCGGGCGGGACGTCGAACTCGACGATATCGGGTGCATCCATATCACCGGGATTCGCGTTCCCGCCTTCGGAGCTGATGGCGAGCGGAATCCAATCCACACCGTTCCAATATTCCCAACTGACCGTGTGTTGCAGCGTCGCCAGCTTGTCACTGGTGCTGTCGGTAATCCTGAAGAAATCCTGCGGAGTCTGCGTGCGCGCCAGATATACTCGGACGGAGCCTCCGGGTTTGCTGAAAACCTCCTGCTGGTTGAAATAGAACGCCGCACCTGGCTGCGGCTGCTGCCCAAAGGGGAAGAAAGGTTTGCTCACGTCTGCGGTCTGCCCCTCGACAATGGCCTTGTCCAGCTTGAGGCCGGTTATCTTGAGAGCCACGTTGACTTGCATGGGCGCGTTGACTGTCCCATCGAATTGATAGAGTGTGTCCAACTGCTCGTCAAAGGTTGTCGCCTCGATTCGGTAGGTTCTCCCAGCAACGAATGGAGATGTCAGCTTGAGAGTGCCGTCATCCCCTGTCGTCAAGCTCTGGCCGAGAGAGCCCGTGCCGTCCTCGTTGGTGACGTCGATCCGCGTATTCGCCAGGGGAGCTCTGCCTTCACTACTCAATAGCACGACGTTGTCGGTATCGTGCGCTTTGGTAACGCTCACTGTGAGACCAATCTCAAGATTTTGTTCGATGGTCGTGCGCAAGCGCATGCTGTCGATCACCGGGAGCAAGCGTGCGGGGTCAGGCGGCAGCGGCTGCGTGAGTTGCCCGCGCACCCAGTACGACTGCACGTTGTTGACATCGGTGACAGCGGTTTTGGCGCAATCGGTATCGAGACGCACCGATCCGGAAAACATCAGGCCGTTGGTGCCGTCGGAGCCTTTTTGCGCGGGTTCAAGGCAGGAAGCCTGCAGCGAGCGGAAGCCGCGCCACACCGCGCCATCCCAGTATTGCCAGAGAATTTCGAGCGGCGTTGAACTGCCTTGCTCTAACTCGAACTCTATCTCCAGGTGGCTGGCCCCGGCAAAAGCAAGCAGGGTGGAGTGCCCGAGGTAAAGCGTGTGCGGAGTGGGTTCAAGCGCGATGCTCTCGAACGCTGTGATGGGGCGGTTGGCAACAAACGCGGCCGAGTGGTCGATGTACTCATCTCGTCCGGGCCAGAGGCTGACAACCTCCACCAGTTTGGCGGCCGCGACACCGGTGGCGCGTTCGGTTTCAAAGATAATTTGCTGGCTGCTGCCGGGCTGCGGCGCGGCTGCCAATCTGGTACCGGCAGGAGCGGCGCTGTCGGTCGCTTGCGGAGAGAGTTGAAAGACAATCGGTGCGCGGGCCTGCGATGCCGGGACCAGCCGCAAGCCAAGCAAATCAAGAAACGCTAGCTGGTTTTTTGCGGGCGCCTGGTTGAGCCGCTGCAGGATGGCATACACAAAGCGCGCGAAGACCTGGCCGATGGCAATCCCGGCCGAGTTCGGCGGCGGGTTCCACTCGGGCACGTAGCCGTAACGCCGTTGCCAGAACTCCTTCAGAATGGCATCGGTGTCGCGGCTGTCCACCGGCGGTGCGGTCTTCACGATCATTGCGGCGAACCCTCCTGCAAATAGAATGGGTACACGAGATTTTGCAGCGTGTTGGTGGCGCGCACGCGATAGTTGATCTCGATGAGCAGCATGCTGCGCTCCTTGGCATCAACGGTCACCTTTATCTGCAGCACGTCGATGCGCGGCTCCCACTTGATTAGCGCCTCCTGAACGCGCGACTTCACGCGCTGCAAAGTAGTGGCATTGATCGCTCCGAAGACGAACGAGCGCAGGCCGGCGCCGAAGTCGGGGCGCATCAGCCGCTCGCCCTGGTCGGTCCCCAGAATGATGCGAAGAGACTGACGAATATCCTCCTCATACATGACCGTGGCATTGCCTCCGTCGGGCGCCACGCCGAGGGGAAAGGCCCATCCCACGCCCAGGAACGCCTTGCGCTGGTCCACACTGGCCATGGCTCATCCTCCAATCTGCACGGTCATCATTCCCATGACGATGGGAGCAGAGCAGGCGGCCATGTCGCCCATGCGAGCCACAGGTTTCCCACCGATATAAACGGTGAATGCCCCCTTGCTCTCGGGCGTGGGCGGGTGGGGACCTGCGGTGGGAGGCATCGCGCAACTATGGTTGTCGCCCAGCACCGCGGCGGGCAGTCCCCCGATGAGTACCGTGGGTACGCCCGGCCCTGCCATCATTCCGGGATGGGCGGTGGGATCGGTTGAGCGAGCAGCTGCAGGCATGTTTCCGTTCCTCCTTCAGTTGATCTTTACCGGCATGCCTTGGATGACGCAGGCACCGCTGGCTCGAACAGTTGTGGTAAGCGTGCCGGCAATCTCCACGGTCGCCGCCTGCAGACTGATCTTGCCGGCCGGAGCGCTTAGTTCAATGTTTCCCGCAGGAGCAGCCTGAATGCTGATCTTCGGAGGCTTGACATCCATCGTGATTTTCAACGCGCCAAAGGGAGCACTGATTTCAATCGCATTCTTGCTCATCGTGATGGACTGCTGCAGACCGGTCTTGATGGTGATGGACTGGTTGAGATCGTCGAGTTCAATGGTTTGAGCCAACGGGATGTCCTTGATTCCGGTCTTGAGGACGCGCTTTGTGAGAAAGTTAATTGGATCGTCGATGGGCGGATGCTTAGTCATGCTCCACAGGCCGCCAAGTATGTAGGCATCCCGCGAATCGTTCTGATTGAACGCCACCAGCACTTCGTCATCGACCTGCGGTATCCAGGCAAAGCCGCGGCCAGAGCCGCCTCCAACGGCAGCCACGCGGGCCCAGGGATCAAAGGCAGGCAGTGTGGGGATGTGAACCTTCACTCGTCCTTCGGCAAGGAAGTTGACGTTGTCGACTACCGTGGCGGGCGAAATGGAGTACCCGGCGCCCAGCTTCGCATGTTTTTCGTGCTCCGAATCTACGCCCGCAACCCATTCCAGAAATCCCTTTGCCATATTGTTCTCCTGCTGCCTAGAAGATCCGCTGCCCCTGCACGTGCGCGCCCTTGGGGATGGGGATGGAACCGAACCACACTTCTTTGCGCGCCTTGAAACTGGTCTTGTATCCGCCGCTATCAAAGCTGTGGGTGGCCGAGGTAACGCGATACATTCCGCCGAACTGGTCGCCCAAACCGTCGAAGTTGATGACCCGGCCTGCCATGATGCGAGTGTCTCCAATGCAACTGCCGCTGGCGGTCTGGCGGTTGTTCAGCCGCGGCAGTAGTTCCGACAAAATCTCGCGCAAAGAACCAGGAAACCCGCTGGGCTTGATGGAGAGCGTTTTCTTGGCGTTCTCGCCTAAGATCGCGTCCAGATCGCCTAGGCTGGGGTAGATAGAAAGATTGAAGGCCGCGCGGTCATAATCCCAGGAAACGATGATGACGAACTCTGTCTGCAAACTTGCAATCCAGATGCGCGCGGATACGCCGAACACATCCCCAACCGTCGTGAGGCGCGGATTGAAATCCATCAGCGACTCACCCCACTTCAACGTGAGGGTGGGAGAGTAGTCCTGTATCAGGAACTGGAAACGCAGAAAATAGCCCTTAGGGTCCAGCGTGTGATCGATGTACATCTCCCAGCCGTTTTCCTTCGCAATGGTGGAGAGGAAATCGAAATCGCTCACCCCTTGCTGCACTCGCACCGGGCGCTGCGCGTCGTCGGGCACCACGGCCAGCGTGGCCAACGTCATGAGCACCGACAAAGCGCCGCCGATTGGGTCCGGGTAAGGAATAAGCAGGTTTGCGCCGCTCACGATCGAGGCCACCAAAGCGTCGGGAATCGGGAACAATCCGATCTTAGGCAACTCCAGAACGAATGAGCGATCCACCTTGCCATGAGTCAGCCGTTGCAGAAAATCGTGCGCCGTGACCTTGATGGTCGGCATGCCGCTGTTGGGGAATGAGGGCTCGACTGCGGTGATTTCTCCAACGAAAATCTCTTCCAGCGGATCGGGAGCGTAGCCCAGAAACAGGCGGAAACTCCTGTCGACCTGAAGCAGGGGGTGGTCCAGCCAGCGCAGATCCTGGTTGGCCACCGTAAGATCGACGCTGTCGGAGCCTTCGATTCCATTCTGATAGCTCAAACTGACGATCGAACCACGCAGCGCCGCCGGCAGCGAGTCGCCGTCGATCTCCACCTTGAACTGTGGCGCGTATTGGGCGTATCGGGCCATGATTTATTGCACCACCTCGCCAGTACTGGGATCGGTATATGGAAGCGATGCAATTTGCAGCTCTTGGCCGGGAACAATCGAGCGCGGATCGGCGATGCCATTGGCCAGCGCGATGGGGCGCCACTGCAACGGATCTTCGTACAGCAATCCGGCGATGCTGGAGAGCGTCTCACCCTGCTTGACCACATGAACCTTGGTGAAATCGGCGGTCTGCAGATTGGCCGCCGTTACCTGGGTCTCCGCCTCCAGATACTCATTAAATGTGACGTTGAGTCGCGCGCGGCAAGGCAGACCGCTGGGCAGAAAGCGCAGGAACTTCTGGTTCACCTTCGCCAGCACGCACCGGAAATGCAGAGATCCCCAATCCACTTGCAAGACCGGCGGCGCGTGAAGATTGGAATCGATGTGTAGCAGGTCGGTAATCTGGTTGGTCTTGTCACGAACATCGGATAGATCATCGGTAGTATCGAAAAACAGCTCCATGTCGAGCGTGCGCAGGTTGCCATGCACAAATTGCAAGATCGGCGATTCCAGCCCGGGGATTGCTTGCGAGGCGAAATTGTTGTCCTTGTTCAGGCTGTACTCTTCCGGGTTGAAGACGACCTCGAAGCTCTGCTGCGTCTGTTCGTTGGTGATCTTGGCGCGATCCATGGATGCTCTACACCTTTCCCATGCGCTCACGAGAAGCGATCAGCCGGCTGTCCAACTGGCGAACAACTTCATCTGTGATCTGGTTGATGTTCAAACCTTGCGGCGCTTGCAGGGCAGGCCAGGTTGTCGACTGCCCCCGCACCGCACGTGTCTCCGGCGCTATGCTCGTGTGCATGGCCGGCGGCTCCGCTGCGGGAGACGGGAAGCGGCGGAGCAGAACGGCCGATTGGGGCACGAGCTGTTCTTCAACGCGAACCGGGCGCAACACTTGCCGTGCGATCAAGGGCAGGATGGAATCGGATTCGCTCGAAGCTCTGCGTGGGATCAGCGGCGCAACCGGTCCACGCAGGACTGCCGTCGAAGCAGCGGGGCCACTCAACACAGTGGTGGTAAACATGCTAATCCGCCGCACTGCTGCCTGCTGCATCCGAACGGAACTGTGGACCAACGAGGAAGCCTGCACCGTCGTGGACAGGGGATGATAGTTCCTGGACAACACGGAATGCAGTAACGTGATCTGCGGCATCACGGCAGGCAAAGCCGCAGGAATGACGACCATGCGATCTCGTCCGCCGGGCACAACTGTGATCGCGATGGGAGCGGCCAACTGCATCGTGGGCATACTCCAGTGCAAGCGCAGCATCAAGTAGCGCGCTCTCCGCAGCAATGTTTTTGCGGTCTGCAGGGCAGAGGCTGATTCTGAGGCATGTTGCGCGATCAGCGCCTGCGCCCATATGATCCGCCGCAACAATGCAGAGCGGCGGCTCAGGATGGTTGCAGCACTGCGCCGCTCATGCAAGGCGGCCGCCCACCGCCGGAGCTCAGGCAAAGAAGTTTTCGCGCTCGCTGCCATGCATTCCTTCCGCATTACTGCGCTGATTGATCCCGGAGATCTCGCGCACCCAGCGCAGACGCTCCTGGTGTTCCAGATTGAGAATCGTCTCCATCGGCCAATGGAAGTGGTACGCGACGAAGGCTACCTCCTCGTACAGCGCCCGGAGGGGGTAGCCTACAATCCCCCCTCGGCTTGAAGCTCCACCTCAAAGGCGTGCGTGCACTGCGGACAAACCGCTGGAAGAGTTGCCCGTCCATTGCGGTTGATCCGGTTGTAATGATCCTGCAGGTAACTCAAGTCGGCTGCATACATGCTCTCGATGACCTTGGGAGTGACTTGCGCGACGCTGCCCAGGCGCGTGATCACACGCGAAAGCAGGATCACCACCACGTAGGCCTGGTTCGCCTGCACGCGCGGATCTTTGAGCGGCAGGATTTCATCCGCGGCGGTGGCCAGACGCATGACTCCGTCGCGGTGCAGGTTTCCCTTGTCATCGACATAACCCAGCGGCAGCGTGAACTCGTGCTCGGTTTGAAACATGAAGCCATCTCCTTATGCTCGACGCCGGCCCCACCTTCCCTGTGGGAAGTGGGCACACAGCTCAGGCGCGTTCCAGGTACTCGCAGCTCAAGGTCAAAGTCTCAATGGAGATGTCGTTGCCCTTGGCGCTGAACGTCGGACCATCCCATTTGCTCGGCCAGGCTCGGAAGAAATTCCAGCGCACCTTCTCCGTGCCCGTGTCGTCAAGCTGCACAACCGAGCCGTCGCGGCGTTCGATCTGTCCGTTGACCGCCTGCATGTGCCAGTCGTAGAGTTCGTGGGAGTCGGTGGTGCCCCACTTCAGCGTGATGTCGGGACAGCTGCGCTTGCCCGGAAACTTGCGCACGCGGTCGGGATCGCCGCCTTCGCGATACTCGATCACCTCCAGGTGCGAACCTACTGCGCTACATTCGGAGAATCCGGCTTGTTGAATGCCCTGAATCTCCACGCGAAACCGCATACCTTTGTATGGATCACCATTCGCCATGTCGAATGCCTCCCGTTACTTTGTTCCTTCTTGCAAACTTGCGCCGGTAATGTCCTGAATGACCTGGAAGACGATGAATTCCGCCGGCGTGGTGGGGACCACAGTGACCTGGATAATTAATTGCCCGAGGCTTCGGATCTCCGGCGGGTTTAGAGTTTCGTCTACACGTACACGAAACGCGAGGTCGGGCGTGTCGCCAAATAGAGCGCCTTCTTCCCACAGGTCACGCAGAAAGGCCGTGACAAGGCGCTTCAAGGTCTGCCACAAAGTCAGGTTGTTGGGTTCGAATACTGCGAACCGGGTACCTTCCTGAATCGATTTCTCGATGAAAATCAGGAGCCGGCGAACATTGATGAAGCGCCATGCCGTGATGTCGTGAGGAGCGATGGTGCGAGCGCCCCATATCTTGATGCCCTGCCCCTTAAACGACCGGATGACATTGATCCCCTGCTCGTTCAGCGGACCTTGCTCCTCGTCGGTGACTACGGTCTCAACCGCAAGGGCGGAAACGACGGATTCATTGGCCGGAGCGCGGTAGACACCAAAGTTGTTATCGCTGTTGGCATAGACCCCAGCCACGTGCCCGGATGGCGGCACCAGCATCCGGCCGCTCGCTACGGGATTCGAGATGGAGATCCACGGGAAGTACAGCGCGCCATAGCCGGCATCGGAATTCAGGTTCTGGCGCTGGTTCTTGATGGTGGAATACGGATCCGGAGTCGGCGGATTCGGCATCGGAAGCGGATCCAGGATGGCGAAACGATCCTGCTTGTTTTGGCAGTGCGCCACCATGTTGGACTGGATGTCCTGCGTGTCGGCGGGGGTAAAGATGTGAGGATCTCCCGCACCGGAGCTGATAGCTACAGCGTCGGGAACGCACAGCAGGTTGACGTCATCGACTTTCAGCAGGGTGTCGATGCCCTGGTGGTAGAAGGTCGTGTTGAGCTTCGTAATGTCCTCGTCGACGCCGCCCTGAAGAGCACCGGAAGTGACCGCGACTGGCATGTTGTCCGGCGGAGTCGAGGTGGTGGGCGGATCTGCCAGCGTCAGCGAGATACTGGCGGAGGAGAAGATTTTGTCGAAGTACCGGCTGTGACGGGGATCGAGTGACAGGTTTAAGAAGTTCTCCTGCGGCAGACCCTTCGCGTTGACGGTCACGGAGAATTCCCGCGTCGCAATGGCTACGTCGTTGGCACCAGTCAGCGTGTAGGTGTTTTGCAGTCCCTTGGTCAGGGTGATGAAGTTATTGATCGTGTCAACAGCCTTCACTACCCCATCTTCCTTCGCGCCCCCGCTTTGCTCGATATGAACGTAACTGCCCGGCTCGATGCTGTCGGTTTTCTGAACGCGTATCCTGTTTTGCCCCGGCAGGAGATCGGCGACACGCATAGTACCGCCGCTGTAGTCGCTGCCCAGGTTGCCTACAAAAGTGAAGGTGGTCGTGCCGGGCGGAGTGGTGTTGTCGCTGCTGATGCTTGAGATGATCGCGCGCTCGCTTTTTGCGGGGTTCGTTTTGTCGATCAACAGCACCACGTCGCCGGGCTGAAACTTTGATTTATCTCCCGCGTCCTTGGTCGTGGCGGTGCGTTGCTTATCCTTCGCCTGGTCGAGCGTGACGGTGACACCTTTGCCCGCGGCCACGGTGGATGCGAGGCTAGCGGCGGCGACGGCGATCGTAACGTTGGTATTGGGCCAGACGCCTTCTTTCAAAGCCGTGGCGACGAGCACTTTGCGGTTTTTGGCATCGAGCAGGTCTAACCAAGCCTGCTTGCCAGTGCCGACGCGAACGAAGTAGCACTGCTGGCCGCCCTCGGCGAAGAAGCCGTTTACGGCGTGGGTGACATACACGCGGTAGGGGTCCTCCATGTAACCGCCGAAGGCATTCCAGAACTGCTGAATGTCGGTGATCAGGGTCGGCGTGAAGGTGGGCCCTTGTGCCGCCGGCCCCAAAAAGGCTGCGATGCTGGTGCTAATTCCGGGGATGGGACCTGGGAGAGTGATCTCCTGGATATAGACTCCCGGCGCTTTATTATTCGCTTGAAACGTAGCCATGCCATCCTCCTCCCCGAGCACCGTGACTACGGCAAAGGCGCCAGGGTGATTTCGTAATCTTCCGGCCTTCCTGGGACCACCAGGGGTTGGGCCGTGGGCTGAAAGCCGGCAGCGATCGCACGGATCTGGTGCGTGCCCGCCGGCACACGCAAGAAAGAGAATCGGCCGTCGGAACCGCTGAATTCGCGCAAGTGCAGATCGAGTATGTCGACCATCGCGTTTGGCACGCCCTGGGCCGCTGGACCCAACACTCGCCCTCCCACCTGCAGCCATGTCTCCGAAGCTCCGGTCCCTGAGGTCGCGAATGCGGTGCTGCGATGCGTGACAACGAACTCGGGCACATCGGCGAACAGCGGCACGCTGATGGTGGCGGTGAGGGTAAGCGAGGCACGCAACTTGTTGCCGACCGAGGTCCAGAACTCCGACAGATTCTTCAGCGCATCCGGATGCAGCCCCACCATGGGCAATGGCGGCTCTTGTCCCACCAGGCTGCCCTGCAGAAGGTGCGCGGGAATTGTGGGGTACTGTCCGAAGGCGCGCAGAACTTGTGAGAGCAGCCGATGCTCCTGAAGCGCCAGCTCGGCGCCGCCAAACGGCCATGCAGTCACAAGATAAGAGCAGGACAGCCGCAACGGCGCAGGATGAATGATGGCCTGGTGGTTCTTGATTTCGATTTGCTGCTCGTTGCTGCGCAACTCGGTGTTTTCGCGGATGTCGTAGAGAAACAGATCGATCGTGGTCTTCGGCGGATTGAAAGGATCGGCGGGACGGTCGAAGACAATATCGGCGACCGCCAGTTCCGGCGGAACCGACGGGTCCTGCAAAATCGCCTTCAAGGTCTCACTCAGATCGCGAATCATTGCTAGACGTCTCTACGTGTTGCTCATCCATGTTCAAAACCCGCTTAGCTGCTTCGTGCCATCAAGTAGACGCCGGGGCCGTCTGTCGAAATGCAGCGTCATTCCAGGAGCGGCCTAGCTTCTGGTGTTCACGCTTCGCCGCCTGCACGAGATGTGACATGTGAATCGTTTGGCTCTCCGCCGCGGCGTAAAACGCGGCGGCCAGGGCCATGCTCTTAACGTTTCCTCCGGACAGCCGGATTTCGCGTGCCAGCAGGTCGAACTGCACGTCATCGTCGAGCGGCGCCTCGGGAGGAAAAGCCAGGCGCCAAATGCGTTGCCGGTACTCCTCATCGGGAAATGGAAATTCCACGATGGCCTGCAGGCGGCGCACGAACGCCTCGTCCAGGTTCTGACGAAGATTGGTGGCCAGAATGCTTATGCCCTGGTATTCCTCCATCTTCTGCAGCAGGTAAGAGATCTCTATATTGGCGTAGCGATCGTGCGCATCGCGCACCTCGGATCGCTTGCCGAACAACGCGTCGGCTTCATCGAAAAAAAGAATGGCATTGCTGTTCTCGGCGGCCGTGAAGATCTGATCCAGGTTCTTTTCTGTTTCGCCGATGTACTTGCTGATGACCTGGGACAAGTCGATGCGGTAGAGATCGAGCCTGAGCTCAGAGGCAACGACCTCGGCGGCCATCGTCTTTCCGGTTCCGGGCGGGCCAAAGAAGAGAACATTGAGTCCCTTGCCCAGTGTGAGCTTGCGGTCGAATCCCCAGGAGTCGTAGACGCGATGGCGGTACTCCGCCTGATAGCAGATCTCGCGCAGCTGCGCTATCTGGTCGGGAGGCAGCGCGATGTCATCCCAGGTGTAGTGGGCTTCGATCTTGCGGGCATGGCGCGCAAGATCGTGGCCACATTTGGCGCGGGCGGCTGCATAGAGATCCTCAAGGCTGAGAACCGCCTGGTTCGAAGGCGTCGGCGACTTGGCGCTACGCCACTGCGCGCTACGGCGGGCACCGGAGACGGATTCCTCAATCTGCGCGGCGGTCAAGCGAAAGCGGCTGGCAAGCGCGTCCAGTTCGTCGTCGTGCAGCGGCAGGCCCACGCGCGCGATCTGTGTTTGCCACCAGGCGCGGCGCTGGTCGAAATCGAGCACCCCGAACTCTACTGCGATGACTGCGAATGAGCCCCCTGCCCAGGGCTGGGTGCCCGACAAGATCAGAGGCCCCGCGTAGCCGGCCAGCGTTTGCAACAGGGTTTGACGGTGCGCATGCCCATCGGCGCACAAACCGTCCAGTCCGCACAAATAGAGAATGCAATCCCGCAGAGCCGCTTCGCGCAGTACCCAATTGAGGCGATTTCCGAACTCGCTGCAGTCACTCATGCGGCTCAGGTCGCACGACAGCAGAGTGCGGCCTGTGCGAGCTGCCAGCGCCTCTGCCGCGGAACGCTTGCCGGTTCCGGGCGCACCGCGAAAATAGAGGCGAAGCGGTTCGCCGTCCGTAACGCTCTGCTCCAGCAGAACGGGTAGTACGGCGCCAAGTTCCTCCGGGAAAAAACGCGAGCAATCGCACTGCGACGCGGGCTGCGAGAGCCGACAAAATGCGGCGAACTGCGGATCCAGGCCCGGCAACCCCAACAGGAACCGGATGATCTGCGGCTGCACTTTCAAGTAGTGCGCAAGAAACGGCGGCGCGACCTGGTTGGGATCGGGAAGAAGTTGCAGCAGACCATCGCGAATCAGGGGAGCTTCGGGCCCCAGATGTGCCCTGCGCTCAAGCTTCTCGTCCGCACTTGAGCACAGTAGATTGAGTGCGAGTTCGACAGTGGGATGTTTGCGTGTGATGTCGTCCTGCAAGTAAGCGTAGATGCGCTCATAGCGCAGATCGAGTTCGGAGGCCGCTGCCAGGATGAGCAAGTCTGCGTCGAACGCCGACAGGCCGAAGCGTTGGATTAAACCGGTCAGCGGAGCCCCGGCCAACTCCGCTCTGCTGTCCTGGCCGCCGGCACACTGGCGCTGAAACGGAGATGTAGTGGGCGTCTGCGCAAGCAGGCGTTTAACTTCCGCCTCGTCGATGTAAAGACCTCGCCAGGAACTGGAGGGCCAGGGAACAGAATGCATCGCTGACACCGCCCATTCCAGGAGACTATCAAGGCGGAGCAGCGCGGGCAGCAGAGATTGCAGGTAGAAATTACCTGAGGTCTTCTCCGCACTATCATTCGCCGGAGACGGAGGCGCGGTCCAGCTTCCGGACGCAAATGGGGTTGCGCTCACTCGTCCTCTCCCTTGCTTCTGTTCCGGGGCTGTCGGCAGCGATTCAGCCAGGAGAGCCAGTCCCGCAGTTCGTGTCGAAACTTCACGTGCGCTCCTAAGTCCCGCAGGTACTTGGCGATGAACCAAGTGATCTCTTCCATGTCATCCACGTACCTGCTGTCTCCGCTGGAGACGTGAGTAATGCGGCCTCGCCACCGTGCCTGGCCCAGAGCCTGCTCGGGAGGCTCCAGCCAGATCTTGATGATGAAGGATTGCCTCTGAAGTTCGACGCCAGTAATGACATCCTCCAAGTGCTTCGCCAAGGGAATCATGCGGGAATCTGCACGAACGCCTTTCTTGCGTCTTCCACAGCGTCTAACAATGCTTTTTTTGAAAAAAATGCCTCTCGGCCGCAGGCACGCGGCGTGCGTGATCAGCAATGAGGAGCAATCGAGTGCCGAGGAGAGGTTAGCGTTCGTTAGCGCGACGTGGCGCGGGAGGCGAACATGGCTCCGATTGCAATTTCTTAAGGGTCTGGATCTCTTGCTCGATCCGCGCCTCGGTCTTGCTTAAGAGCAACAGCACGCGCCGAAGATGCGCCACAAGTTTTCCGATATGGTTGGCGAGGAGCAATTCACTGGCCACAGGCGGTTCCTGCTCGTCGGCCGTAGAAATGAGTGTGGTCTGATCGGCACGAATGTGACGAAGCAGTTCGAGCGTGCTTTTGGCTGGGCCGACACCGAGTTCTTCGCGCAAAGCCAGATCGCAGCGCTGGTATTGGCGGATGGCTTGAGCCCGATCTCCCGCGAAATTATACATGCGCATCATCGCCTGATGCGTGCGCTCATGGGCGCGGTCCAGGCGCAGTATGCGTTCACCCATTTCCAGTCCATCCTGGTATTCGCGGTGCTCTTCCCGATAACACATGAGCTTCTCGAGTGCGAGCAGGTAAAGGTTCTGCAGGCGCTCGCGCTCAATTAGGCACCACTCCTGGTACCAGCCCTCGAGCAGGTCGCCACGATAAAGATCGACGGCGTTCCTCAAAGCCTGAGCCTGCGCCTCGGTGAGCTGGGATGGAGGCACGGACTGAATAGGCACGATGGCCTGTTCAAAATCCGCGACATCCAAACACGTGCTGCTCTCGAGGTTCACTCGAACCGAATCGCGATCGACCAGAAGCATAGCAGCGCGCCCGGACTCCTGGTCCAGAACGCTGTTTAACTGCCAGAATACCTGCCGCAAGTACTTGCGGGATTGCGCGGTGGTGGTGGATTCCCCCCAGAGCAGGGCGCCAAGAACTTCGCGCGAGTGGGTGCGTTCGCGGTGGAGCAGGAGATAGCAGAACAGCTCGGCGAGTTTGCCGAACCGCAGACTCTCCAGCCCCGCGCTGCCGTGCTGCAAGGAAAAGTGACCGAATAGGCGAATTCTCAGCATGCACTACCTTCTCTGTCGGGCCGCAAACGACGCACCATCACAAACGCCAGACCCCAACGAACGGTGCTGGAACCGTTTTGAGAGTGCCAGGACGGTTTGCAATTGCGTGGAGGCGAATCAGATGTTGCGGTTGCTCATCTCATCCACGAGCAACATGATAATCGCATGAAATCTGCGAGCCGCTAGATACTTTTGTCGGGACCACTTCGTTTCATTCGGCTCCACGATCGCCCTCGGCAACGACTGGGTAATCACCACAAGCTGGTTTCCTAACCCTTAAGGAGTAAACAGCACCGGCAGCTCAGGAGCTCGTCCCCAACGTGGCAAATAGGTGAGCAGTATCACAGTGCTGAGGCTCGATACGCCCCAGTCCGGTTCCTGAATGTAACAAGTTCTTCAACAGAGGGGATTCCACCAGCTCGCGTACCCGCTCGCCTCAGTAACGACGGTCGTTGAGCCTATATTCATCTTCTGAAAGTACTTAAAAGCATTAAATAATGTTTCGGATTTGGAACACGAGCGGCTGACGAACAATCATCGTATGCCTGCATGGGCGGTTACTAACTGACTGTCGAGTCTGCAGTTGTCTTTTGTGTTTCTGCGGTGAGTGTTTGACAACGTCGAGGTTTTCGGATGACGTCGAATCGGAATCTGGTGTATAAGCGTTACGTTTTCAGAACCGCAAGCGTACACAGCAGGTTTCGCAGAGCTGAGAGCTGAGAGCTGCTGCTGTAGGCAATGTGCCGCTCCAGCCATCGCGACAACTTAGGATCTTCGGAAGTACCGCTAGAAATTCACTGGGGGGGCAGTTTCACCGGCGATGCTCCTGCTTTTGGGAACACTTGCGCTCTTCCCGGCCACCGAACTTGCGATTTACCTGTTGCAGATGTGGCTGACCGGCCGAAGCGCTGGGTGGAAACGTAACAGGCTCATATCGCTGAATGACGGGAGCGCTCGACGCTTCGGAAAGTGTCACCGGACTGAGAGCGAGAAAATGACTCTTCCGGCAGCCGCTGCAGCAGACGGCATCGGTTACAGCGCCGGCCGCCTCGTGCAGGGCGAGCGGTATAAGCAATGGATCGCCAGTTCGACGGTGAAACGCTGGGATATAGGCTCCAACCTGAGCCGTCTTCTCCTCCTGCCACAATGGTTTGGGTAGAAAGCCCCTGCGAGCTGAATAGAGCAATTTCTGGCGATGAGCCGGGAGCACGTCCGGACCTGGGGAGACGGTGAGCCAATGCAGAAAGATGTTGAGGGCATATGTCGTTCCACAACGAAGCATCTCTACCGACACAAGGGATGCGGCTGAGACGTCCGCGTGAACCGTATTTGGCATCGCCAGCGTGACGGGCCTGACAAAGAAGGTTGGATCGCCGGCCAGGGGCAAGTAACCACAATAATGCCCGATCTTGTCAGTTGCCCCTCCAGACTCCTCGGCGCACAGCACAAAACGCCGATGAGTCGTGGAGAAGTCTATTTTCATACGGGCGCGCGCCACAATTCCTGCGGCGCGTAGTTCCTCCCATTCCGTGTGGTTGATTTGCATGGCAAAGCCGCGAACCAGCGTGAGCTTTGCCAGCTGCGGAGCTAAATGAGAGGAACCAACCGCCATAGAGAAATCTCCTAATGTTTCTTGAAGTTCGGAGAACGCGGATGCCCGAGGGCACTTCGAATGACGTCCGTGGAGCAACCGGCGTGACAGTGGTAATAGCCGTGTCGAGGACCGTTCGGTTTGCCAACGCCAAGGTTGTCTTTGCTCGTGTCGTTGCCGGCAAGCCGACAGGATGGACACTGCACAAAGTAGTCCCTACCGCCAATGGAACGAGCCTGTGCGATGGAGACGTGGTCATAAATGTTGAAAGGTCTTTTCGCTCCAGCGCCATTTCCGCTGAAGGACGGCGTTGGCGGAGTGGCCTGCAGATCGTCAGCCGTCTCCCATTGCGGCGGAGGCGGCATTTTGTAGGTCAACTCATTCAGTTGCTCGGCCGTTAGCTTGGGAATCCGGCAAAGCGCCTCGATTTGTGCCTGGAGCGTCAATGGCCCCATATCCACAAACCAATAGCGGGTGTCGTTCTTCCGGTGGATCCCCAGTGGCGCGCGCATGCCGTTGCCGAGCGCTCCCGGCGCCAACGAATCCTGCTTCGGGAATATCTCTATCCCCTCATCAGCAAACCCCGATCCCTTGATGGGCACGCCCAGCCGGAGTGCGAGGTTGTATATGAAGAGGCGGCACTGCTTGGCCGGCAGCGGATCTTCACAGAAGATCCATAGATGCCCGCCTCGCCGTGAATACTCCTGCACGGCGAAAACATTATCGAAGAGCAACTCTTTGCGCAGCCGCGCTAAATCTCTTTTCGCCTGCTCCGTGTCGTAGTCGGCGTCGATCGCCACCCATTTGCAGCACTGAGTCTTTGGATTGACGGCATACAGATTCACGGTCACCTGCCCTGCCAGATGCTCCTCAATTGTCTTTTCCGTGAGACTGCGGAATGGGCTGGAAAGCTTGCGCTCCCTGACGAGCTCGAGGTAGATCTCGTTTGCTCGCTCAGTGTGTTGCAGGCTGCCCCACTTTTGTTCTGGCATCTCCCTGGCGGTTCTCCGGCCCGCAAGTGCTTTCAGCTCTGGGTGCTTGGGGCGATGGTAGCGATGGTCTCCATACGGAGACTGTTCGCAGTAGGACAGCCGATTCACGAAGAGAGTCATATATGTCTTCGCCAGACCGGGGGCAACCGGAAGGAGCCGCGGACCGGCGGCTGTCGGCTCCCATCCTGGCGTAAGCGTGGTACCTGCGGACATCGGTTGTCCTCCTTTCATCTGCATTTTATATCATAGTTTAACTATTAACTATATACATATTTTGCCCGTGCTCGTAGGGCGAGCGGCGAGGTGGACCGATTCCCGCTCCCGGCGCGCGTCCAATGCCGTCTGTAGTGTCTGGAATGGCGGGCGTGGCGACGGGTGGCGGCGCAGGCCCCCGGAGCCAGCGCGAGTTCGAGCGAGAAAGCATCGACCAGGACATCAAACTCTTCAGCCTCGAAATCATCATCGCGGCCGGCCCAATCCAGCATGAAGAACGCCCGTCGAACCGCACTATAGAAGTAGATCGCTCCGGAATGAGCTTGTCCGGGAATGCAGGTGATGAACAAGAGACCGGTGGGAAGCTCCCGGAGTCGGCTGACGAAGGCGCCGTCGGCGGAGGCCAGAAAAGCATTCAGCGCCTCCCAGCAGGACGAGGTGGAGCTGACGCCAATGAGAGACGTCGACGGGTAGAGAAAGCCAAATGTCGGTGCAGGAACGGTCGTAGTGGACACGGTAGAGCCTCCTCGTCTCAATGGACGCAAGAAAAGCCCCGGCGTCCGGGGCTGATGCACAACAAAGCCCCCGCAATCGGTGCAAGGGGGCTGGTGAACGGATTCGGAACTGGGTTAGATCAGGTCGGCTTCCGAAGCCATGTAGGCTTCTCCAACGGAAATTTCGGGCACGGCGGAATGAACGACAAATGCCTTGAACAACGAACCACTACCATGCCTTTGGCATCTGGCGCCCAAGATGAACCCTATGACCAGGAGAGTGCCCACGGCCGGCGTAAGAACTTTGAGCAGCCAGCAAGCACCTGCGAAGGCGGCGAGAAGCGCCCCAAAAAGCAGGAAGCTGTGGATATTGGTGGAGGATAGGTAGATGAGCACGCAGACAAGGATCACCGCTGCGGGGATGAGGAAGTAGAGTATGTTGGGCATTCCGTAAAGGCCATACCTGTGGAATGCCCATCCGTCTCCGCCGATCGCACTGAGGACCGCTACCGCGATCAGAAAGCCACGGGTAGTGACGAACGCGAGGCAGATGAGCAGGCTGGCAAGAACCAGGGAAGCTGGGACGATGAACTGGATGATGGTGGGCATTCGGTGAAATCCTTTCTAAGGAAGCTCTGAACAGGTAGCTGGGGCGAAGCGCTGGTCGGGGTTTCTCGGTGTTTGCGGGCAGGTTTGCAGGTTCTTGGGGGCCGAAGGTTAGGTGACGAGTGCTTCGGTGTCGTCTCTGGGCGGTGTCCGGAGAC
>WNFY01003947.1_pt1 | contig 18831 bp, 15 predicted proteins | sample 5400091 | NCBI WGS metagenome assembly WNFY01 (sample SAMN13153364, study PRJNA577476) | soil metagenome | isolation source: 60 cm soil or saprolite under grassland replicate 1 | place: USA:California | collected 2016-06-15
CTTCTTCAAGTCCCGGCTCATATATCGGCACTTTCCCTCCTTGCAATAGCTTGATCTTCTCAAGGTCATTATCGACACAAATTACGGTGTGACCGACATCAGCGAAACATGCGCCCGTAACCAGTCCAACATAACCTGATCCAATGATTGCAAGATCCATAAGTTAAGGCAGGAAATCAGCCGCAGCGCAACCGGCTGAGCCCGCTCAAGAGATTAGCATTGCGCGCTCTTTTTCGCTCATTCCCCTCCCGTGGAGGTAGGATCGACGTTGAAATCAAATCCAAATTTCGGAAATGCTTTAAGCGTTATGGTGAATATGACGCCGTAATCTTTGACACCCAGGTTGTCGCGTATCACTCCCCCGAACGAGGCCACCCAATTCGTCAGATCTCGATAAATCGCATACCGCTGCTCCTCAAGAATCCCGGTGGACGCTTCGTATTGCTCTTGGACACCGATTCCCCAGTTGTCATCGAGACGATAATATCCACCCACGACAAACAAGCTGCTATTGAGAAAGAAGGGGTTATTGTTCAAATAGCGATGCCCAACATTCAGTTGCAGATTGGCTATCGGTTGGATCGTCGCGGACGTATCAATTTCCGTAAAACCCTTGGCAAAAGCCGGCACCTGAGAGTTGACCGAAAACGACATCCACGGCAGCGGGGTAAAGCGGATATTATTGAAAAGATTTGAGTAGTCCGAGCGGTCGTAAGGGTTGTCGAAGTTCACGTCGAAGTAGGTGTCGAGTTCAAGCCAGGTCATCGTCCTGTCGTCGCGCCGCGTTTCCAGCTTGTTGCGAACACCAAGTCGCCAGACTGTCCAATCGGCGATTGAATCGATCGGAGTGAATTGTGGGAAGTCGATCGCCCGTAGCTGGGTCGAAGGCTCAAACCGATCGAATCCCAAAATTGATGTCGGGTTAGGTCCGTTTTCTTTAACGTACGAAAAGTCTGTGAACGGTTGAATAACGTGCATAAGTCCATCTAACCCAAACGCGCGGCTTTGTACGTTCTCCCATGTTCGCGATATCTTGAAAGAGGCTTCTGCACCTGTGTCAAAAACCGTGCGAAACGTGTCTCCATCGAACTTGACCGGGTTAGCTAACGTCGGGGGCGGGAGAATAAAGTCAGGCACGAGCGGATTTGAGGGCGGTATGAAGGTTGTCGTCCCAAGGTCCCATGTCTTACCATAATAGGTGCCGCGAAAGCCAACCCGTGGCACGATGGAAAGCCATCCAAAATACGTGTTTGGATAAATTAGTTGATGGAACGTGTCGAACCGGGTGGTGCCATAATTCTCAAAACCGGAGTCCTGAGGGAATTGTAGCTGCAAATTGGCAACGCCGGTCTCGCCTTCATAAAAAATCGGCCCCCCAAAAAGCGCGTGGCGCTTAACGTCCAATACCACTTCCGGCAAACGTTCCGTTGTGGTGAAAAACTCGTTCGCCTGAAAACGCGCAATCCCGGTCAGGGTATAGTTTGGGTTCGTCTTCGTCAGCGCAACCACATTGTCGGGAACGGGGTTGACGCGAAATTCCCCTTGGTAGAAGTCCTCCATCACGTACTGATCACTTAGTTTCGTGAGGTTAGCGATACCGTAGATGCTTTCGGAAAAGTTCGTTCGATCTTCGAGGCTGAGCCGGTATCGTGCGGTTGGAACTCCCTGTCGTGGCACTGCCGTCTGATTCAGCTCCGGATTTTGATCCTGAAGGTAATAGGTTTTGAGCTTGGCCCAGCTTTCCTTGTCCTTCCCATATTCGACGTTGGAGTCAAACCCAACGGCCACGCCGCGACGCCCCCGATAATCAAGCCGAACCCGCCCTTGGACATCTTCTGTGATCGGGAAGGTCACCTGAGTAAGAAGCGATGGCCCCCATGAGCTTAAGAAGGCCGGGGCGATCGTAAAACTGAATGTCTGATCGAGTGATTGGTACATGTAAGGGAACCAAAAGACCGGCACCTTTCCGACGTATGCCGTGACATTCTGGAAAATCACCCGATCTTTTTCGTAAACACGAATCGTTCTCGCCCTAAGATGAAAATCGGGTTTCGGCGTGTCATGCGTCGTAAAGGTTCCGTTCTTTATGAGATAACCGTGCTCGGCAATTTCGGTGACGTTATCGCCATTCAGGAAATACGGCTGCGATTCCGTTCGCATTTTTGTCGCTTTAATCCGGTTCGTCTCGGTGTTAAAAACACCGCTCTCGGCGATATAGAAACTTATATCCCGATAGATTCGGACGTGACCTCTCAGTTCTATGTCGTGTGTTTTGGAATTGTACTGTGCGTAATCGGCATAAATATCTGTGTCGCCGACATGAATGGCGACATTGTCCCGCGCCGTTGCCAGCCCATTTTCATATGTTGTTTCCCCGGTGGAGGTGATTTCAATCGGAGCATTCTCCGGAGTCTTGATCTCTCCTTTAATCAAACCGGCGCCCGCGAGGAGGAGGGTGGCGAGCAACAAAACTGGCTTTCGCATGGCGGACGCCGAAGGTACTGCACGGGAAGCTGCCTGCAAAGCCAAAAGCATTCTGCGCTGATGGCGGGATCGCCGGCGATTATGAAGGATCACCTTGCCAATCATCGGATCGACCCTGAAATCACCGGACCACGCGAACTCTTTCGGAGGCGCAACCCTGCTACCTGCTGATTGACTCCGCAGCTTAAAACAATTGCGTAGCGCGCACCGGCCAGTGGCACGCGTGCAGCCGAAGCCCGCAATGGAATCGCCAGCCCTGCATGAAGCAATGGCGGAAGTTCGCCGCTGCGCAAAGCCTGCGTTCCTGCGATGACCTGCCATAATCCCGCGGCGCCCACGCTTTCGCCCAGTGCTGGTTTTGCGGTGTAAACGAATGCATCCGGGATCGTCTGCCTTAGCGCCTCGCATTCTGCGTGGTCAATAAAAGTGCCGTTTGCGCTCGAAATGACGAAATCGATTTGCCCCTGGCTGAGATAGCGCACGATTCGCCTCAATACTTCTTTCGCTTCTGCCCGTCTCCAGTAAGACATACCAGGGTGAGCGCATTCGATTACTACCGGGCCATCTCCCGCCTCCGCTCCGCTACGGCGTGGCAGGCCGGGCTCCGCTGCGCTATGGCGTGGCAGACGCGCCAGCAGAACCGCCCCTGCTCCTTCGCTCAAAATCATTCCCCGCTTTTTCGCGCTGAATGGCTCTACAGGAGGCGTCAATCGAAGCAGCCGCCATCGCCGATATGCGTCGCACAATAGCCAGTCGGCTTCTTCCGCTCCGACGACCAGGCAATAGTCGAGCGCCTGATTTGCCATCAGGTCGTCCGCCATTCTTATCGCCAGGAGACCTACCGCGCTATCACCCACCAGAGTGTAGGTGGCGCCGGTAATGCCGAGAATCGCTGCGAGATGGCTCGCCGGGGCGTTGAAGACTGTTTCCGGAAACAAAAGGGGACTGGCTGATGGTGCACCTGTTTGCAGGATATCGTGGTAAAAGCGCTTCGTGTAAATAACCCCGCCGTTTGAAATCGCGAAAACGAGGGCGATTCGTTCCGCGTTCTGCGAATCAAGCTTTACTCCGGCCGCTTGCAATGCCTGCAAACCGGCCGCCGCGGCGAAGCGCGAAATCACGCTGGCGCGGCGGAGGCGTGGATGAGGCGCCAAATCCGTCAGTGCGGCTTCAGGCACTCGGAAGACGCTATAAGATCGATCGCCAAACTCTTCCGAAACTCTTGTTGTAGCCGCCTCGTATCCTTGAAGCAACTGCTCCCACACCGGATCGACGCCGTTTCCGAGAGGTGTTACCCACCCCATGCCGGCGATGGCCAGACTCATGCCTCTACCTGTCCGCCGTAGCCTTGGCGAAGGTGGATCTTCTGGATCACAATCGACGCATTCGTCCCACCAAATCCGAACGAGTTCGAGAGGACGGTGCGCAAAGCCATAGCGCGCGCGTCATTTGCAACGATGTTGAGATCCACAGCCTCATCTGAAGCGCGAAAATTGATGTTGGGAGGAAGAAATTGGTGCTGGAGCGCCAGGAGGCAGATGATGGCCTCGATCGCCCCTGCCGCGCCTAATGAATGGCCCATCATGCTTTTGGTCGAGCTGACAGGCACATGATCAAATAACTCGCTGATTGCTTTGCCTTCTGCAGCGTCGTTAAAGAGCGTGGCTGTTCCGTGTGCATTAATGTAATCGATCTTATCCGCTGGAAGGCGGGCGCTTTGAAGAGCGCGTTCCATCGCCTGCCGCGGTCCGATACCGGACGGATTCGGTTGCGTCATATGAAAATTATCTGTGGAGATACCGTAACCGATTATTTCGGCGAGAACGGGCGTGCCACATTCGCGAGCGACATCGAGATTTTCCAACGCCAGAACCGCCGCACCTTCTCCCAGGACCATGCCGGTACGATCTCGATCGAACGGGCGACATTTTTCTGATGTCGAGGCCTGAAGCGAATCAAACCCGACGAAGACCAGTTCCGAGAGCGCATCGTACCCGCCAGTCAACACGCGCTGGTAACGGCCCGATCGCACACATTCATACGCATGACCGATCGCGTTCGTGCCGGAGGCACAGGCATTCGCAATTACCTGACAGGGAGCGGAAATTCCGAATGTTTCCTGAGCGTCGATCACCGGCTTTTGTGCGGTGTAATTCGCGACCCAGGTCGGCGAGTGCCGCAGATTTCCATTTCGACATAGTGAACGGTAATAATCTTCGCCGTAAGACATGCCCCCGCTGGTCGTTCCAATGACTGTCAATTCAGGTTTGAACCCGGGTCTTTGTGCCAGCGCTTCTCCCAAAGCGCGGATTATCATGTGCGATATGCGATGCAAGCGTTTTGCGCGATTCGTCTTGTGCTGCTCCTTGAGTAGCGGCTCGTCCGGCACCTGGCCTGCCGTCTTGCAGCGACATTCGGCCACTGAAAACCGGGTCACTGGCGTGATGCAGTCCCGGGCTTCTCGCAGCGAATCGAGGGTTTCGCTCAATCCAAACCCGAGCGGACTCACGATGCCTGCCGCTGTCACGGCGACACGGGGAGTGACGCTTTTTTCGTTTCCATCGCTCGTTTTGGACATTTTGGGCAAAAAAGTTGGTCCGCGATTTCTATTGCTTTCTTAATGGAAGCATTTTACTAATGGCCGAAACGGAAGCTTGGAAGTTGGTGGATTGTCAGTTGAGTTTATTCAGTGGCGATTTGAAATCCGATAAGCGGGAACAGTGACCGGGCTGCGTTTTCCAGAATAAACTCAATGGGAACTAAATTATACGTAGGCAATCTTAGATAAATTCACCGGCAAATCGCGTGGCTTTGCTTTTGTCACGATGGCCTCCGAGCAGGACGCTCAAAATGCCATTTCCAAACTCAACGGCCAAACCGTTGAAGGTCGCGCATTGACCGTGAATGAAGCCCGCCCGCGCGAGGCGCGGCCACCCGGTGGTGGCGGACGCGGTTACGGCGGAGGCGGAGGCGGCTATGGAGGCGGAGGCGGGTACGGTGGTGGTCGCCGCGACGGTGGCCAGCGAAGAGGCCACTAACTCCGGAACCATTCGCGAGTTAAAGTTCGCCAGAAGCCTTCGAGAGGGGGATTGGGCAGGGCTGGATTCGAACCAGCGAAGGCGTAAAGCCAGCAGATTTACAGTCTGCCCCGTTTGGCCACTTCGGTACCTACCCGGCGGTGCCCCGAAAACTTTCGGGGTTGATATAGGCTGACGGTCGACGCGCCGCAAGTGATTTGGGCGCTTCGATTCATTGACCGGTGTAGAGTCTCCTCTATTCGAAGAACTCCACAATCGCCGCGATCACATATCGCTGCGCTTGACGCGAAATCTCCGGATAAATCGGCAGTGCGAGGGTCTCGCGCGCCGCGCGTTCGGTCTCGGGAAAATCGCCCTTCTTGTAACCAAGATAAGCAAAACATTTTTGTTCGTGCAACCCCAGTGGGTAATAGATCGCTGTCTCGATCTCGCGCCTGGCGAGATGCTCGCGCAAAGCATCCCGCTTTGGCGTGCGGATAACGTATTGATGATAAATGTGGTGGTTCGTTAACCCACGATCGCGATGGGGTTCGGCCGGCAGGATAATTTTTTCCGTCAACCCAAGGCGCACGAATTCCGCGCCGTAAAAATCCGCCGCCGCACGCCGCGCCGCCGACCAACTTTCCAAGTGCGGCAACTTAACGGCGAGAATTGCTGCCTGGATTTCGTCCAGACGAAAATTACCGCCGATAGCGTGGTGGTAATAGCGCGGTTCCATTCCGTGCTCTCTGAGAATGCGCAATTCCTTCGCCAGTTGGTCATCGCGGCATACGATCATTCCGGCATCGCCAGCGGCCCCGAGGTTTTTGGACGGATAAAAGCTGAAAAAACCGGCTTCTCCCATCGCTCCTGCCTTTGCTGTTTTTCCGCCCAATGGATATTCCGCGCCGATTGCCTGGGCAGCGTCTTCGATTACATCAAGCTGGTAATGCCGGGAGATTTGTTGGATCGCCTCCATCTCGCAGCACAAACCAAACAAATGGACTGGAGCAATTGCGCGAACTTTTTCCCCGCTTTTGGTTTTCAATTCACCGCTGGAATGCCTTCGGCAAGTTTTCTCGAGGCATTCCTGAATTGCCGATGCACGGATGTTGTAGGTGACCGGATCGATATCCACAAAAAGCGGCTTCGCGCCAGCCCGCGCGATGCATCCGCCGGTGGCAAAAAATGTATACGGCGTTGTCACAACAGCATCTCCGGCCCCGATTCCAAGCGCCGTCAAAATGGCCAGAAAAGCATCCGTCCCCGATGAAACACCAATAGCATGGGGAGCCTTGCAATAGGCACACATGGCTTTCTCGAACGCCTCACCTTTCGGCCCAAGGATGAATCGGTGACTCGCCAGCACGTCATCAATGGCTTCACGGATCGGCTCGGCGAGGGCGCGATATTGTTCGCTAAGGTCGAGCAGCGGTACGCGCATGGCGCCAAAAGCATGGCAGTTCCGCTGCGCGCTTCAAGGAAGATAGAATTCCAGTCTGTCTCGGCCGACAAGCATCTCGTCCGCCACCGGACGGACTCGCTCCGCAGAGCCTGTCCGCTTTATACTGGCGGACAGGGATGCTTGGCCGCCTGAAGCTCGTTGCGGCGAGCTTGTCGAACAGGTCCTCGCGCAGCGTTGACCGTCCGCGTCGAGCAGGATAGCCTCTCGTTCATGGCCTTATTACGCGGACTTTTCTGGCTTGTTCTATTCGTTGTTCTTGCTTTTTGCTTTGTCGTCCTGTTCGAGTACGGGCCGCGCGATTTCGCGAACGGATGCCGGAAAGAGTTTGCCCGGGTGAAATCGTTCGTCGTGAAGCAGACAGAGAAAATACAGAAGCCGAAGAAACAGCGCTGATCCTTATTCGACGAATTCCACTTCGATCGGAGCGTCGATAAAGCCCTTGTCACGCGCATCGCCCAGAAATTTGCGGATCGCAGCGCGTCCGATCTGACCGTAATCGCGAGTAAATTCGTTCACATACATCCCGATAAATTTGCTTGCGAGATCTGCATTCATATCCCGCGCATAAGGTAGGGAATGGCGCACCGCTTCATCCCGATGCGCCAGACCGAACTCGATACTTTCCCGGATAATCTCGAAAAGGTCGCGCTGTACTGCGTGTGGAATATCCTTGCGCAAAACATTGCCACCGAGCGGCAGCGGCAAGCCCGTTTCGCGTTTCCACCATTCCCCGAGATCGACAATTTTCTGAAAACCAGACCGCTCGTAGGTGAGCTGCCCTTCGTGAATAATCAGACCCGCATCGGCGCGCCCGCTTTTTACCGCGTCAAAGATTTGATCGAACGGCACGACAGCGTAGTCAAACTCTCCAGCAAAAAGTTGCAGCGCAAGAAACGCACTCGTCATCTTGCCCGGCACTGCGATCACACAGCCGCGCAACGACTCGGGGCAATCGACATGCTGATTTGGATTTGAGATTTGGGCATTAGGGTTTGGGATTTTTCTGACAAGAATTGGCCCATATCCATCGCCCATGCTCGCTCCGCACGGCAGCAGCGCATATTTGTCCGCGACATACGCATACGCATGGATTGAGATGGCAGAGATATGAAGCTCGCCCCGGAGCGCGCGCTCATTCAGCGTCTGAATATCCTCCAGTCGATGTTCAAACCGATAACCGCGCAGATCGATTTTATTCTCCGCCATCGCATAGAACATGAACGCGTCGTCCGGATCGGGTGAATGACCTAGCGTAAACACGCTGCGCTCTGCCGCCATGGCGGGACGCTATCCGCTTCGCCTGCCCGTGCAACGCGGCGCATGTGGCCGGGCCGCGACTGCTGGGTGCCCGTGGAGCGGAGCGTTTTTTAATTACACCCAGGCGGTGACTCTTGCGTGGGAACACCACGGCCGTATTTCCGCGACGCCCAGGCCGTCTTTACTTGAGCGGACCTGGAACGAGCCGATCCCGCACCATGAAACCGCGCTTTTCCAATTCCTCTCGCAAACGTGACGAAACTTGTCCGGAAAGCGCGATCAGCGCGTTCTTATTTTTACCAGCTTGGGCCGCTAGTTTTTGCACGTCACTCGCGAAACCGGCCGCGCCTGCCGTCCAAGCGGCGTAATCCCATTGAAGTGCTACGATGATTGTTCCGTCTTTCGCCATGCAGATCGGAAAGTCGCCAAGCATCGTTATGCGAGCGAGAGGTTTGTCGTTCTTATGGATTTGCGCCATCAGAGCAGCTGTTTGAACGCAGAAAATCGCGTCCGACTCATCGGAGCTGGTTTCGCCAGCCGTGCGAACAAATGCACCGCGGTTCGCGACGCCGTCGAGCGACTTAAGATTGAAAACGAATGCGGTCTGCTCCGATGGAGAGAATGCGTTGTTGTTGAGGAATCGTTCTGTTTCCCTTTCGCCCGCGTCAAGAGCGAGCAGCGTCTTGCGATTCATGATTTTGAGATCGGCGGGAGATTTTTCCTTCAGCACATCTTGAAACGTGCTCGTCACGCCTGTGATTGTCAGCGCGGGGGCCGCTAATAGGCATCGTCGCGATTTGGAAGGTCAATCCACCGGCGAATGACGCCCAGGCGATTCCATCCAATTCGCTTTGCAGCACAGTGTTGGTGCGGTAGGGGTCGACGCCGAGACTGATCGCCACTTTGCGTTTCTCGTCAGAGAAACCAATCGTCTGCTGCATCTTGCTGCCTTCAGCGGCATTGGATGCGCTCTTCTTGCCGATGTTTTTGACGCTTTCACCGGCACGGCTCATGAATTTCATAAGGCCCTTCGGCACATTCGCGATCGTGTTGACTGGATCAGTGACGATGTTTTTAGCGGCGGCGACCGGACTCGCTTTACTCTATCCACGAGGTTGCCGGCCGTGCGAATGACAAAGAGGTCTCCGATGTTTTGAAGCTCTTCGTTTCCATACTTTTCCTCGCGCTCGCATCGCTCCAAGTGCAGGGCGCCGACGATCCGAAAATCCAAGCGCCCCGGCTATTGGACCTTGGTCTAATCAACAAACAAAATTGCTCAACGTCCAACGCCGTGATCGCGGCTCCCGCCGAGATCGATCGGCTTGGCCAGACGAAACTGCATTCGTGTTCCAACCCGAAGCTGAAAGTAGCCACCGCCGACCGAAATTCCGCGGCGGGTCGTGAAGCGGGTATTGTCCGCTCGAAATCCCTCCGTTGTGATGGGAACCATACGTTGGCCGATGGTCAGTTGTGTCAGGTCGAGGATTAGCGGCTTAGATCCGAGCCCGCGTGATTTCTTTACGCGGCCCACAACACCAGTGCCAGCGCGCAGCAGGAGCTTGCCGTTCGCGACAACGTCCTGGTAAAACTGGGCAGCGAACTTCTTTCCGACAGGATCGGTAGACGCGATGGTTTCATTGGTCTGGACGAATAGGGTTGTTCCAGCCGGGATCGTGGCTGCGTAAACGGATTGAATTGAGATCCACAAGCAGATGGTCAGGAAAACGGTGGTCTTGTTTCTCATTGGTATAGGTTGGTTAGTTCTTCGACTTGATGGCAATTGGCTGAGACTCCTGGCTCACAGATCTCACGCAACGGAAGCCGAGATGATTGGTTCCGGTGTTGACCTCGCCTTTGCCGCGTGTGCCGACAATGTAACGCGAGCAATACTGGTCGTTGCAAAGAAATGAGCCGCCGCGATGCACGCGCTTCTTCTCGTTAGGCTCAGCAGGATCAAAGGGGGAATCCGGACCTTGCGGATTGTTCGCGACACCGCCTTTGTCCGCAAGCTCCTTGTAGTAATCAGGGCGATACCAATCGCTGCACCATTCCCAGACATTGCCCGCCATGTCGTAAAGGCCGTAGCCGTTCGCCGGAAAACTTTTCACCGGCGCGATGCCGGCATACCCATCTTCAACCGCGTCTTTCACCGGAAATTTTCCCTGCCAAGTGTTCGCCATCCACTTCCCACCGGGACGAAATTCATCGCCCCAAACGTATGTTTTTCCTGATAATCCGCCGCGGGCCGCAAACTCGAACTCCGCTTCAGTCGGCAAACGTTTGCCCGCCCATTTCGCATAAGCTTCCGCGTCCGGGTAAGCGATCTGAACGACCGGATATTTTTCCTTGCCTTTGATGTCGCTTTTCGGTCCGAGCGGATGCCGCCAGTTCGCGCCTTTCACGTAGGTCCACCATTGATAATGATCATTGAGCGCAACTTCGTGATCGGGCGGCGCGAACACAACCGAACCCGCTACGAGATTTTCGGCAGGCGCAGTGGGAAACTCTTCTTTTGTCGGCGTGCGCTCCGCGATCGTGACGTAACCGGTCGCTTTAACGAATTTCTCGAACTGTTCGTTAGTCACTGCCGTTGCATCCATCCAGAATCCGTTTACGCGAACGCGATGGACCGGCCCGGAGTCATTCGAGGCCATCGGCATTTCACGGCTGCCCTCGCCGTTCACGGCGGCGCCCATTGAAAATTCGCCGCCCGGAATCCAGACCATCCCCCCCGGCGCTTGGCCCGGGGCGGGCGTCTTGTTCGAAATCGTCGGCGCGAACGTGGACGACTCAGGGGTCTCCGCGTGAGCGATGGCGACCCCGAAACAAAGAAGAACTGCAACGAGCCTACGCATATTGGCAGGGGACAACACCAACGACGGTAGAGAAACTTTCCTTATTGCAATTAATCCTCAGCTATTGCTGCCACATCTTCTTCGTCGCCAATCTCCTTCTTCTCTTTAGCTCCGAGGTTAAAGGATTTTACATCAACCGTAACTTTCTTAATCGTTCCGGTAAACTTATTGTCCCTTTCCTTATAATCATTCGACACCGGTGTTTCATTATCCATCCCTACGTCAACACCCTCGTCACCCGAATAAAAGAAAGGTTCCGTTTTAGGGATTTTCCCTTCAGCGACTTTCTGCCCATCGACATACAAAATGGATTGCCCGCCGGCCCCCGGCTTGCCACCGTCAAAAACAAACTCGTACTTTATAGCATGTTTACCGGCAACAACGGGTTCGGACGAAGCAATGTTAGTGTGTTCAAGCCCGAAGAAATTGTACTCATGATGAAGCCTACCCGCTTTCATATATAGGGTCCATCCGCCAAAGCGACCGGCCTGGCAAATGATGACCCCATCAGCGCTGCCATTCGGCACTTCCACATCGGCTGTTATCGCAAATGAGCGGTTCTTTATATTGATAAAGGCATTTTCCATTATGCCAATCATACCTGGATAAACCGTCAGCGAAGTGCGGTTGCCCATCAGGTCGGGTCTCCCTGCAGTAGCCGCATTAAATCGTTCTGACCGGCGGTCATCGATAGGCAGAACATGGTATTTCTCTGCTACTTTCATGAAGAGGTCTTGCATTTCCTTGAGTTTCTCAGGGTTTTTTGTCGCGAGATTGTTCGCTTCACTGAAATCTTCGTGCACATTATACAATTCCCATACATCATCTTTCAGTGGTGGATTTTGTGTTGTCAGCCAGGGGATGGAATGGCGTGTGCAAGCTACCCAGCCATCATGGTAAATGGCACGGTTACCAAACATCTCAAAGTATTGGGTCGTATGCCGGTCTTTGGCTTTGGCATCGTCAAAAGTGTAAACCATCGAAGGCCCATCGAACGGAAGTTGTTCGGTGCCATTCACCATCTTTGGAAAAGGCAGGCCGACTGCTTCCAGTACAGTAGGTGCAATATCTACCACGTGACTGAATTGCGGGCGGATCTCACCTTTAGCTTTGATTCGTTCGGGCCAATGCATTACCATACCGTTCCGGGTGCCGCCCCAATGAGAAGCAATCTGCTTGGTCCATTGGAAAGGGGTGTCCAGCGCATGCGCCCAGCCAATGGCATAGTGCGGGAAAGTATCCGGGCTTCCCCAGTCATCTATATGATTCATCATTTGGGAAGCATTACCAATAATGCCATTCAACGCCATCATCTCATTGTAAGACCCTTCAGGCCCCCCTTCGGCGCTCGATCCGTTATCGCCCACAATGTAAATGAAGAGAGTGTTATCCAGCTCACCCGTGTCGCTCAGTGATTGAACCAATCTCCCGACTTCATAATCGGTTTGCTCGGCAAACCCTGCATAAACTTCCATCTGTCGCGCCAAAAGTCTTTTCTGGTCAGCATTCATAGCGTCCCAGGCCGGGATTTCCTTGGGGCGAGCTGTAAGCTGTGCATTTTGTGGAATGATCCCCATTTCTTTTTGCCTCGCGAATATTTCTTCTCTTAGCTTATCCCATCCTTCAGTGAACTTGCCTTTGTATTTATCGCTCCATTCTTTGGAAACATGATGAGGCGCATGGCAGGCGCCAGGTGCAAAGTAAACGTAGAATGGTTTATCAGGGGTAAGTGATTGCTGTGCCTGTATCCAATTAATAGCCTGGTTGGTCATGTCGGTGGTAAAATGGTATTTAGGATCATGCGGCGGCTCAACCCTTGCGACCCCATCGAAAATGGCTGGAGACCACTGATTGGTTTCACCTCCGATAAAACCATAGAATTTGTCAAAGCCGGAATGGGTGGGCCAGCGATCATATGGACCTGAAACTGAAACTTCCCAGGGTGGCGTTTCGTGATATTTGCCAAAGGCTGCGGTGCTATAACCGTTCTGGCGGAGCATTTCGGCCAGCGGCGCTACGCTATTAGGACGGATACCGGTGTTGCCGGGAAAAGCAGTGGCCAGCTCCATGATGGCTCCCGCATTGTTTACATGGTGGTTGCGACCGGTAAGCAATGCCGTGCGTGTGGGTGAGCAAAGGGCAGTCGTGTGGAAACGGTTGTAACGCAAACCACCTGCAGCCAGCTTATCAAGCGTTGGCATGTTGATCGGTCCGCCAAAAGCGCTCGAGGCAGCGAAACCGACATCGTCGAGCAAAACGATGACAACGTTGGGTGCCTTCACTGGCGCCTTCACTTCAAAACGTGGCGGTGCTTTTGCATCCCTGGCATCAAGCACGGTCGATTCTGGATAAGTGGGTTCCTTAATCGGTAGAACAGTGCGATCAAGGCTGCTGGAATCAGTTGCACCGAGAATGGTACTTTGTTGTCCGACGGTGCCCGTCAGCGCCGCCGCCGTTGTCAGCAGTGACAAGCTTTTAATTAGGAGTTTGCGTTTCAAATTCTGCTTTTCCTTTTGTTTCATGGTTTGTTCATGTTTGTCTTGACTGATTGATTGTGATTGAACCAGCGGCCTAGCCAAGTCAGCGACAAGCCCCTCTGACGTCGGTGACGCGTCCCGGGAAACCTGCGCTCCGCTCCCTAACCTCCCAATCCTTACCTCTTACCACTGATCGTCGGTGTCAGATTGATAATTTGGGAAGACAGATGATTCTAGCGACGCGAAGCGGGATCGCTTCAGTCCGTTTCGCCACACCTTATTCCGCCGATTCTTCCTCCTCTTCCGGCCACTGATCGTCGGTAGGTTTCCACGTCTTATCCGGATTGTAGCGATCCATGCTGGCAAAGACCTTCAACGTCTCCGGTCCGAGGTCCTTTTGATAGATGACGCCGTCAGGACCGACAATGAAGGTCTGCACTCCCGTAACTCGATATTGAGCAGGCGCTGCCGCCAAGGCGAATCCGCCGATCATGGCTCCTTTGACCATAAAGTCCATTTGTCCCAAAGACGCGGCAGGACCTTGCCCCTTCAGAACCTTGAAATAGTAACCGTGATACGGTTGACCTCGCTCCGTATAGCCTTGCTCCACAGTCTTGGCGACCCCCTCTCCGACGGGACCTCCCCACGTGCCATCCGAATTCTGCCATGCCAGACCGTCATGTTTTCCTGGCGTGCTAATGATTCGCTGTGCGTACTGGTTCACCTGGGAATCATCGTGCTTCTCCTCGGCGTACTCTTTTTGCGCTTCGACGAAGCCGCGGCAGATCTCAATAGCGTCCAGTTCGTTAGTCCCGATGCGCCTGAGCAAGACTTCATCGCGGCCGGCCTTGGTGTTGAAGTACCACTTTCCCTTGCGTTTTACGATCGGAATCGGAACCGGCCAATCGCCGTTACCCACCAAAAGAGTGGCGCGGTTCGGATTTTTTGGATCAACTTCAATCGAATTCTTTTCCTTCGCCTTGGCGGCAAACTCGGCCGCCCGATTCTTGTCTTGGACCGGATCTTCGGACGCAACGAGATCCTCGCCATCCGGACCTAAGATGTCTTTAAGGGCAGACACATCAAACTGCTCGGCCGTCTGGATCAGGCTATCGGCAGCTTGTTGCGGGGTGTCGAATCCCTTCTGTTTCCCCTGCGGTGTCGCGGCCGCATCTTGTTTGGCCTGCGGCGCCGCGTGCAAACCGAGCCCCAGAAAACAGAAAACAAGAATGCCAGAGGCCAACAAAGAAATTCTCAACGAACTGGTGATTGCTGACTTTGATCTCATTAGTTTTACCTTCACTGATGGCTTGCTACCTCCGGCGTCCGCCGCCCCCCCTCCCACCGCCGCCACCGCGGGACCCTCCCATGCTACGGGAACCTCTGTTGTGACTGGCTTGAGCTGAGCTTCTGTTCATCCCACCACCTCCACCGCCGAACGCGTTGTTCCCTTTGCCACCGGAACCCCCGGAAACTTGTCGATTGCCAACGCGCTCGCCGCCACCGCCGCCACTAGGACGATTGCCCGCTCCGCCGCCACTCGGACGATTAGCAGCCCCCGCTCCGCCGCTAGGACGATTGCCAGCTCCAGCTCCGCCGCCACTAGGTCGATTAGCAGCTCCAGCTCCACCGCCACTAGGACGGTTGGCTTGACCAGCCCCGCCACCGCCAGGCCGATTGCCCGCTCCGGCTCCACCACTCGGACGATTGGCAGTTCCAGCCCCGCCGCCAGCAGGTCGATTAGCAGCTCCAGCACCGGCACCCGGTCGAGCTCCTGCTCCGGCAGCGCCAGCGCCGGCACCGGATCGAGCGCCCGCGCCCCCGTACTTGTTCGCCGTCGCCTTATTCGAATAGGGAGCGCCTCCGCGATGTTGTGGATTGTGCTGCCAATTGTTGTTCGTGTTACTAATCTTGTTATTGACGTTCGTTCTGTTGTAATTGTTTACGTACTTGTTGTTGACATTAACGTTGATGTTATTGTGGCCCCAGCCGCAATTGTAACCCCAGCCTCCCCAATGACCGCCCCAGGCGGCTCCTACGGCAACTCCAACGCCAAACGAAATGGCCGCTCCCGCCGCGTAATAACCTGGGGGCGGATAGTAAATCGGCGGATATGGATAGACGGGCGGTCCATAGACCACAACTGGGTTATAGGAGGGGACGTAAACCACGTCAGGGCTGGCCGGCTGAATTACGACAACGTTCTTGCCTTCGACCTGCTGGGTTTGCACTGTTTGCTGCTGACTGGTTTTTAAATTTCCCGCACCCTGCGCTTTCGCGCGCATGCGCTGCACCGCGTCCATCACATCGGATTCCTGCGCGAGGAAGGCATTTCCCAGGTCCGACGTCCATGCGATATTGTCTCCCAGTTGCTTGACTACAGCCGGAAGCGCCGCTGTGGCTTGGATGCTTGGGTCCCAGTTCTGCTTTTCCACTGCATTCGCCAGGGCCGTGCCTTTCAAGTTTGGATTCTTCTCCAACCACTGCTGAAGCTGAACGACTTCCAGTGGGTAGGTAGAAGCGACCAGAGTCTGGCTTAAAAGCGGGTCCGGATAGAGAGCGATCGGCGCAATCAGGGAATCCAATTGATCATTCGGAATCTTCGGAGCCTCCTCCGTGGTCGTGGTCGTCATCACCTGCGATTGCGCTTGCGGCGTCTGCGCGACCACGGAGTTGCCGGGTGAGAGCAGCGCGACGCACAAGATGGCCATCACGCCACTAAGTGATTGGCTTGCGAATCCGAATCGAGAGGATCTTGGCTTCATGGCTTCATAACTTTCTCTTTCCTTCCTCGGCTGGCAACAACGAAATCTTCAGATAACACAACGCTAGTGAGAAAATAAACTGAACCGACCGAGCGGGTGTATTGGACCTTGGTCCAATACGGTTTCGATACTGGATGCGGGATGCGAATTCGAATTCTGACGGAGACCGCAGCGCTGTTACCGAGGCGTTTCGTAAGGCGGCTCGTCCGTTGCGATCGGCGTGGTTTGCATCGGCGGATTAATCATGTTGAAGACAAAGGCAGCGACCACCGCCGCTGCGAAATTGGCCAGCAGATAGATCCAAATGTTTCCCCAACTGGAAATGCCGAGAAGACAAATGCCGAGAGCGACCGCGGGATTAAACGCGCCACCTGAAATGTCGCCGACAGCGAATGCACCGGTCATTACCGTCATGCCTATGGCGAGGCCATAAAATGAATTTCCTGAAGTGCCCTCCGCGGTAGCCGCGTTCAATACCACATAGACGAGCGCGAATGTAAAAAGAAATTCCGCGAGCAGAGCCGGGCCAATGTTCGGACTGATCGGAGTGACAGCGACCCCGGCACGGAGGAATTTAGTCACGATCATAGCAGCGACCGCGGCGCCGAAGAGCTGGGCCACCATGTAAGGCACCACGTCGGCAGCATTCACTTTACCCCGGATCAAGACGCCGAGTGTCACCGCCGGATTATAATGCGCTCCAGAGATATGGCCACCGGCGAAAACCATCACCATGAGGGCCGCCCCGATCGCGAGCGGCACGATCACACTCGCGCCCGCGCCGATTCCAGTGCAACCAATTGTGAGAACAAGGAAGAATGTGCCGATAAATTCTGCGATGTATTTGTTCATAAAGTTATGACATGCCGAAGTGAAGGAGCTTCTGATCGAGTTCCTGCGTAGCAAAAGAGGTTCCGAAAAACAAGCGCCAATGAACACCAAGAGGCCGGGTTACTTCGCTCCGGGCGGAAAAGATGGCCTTCCAATCGTTCTTCATGCTGATGACTGTCCAGTTGTTCTTTTTCGCCTCAGCCATGTTTCGCCCGTGAACTCGCGAACCGCCTCTCGCAAGACGGCTTGCGCGTTTCACGATCGAAAAGCCTCACTCAGGGCTTCAAGTCGAACTGATGGAGTTTCTTCGCCGCCGTGCCGAAGTGGCCAAGATGGTAAACCGCCGCGCCGGCTGGCGAGAACGTGAATGCCGCAAACGGTTCCTTGAGCATTTCGTCGAGGTAAGTCCGCGGGGCGAGGCCGGTGGTGACGTGCGGATGGTAATTTTCGCCGGAATGCTTCGGCACGAAGTCCGAAACGTAGGTGATCAACTCCGGGAGGACCTCGGGATCGTCGCCGGTGACGAACGCGGCAGAGGTTCCGGTTTTCACCGCGAACGGGGTCACAGCGTCAATCACCTGCTTTTCGAGCGTGAGCAATTCAGGAGTCGGTTTGATGACAATGCCCGATACGCCAAGGTCCTTGTCCGGTATGTAATAGTATTTGAAAGCTTCCAACTTCAGGCCGGTCACACTGGCGCTGGCGAAGACTTTGCCGACGGCGGCATAGACTTTATCCAGATTCTCGGTGAGGACGAAACGCTGCACCAAGGTGATGTGGGGACGGTGGGAGGCGTCGAGCGCAAAGCCTTTCGGAAAGACCTTGAGCAGACGCTCGTTGGTAGCGGTCGCGTGCTCGATCATCGTGGCATCCGGCTCCAGCAGGATGTCGATAGCCGTAATCGGGTTTGGCTTGGCATCGGCGGCGAGGGCATTTCCTCCGGTCAGGGCGACGGCACAGGCCATCGCTCCTATGAGCAGGAAGTGAGTGAGGTTTTTGGTGTTTAGTTTCATGGTTGGTTTCTTTCCGCGGTTTGTTGGTTTGTTGGTGGATTGGTTGGTTGACGGATGACTATTCCTCGAAGGCGAATATCTTCTTCCAGTCGTCCTTCATGCTGATCACTGTCCAGCCGTCCTTCTTCGCCTCGTCGTAGAACGCCTGCGTGAACGCGCCGACTTTCGTTTCGGGCAACCCTTGAGCGGGACCGTAGGCGTATTCGCGTTTCGCATCGTCGTGCAGGACGAGCATCGAGAGCCGCGCGCCGTTGCCGGCCTTGGTGTATTCGAGCATCTGCTGGTCGCCGCTGGTATTGCCAAAAGCCGCGTAAGGCCGGCGGCCGATCATCAGGTGGATGCCTTCGGTTTTGCCGGCATTGTTGTCGTTGAGCAACATTTTCGGTTCCTTGGTCAGGAACGGTTTGCCGTCCTTGTCGTAGCCATACTTCGTCTCGCCCGCGGAGCCGACGACCTGCTCGGGGGGAATACCATAGGTCGCCTCGGCATATTGGCGCACAAAGTCCTGTCCGCCGCCGGTCACGATGTAGGTCTTGTAACCATTGGCTCGGAGATACTTCAGCACCTCCTGCATGGGGAGGTAGGTCAGCTCGGTGTAGGGCTTCTTCCAGCGCGGGTCTTTCGCCTCGGCCAACCACTTCTTCACCTCGGCGCTGAATTCGTCCAC
>WNFY01002136.1_pt1 | contig 18820 bp, 19 predicted proteins | sample 5400091 | NCBI WGS metagenome assembly WNFY01 (sample SAMN13153364, study PRJNA577476) | soil metagenome | isolation source: 60 cm soil or saprolite under grassland replicate 1 | place: USA:California | collected 2016-06-15
TAATCTCAGACACCGAGACACCATGGTCGAACGCCCCGGCCGCGCAGGCGACCACCGGACCCGCTCCAGCAGCCATGCGACGTGGTCGAGAAGGACGGTCTCGATCACCCGCAGCCTGTCCACAGGGTCCGCCGCCGCACACAGCCGTTCGCGGTCGCCTTGACCGGGCCCGCCCGCACCCGCCCGGTCCGCTGCCTGTCCAGGACACTGATCTGGAGAGGCTGCGGTGCCGAACCGAACCGGTGGCTCGTGGGTGCGCCGGCGGTCGGGTGAGGCGTTGCCCGGCGGCCGGTCGGAGGTCAGGGCCTGCCTCGACGCGGCGCCGGCCCCGGTCCAGGGACTGCCGGTCTTATCGTTCGCACGGCAGCGAAGTCATCCTCGAGATGAGGGGAGGGAGAAGGTCGTGGTCGAGGCGTTACGCACTCCGGAGGATCGCTTCCGCGGCCTGCCGGGCTGGGACCATCCGCCGTCGTACGTCGAGGACCTGCCCGGCTACCAGGGGCTGCGGGCGCACTACGTCGACCTTGGGCCGCGCGACGCGGTGGACACCTATCTGCTGCTGCATGGTGAGCCGACCTGGGGGTACCTGTACCGGAAGATGATCCCGGTCTTCCTGGCGGCGGGAGGGCGGATCGTCGCGCCGGACTTCTTCGGCTTCGGCCGGTCGGACAAGCCGGTCGAGCAGTCCGTGTACGGCTTCGACTTCCACCGCGACTACCTGCTGCGGCTGGTGGAACGCCTCGACCTGACCAACATCACCCTGGTCGTGCAGGACTGGGGCGGTCTGCTCGGACTGACGCTGCCGATGGACTCCGGGTTCGCCCCGCGGCTGTCCCGGCTGCTGGCGATGAACACCGCACTCGCCGTGGGCATCTCAGCGGGTAAGGGCTTCGAGGATTGGCGGGCCTACGTCGCGGCCCATCCGGACCTGGCCGTCGGCGCCCTGCTCAAGCGGAGTGTGCCGACGCTGAGCGAGGCTGAGGCGGCGGCATACGACGCTCCGTTCCCCGACGCCTCGTACAAGGCCGGAGTCCGAGCCTTCCCGCAGCTGGTGATGACCGAGCCGGACATGCCCGGCGTCGAGGTCTCGCGAGCCGCGGAGCGATTCTGGTCCGAGTGGGACGGGCCGAGCTTCCTCGCCGTCGGCGCCAAGGACCCGGTACTCGGCGTGCCGGCGATGAACAGACTGCACCGCACCATCCGCGGAGCCCAGCCGCCGCTGGTGCTCACCGACGCCGGCCACTTCGTACAGGAACACGGCGACATCGTCGCCCGAGCCGCCCTCGCCTCCTTCAGCCGAGCGGCCCGCACCTGACACCAGGCGCCGTTCCCACCGGTCCCACCGCGCCGGGCTGCGTGCGAGCGCCAGCCGTGGCTAGCGCGCCAGACGCCTTGATCAACCAACCTCTTCTATGGCTTGCGCCGGGCGGCTTTGGCAGGCTCGGTTGTGGTAGCGGCCGGCGGGACAGCACTCTTCTCTTCGGGCGCGGCTGAACCGAGTTCGCTCGTCGGCACCGCGGACCCGTTCGTACCCCAAGGGCTGTGGAGGACCGGCCGTCGACCGATGGGCACGGCTCCGGGGTGTCAGCTTGCGGTCTGCAGCCGGCTGCTTGCTTACGGGTTGCGTCCTTTACGGCGCGTGCCGGCTACCGGCCCGGCGGCGTAGCAGGAACGCGCTGACCAGTCCGACCAGGCTGCCGGCCAGGGCGAGCCAGCCACCGGCCCGCAGGTCGGAGTACGGCAGGTCGGTGGGGTCGTAGGTTCGACCGGGCGGTCGCCGAGGCGACCGAACGTGTCTACAGCCGCGGAGTGCTGGCCCGGTTCGGCCGCCCGCCGGAGGCGGTGGCCCGGGTCATCGGCCACGCGCTGACCGCGCCCCGGCCACGGTCCCGTTACCGGGTCACCACCTCCGCCCGGGCATTGATCACCGCCCGGAGACTGCTGCCCGACCGCGGCTGGGACGCTCTGATGCGCGCCCAGTTCCCACAGCCTGGTCCCAGCTGACCAGCCCATCCCCGCTCACCGCCGGGCAGCTCGGCACACCGCCGCCCGCTTCACCGGCCCACCCGCTGATACGGCGGTGACATCGCCGGGCGCGAACGGATCAGCGTCGACGATGACCACGCCGGTCCACCCCAGCGCCAATCTGGCGGAGGACACCGCCGCGACGACACATGATCGAACGTCCGACTCTGGCTGATATGCAGGTGATCGTGAGGCACCTCGCGGTCGTCGTGGCCGGCACGGCCGTCGCTGTCGCGTGCGCCTCGACCGCGGCCTCGACCGCGGCGCGTGCTGACGGGGGGTCTGCTCGGTGTCCGGTTCGGCGACGGCACGCAGGGCGACGTACGACGCACCGCGCGACCACCCGATGCCGTCGGCGACGCCCTGGGCGAACCACTGGCGTTCAACGCCGGCCTTATCGCGTGAGAGCCGCTCAACCAGGTCGCCGAGTGCCGCAGCGTCTCTCGGGGTCTCCTCCAGACACCGCACCTCGCAGTCCAACGCCTCCTGGCACGCGACAGCAGCACCGCCGGTTGGCGCAGGTATCAACTCGAACCCCGGCTTCGACTCGGCAGCCGCGCTCGGCGCAGGCCGACCACGACGTTCCCTTAGCCGGCGCTTCCCCCGTCGCAGACGCAGAACTCGTTGCCCTCGGGATCGACCATGATCATCCAACGCCGGCCGTGCTCAGTCCGGGCCTGTTCTTCGAGGCAGCGGGCACCTATCCCCTTGAGCCTTTCGACCTCAGCATCGACATCGGTGGTCTCGATATCGAGGTGCATGCGGTTCTTGGCGACGTTGGGTTCGCTGCCTTGTTGGAGCAGGACCTTGGGCAGTGCGCCTGACGGCGACGCCAGCAGAACGTAGTTGCCCGCGGCTCCGAGCCGCTTGACACCGAGCGCCTGCTCCCAGAACTCGGCGAGGGCTCCAGGGTCGGCGCCGGGCCGAGGAACGCGAAGATCTTCTTGCCGATCTTCGCCGACCACGTCGCCTTCCCACGGTTCGTCCTGCCACGCGCCGGCCTTGGCCAGGGAGTAGGCCAGCAACTGGTCTGGGTCATCGCCGCTCCTCTCCGCCCCGGGGTCATAGCATGGTGTGGCCGTCCGGGTATGTCGGCTGGCCGGTTGCCGGGGGTCGGGGCAGAGGCGGTGACGGCGGGCCGAGTCCTTCGCCGCGTCGACTTGAGCCTGCACCCCGCCAGCGGGTGTTCGTCGGGCTGTACGCGCTGGCCGCGGCCGGCGGGTCGCTGGCGTGGTCCGGCTCGGGCAGACACTGCGTCAGGCCGGCATTCGACGCGTTCGCCGCCGCCGGCCTCGTGACGTGGCGTGAGGACTCGGATAACTGGCGGTGATCTCAGCCCGTTCACCGAGCAAGGTGGCGCGCCTGGGTAGCCCGCCACGATGGTGAGCCGCGGGGGCGACGTCTTGCGGCCACGACCCCAGTCCGAAACTCCGCGGGCCCGCCGGCGGCGGTCACCGTGTTGACCCGCTACGTTCGGCCGGCTGCCCAATCCGGACCACTGGTCGCGCCGGTGCTGCCACGCTGGGCGCGGTGCGGCGGACCAGACCCGCCGCGCCCCGGGAAATCCACTGTGCCCGCCGCAGCACACGCAAGGAGGATCGCCATGGAGCAGCCGACGACGGTGACCGAAGTGCAGGACCGCATCGCGGAGATGACCGCGCTCTTGCACCGGCTCGGCGAGCAGCCTGAGGTGATCGCAGAACTCGACGCCGCCCTAGATGCGCGCGACCTCGACCGGTTCCGAAACGGGCTCGAGCTGGGTGGGATCAAACCGCCGGGCGACCCCCGCCATGCCGATGTCAGCTCGGCGGCCAGGGCACGATCGGCTTGCCGATCTCCCACTCGTGACCGAATGGATCAACGACGCGGCCGATCCGCCAGCCGTGCTCATCGCCGACCGGGGACAACTCAGCAGCGCCAGCAGCGACGGCCCTCGTCAGCACGGCATCGGGGTCCTCGACGACGAGCAGTGTCCGGCTCGTGCCACCGCCGATCGCTTTCGGACTGAACCGCCCTGTGCCGGGCCCCGTCGAAGCCACCCAGAACACCGCGTTTCCGATGGCCAGCTGCGCGACGATCTCCTCACCATCGCCCACCCGGTGGAGCACCGTCGCGCCGAACGCGTCAGCGTAGAACGCGACCGCCTGGCCGGCGTGGTCGACCCACAACTCCGGCTGAATACTCGTCACCGGGCAACTCTCCCAGCGCCACCCCCGGCACGGAAAGGCCCGGCGGCCGGCAGCCCCTGCATCATGATCAAGGACGCGCTCCTGCCGCGGAGAACGGGTGCAGGCTGTCGTTGGCGCGCCTGCTCGCGGAGGCAGGCCCGGCTCGGGTGGTCGCGAACGGTGATGCCGTGCATGCTTCAGGCAGGTCGGCTGCGGCCCGGGGAGGGCGCCGGCGCACCGGCCGAGCGGCGGCCGCGGCTGCGCGCCGGCTCATTCAGCTGTTCCTGGCTCGACCAGCGCCTTCGCGTACGCCGCGAGCGACCGGTTGTAGCGGGTGAGGTGCGGAGCCAGCCCGGCCAGCACGACCGAGCCCGCCTCCCGCTCCCGGCCGGCGCTGGTCAGCGCGAGAGCCAGAAAGGCCCGGACGGCATCGTCGAGGTCGTCGGAACGGGTTCGAGCTGTGGATAACCGGCGTGCGAGTGGGTGAAGCCTTGGTCGTTGTCGGCCCACGAGGACGGATCCGGTCAGGTTGTGCGAGTCCGCTCGGCCAGCCGTACAGCCGCGATCGCCGTGTCGCACGGCGACGCGTACGCGGCCCGACCGTTGCGAAGCACCGTTGTCGTACACCCACGACGCGTCCTCGTGCCGGAACGGACGCAAGCAGACCCCGCGGGCCAGCCGGCGCCGGCCCAGCCGGTCACCCAGGGTGGCCGCCGGCAGCAGCAGCACGGCCAGCACCAGGGCATAGGCGGCGCTCACCCACTGCAGGTCCGGCAGGCTCGCCCGCAGATCCCGCTGAATCGATGGCAGCGCCACGCTCACCACGGTGACATCGAGCAGCAACATGAACGCCGCCGTGCACACCAGCACCAGCGTCCACCGCTGCCGCGACGACGTCCCCGGGAGTTCAGCCATCTGCCTCACCCCCACGCGGCGGCCGCTGTCATGACGGCTGCGGTCAGCAGGCGTTTCCAGTAAAGCGAGTGCTCACATCACTACTAGTGATAACAGCCGGACATCCACCTGTCGGACATCTACCGTGCCAGACATCCACCTGTCCCGACAGTCCCGTGTGACAGTCCCGATGTGCCGCCATCGAGCCGTCAGACATGCTTGTTAAGAGCGTGTTTGAGATTTTGATCGTTAGCGGCGTATGTCGGCGTGATCTTGCCGGGTTGGCTGGCCAGGGTGGCCGGATGTCTCGTCAGCGGCGGTACGCTCGGACTTGACCGATGAGCAGTGGGCGGTCGTGGAGCGGTTGCCGCCGCCGCCGACCCGGCACCCGCGGGGCGGGCGGCGGGAGAAGCATCCGCGCCGGTCGATTGTCGACGCGATCCTCTACGTCGTGCGGAGCGGGTGTTCGTGGCGGCAGCTGCCGGCGGACTTCCCGCCGTGGCAGACGGTGTACTGGTACTTCGTGCGGTGGGAGGAGCAGCCGGCGACCGCGGCGGTGCTGGACGCGCTGCGGTCCCAGCTGCGGGGCCGGCGAAGGACGGGATCCCGAGCCCACGGCCGGGATCATCGACTCCCAGTCGGTGAAGGGCGCCGACACGGTCGCCCGGGAGTCCCGCGGCTACGACGCGGGAGAGAAAGTCAACGGGCGTAAGCGGTTCATCGTGACCGACACCCTCGGCCTGCTGGTGGTCATGGTCTGCGCGGCCAACGTGCACGACCGCGACGGCGGCCGGCGGGTGCTCATCCGGCTGACCGACCACCGGCGGCGTACCCGACACATCTTCGCCGACGCCGGGTTCGCCGGCCGGGCTGGTCGACTGGGCCGCCGAGATCCTACGGATGACGGTCGAGGTCGTCCGCAAGGCCGAAGGACAGCGCGGGTTCTCCGCCCTACCCCGACGGTGGGCTGTGGAGCGCACCCTGGCCTGGATCACCGCCCGCCGCCGCCTGGCCAGAGACTACGAGCGCCACCCGGCGAACTCCGAAGCGATGATCCGCTGGGCAGTGATCAACACCATGATTCGGCGGGTCACCCGCGGCCACCCCGCCACACGTCCCGGCCGCCGTCACCTCGAATACCTCGCCTGACCAAGATCTCAAACACGCTTAGGACAAACGGGTCGGGCGGACGGGTCGGCCGGGGCTGGTCCGGATCGATTTCCTCTGCAGTCTCAACCGGTCAACGCACTACGGGGATTTGTTGACGGGCCAGGGATGGTGTTGGCGTGCGAACGTACGGGCTGTCGGAGGCTCAGCAGGATCAGGTGCGGGCGGCGTTACGGACTGGTGAGTCGGTCCGATCCATCGCGCGTCACCAGCAGTCGCCGCTGCATCACGTGCAGCGCTATCTGAGCCAGAACGGCGGGGTGCGCCCATCACCGCGGCGTCGGGCGGTTGGTCATCTGACGGCCGCGGAGCGGGAAGAGGTGTCCCGAGGGCTTGCCGCAGGCGAGTCCTGCCGACGCATGGCGGCCCGCCTGGGCCGGTCGCCCGCCACGATTGGTCGGGAAATTGCACGCAACGGCGGCCGGGACCGGTATCGGGCGCAGGCGGCAGACGAGGCCGCGTTCGATCGAGCGCGGCGGCCGAAACCGTCGCTGCTGGCCCGGTCTGACGACGCACCCTTCCCACGAGGGATCGACCACTGGGTTCACAGGCTTCGCTTTGGGTGCATGCGCGCCGCCCTAGATCTGCCAGCCCGGGAAACCAGGGACCGTGTCCGGGCCGGCATCCTCAACAGCGGTCTTCCCCGGCCGTCTGCGCAGCTGACCATCTCTCTCGTCCCTGCTGCCGTGCCCAGGCTGGGTCACTGGGTCCCGCAGCCGATCTGGCCATCGCGTCGCCATCCTTGCTGCCAACTGGGGCATGGTCATCATTGGCACGACGTTCGACAACGTCACCATTGACACGACCGGCACCTACGGCATCGTCATCGACAACATCACCGGCAGCGCCACCTTCTCCAACACCAAGGTCTCGGGCACCCCGTCCGGCAGCCTCTCCAACTCGACCACCACGTTCACCATCGTCCGAGGCCCTGGCAACTCTGGCTTCTAGCCGCCGGATCCGGACCGGCGGCTCGCCGCGTGCTTTATGCTCGGAGACATGACCATTCAGCGGATGGACAATGTCGCCATAGTCGTCGACGACCTGGACGCGGCTGTCGCGTTCTTCACCGAGCTCGGCATGGAGCTGGAAGGCAAGGGACAGGTCGAAGGCCTTTGGGCGGACCGCACCGTAGGACTCGACGGCGTCCGGAGCGACATCGCGATGATGCGGACCCCGGACGGCCACAGCAAGCTGGAGCTGACCAAGTACCACACCCCCGCGGCGTCCGGCGCCGAGCCGGAGAACCCGCCGCCCAACACGCTGGGCCTGCATCGCGTCATGTTCGCCGTCGACGACATCGACGACACCATCGCCGGCCTGCGCGCCCACGGCGCTGAACTCCTCGGCGAGGTGGCGCAGTACGAGAGCATCTTCCGGCTCTGCTACCTCCGCGGCCCCGCGGGCATCATCGTCGCTCTGGCCGAACAGATCGGCTGACGCGAGCCTGCCGCGCGGCGCGGGTGCAGTCAGCAATGCGCGAGCGGATCGCATGAGCATGTTGATACAACCGTTCTCCGAGCTCGGCGCGACCAACGAAGGTCAGCGTGTGGATGCCGGTCAAGGTTCGCGCGCCGCCACGATCCCCGAACGCACAGACCAGCAGGCCGGACGTCGGCGGCGCGGCCACCGGGGCGGACGGCCACCAGCCTTCGACCCGAACACCTACCGACGCCGCAACGTCGTCGAACGCTGCATCAACCGGCTCAGCAATGGCGCGGCATCGCCACCCGATACGACAAACTCGCCCGCCACTACCAAGCAGCCATCACCCTCGTCAGCACCCTCCTCTTGAGACTCCATGGCATGTCGGTGCGCCACGCGGCAAATGGCCGCAGGGGCATCGAAACCCTGCAGCAGAGCCCGGATGTGGACATCATCCTGATGGACGTCATGATGCCCGAGATGGACGGTCACGCCACCACCGCAGCCATCCGCGGCATGCCCCGCTACAACAAGCTTCCGATCATCATGGTCACTGCCAAGGCCATGGCCGGTGACCGGGAGAAGAGTCTCGCGTCCGGAGCGAGCGACTACGTCACGAAGCCCGTGGCAGAAGACGAGCTCGTCCGTTGTATTGGACGCTGGCTGCTCAACTGATCCACACCGCTACCGTCACTCCACGACCGGTGCCGTTCGGGCCTGCGGACGATTGTCGTCCCGTCCTGGCGGCGGAATCGTGCGGGGGAGAGTCAGGGTGAAGGCCGCTCCTGCGCCTTCTGCGTTGTGCACGGTGATCCAGCCGCCATGCATCGTCGCGTTTTCCTGCGCGATCGCCAGACCGAGACCGCTGCCCTCGGTGTAGGCCCGTGCGCGGTCACCTCGGACGAATCGGTCGAAGATCACGGAGGCGAGATCGGCTGGGACTCCCGGTCCGGAATCGGTGACGGTAACCGTCACCTTCCAGGGGACGGTGCCGTCGATGGTCACGGTTACCGGTGGGGCGCCGTGGTGCTCGGCGTTGACGAGCAGGTTGCGCACGATGGTGTGCACCCTGCGGGCATCACTCTGCATCGTCGTCTCGCCGGCAGAAGCAAGTGTGACCTCGGCGCCGGTCGAGACCAATCCGGCGGCATCGGTCACCAGTTCCGCGAGATCGATGGTCTCGGGCCGGAATTCAGCTACGCCCGCGTCTATGCGGGAGATCTCGAGCAGGTCTTCGACCAGGATGCTGAGCCTGCGGATCTGGGTGCCCAGCAGCTCGACCGAACGGGTTCGATCATGGTGGTGAGGGCTGTCGAGGCTGTCGGTGAGCGCGACGAGCGAGGCCAGCGGCGTGCGCAGATCATGGGCGACGTCGGCGACGAAACGGCGTTGCTGGGCGTCTTTGCGGCGAAGTTCGTCGATGGACTCGCCCAACCGCCCGGCCATGGTGTTGAAGGAGCTGGCGAGTTCGGCGAGCTCGTCATGGCCGTGCACTGGCAGCCTGGTGTCGAGAGCGCCCGTGCCGAGCCGCCTGGCAGCCGAGGCCGCGGTCCGTATCGGGCGCTGGATGCGCCGTGCGGCCAGCAGCGCGATGACGGCTGCTATAGAAGCGACCACGAGGGTCAGCACTGCGAGCTGGGTACGGAGGTTGGCGACCTCGCGGTCCAGTCCACCGGTGCTGTAGAACTCCGCCAGCACGATGTTGGGGGTGATCGTCCCGGCCACCACGAGGTAGGAGCCGTCGTCTCCTTCGTAGTTGTAGGTGATCGCTCGGCCGTTCGCGCTGTTCGCCTGGTCGATCCGGTAGGCCGGGAGTTGGCCGACGCGCCAGCCGGTGTTGCCGGCGACCGGGACGTACCTGGCGTCCCGCAGGACGGATGGGCCTCGGCTGAGGTCAACCAGTGCCCAGGTGAGGCCGAGCCGTCCCCTCATGTAGCTCGCCGCGGAGCGTACCGGGTAGCCGGGCGGGCCGGGCGGGCCGCCCTGGTCCAACGTGCGGTACTGGGCGGCTTGCTCGGCATCGGACCGGAACCCGAGTGTCGCCGAGATGACGAAACGGTCCCTGGCCGAGTTGGCCTGCAGGAGGTAGACCACGACAGCCAGCACGGCGGACGCGCCGACGGTGAGCAGGACGACGGTGATGGCGATCTTGGTGCTCAGGCCGAAGCGCCATCTCACGGTTTGACCATCCGGTAGCCGAGTCCCCGCACCGTGCGCAGCAAGGTCGGGTTGGCCGCGTCCGGTTCGATCTTCGCCCGCAGCCTGGCCACGGCGGCGTCCACCAGCCGGGAGTCGCCGCTGTAGCCGTAGTCCCACACGCGCTGCAGCAGCGTCCGACGGCTCAGCACCTGGCCGAGGTGATCGGTGAACTCGAACAGCAGCCGCAACTCCGTCGGCGTGAGGTGTACCTCCGTTCCCCGATTGGTCACCACGCAGGCCTCACGGTCGACGCCGAGATCGCCGATGGTGAGCACCGGCGCGGAAAGCTCGGACGGCGTAGCGGGCATGGCACGGCGCAGGACGGTCTTCACCCGAGCGTCCAGGACCCGAGGCTGGACCGGCTTGACCACGTAGTCGTCGGCGCCGCCTTCCAACCCGGCGACCACGTCGATCGGATCGCCGCGCGCCGTCAGCAGGATCACCGGGGTGGTGTCGCGGGCGCGGATCCGGCGGCACACCTCGAAGCCGTCGATGCCGGGCAACATCACATCGAGGAGGACGAGGTCCGCGGCGATTCCGTGGTCGTACAACGATTCCAGGGCCTGCTCACCGTCGCCCGTCACGGTGACGGAGTGCCCGAGATCCCGCAGTGCGCGGGACAGCACCTCGGCCAGCACGGCGTCGTCTTCGACCAACAGCAGGTGGAACACCGGTATGTCTCCTTACTCCGGCGATGTCCGGCGAGCCTATCGTGCCGATTACCAATGAGACCCGAAAGTAAGCCGACTGCGATACGGGTCCTGACCTGCACGAACCGCTTACTTTCGGTCGGTCGGTTTGGTAGCTACCGGCACGGTAGGCCGAATCATGTAGCGGTGCCGTGCCGGGGTGGGCTCGGCGTAGCGGCGGCCGCCCGCCGCTGTCCGGGATGTACTCGAAGTGCCACCATTCGTTGTCGTAGATCCGATGGAGTTCGTGGTCCGCGCCGTGCCGTTCCAGCCATCGCGCCCCGGCGTACGGCCGGATGTCCAGCGCTGTTCCTTGGACGTGGCTGGATTCTTCTGGCGGCAGGACGCGCCTGCGCGCCGCCGGCACGGAGCCGGTGCGCCGGATTTCCGCGGAGTACAGCCGGAATTGCTCCCCGGCGTCGCGGTATCCTGAGGTGACGCCGATCAGCTGGCCGTCGCGCCAGAACGCCACCGTGCGGGCGGCGGTGAGGGCCGCTCGAGTCCTGGGAGTGAGCCCGTCCAGGTTCTCACGGGGGAACCGCAGGCCGAGGGCCCACTGACAGGCCAGGTACCTGGCGCGTCCGGGCGCGCGGAGCGCGGCGACCGGCAGCAACAGCACGGCCAGGACGAACGTGGCCGCGTGCAGCAGCCGCTCCCGATGCCCGTCCGGGACCGTACGCGGCGGCGCGACGATGGCCGAGGTCGATTCGCTCATGCCATCGAGGTTCGGTGGTGGGGGTGCCGGCGGTGTCGGGCTTTGATGACCGATTCTCGACAGCGTGTGACAGTTCTGTGCCAACAGCGACGTCCGGCACGATCGACCCCGACGCGGCTGGCCGACCAGGAGCGCCGTCGGATGGTCGTTGTCGCAGAACTATCACACGATTATCGCGCCACGCGGACATCGACCGAGCACGGTAAGGCCCATGCGAAGTCGTTCTCTGCTGATCGGTGCCGTCATCGCGCTGACCGCGACCTTGATCGGCGCCCTGACGGCGCAGGCAATCGTGGGTGGCGCCGGTCGCCGCGGGGTCGAGCTTCGGAGTGCGCCTAGTCGGCACCGAGGAGGAGCTCGAACCGGCGCTGCGGGCGGCGCTGGTCCTGGACGACCGGGTGCTGGTGGAGCAGGTGGTGGTCGGCCGGGAGGTCGACGTCGCGGTGCTCGACGACCCGGACGGCGGGCGCCGGGTGGGGCCGCCGTTGGAAATCCTCGTCAACGACGGCCTGTTCGACACCGCGACCAAGTACGACGGAAGCGCCGCATTCGTGATCCCGGCTCAGCTGACCGAAACCGAGGCCGAGGCGCTGACAGACTCGGCCCTGCGGGTGTACGACGCGCTCGGCTGCCGCGGCATCGCGAGGGTCGACTTTCCTGAGCCTGGACGGGCTGGTGCTCAACGAGGTCAACACGATGCCGGGGATGACCGCCGAGTCCCAGGTGCCCAAGATGTTCGCCGCCGACGGGCTGACCTACCCGGAGTTCCTGGACCGGCTCATCCGGTCGGTGTCGGGGGTCGTCAGGTGAGTGTCTCGAGTGGACGGATCGTCGGCCTCGACGTGTTGCGGGGGATCGCGATCCTGCTCGTGATGCTGCGTCACGCGTTCCCCGACACCTTCCCCGGCGCCGGTGTCGTTGGTTTCGGCTCGGTTGGCTGGTGAGGGTGGGGGGCCGGGGCGGCGGCCGGCTGGGGGCTGCGACATTCCACACGTTCGCCGGCCTGGTCACCGGGTTTGCGGCGCAGACCAGCCGGCGTACGGTGTGCGGGATGCTCGTCGGCGCCGGCCTGTCGCGGGTGTGGCCGCACGACCGGGTGCACTACTTCTTCGCCAAAGCGGCCTGGTCACCCGATCGTCGGGTCCTGGCCGGACTGGTCACCGCGTTGCTGGTGCCGGCCGACCAGCCGGTGCAGCTGATAGTCGACGACACGCTGTTCAAGCGCCGTGGCCGCAAGGTGTGGGCGGCGTCGTGGTCTCATGACGGGGCGGCCAAGACACCGAAGAAGGTCGGCTACGGCAACAAACTGGGTGATCGTCGCCATCGCCGTCACCCTGCCGTTCATCGACCGGCCGGTGGCGCTGCCGGTGGCGGCCCGTCTGGTGCGCAAGAACAGCACATCGGCCTCGCGGCTATGGCTGGCCCGCACCATGGTCGAACAGCTGGCCGCCGCCCGGCCCGGCCGCCGCGTGCACGTGGCCGCGGACGCCGCCTACGCCGGCCGGGGAGCTACGCGACCTGCCAGAGCGCATCACCTGGACCACCCGGCTACGCAAGGACGCCGCCCTGCACGAACTGCCGCCGCCGCGCACCGGAAGGCCCGGCCGGCCGCGCAGCAAAGGCGCCAGGCTTCCGGCACTGGCGACCCTAGCGGTCACCGCCTGCTTCACCCCCGCCACCGTGAGTCCCCGGTGCGTTGTGGCCCGCACGTGCACGCACGCCCCGGCGGTCGATTAGTCCAGCCCACCTTGGACTTGGTCGCGGCGGATGCACGGCAGCTGGCGGTTACAACGTCTCCCCAAAATGGCACCAAGACACGGTCAATGGGCCAGGGGTAACCCTCATGACCGAGGCCGGGTCTAACCGCTGGACCTAGAGGCCCGGCCTGACGGGGCCCTGATACCACACGTGAAGTTCACCCACGCTCTCCTACCTTTGTCGCGCCGGCCGACATCGCCTACGCCGGGGTAGGCGGGCCGCCGCGCCGGCCGTGGCGCCGGCTTGGCCAGCGCACCTGGACGGGTGGTGAGATCGATGGACGTTCGCCTCGTGTCCGACAGAGGTCCGGAGCAGCACGCCGTCGAGGACCTGAAGCAGCTGCTGGACCGTGCGGACGGGTTCCTCTGGTTGGACATTCAAAGCTGCGACGAGCAGGCCACCCGAGTGCTGTCCAAGGTGTTCGGGTTCCACCGCATCGCAGTGCAGTCGTGTGTCCAGCGCAATCATGTGTCCAAAGTTCACATCTACCCAGATCACATATTCGTGGTACTACACGCCCCCCATCTCGGAAAGACCGGCCACGTCCACTACATCGAGCTCGACCAGTTCATCGGACCGAACTACCTGATCACCGTCCACGGCCCGCTCAACCCCGCGGTGGATCCGGAAGTGGCGCTGCGGGAGACCCGGATGGTGCTGCGCCGGATCGAGCAGGGACACCTGCACCCGACCTCGCCCGCCCAACTGTCGTATGCGATCGTGTCCACGGTCACCCGCCGCCAGAACGACTTCATAGCAGACCTGGCGCAAGAGTCCGGACGTCTCGAGAAACGCGTCATGATCGACACGGTCATGGATGATCCTGAGCAGTTCCTCGACGAGCTGTTCCGAACGTGGTACGAACTGCTCGCGGTCCGAACCATGGCGGCGCATAGTTGTGAGACCTTCGGGCGCATTGCCGCCCTCAACCGCTCTCGCCCGGCCGACGCACCCCCACTGGCAGCCGATCTCGCAGACCAGTTCAGCCGAGTCAAGAGCCTGGCCGATGGCCAGCGGGAGTTCCTCCACGGGGTGATCGAGTTCTATCGGACGCGACTCGACACGCAAAGGACCATCTCCGCCGATCAACTGGCCGCAACCGCCGTCCAGCAGAACGATGACATGCGGAAGATCACCGCCTGGGTCGCCATCATCGCCGTTCCGACAGCCGTGACCGGCTTCTTCGGACAAAACATACCGTACCCTGGTTTTGGAGAGCAGGCTGGTTTCATCGCTTCTGCAGCCATCATGGTGGCCATCGCCATCGTGCTCTACGTCATCTTCAAGCGAAAGCAGTGGCTGTAGCCCGGAACTCACCAAGGCAGATTCAACGGCTGTGAACGGCCGCTGCAGAACAGTCGACCTGCCTGCCGCTCCGCGAGTCGGGGCAGGCCGCGAGGGCGCGAGTCAGCTTATAGGCGCCGTGGCGATGCGCCGCCGGCCGGACTCCGGGTCTGCGCGATTGGCCAAGCGGGGCACGGCAGCTGGTACCTCCAGTGCTCGGTGCCGACCCTCGCCGGTCGGCGGGAGCGGGTCCGCCGCGGCGGCTACGGCTCGCGCCGGGCTGCCGAGGACGCCCGGGACGGGCTGCTCGCGCGGTCGTTGGAGGAGCGCAGGACTCAGACCTGGATGGTGATAGGCGCCGTTCGACCAGCCGCGTGACCAACGGCTCGCAACGCCGAGCACCTGCAAACCACAAGGATCCACAGCAGACCAGACGCGGTCGCTCATCCCGGCCGGGCAGCGTCCACCCGGCCGGTGCCTCAGCCTGGGGCCGGTCAGAGCCAGTGGTTGCGTTTGAATGCTCGGTACAGGACCAGCGCGCCGGCCAGGATCACGGCGAGCACCGCGGGGTAGCCGTAGCGCCAGTCGGTTCGGGCATGTACTGGAAGTTCATGCCGTAGATCCCGGCGATGGCGGTGATCGTGGCCAGGATGGCCACCCACGCGGTGATCTTGCGCATGGCCGAGTTCTGCTGGACGGTCAGTTCAGTTGGGCGACATTCGCGCTCAGTGCGTCGGAGAGCAGTTCGTTGAACGAGTCGACCCGCTCGGCGACCCGCAGCAGGTGATCGTGGACGGCTGTCTCGCGCGCAGGCCGAGTCCGACCTGTGCGCCTACCTGAGCTGGTGCGCCGACCGGCGCGTTGATCCGCTGGCCGCGGGTCGGGCGCAGATTGAGCTGTACATCCGGTGGATGCAGGAGGTGTGCGCGGGTTGAAGCCCTCGACGGTGGGCCGGCTGTCGCTGATGGTCGGCTTGTACCGCACTTGCGTGATCGACGGCGTCCTGGCGCGCTCTCCAGCTGACCACGTGCGCCGCCCACCGGTCCCGCAGAGTCGCCGACGCTAGGGCTGACCCGCCTGCAGCGGAGGCGCTGCTGAGCGCGGCTCTTGACGCAACTGGAGGACCTGCCGGCGTCACCGGCACGGCCACCTGCGCCACCGCCAGACACACCAACCCCGCATCCGAGATCGCCTAGCTGACCAATTCGCCGTACGGTCGGCGCGCGGCCGATACCGAACCACGCACGCACCGAGGAGCGGGTATGGATGTGCAGCTGGTGATAGGCGCCGGAGCGATCGGCACCGCCACCGGGCGACTGCTGGCGGACCGTGGCGAGCGCGTCCGGCTGGTCACCCGACGCGGCGGGGGACCTGACCACCCGGCCATCGAGCGGGTCGCCGCGGACGCCTCCGACCCGGATGCGCTGAGCCGGCTCGCCGAGGGCGTCGCGGTGATCTACAGCTGCGCGGGGCCTGCCTACCCCCGGTGGGTCACCGACTGGCCGCCGCTGGCCGCCGCGCTGCTGCGGGCGGCGCAGACCAGCGGTGCGCTGCTGGTCACCACCGGCAACCTGTACGGCTATGGCGCGGTCGACGGCCCGATGACCGAGGGCCTGCCGCTGCGGCCGAACACCGAGAAGGGCCAGGTGCGGGTCCGGATCTGGAACGAGGCGCTCGAGGCGCACCGGGCCGGCCGGATCCGCACGGCCGAGGTGCGCAGCTCGGACTACCTCGGCGCCGGCGCGGTGACGCCGATGACGCTGCTCGTGCTGCCGAAGGTGCTGGCGGGCAAACGGGCCTCGGCCCCGGCAGACCTGGACGCGCCGCACAGTTGGACCTACACCGGCGATGTTGCCCGCACCTTGCTCGCCGTCGCAGCGGACGCCGGATCCTGGGGCCGGGCCTGGCATGTGCCGACCGGGCCGCCGAAGTCGTTCCGCCAGATGGCGACCCGGGCCGCCGAGCTGGCCGGCGTACCGGCTCCGCGGCTGTCCGTGATGCCCTACCCGGTGCTGTGGCTCGGCGGCCTGTTCAACCCCCTGGCCCGCGCGTCGCGGGAGACCCAGTACCAGTTCCGGAAGCCGTTCGTGCTGGACTCCACCGCCGCCACCGAGGCGTTCGGTATCAGTCCGACATCGCTGGACGACGCGCTGCAGGAGACGATCGCCGACCTGCGCTCCCGGTCATGACGGCGAGCGGGCCGAGCAGGATCGGCAGGCACCAGGACAGCAGGATCAGGCGACCAGACCGCCCAGCCAGTAGTTGCCACTCGTGAGCGACGAGCCTCATCACGCTTGCGTCGTCGTCGCCGCGGGTGGTTCGCCGAATACTCGTGTGTCGGCGTGGGGACGTCTGGCGTCGACGCTCGGCCCGTCGGGCACTGTCGGTAGTCGCATGGCGTGATCTTGTGCGGGTGCGGGCTGAGTACGTTCAGCGTTGTTGCCGCCTGGCCGGCGGCGCCGCACGGATCCGGGCTGACCCGTGTGGGCGTGCTCGCGTCCGTCGCGTGCTCATGTCGTATGGCCTACCGACGGAGCCGGCTGGTTGGGCTCGTCGCTGGTGCGCAGGGCAAGCCAGCGCGGCCGTGCGAGGACCGAATGTCGGGCGGGTTGGGTCCGGATTCCCGGCGTGGATGCCTGGCGATCTTGTGAGAATCAGCTCGGGAAGTCGCGAACACGCGGCCGGCGGCGCCGCGGTCACCACAACACGATTTCCGCCGGCGCAGCATCCGCCCCCGACCACGAGCACGATCGGATCACCGAGGAGGAAGTCCCCGCGTGGCGTAGAAGCGGCCGACCCGGTCTGTGGGTCGGCCTCTTCCTTTTGCGCGGGCTGCTCAGGCGTTGGCCTCGTGGAACTTGGCGACCAGGTCGGCCGACACTCGGCCGCGCTGGCTGACCTCGATGCCCTGCGATTCGGCCCAGGCCCGGACCGTCTTCGGGTCGTAGCCGCGGGACTGCCCGTTAGCCGATCGGCCGGCACGCCTCCGGCCCCCCCGGGTGGTTCCACCAGCACGCCGGGCGGCGGCCAGGTACGGGCGGAGGGCCTCCCGCATGGCCTTGGCGTTCTTGTCCGACAAGTCGATCTCGTAGTCCTGGCGGTCGAGACTGAACCGGACAGTCCCACCCTTGCCGTCTGGTATCGACTTGCCGTCCAGGTCGTCGGTGAGCTGGACGATTGTGCGGTGCGCCACAGTAAAAGCCGCCTTCCACGATGAGGGGTTACCACGATGGTGTTCCGTTACTCGGGAAACGTCAAATCGGCACCGCTATCACTGCGCGCCGGCATGACCACGGCTTCTCCTGCGCGGGCACTGTGCGCGGGCACGGTGCGCGGGCACTGTGCACGAGCGCAGGCCGCGGTGGGTCCGGCGGCGGTCGACCGCGGTGGTGGTGTTGCGGTCTGGGCCGACGCCGGCTATCAGGCGGGCCGGCTCGCCCGCTGGGCGACCACGCTGCGCCTCACCGTGCAGAGTGATGAGGTGGTCGGCGAGCCCGTCACACACGGGGCACCGCACAGCCCCTTCGGACATCGCCTTCGCGGGAGAGTCCGCCGGCGGCGGGCTCGCCATCGCCACCCTGGTCAACGCCCGCGATCACGGGCTGCCCCTGCCAGCCGCAGCCTTCGTCATGTCACCGTATGCCGACCTCACACTGGCCGGGACGGCCATGGAAACCAAGCGCGAGGTCGACCCGCTGATGAGCCGAGAAGCACTCCAATCCCGAGTCACCGACTATACGGCGGGACAAGACGCCGCTCTCGGCCTCGTCAGCCCCATATTCGCCGACCTGTCCGGCCTGCCGCCCCTGATCATCCAGGCCGGAACTCACGAGGTTCTCCTCGACGACGCCGTCCGCCCGGCAAGCTGCCACCGCCGACGTCGAGGTCACCCTCGACATCACCCCCCGGGTGCCGCACGTCTTCCAAACCTTCTATCCGATCCTCGACGAAGCGGCCGGGTGGTAGACGCCGACATCGACCTCAGGTCCGGAATCGATGGGGGGCGGTTGGAAACGGGACGTCGCCACGGCCACCGGCACATAGAGCAGCACCCGCGGGAAACCGGGGGAGAACGGAACGCCGGGGCCTACAGCAACCATACGCCACCGCGCCAGTCGCCTACCCTACACGGGTCGTTCTACCGGTCGGCGATCTGCCCACTCCTGTCGCGCATCAACGCCTACCTGGTGCGTTGGATCCGCCACAAGTACAAACGGCTGCGGGCGAAGAAGAAGGCCTTCGCATGCTGGGGCGGGATCGTCAAGCGGTTCCCAGCCATGTTTGCGCACTGGGCCTGGATTCCCTCCGTTCCCGCCGTCTGGTGATCAGGATGACAAGAGCCCGGTAACGGGAGACTGTGCGCCGTCTAACTCGGCGCTGGATCGCCCCTTCAGGGGGCCGAGGTTCGGGAGGAGGTGACCTCGGGGCCACCCGCCTTACCTGGACGCGAAAGCGCGAGGGGACCACAGCATGGCGGGGAAGCGCGGAACGCTGCG
>WNFY01002567.1_pt1 | contig 18805 bp, 11 predicted proteins | sample 5400091 | NCBI WGS metagenome assembly WNFY01 (sample SAMN13153364, study PRJNA577476) | soil metagenome | isolation source: 60 cm soil or saprolite under grassland replicate 1 | place: USA:California | collected 2016-06-15
AATCGCCCCGCTTCCGCATCGGCGAGGTAGAGGTCGCACAGCTCGGTCACGGTGGCGGCCTGCCGGCTTGCCTGTTTGATGGCTGCCGGATCGGCGCCATCGACGATATGGCCGAGGAGCCGGAGCGCTTCGGCACGAGCCGTCTCGGGAGTCCACGGTGAGCCGTGCCGGCCGATCGTGTGCCAGCGTTGCCGGCCTTCCTGGGTTCTGTAGATCAGCACGTAAGACACGGTCTGGCTCCTCTGGCGCCGGGCGCCGAAGCCGGCCACGGCCGCATCCCATATGGTCTGGCCTAGCTTGAGCGCCCGCACCTCCCGCAGCCCGATTTTCCGCTCGCCCATCGGAGCCTCCATCGTTTGCTAGACGGCGCTAGCTAGCTAAGCTAGCATATAGCTAGCAGCTCCCCGCACATCCTAGCAAACAAAGGCAAGGGCGCGCATCGAGAAGCTATTGATTTCACCTGTTTTTGCAAACCGCCGCAGGTACCTTCAAATCGGCTCAAACGTTGGGAACTACCTTGCCAAGGTTGGGGTCGTGGGTTCGAATCCCATCGCCCGCTCCAAAATTCACCTTGTCCAGCCCGGAGACATGGGTGACAGATTGTACCTAAGACATGGGTGACAACCTCGGGCCGAACGGGTTGTCGAGGGGCTGGTCTGCCAGGACGGTCGAGATGTTGATCTTCTTGCGGTGCATGCAGATGCGGCCGCCGCGACCTCGTGGGAAAGACCTTGCAACTCACACCGCGGAATCCGGCTCGGTCGCCTGCAACAGTTCGCTCGCCCGGAACAGCCACTTGAAAGGAATTCCTTGTTTCTCGAAAAACTCGGCGGCGCCTTCCTCACGATCGACGATCGCGAGCACCAGCTCGATCTTCGCGCCGGCATCCTGCGCGGCTTTGATCGCCTGCATGGCCGATTCCCCGGTGGTCGTAACGTCTTCGAGGATGACGACGCTCTTTCGCTCGAGGTCGCCTTGCTTCACGCCGTCGATCAGCTTCTGCGTGCCGTGATCCTTCACGGCTTTGCGAACGAAAAATCCGGGTATCGACCGGCCCGTCGAGTGGCTCAGCATCGCGACCTGAGAAACCAGCGGCACGGCGCCCATCGCCAGCCCGCCGATGTAATGCACCTTCACGTCTTGCAGTTTGTTGAGCACGAGCTCGGCCAGCAAGACCGCCCCTTGCGGGTGGAGCATCGTCGGTTTCAGGTCCAAAAAATAATCGCTTGCGCGTCCCGAGGACAGCACGAACGATCCGCGAAGGAACGACAGGCGCTGGATGATGTCGAACAACTCTTTGCGGAGCGCAAGCGTGTCTCGCGGCGTTCGCGGCAAGGGCATGGTTCCTCAGGATCTGCGCAGTCGCGTGGAGTATAATGGATCACCCGGACAATGAATCAGGCGCCCAGTGGCGTCAAACTCGCGCACGGCCTATCGAGCCGTTCTCGGCGGCGTCCACAGCTTTTTGCCCGCAGCGCCGGTCGACCGGTTGCGGGCGAGCGGAACGATGCTCGCGGCTTCAGGTTTTATCGTCGGCGCCGCTGGGATGCTCCGCGGGACTAGCCCATGGACGAGCCGCAATCCGAGTCAAAACCGGTCCGCATCCCGCCGCTCGGGCTCGATGCCCTGCTCGGAGTTCCGGATGGCGCCAAAGGCCTCGTCATCTTCGCCCACGGCAGCGGCAGCGGACGCCATTCTCCGCGCAACAACCAGGTCGCGGCGGGGCTGCGGCAGGCTCATCTCGCCACCCTGCTGCTCGACCTGCTGCGCCCCGAGGAGGAAGGCCGCGCCAACGTGTTCGACATCGAGCTGTTGGCGTCGCGGCTCGCCGCCGCGGCGGATTGGGCGCGCGGGGAGCCGCGGCTCGAGCCGCTGCCGATCGGCTATTTCGGCGCGAGCACCGGCGCCGCCGGCGCGCTCGTCGCAGCGGCGCGCGATACGAGCATCCGGGCGGTCGTATCGCGGGGCGGAAGGCCGGATCTTGCGGCCGCCGCGCTCGCGGACGTGAGAGCCGCTACTTTGCTGGTCGTCGGCGGCGCGGACACCCACGTGCTCGACTGGAACCGCGCCGCGTTCGAAGCGCTCGAATGCACAAAGGAGCTGATCGTGGTGCCGGGAGCAGGACATTTGTTCGAGGAGCCGGGCGCGCTCCAACAGGTGGTGCGCCATGCACGGCGCTGGTTCGCGCGGTTCCTCGCCCCGCGGCGCACGCCGCCGAGCCGGCACGTGGTGTTCGCGGACCGGCGTGACGCGGGGCGGCAGCTTGCCGCCGCGCTAGCGGCGTTCAAGGACGAGCACCCGGTCGTGCTGGCGTTGCCGCGCGGCGGCGTGCCGGTGGCGTTCGAAGTCGCAAAGGCGCTCGGCGCGCCGCTCGACGTGGCGCTGGTGCGAAAAATCGGCGCGCCGGGGCATTCCGAGCTCGGCTTGGGGGCCATCGTGGACGGCAAGGATCCGCAGATGATCCTCAACGAGGAAGTGGTCCGGCTGGTCCGGCCGAAAGCGGGCTATCTGCAATCGGAAAAGACCCGGCAGGTCCAGGAGCTCGAACGCCGGCGGCGCCTCTATCGCGACGGTCGGCCGGCGCCCGCGGTCGAGGGCCGCACGGTGATCGTCGTCGATGACGGCATCGCGACCGGGGGTTCCGCCAAGGCGGTGCTGCGGGCGCTCTCCGCGCAGCATGCAGGCAAGCTCGTTCTGGCCGTGCCGGTTGCGCCGCCCGACACGCTCGAGGTGCTCTTCTCGGAAGCCGACGAAGTCGTTTGCCTGGCGACCCCCGACCCATTCTTCGCGGTGGGCGAGCATTACGAGGATTTTGCCCAGACCACGGACGAGGAGGTGGTGCGCCTGCTCAAACGCGCCTCGGAAGGGCAATGATCGGCCGAACGGGCCGCCGAAATATTCGCCGCGGCCCGAAACCCCCGTCGCCCGCCGGTCATTACTTCCTTGACCCAAGCCGTAAAAGCCAAAGGGAGAGGCCCATGCAGATCCAGGAAATCATGACCCGTTCCGTCGACATCGTCGATCCGAACACCACGATCCGCGATGCGGCGCGCAAGATGCGCGCGGACAACGTCGGCGCGCTCCCGGTCGGCGAGAACGATCGTTTGGTCGGGATGGTGACGGATCGCGACATCGTGGTGCGGGCCGTCGCCGAAGACCGCGCGGGCGGAAATACCGCGGTGCGCGAAGTGATGTCCGAGCGCGTCTATTATTGCTTCGAGGACGACGACGTGGAGCAAGCCGCCAAGGTGATGAGCGAGCATCAGGTGCGCAGATTGCCGGTGTTGAACCGCAACAAGCGGCTCACCGGCGTCGTCGCGCTCGCTGACCTGGGACGCGCGGCCGGCGGTGCGGCCTCCAAGGCGCTCAAGGGCGTTTCCGAGGCGACCGAGAATCCGCGGCGCTGAGTCGACACTACCCGGCCTGGCGGGAAAGTACTGCTGCGAGCCGACACGCATCGCGAGCGCCTGACTCGGCAATGGGTCAGGCATGGCGGCATCGATGCGCTCGCCATGCTAAACTGCGTTCGGGCGGGAACCCGCAACCCGACAACGCGCGCCATGGCATCACCGGGACGTCTCGCCGAAACCGATTTCTTCGCGAGCGTCCCGGTCTTCACGCGCTTCGAAGAGGTCACCGACGCCAAACGGTATCTGCCGCTGCCGGACGGCTGGGTGCTGGGGCTCGCCGACGTGGTGAGCTCGACCGCGGCGATTGCGGCGGGCGGCTACAAATCCGTGAACATCGCCGGCGCATCCGTCATCGCCGCGGTCGCGAATGCGCTGGGTACCCACGATTTCCCGTTCGTGTTCGGCGGCGACGGCGCGAGCTTCGCGGTGCCCGAAAATCGCGCGAACGTCGCGCGCGAGGCGCTTGCGGCGACGATCGTTTACGCGCGGGAGGAGCTCGCCATGTCGCTGCGCGCCGCCATGGTGCCGGTGGCGGCGATCCGCGATGAGGGGCTCGACGTGCGGATCGCGCGCTACGCACCATCGCGAAACGTCAGCTACGCCATGTTCTCCGGCGGGGGGCTTGCCTGGGCCGAGAAGGAGATGAAGCGCGGCGCCTGCAACGTCGAGGCGGCGCCGCCCGGCACGCGCCCCGATCTCACCAACCTGTCCTGCCGGTTCGAGAAGGTGGCCTCGGCGCGCGGGACGATTCTCTCGCTCCTCGTCGTGCCGGCGACGCCGCGGGCGAGCCCCGAGTATTGGCAATTGCTCCAATCGCTGCTCGCGCTCACGTCCGACACGGAAGAAGCCGGCCGGCCGGTTTCCACGGGGTCGTTACGGGTCAAATGGCCGCCGACGGGTCTCGAGCTCGAAGCGCGGTCGCGACACAAGCCCGGACGCCCGCTGTGGCTCGATCGGATCGACGTCGGCATTCGGACGCTGTTGTCGTCTCTCATCTTCCGCTTCCGCATCAAGGTCGGGCGATTCTCTCCCGAGGCCTATTACGGCGAGCTCGTCGAGAATTCGGATTTCCGCAAATACGATGACGCCCTGCGCATGACGCTCGATTGCACGGAGCATTTGGCGGGCAAGATCGGCACGCTGCTCGCGGACGCGGCACAGCGGGGAATCGCGCGCCACGGTCTCCACCGGCAATCCGACGCGCTGGTCACCTGCATCACGCCGACGATGTACGGCAACCACTTTCATTTCGTCGATGGCGCGGCCGGCGGCTATGCGATGGCGGCGCTCAGCCTCAAGGCCTGATGCGCAAGCACGTGGGGCCGAGGTAGTGCTCGCGCCTCACCGGCACACGCTCCACAGGCTGGTATCGAGATGAAGATGATCGCGATGCAGCGCATTGTAGTCCGGCGAGAGCACGACGCCGAAGAAGCGGCAGGCGCCGTCCCGCACCGCGTGCAGGAATTTTCCGCGCGGCCCGGCATCGCTCCAGTCCCGGGCGACCGAGATGATCGATCCGTCGTCGGTCCGGAACGACGCGATATCGATGGCGTTCGCGCGCGCGTGCTGGCTGCGCCGGCCGAACGCCGCGTGATTGATGTTGCGGCACGAATAGGTGCCCAGCTGGCGGATCGCCGTGATCCGCCGGCCTAGCTCCCGCTTCGCGGCGGGCTCGACCACGTGGCGCTCCCACAGCAACAGCGCGACCAGCGCCGGACAGCGCAGCAGCACGCCGCCGCCGTAGGAGAGTTTGGATCGCGTCAGCAGCGCGGCATGGTCATAGCCGCAGCCGTTTTCGAGCGGACGATCCGGCGCGCGCTCATAGCCGACACGACCGCTGTCGATGGCGGCGAAGCAGCGGCCCGGGTCGCGCTGAAACACCAGCAGATGGATCGGGGTGAACAAATTCGGCGGGGCGTCGAGATCGAACGGCGCAAAGCGATCGAGCAACTCGCCGGCGCGGAAGAACGCGAACACCAGACCCGCCACGAAGGCGGCGCCGATCATTCCCCAAACCCATCGACGCCTCATTCGCCTTCCGCGGCGGCGCCGCGGGTGCGCGGGTCGGCAGCGCCGGTGATGGCGTCGGGCGCGATCAGGATCGAGTTCGCCGAGCCCCAGGTACCGCCGACATACAGCCTGTGGCCGAGCGCTTCGAGCTGCCGGATCGTGTCCTCGGCGAACCCTCTCTCTGCCGTCACAACGTCCGGCAGCCATTGGTCGTGCACGCGCGGCGCGCTCACCGCTTGGGCGATGTCTTGGCGAAAATCGATGACGTCGAGGATCACCTGCAGCACGATGGTGATGATGCGGCTGCCGCCGGGCGATCCCGTGATCAGCCACGGCTTGCCGTCCTTGAGCACGATAGTCGGGCTCATCGAGGAGAGCGGCCGCTTGCCCGGGCCCGGCGCGTTGGCTTCGCCGCCGATGAGCCCGAAGGCGTTCGGCGCGCCGGGTTTTGCCGCAAAATCGTCGAGCTCGTTGTTGAGCAGGATGCCGGTGCCCTCGGCGACGAGGCCGAGCCCGTAGTTCAGATTGAGCGTGTAGGTGTTGGCGACCGCGTTGCCGAAGCGGTCGATCACCGAGAAATGCGTGGTGTGGTCGCCTTCGTGCTCGGCGGGGCCGCCGGCGCGCAGCGCGCCCGCCGGCGTGGCATGCTCGGGGTCGATGGTCTTGCGCAACTCGGCCGCATAGGATTTCGAGATCAGGCGCTCGACCGGAACGCTGACCTGATCGGCGTCGCCGAGAAATTTCGCGCGATCCGCGTAGGCGCGCTTCATCGCTTCGATCATCAGATGCAGCGCCGCGGTCGATCGCGCGCCGAGGCGATCGAGCGGGTAGGCTTCCAGAATGTTGAGCATCTCGATCAAATGCACGCCGCCGGAGGAGGGCGGCGGCATGGAGAGGATCTCGTAGCCGCGATAACTGCCGCGCACCGGCACGCGTTCCACCGCCCGGTAATCCCGCAGGTCCTCGCGGCTGAGAATTCCGCCGGCTTCCCGCACGCTGTCGACGATGCGTTGCGGGATCGAGCCCTCGTAGAAGGCGCTCGGTCCCTGCCGCGCGATCGTTTCGAGCGCGCGCGCGAGATCGGCCTGCACCAGGTTGTCGCCGGGCGCGAGCGCCGCGCCATTGGGTTGGAGGAAGATCTTCGCCGCGGCGGGAAAGCGGGCGAGCCGCGGCGCGGCCCGCGGCAGCGAATCCGCAAGCTCGTCCTCGACCGGAATGCCGTCGCGGGCGAGCGCGATCGCCGGCGCCATCAGGTCGGCAAGCGCGAATGTGCCCGAGCCGTATTTCTCGAGCGCCAGCGCCAGTCCCGCGACCGTCCCGGGAACGCCGACGGCAAGGCCGGACTCGCGGGATTTCTTGGGATCATAGTCGCCATTGTGGTCGAGGAACATGTCGCGGGTCGCTGCCTGCGGCGCGGTCTCGCGATAATCGATGGCGCTCGCGGTGCCGTCGGCGAGCCGGATCAGCATGAACCCGCCGCCGCCGAGATTGCCCGCCTGCGGATGCGTCACCGCGAGCGCAAAGGCGACCGCGACCGCCGCATCCACGGCGTTGCCGCCGTTTTGCAGCACCTCGCGCCCGACGCGGGTTGCTCGCTTCTCCTGGCTCACGACCATCGCCTGATGGGCGAGGACCGCTTGCGCCGGCCGGAACGGCGTTTCGCTGCGCGCGGCCGGGAGCAACGCGAGGAACGCGAGGATCAGCGCTACGCAGTACCTGCCCCAAGCTCGTCCTTCCGGGCGAGGCCGAAGGCCGAGACCCGGAATCCATGATCGCCGACCTCTGACGTATGCGCCTGCGTTCATGCGGGAACGACCGCCGCGTTTTTGCGCGAGATCGTTCACAACGGTTCCTCGGCACTCGTGCGCGCCTGGGCGTGATAGAGGCGATTCGGCCGCATGTCGGTCGCGGATGCGATCCGGTTGCTCATGTTGAAGAACGCGGCGACCGCCGCGATATCCCAGATGTCGCGATCGGAAAATCCGGCCTTGCGCAGTGTTTCGCGATCCGCTTCCTCGACCTGCCACGGCTCCGCGGTGAGCTTTTCGGCAAAGTCGAGCATGGCGCGGTGCCGGCGCGTCAGCTTCGCGGCGCGATAGTTCATCACCATCAGCTCGCCCAGCACCGGATCGCCGGCGAGCTGCCGCACTGCGGCCCCATGCGCAACCAGGCAATAATAACAGCGGTTGTGGGAGGAGACCGCGACCGCGATGATCTCGCGCTCGAGCTTGGAAAGCCCGGAGGGCGCCAGCATCAAATCGTTGTACATCGCCACGAAGGCTTCGAGCTTGGCCATGTCGAACGCATAGGCCTTGAGCACGTTGGGCACGAAGCCGAGCTTCTCCCGGCACTTGTCGAAATAGGCGGCCATCGCCGGACCGAGCGGCGCGGCGTCGAGATCGAGCGCGGTGATGACGGTATCGTCCGTTGCGGCTGCCCCGCCCGGCACGGCCGGAGCTTTCAGCGCAGCCGAGTCCTTGCGAAAACTTGCTCGGGCCGAAGCGGTCGTGCGCGGGCCGGAGCGCGCGCGCAAGGCCTTGGCCGCTCCACTGCGACGCTGCGCGGCTTTACGGGGGTTGCGAGTTCGCTTTTCCACGGCAGCCTCCAATGCATGCGGGCGAGATTCTCGGCCAGCCTACCGGGTTGCGGCGCGCGCCGAAACCTTCGTGGTCTTTCCCCTCGACGCCGCCGGGCCAATCGCGGAGACTTGCAGCCCCCGACGCCGGCGGAGCGACCATGGCTTTGGAAGGTCTGCTCGACACCGAAGACCAGCGTGCAGCACGCCGCCTGATCGAACGGGCGGCGACCATCCTGACCGGCCTGCACGGCGACATGCCGGAAAGCTTCGCGGCCCAGATGTTCGCGCGTGCGGCGCCGGAGGACCTGGCGCGCTACGAGCCGCGCGAGATCGCCGCGCTCGCCGAGGAAGCCTGGCTGTTCCTCGAGGCGCGTAGCCCCGGCACGGCGAAGATACGGATGCAGTCCCGCAACGGTCAGATCGGATCGGAGCGCATCCGCACGGTCTCGATCCTCGAGATCGTCAACGACAACATGCCATTCCTGCTCGATTCGATCATGGGCGAATTGACCGAGCAGGATCTCGACGTGCGGCTCGTGGTGCATCCCGTGTTCGCGATCGAGCGCGACACCACCGGAAGCCTGATCGGGTTCTACGGCGAGGCCGCGTCGAGCGCAGCGGCACAGCGGGAAAGCTTCATCCATATCCACGCCGAACGCGTCGAGGACGAGGCGCGCCGCGCCGCCCTCGTCCAATCGATCGAGCAGGCGCTCGCCGACGTGCGCGTCAGCGTCGAGGATTGGCGGCCGATGCTTGGGCGCGTCCGCGAGGTCATCGCCGACATGCGCAGCAATCCGCCGCCGCTGCCGGTCGATGAAGTCGCCGAGGCGGTGCAGTTCCTGGAATGGCTGACCGCCGACAATTTCACTTTTCTGGGCGTGCGCGAATATGCGTTTCCGTCCGAAGGCGGCGAGGTCGAGCCGAAGTTCGAGACCGGGCTCGGCATCCTGCGCGCGCGCGATGTTCGCATTCTGCGGCGCGGGCATGAGTTCGTGACGATCACGCCGGAGATCCTGGAGTTCCTGAGGGAACCGAAGGCGCTGATCATCACCAAGGCCAACGTGCGCTCGCGGGTGCATCGCCGGGTGCACATGGATTACATCGGCGTCAAGCGTTTCGACCGGGACGGCCGGGTCGCCGGCGAATTCCGCATCGTCGGCCTGTTCACCTCGACCGTCTACACGCGGCCGCCGCAGACCATTCCGTACCTGCGGCGCAAGGTCGACGCCGTGATCCGGCGCACCGGTCTCGATCCCGGGGGACACTCCGGCAAGGCGCTCGTCAACGTGCTCGAAAGCTATCCGCGCGACGAGCTGTTCCAGATCGACGAGGACACGCTGTTGCGCTTTGCGATCGAGATCCTCTATCTCGACGAACGTCCGCGCGTGCGCGTGCTGGCGCGGCGCGACCGCTTCGACCGGTTCGTCTCGGTGCTCGTGTTCGTGCCGCGCGAGCGTTACGACAGCGCCACCCGGATCGCGATCGGCAATTTCCTCGGCGATATCTACAAGGGCCGCCCCGTCGCCTTCTACCCGTTTTTCCCCGAAGGGCCGCTGGTGCGCGTGCATTTCATCATCGCCCGGTTCGAGGGCGCCACACCCAATCCCGATCGCTCGACGCTGGAGCAGGCGGTCGAGCGGATCATCCGGACCTGGACCGATGCGCTCGCGGAAGCGCTCGCCCTGGTGCACGACCCACCCAAGGCGCAGGCGCTGCTGCGGCGCTATGCCCAAGCCTTTCCGGCGAGCTATCGCGAGGATTGCGGCGCGAACGTCGCGATCGGCGACATCCGCATGATCGAGGGCCTGTCCGCAGCCGCGCCGCTCGGCGTCGAGTTCTACGCGCGGCGCGGCGAGGATCCCGGCGCGGCGGGCCTCAAGGTCTTCAGCCGCGAGCGGCCGATCCCGCTCTCGGAGCGCGTGCCCGTCCTGGAGAACATGGGTTTCAAGGTCGTGGACGAGCGCACCTACCGCATCGAGCCGAGCGCCGACGAAACACAGCAGGTGTGGCTGCACGACATGCTGCTCGAGCGCGCCGACGGCGGCGCCGTCGAACTCGAAGCGCTCAAGCAGCGGCTCGAGGCGTGCTTCCTCACGGTGATGCGCGCGAGCGCCGAGAACGACGGCTACAACGCGCTGGTGCTCGCCGCCGGCGTGCCGTGGCGCGACGTTGCCCTGGTGCGGGCGATTTCGCGCTTCCTGCGCCAGGTCCGCATCGCCTATTCGCAGGATTACCTGTGGGCGACCTTGCGCAAGCACGCAGGCATCGCGGCGAAGATCGTTCAGCTGTTCCACGCGCGCTTCGACCCGCGGCTCGTGATTTCCGCGGACGAGCGCGCGCGCCGCCAAACCGAGATCCAGGCCGGAATCGAGAGCGCGTTGCAGGGCGTCGAGAGCCTCGACGAGGATCGCATCCTGCGTCGCTTCGTCAACGCGGTCATGGCGGCCGTGCGCACCAATTTCTATCAGCTCGATAGCTCGGGCCAGCCGAAACCGACCATCGCCATCAAGTTCGAGAGCCGCAAGATCGAGGAGATGCCGGCACCGCGGCCGCTCTACGAGATCTTCGTCTATTCGCCGCGGCTCGAAGGCGTGCATCTGCGGTTCGGAAAGGTGGCGCGCGGCGGCATCCGCTGGTCGGACCGGCCGCAGGATTTCCGCACCGAGATCCTCGGCCTCGCCAAGGCGCAGCAGGTCAAGAACGCGGTGATCGTGCCGGTCGGCGCCAAGGGCGGGTTCCTGCCGAAATGGCTCCCCGTCGGCGGCCCGCGCGAAGCCGTGCAACAGGAAGGCACCGCGGCCTACGTGCTGTTCGTCTCTGGCCTGCTCGATATCACCGACAATCTCGGGCCCGAGGGCGTCATCCCGCCGGCGAACGTGGTGCGCCACGACGACGACGATCCCTACCTCGTGGTCGCGGCCGACAAAGGCACGGCGACCTTTTCGGATATCGCCAACGGCATCGCGATCGAGCGCAAATTCTGGCTCGGCGATGCGTTCGCCTCGGGCGGCTCCGCCGGCTACGACCACAAGAAAATGGGGATCACGGCGCGCGGCGCCTGGGAGGCGGTGCGGCGGCATTTCCGCGAGATCGACGTCGATATCCGCACGACCCCGTTCACGGTCGCGGGCGTCGGCGACATGTCCGGCGACGTGTTCGGCAACGCCATGCTGCTCGAGCGCACCATCCGGCTCCTCGCCGCGTTCGATCACCGCGACATTTTCCTGGACCCCGATCCCGATCCGCGGACCGGGTTTTTCGAGCGCAGGCGCTTGTTCGAGCTGCCGCGGTCGAGCTGGCGGGACTACGACAAGAACAAGATCTCGGCCGGCGGCGGGGTGTTTTCGCGCGCCGCCAAGGAGATCGCGCTTTCGGTCGAGGCCCGGCAATTGCTCGGCATCGCAAGCGACAAGGCGACGCCCCAGCAGGTGATGCGCGCGATCCTGGCGCTCCCGGTCGACCTGCTGTGGTTCGGCGGCATCGGAACCTACGTGCGCGCCTCGACCGAGACCGACGACCAGGTCGGCGACCGGGCCAATGATGCGATCCGGATCACCGGCGCCGAGGTTTCCTGCAAAGTCATCGGCGAAGGCGCCAATCTCGGCGCGACGCAGCGCGGGCGGATCGAGGCGGCCTCGCGCGGCGTCCGGCTCAACACCGATGCGATCGACAATTCCGCGGGCGTCAATACGTCGGATCTGGAAGTCAACATCAAGATCGCGCTCGGGTCCGCGGTGCACGATCGCCTGCTCTCGCCCGAGCGCCGCAACGCGTTGCTCGGCGAGATGACCGAGGAGGTCGCCGGCCTCGTGCTGCGCAACAATTACCTGCAGCCGCTGGCGCTGTCGCTAGCGCAACGCCGCGGGCTCGAGGATCTCGGTTTCCAGCAGCGCTTGATGCAGATGCTCGAAGCGCGGGGGCTGCTCGACCGCGCGGTCGAGTTCCTCCCCGACGACAAGGAGCTCGCCGAGCGCCGCCGACGCAACCAGGGCCTGACCCGGCCCGAGCTCGCGGTGCTGCTCGCCTATGCGAAGATCGCGCTCTACGACGAGCTCTTGGATTCCCGGGTGCCGGACGATCCGTATCTCGGCCGCGAGCTCGCGCGCTATTTCCCGAAACCGTTGCTGGAACATTTTCCCGATGCGGTTGCCGGGCACCGGCTGCGTCGCGAGATCATCGCCACCCAGCTCGCCAACTCCATGATCAACCGCGGCGGGCCGACGCTGATCGCGCGCATCACCGACCAGACCGGCGCCTCGCCGGCGGCGATCGCCGCCGCCTTCGCGGCCGCGCGCGACAGTTACGTGCTCACCGAGCTCAACGCGGCGATCGACGCGCTCGACGGAACCATCGGCGGCGCGCTGCAGCTCGAGCTCTACGCGGGCGTGCAGGATCTCCTGATCGACCGGCTGATCTGGTTCCTGCGCAACGTCGATCTCGCACGCGGGCTCGCCGAGGTGGTCGAGCACTATCGCGCCGGCATCCGCGACATCGAGGCGGCGCTCGCAAACGTGCTCACCCGCGAAGCGCTAGCCGCGCAGGCTGCGCGCGCCGCCGAGCTGCAAGCCGGCGGCGCGCCGGAAAAACTTGCCCGGCGCATCGCCGGCCTGCCGGCGCTCGCCGCGGCGACCGACGTGGTGCTGGTCGCGGACCGCACCGGCAAGCCGGTCGCAGAAGTCGCCGCGACGTTCTTTGCCGCAGGCGCGTATTTCCAGCTCGACCGCATCGCGCAGGCTGCGCGCGGCATCAAGCTCACGGATTATTTCGACCAGCTCGCGCTCGATCGCGCGCTCGGCTCGATCGCGGAGGCGGAGCGACGGCTCACCGCCGAGATGGTCGGCAACGGCCTCGCCGGACCGGCCGCCGTCGAGCAATGGATCGCCGCCCATGCGGGCGAGGTCGAGCGCATCCGCGCGACCGTGCACGACATCGCTGCCTCGGGCCTGACGCTCTCGAAGCTCTCCGTCGCCGCCAGCCTGCTCGGCGATCTGGTGAAACATTAGGAGACCGCAGACTTGATGAGCACCCTCCATCCTCCGATTCCGGCGCAGGCTAACGAATGGGAGCCGCGGTCCTCCGCTCTTACCTCGCCCCGAAGGGGAGAGGTCGGCGGCCGAAGGTCGCCGGGTGAGGGGGTTACGATCTTCCAGATCAAACGATGATCGGTCCCCCCTCACCCCACCCTTCTCCCCGCCGCCCCCGTCGCCGGGGAGAGGGAGTCGCTTGCGGCGCGCGCGCCGCCAGATTCGCAGATCTTACGCAGCCCGGGAAGGTGAAGCCCGCCTCCAGATCCGCGATCGCCGGCTGGGTGCTGTTCGAATGGGCGGTGCAGCCGTTCTTCACGTTGATCACGACGTTCGTGTATGCGCCGTATTTCGCCGCCGCCGTCGTCGGCGACCCGACCAGAGGCCAGGCGCTGTGGGGATTTGCGACCGGCGCCGCCGGGCTCGTCATCGCGCTGCTCTCGCCTGCGCTCGGCGCGATCGCGGACGCGGCGGGCAGTCGCAAGCCGTGGATCGCCGGATTCTCCACGCTGCTGCTCGGCGCCTCCGCGCTGCTGTGGTTCGGCAGGCCGGCGGATGCTTCGAGCATCGTGCCGGTGCTCGGCGCGTTCGCGCTCGGCGCCGTCGGCGCGCAATGCGCGCTGGTGTTCTTCAACAGCATGATGCCCGCCTTGGTGCCGGCCGAGCGGCTCGGCCGGCTGTCCGGCACCGCGTGGGGCGTCGCCTATGTGGGCGGCCTGATCAGCCTCGCGGTCACGCTTGGTTTGCTCGCCGCCAGTCCGGTGACCGGCAAGACGCCGCTCGGCTTTGCGCCGATCTTCGGTCTTGACCCGCTTTCCCACGAGGGCGACCGCGCCACCGGGCCGTTCACGGCGCTTTGGCTCTTGGCGTTCGCGTGGCCGCTGTTCGCCTTCACGCCCGACCGGCCGCGGCAGCGCGGCATTCGCGACGCGCTGCGCAGCGGGCTCGCGACGCTGGCGCATACGCTGCGCCATCTGCCCCGCGAGCGCGATCTCGCGCTGTTCCTGCTCGCCAACATGATCTGTGCCGATGGCCTGGTCGCGCTGTTCGCATTCGGGGGCATCTATGCGGCCGGCACGTTCGGCTGGGGCACCATTCAAATCGGAACGTTCGGCATCCTGCTGACCGTCACGGCCTCGATCGGCGCTTTTGTGGGCGGCAGGCTCGACGACCGCTACGGTCCCAAGCGCGTGATCCTCGGCTGTCTCATCATCCTGATCGGGTCGGCGGCGGCGATTCTCACGATCGATCCCGACCGCATCGGCTTCATAGCGGTCACGCCGCCGGCGCCCGGCGAGGCGCTCTATGCATCCACCGCCGAGCGCGCCTATGTGGCGATCGGGCTCCTGATCGGCGCCGTCGCCGGACCCGTGCAGGCCGCCGCGCGCTCGCTGTTGGCGCGGCTCGCGCCCGCGGACCGCATCACGCAATTCTTCGGGCTGTTCGCGCTGTCGGGAAAAATCACCTCGTTCGTCGGCCCGCTGCTCGTCGGCGTCGTGACGGCCGCGACCGCGAGCCAGAAGGCCGGCATGGCTGTGCTGCTCGCCTTCTTCGCCGTCGGCGCGCTGGTGCTCTCCCGCGTCAATCCCTCCCCGGCCGGAGAGGGTGGCCGCCGCGGGCGGTCGGGTGGGGCGGATTGATTTTCCTCTGTTGCGCATCGAGCCGCCCGGGCTGGAATCATGTCGGACCGCGCCGCATGGCGGTTTCTTCGCTTTAAAATTGCGAGTAATAGTTGCTGCAGCCACAAGCCGCATTTTGACGAAATGAATGGGGTTAAATCATTGATCCAAATGCTGGTATGCCAAAAGGCCGCATACGGATTCCGCAGCCTGCCAGGCCTGGTATCGGCAAAGCGAGGTTAATGCCGAAAATGCCGCACGCCGGTGAACACCATGGCGATGCCGTGCGCATCGGCAGCCCGGATCACTTCCTCGTCGCGCATCGAGCCGCCGGGCTGGATCACGGCGGTCGCACCCGCCTCGATCGCCACCAGAAGCCCGTCCGCGAACGGGAAGAACGCGTCGGACGCGACCACCGAGCCTCGGGTCGCGGGCGCGGCAAGTCCTGCCGCCCTCGCCGCGTCCTCGGCCTTGCGGGCGGCGATGCGCGCGGCATCGACGCGGCTCATCTGTCCGGCGCCGATGCCGACGGTGGCGCGGCCCTTGGCATATACGATGGTGTTCGACTTGACGTGCTTGGCCACCCGGAAGGCGAAGCGCAGATCGTCGAGCTCGGCCGCGGTGGGCGCGCGCTTGGTGACAGTCCGCAATTGCATCTCGTCGACCACCGCATTGTCGCGCGACTGCACCAGAAAACCGCCGGCGACGGATTTGACCAGCGTCCCGGCTGCGCGCGGATCGGGCACGCCGCCGGCGAGCAGCAGGCGCAAATTCTTCTTGGCGCCCACGATGCCGATCGCCTCCTCGCTTGCCTGCGGCGCGATGATCACCTCGGTGAAGATCTCGGTGATGGCGCGCGCCGCCTCGGCGTCGAGTTTTTGGTTGAGCGCGACGATGCCGCCGTAGGCCGACACCGGATCGCAGGCGAGCGCCTTGCGGTAGGCATCGACGAGATCTGCGCCTTCGGCGACCCCGCACGGATTGGCGTGCTTGACGATCACGCAGGCGGCGCTGCGCCCCGCGTCGAACTCGGCGAGGCATTCATACGCCGCGTCGGTGTCGTTGAGATTGTTGTAGGAGAGCTGCTTGCCCTGGACCTGGCGCGCGGTCGCGACGCCGAAGCGCTGCTCCGCCGTGCGGTAGAACGCGGCGGATTGATGCGGATTCTCGCCGTAGCGCAAGGCTTCGATGAGCCGCCCCGAGAACGTGCGCCAGGCCGGCGCCGGGTCGGCGAGCGCTTCGGCGAACCAGGCCGCGATCGCCGCGTCATAGGCGGCGGTGCGCGCGAACGCCTTGGCGGCAAACCGCGCGCGCAGGTCGAGACGGGTCGCGCCGGCGTGCGCCGATAGTTCGGCCAGCACGGCTCGGTAATCGTCCGGATCGACCACGACCAGAACATCGGCGTGGTTCTTCGCCGCGGCCCGGATCATGGCGGGGCCGCCGATGTCGATGTTCTCGACGCACCCGGCGAACGCGCTGCCTTTGGCGACCGCCGCCTCGAACGGATAAAGATTAACGACGAGGAGATCGATCGCCGCGATGCCGTGCGTCTCCATCGCGGCGCGATGGCGCGGATCGTCGCGGATCGCCATCAGGCCGCCGTGCACCTTCGGGTGCAGCGTCTTGACCCTGCCGTCCATCATCTCGGGGAAGCCGGTGAGATCCGAGACTTCGCGCACCGCAAGCCCGGCTTCGGTCAGCGCCTTGCGCGTGCCGCCGGTCGAGATGAGCTCGACGTTTCGATCGGCGAGCACGCGGGCAAATTCGACGAGCCCGGTCTTGTCGGAAACCGAGAGCAGGGCACGGGCGATGGGACGCAAGCGCTCGTTCATCGGAGCAACGAAGATCTGAATGCCGGGGCCGGGCGGTAGCACGAATCGCCGCGCGTTCAAACCGCGCAGCGCTTGCGTCAACAGCCGCGATTTACACGCGATTTACAGCGGCAGCTCGAGCTCCTCGGCGTCGCGGCGCTGCCCGAGCGCGCTGATGTCCCCATGCAGGAAGGTCCAGCGCACGCTCTGCACCTTTCGGGCGCGGCCGTAGATCACGAGCTGCGTCGTGCGGCGGGGTCCCTCGCGGCCGGCGAGATAGACGCTCTCCTCGAGCTCGATCGAATCCTCGTAAGCGCTGAACGTCCAGATTTCGCGGTTCGGCAGCATCAGCATGGCGCCGTGGCCGTCGGTCAGCCGGTTCGCCCTGACCGCCGGATGCAAATGGAAGCGCACCGCAAACGCGTCGCGGCGTCCGCTCGGCAGCTTGTCGCCGTGCGCCGGCAGGAACCGGTCCTCGCCGTCGAGCCGGCTGCCATCCCCCGCCAACCGCAGCGAACGTTGGTGCACGACCCCGAACCGCCCGGCGTAGCCGTCGTGGGAGGCCCGCACCTGGACGGCGTCCTCGCGGTCCTGGCGCGAGACCGACACTTCGGCCGGGCCCTCGATGACCGACGCGCCGAGAAACCGCTGCAGCGGACCGGGGCCCAGGAATTGGCACGACGACACGTCGTTGAACGTCACCGTCGAATGCGCGGCCGTCGCGCGGGCGACCGGCCGCCAGCTCTCCCGGCTGGTGGGCGGCAATCCGCAATTCACTACGATCCGGTGCTGGCTCGAGGAGAGCTCGAACGACAGAAAACCGGCGTGCGCCTCCTGGCTCACGCCGACCGGAGGCGCTCGACCGGTATCGGCGATCACCAGCAGCGCGCCGGCCTGCATGCGCTGGTACCCGCTGTGCGGCGCATTGGCGAGCGGCGCGCCGCGCGCGTCGTCATAGGCGAGCACGGTGGCCAGCAAGTCCGGCGCGGTCGGGCCCATGCCGTTGAAGAGCGCGAAATTGCCGTCGCCGTGTCGGAAGAAACGCAGCATCGGCATCATGCGGTCGATGGCGTTGAGCAGCGGCGGCGGCGGCGGCACGTTGCGGGCTGCGAACGCCTGCTTGAGCGGCAACAGGTCGAGCAGGAGTTCGATCAGGGCCGCTGTATGGCGGCTGAGGTGGCCGCCGTCCGGCAGGATCTGCGCCGCATAGGTCAGCGCGACCATGGCTTGGAGCCGCGGCAGCCCGTCCCGCGTCGACGCCAGCGTGCGCCGCAAATAACGGACCTGGCGGGTGAGATTGCGGATGAAGCGCCGGTAGAACGTCGCGTCGGAGTCCTGCAGCACCAACGGCGCCTGAGACAGCCATGAGATGATCCGCCGCGCCACGATCTCGGGCCGCCACGCCAGCGAATTCCAGGATCCCTGCAGCGTGATCCAATCGGCCACCAGCGCGCGGGCATGACCGCGGGTGATGCTGGAATCGGCGGCGCGCAGATGCCGCAGCCAGCCGAAGCCGAGCAGCATGTCCGCCCATTCGTCGGAAGGCGGGTCCATTTCGAACGGCGAGCGGCCGTCGCAGACCACGATCTTGCCCGCGAAGGCGAAACGCCCGGCGTAGATCTCGCTCGCCCGGGTCGGATCGGCGGTGCGCAGGTCCTGCGGCGCGATCAACAGGCGGTCGGCGCGGGTCGGAAAGAAGTGCCAGCGAAACAGCGGATGCGCGTTGAGCCGGGCCAGGAAGGTGCGCAGGGTGCGGCTCGCCGCGAACAACGAGAGCCTCGTACGCTCGACGATGGACCCCCGGGAAATGACCAAGCTCCCCCCTTGCATTTGGACCGATGCTCCCGCTGTGCCCACAGTACCCTTAAAACCGCGACAGCGGTAAGCGAACCGGGTGTCGGCCCGCCCCCCGCGGCCCCAAGGCTGCGCGCCAAGAGAGGCTGACCAAGCCTTTAGGCCGAAAACATGGTTAACGGAGTCTAAATCTGCATTTTTTGCAGCCCGGCATCAGGTCCGCTCGAGGCGTGCGGCATAGAAGCCGTCGAGGCCGGCCCAGTGCGCATCCGGATCGGACAAATGGCAGGGCAGCGTGCGCAAATCGCCCAAAGGGCTCACGAGTTCCGCCAGGCCTGCGAGTTCCTGCGCCGCGATCGGACGGCGCCGCAAGCCGGGGTCGCGTGCCAGCAAAGCGGCAATCTGCTCCTCGTTCTCTTCCGGCTCGAGCGAGCAAGTGCAGTAGACCAGCGTGGCGGCGGGCTTGAGCAGGCCGGCCGCCCGGTCGAGCAGACGGCGCTGCAGGTCAACGAGCGCCTCGATCTCGGTTGCCCGTTTGCGCCATGGGATATCGGGGTGG